>Ga0172376_10008345_pt1 | contig 10848 bp, 10 predicted proteins | sample Lak35m_FD_121114 | JGI IMG/M metagenome (GOLD analysis project Ga0172376, IMG submission 121114) | Freshwater microbial communities from Kabuno Bay, South-Kivu, Congo - kab_092012_35m | ecosystem: Environmental > Aquatic > Freshwater > Lake | place: Democratic Republic of the Congo: South-Kivu... | reverse complement strand
CTCCTCGATGATGGGCCAGGGCGTCTCTTCGCGCTCGTCCCACTCGGACGCAGCCGGGCGCAGGACCTGCTCGGCGAAGTCGTGGACCCACTTCTGGATCTGGAGCTGATCCTCGTTGAGCTCCAGGCTGAATTCGGCCATCGGTCCACCTCCGGGATCAGGGGGCGGATGGGGCCGCCCCGTCTCCGTCGAATGTTACCCACTGGTAACCGCACACGGGACCCCGAGGCCCCCGATCAGGGCGCGGTCGTGGTGGTGGTGACCGGCGCCGAGGTCGTGGGCGGCGTGACCGCCGGCTGGACCGTGATCGTCTGCTGCACCTGGGCGTTGCCCTGGCCCCGCGCCGTGAGCGTGTACACGTGGGCGGACGAGCAGCTGGCGAACGGGACCTGGCGGGATCCGCTCGGGCCGAAGGAGCCGAAGACCCCCGGGCCGTCGATGCTGATGCTGACCCCGGTCGCGTTGGTCGTCGTCCAGTTGAGGGTGACCTGGCCGCTGTCGCCGCTCCCGCTGCAGGGGAACGGACTCGGCGTCGCCGTGAACGAGGTGATCACGGGGGCACCGGGCTGGGTCGTCGGCGGCACCGTCGTGGAGGTCGACGTGGTGCTGGTCGAGGAGGAGGTGCTCGTGCTCGTGGGGGCCACGGTGGTCGAGGTGGCGGGCGTGGTGCCGCCACCGCCACCCCCCGACACGAGCAGGGCCACGACCACGCCGATCACGATGACCCCGACCACCGCGAGGGCGATCCAGAGCCAGCGACGGTCGTCGGAACCGCCGGACCCGGGGCCCTGCGGGACGACCGGCTCGTCGGGCGGGCCGACCGGCGGCATCGCGATGGTGGGGTCGTAGGCGCCCGGGAGGGCGTCGGGCGTGGTGGCGTCACCCGCAGGCGGGGCACCCCGCCGCTCGGGCAGCGGCATCGTGGGATCGACGGGACCGCCGGCAGCCATGGGGAGCTCCTCGTTCGGGGACAGTCGCACGGTAGTTGCGACGGCCCGGCGGCGGGCGCACTTCCCGTCGCCGGCGGGCTCCGATGCGCTCGGCCCCGCCCGGCCCCGCCCGGACCCGGTCACCCGCCGGCGCAGCGTCCATACTGCTCACGTGCCCGACGACCACCACGCCGCCGCCCGGTACGCCGAGAGCGCCGGACGCGTCCTGCTCGAGCTCCGCGACGACGCGACCCGACCGGCCTGGGCCCTGGGCGACGCCGGCGACGCGGTGGCGAACCGTCACCTGATCGAGCTGATCCGCAGCGACCACCCCGACGACCCGATCCTCTCCGAGGAGTCCGCCGACGACCGCCGACGCCTCGACGCCGACCGGGTCTGGATCATCGATCCCCTCGACGGCACGCGCGAGTACACCGAGCCCGGTCGACGCGACTGGGCCGTGCACGTCGCGCTGTGGCAGCGCGACGAGGGCCTCGTCGCCGGGGCGGTGGCGCTCCCGGCGCTCGACCTCGTCCTGTCGACCGGCGTCCCGCCCGTCCTCCCCGAGGTCGGGGACCGTCCCCTGCGGGTGGTCGTGAGCCGCTCCCGCGCCCCCGCGGTCGCCCGCCGGGTCGCCGAGGCGATCGGCGCCGAACTGGTGGCGCTCGGCTCGGCCGGGGCCAAGACGATGGCGGTGGTCCGGGGCGAGGTCGACGCCTACGTCCACGCCGGTGGGCAGTACGAGTGGGACTCCGCCGCGCCGGCGGTGGTCGCCCACGCCGCCGGGCTCCACACCTCGCGCCTCGACGGGTCGCCGCTCGAGTACAACCGGTCCGACCCGTGGCTGCCCGACCTCGTGGTGTGCCGCCCCGAGCTGCGCAGCCAGGTCCTCGCCGTCACCACGGCCTGAGTTCGGCCTCCCTGCGCCCGACCGGTCAGGCGGGCTCCCACCACCAGGCGATCCCGGCCAGTCCCGGCCCGGTGTGCACCACCATCACCGGACCGAACCCGCCGACGAGCACCCCGTCGGCCCCGAGGCCGGTCAAGCGGTCGTGCAGCTCCTCGGCCACGTCCGGCGCGCCTGCGTGGAGCGCGACGGCCCGCAGGCGGGCGTCGGGCACGGCCGAGCGCGTCATTGCAGCGACCCAGCCGGTCGGTGGCCGTGGCGGGGCCCAGGGCCGGCCGCCGGCGAGCACGCGTCCGACGGCGCCCTTCGCCACGTCGAGAATGCCCGCGACCGACAGCGCGGGGAAGCCGGCCACCCGGTAGAGCGCGGTGACCGACACGGTCCCGTTCCCCACCGCCCGCAGGTCGACCCCCCGGGTCCGGCGGGCCGCGATGTTCGACCAGGGCACACTCCCGAGCAGGATGGCCACGACGAGGATCGCGAGGTCAGGCATCGGCCAGGTTCTGGCCCCATGGACCCGTCCGGGCGGGAACACCTTCCCCATTGACCACACCAACCCCACCCGTGTCCCTGGCAGTGGCGCGTTCGAGGTCCGAACCACCACACTGTTCACTCCTGTCCCTCTGGAATCCCGATCGCTGGAGCCGACCCCCGCCCGATGCACCCCTCCGACCACATGTCGACGAGAACCTTCAAGGCCAACCGCTGCCGCGCCTGCGGCATCGTGATCGGCTTCGGCGACCGCTGCGACTGGTGCCAGCACCGACCCACCGGGCACGTCGACGCTCCCGGCGAGTACCGGGGTCGTCACCACAGCGAGTGGATCGGAACGGTCCAGGTGCTCGTCGACGAGGACGACGTCCACGCCCTGCAGCTGCTGCTCCCCCGGCTCGTCGTCGCCGCCGCGGCCGAGGCCGAGGCGACCGGGCGGCCCAGCCACGGATGGTTCGACGAGCAGCTCGCGCGGCTCGAGGAGCGCAACTTCGGCGTGACCCCCACCGGGCGGACGCGCGACAGCGACGCCGCCTGACCCCGTCCGGGGCCACCCGGTCAGGAGTACCGGATCTCCGACCCCGGGTCGGGCGCCACCGGGTCGGCCACTGCGGCCTGGAGGTCGGTGACCCAGGCGTCGATCACCCCGGCGTGGGCGGGCGACAGCATCACGTGCAGGCCCGGCGGATCGACGATCCGGTTGCAGTGCCAGCCCCGGGCGTCCATCGCCGCCCCCACCCCGGCGATGTCGGGCCCGGTGAAGGCGAGGACGGGACCCACGGGATCGCCGAGCACCCGGAGCTCGGGCAGCGCGTCGATCGTGTTGCGCACCGTCCGGGTCGTGGCCAGCAGCCCGCGGGTGATCGCGGTGTAGCCGTCGACCCCGAGATGACGGAGCGCCGCCCAGGCGCAGGCGATCGGCGCGGCCGGGCGGGCACCGGCGACCACCGGGGATCCGTACATCCCGCTCGGCCACGCGTCGTAGAGGAAGACCTGGTGGGCGAACCAGTCGGGGTCCCGGTGCAGGACCACCGACGCCCCCTTGGGCACGTAGCCGTACTTGTGCACGTCGGCGGAGATCTCGGTCACCCCGGGGACCCGGAAGTCCCAGGGCGGGACCTCGACGCCGAGCCGCTCGAGGAACGGGAGCACGAAGCCGCCGATGCAGGCGTCGACGTGACAGCCGACCCCGTGGGCGTCGGCGAGCGCGGCGAGGTCGGCCACCGGGTCCATCACCCCGTACGGGTAGCCGAACGCCGAGGCCACGACCACGGCGGTGGCCGGCCCGATCCGCTCGGCGGCCGCAGCCACGTCGGCCCGGAGGTGCTCGTCGAGCGGGACGGGCACGACCTCCATGTCGAAGTAGTGGGCGGCCTTCGCGTAGGCCGGGTGCGCGGAGACCGGGACCAGGATCTCGGGCCGGTCGACGCCCCGGGCCCGCGCCCGGGCCCGGTTCACGAGCATCGACATCAGGATCGACTCGGTCCCCCCCGAGGTCATCGAGCCGCCACCGTCGCCGGTGAGGTGGAGCAGGGCCCCGGTCATGCGCACGACGTCGGCCTCGAGCGCGGCGATCCCGGGGAACTTGAACGGGTTGAGCGCGTTGTGGAACAGGTACCGGCGGTGCACCGACGCGAGCAGCGCCTCGAGGGAGTCGAGCCCGGTCGGATACACCAGCCCGAAGAGGCGGGCGCCGTGGACGTCGGGATCGCGCGCGAGCCGGTCGTCGAGGTCGGCGAGGAGCGCGTCGGCCGGGGTGCCGGTGGTCGGGAACGTCATTCGAACTGCGCACCCATCTGGCGTACGAGGTCGATCATCCCGTCGGGCGCGTCGGGGGCCAGCGGCCCGGGGACGAAGCGCGCGTGCCGGAGGCGACCGGTGAACGCGAAGGGCCCGAAGCGCTCGTAGATCGACCACGACACCGGCGATCGCCGGTCGATCCCGACGTCGATCCCCTCGAACGGGGCCATCCCGTAGAGCATCGTGAGGCCGGTGTCGGACCCCGTGGTGACCCCGTCGACCCGGAGGGCGACGTCCCACACGCCCCCACCGGGTGCGGTGCACTCGACCTCGACCCGACGGGGTCCGGGGGCGAGGCGGCCCCCCGACACCTCACGGACCCGTCCCCGCCCGTCGTTGTGGACGAAGCGGAGCTCGTCGTCGAGCACGTAGCAGCCGTAGCCCGATCCCTGGTCGCCGTGCGCGAACAGGTAGCCCCGGTCGCCGGGGGCGACGTCGAGCGCCACCTCCACGCGCAGGCCCCGGTACCAGATCAGCTGCACCGAGCGCCACCGTTCGAGGGTCGGGGTCCCCGGGAACACCGTGACCGGCCGCCGGTACACCTCGCTGCGCGGCGGACGCTGCAGGTACTTGATGAACGAGCCCTCGTCGAGCGGGTAGACCTGCCCGGCCCGGGCCGCCGCCTCCCAGGCCGCGGCGAGCTCGCGCACCCGTTCCGGGTGCTCGGCCCGCAGGTCGTGGAGCTCGTTGGGGTCGCGGGTGAGGTCGTAGAGCTCCCATTCGTCGTCGGAGAACGGCGTCATGGGCTGGTGCAGCGTGACGACCTCCCAGCCGTCGCGGTAGAAGCCCCGGTGGCCGTTCATCTCGTAGAGCTGCTCGGGGTGCACGCCCGGGGCGTCGGCCGACGCCACGACCGGGCCGAGATCGGCGCCCGCGAGCGGGCGCAGCGGGCGACCCTGGCGCTCGTCCGGCCGCTCGGTCCCGATGCACCCGAGCAGCGTGGGGAGGATGTCGGTCACGTGCGCGTACTGGGTGCGCGTCTCGGCCGCCAGATGGGCCCACCGGGCGGGCCAGGCGCCGACGAACGGCACCGTGTGGCCCCCGGCGTGGGTGTTGATCTTGTAGAGGCGGAACGGGGTGTTGCCCGCCATGGCCCACCCGCGCGGGTAGTGGGGAGTGGTCTGCGGCCCGCCGATCAGGTCGAGGCGCGCGTGGTCGGCGTCGAGGTCGTCGCCCTGGAGCAGGTGCACGTAGTAGGCGCTCGTCCCGACCGCTTCGCCCTCGCGGGACGCCCCGTTGTCCGAGGTGAAGATGACGATGGTGTTCTCGAGCTCGCCCGCCTCGTCGAGTGCCCCGAGGAGGCGGCCGAGGTTCTGGTCGACGTTGTCGACCATCGCTGCGAACACCTCCATGTGGCGGGCGAACACGGTCTGCTCCCGTGCACCGAGCTCGTCCCAGGGCACCACGTCGTGGTTGGCCTCGTGGTTGCGGGGTGGGAGCGGGAGACCGGGCGGGATGATGCCGAGCTCCTGCTGGCGCGTCCAGCGTCGCTCGCGCAGCACGTCCCAGCCCTCGTCGTACCGACCCCGGTACTTCGCGATGTCGGCCGGCTTCGCGTGGAGGGGGGCGTGCACGGCGCCGTGGGCGAAGTACAGGAAGAACGGCTGCTCCGGGTTCGAGGCCTTGCGTTCACGGATCATCGAGATCGCGCGGTCGGTGAGGTCGTCGGTGAAGTAGTAGCCGTCGGGGTACCGGTCCACCTCGACGACGTGGTTGTCCTCGACGATGCGGTGCGGGTGGTGCAGGTTCGTGAACGCGTCGAGGATCCCGTAGAAGCGGTCGAAGCCGCGCTGACACGGCCACGAGTGCTGGGGGCCGGCCGCCGAGCAGTCGGAGTCCTTGGCCAGGTGCCACTTCCCGACCATCAGCGTGGCGTACCCCTGGTCGCGGAGGAGCTCGGCGACGGTGGCGACGTCGGGCCCGAGCTCCATCGCGTAGCCGGGGAAGCCGGCGTCGACGTGGGCGACGGTGCCGAACCCGACCTCGTGGGGATTGCAGCCCGTGAGCAGGGCGGCGCGGGTGGGCGAGCACATGGGCGCGGCGTGGAAGTTGGTGAAGCGCAGGCCCCGGGCGGCGAGGGCGTCGACGTTGGGGGTGTCGATCTCGCCGCCGAAGCAGCCGAGGTCGCTGTAGCCCAGGTCGTCGACCAGGACCACGACGATGTTCGGCGCGCCCGTCGGGGGCGTCGGCCGCTCCGGCCACCATCCCTCCGACCCCGCGAAGGTGCGGCCGATCCGCCCGCCGAAGCCGGTGTCGTCCCGATCCGTCGCCACCCGGCCTCCCCCGACCCCGGCTCCTTCGGCCCGCTGCGCACCCTAACCGCACTCCCGGCGCCGCCCACCACCTCGCGTGTGCCAGCCTGACGGGGTGGAGGTCGAGCCGCTCAGCACCGCGATCGGCGCCCGGATCACCGGCGTCGACCTCGCCCACCTCGACGACGCCGCGTTCAATGCGCTGGTCGACGCCCTCACCGAGCACCTCGTCGTGTTCCTCCCGGGCCAGGACCTCGACGACGACGGTCAACTCGCCCTCGCCCACCGCCTCGGCGACGACTACGTGCACCCACTCGGGCGGGCCAACGGTGAGACCCGGGGACGCACCACCCGCATCGTCGACGACGCCGAGCACCCCCCGTTCCAGGACGAGTGGCACACCGACGTGAGCTGGGACCCCGAGCCCCCGACCTGGGGGATCCTCCGGGCGATCGAGATGCCGCCGGCCGGGGGCGACACGATCTGGGTCAGCACCGCCGCGGCCTACGACGCCTGCTCCCCCACCTTGCAGGGCATGCTCGAGGGGCTGACCGCCTTCCACGACATGGGCCGGGCCCTCGGGTTCCTCACCAAGGGGGGCGAGGAGCTGACCCGCAAGGCCGCCGCGCTCTGCCCCGGCGCCGAGCACCCGGTGGTGCGCACGCACCCGGTCACGGGGCGGCGGTACCTCTACGTGAACCGCGGCTTCACCCGTCGCATCGTCGGCCTCGCGCCGACCGAGAGCGAGGCGCTGCTCGAGTTGCTGTTCCGCCACTGCGAGCGCCCCGAGTTCCAGGTCCGCTACGAGTGGACGGTCGGCGACGTCGCGATCTGGGACGAGCGCCCCACCCTGCACTACGCCGTGGCCGACCACTTCCCCCAGCGCCGCGAGATGGCCCGGGCCAACGCCCGCTGACCGGGTCGCGGGCCCGTCGCGCTACCCGGCGGCGGACCGGGCCCCTTCGAGCAACGCCCGGGCCCGGTTGCGGTCGACCTTGCCGGTCGGGCCCATCGGGTAGCCGGCCTCGTCGACCAGGCACCACACCGTGGGCACCTTGTAGGTGCTGATCTGCTCCTTGACCGTCGCCGCCAGGGTGTCGGCGGTCGCGTCGGAGTCCGGCCGCAGCGCGACCACCGCGCCGACGACCTGGTCCCGGACCGGGTCGGGAAGCCCCATCACCACGACGTGCATCACTCCGGGGACGGCGTCGATCACCCGCTCGACCTCGGCCGGGGCGACGTTGAACCCGGCGGTCTTGATCGTGTCGCCACCCCGGCCGTGGAAGAAGAGCCGGTCGTCGCGCCAGGAGCAGAGATCACCGGTGCGGTACCAGCCGTCGGGCAGGAAGGTGTCCTGGCGCTCCCGCTTGTGGAAGCCGAGCATCAGGCACTCCCCCCGGATCACCAGCTCGCCGATCTCCCCGTCGGGCAGGGGCTCGAGGGTCTCGGGGTCGACGATCCGGTGCTCCATGTTCTCGAGGGGCGAGCCGAACGAACCGCGCATCGACTCGGGCAGGATGGCGTCGGCGTCGAAGGAGAAGGTGTGGGGCCCGCAGGTCTCGGTCATCCCGAGGCTCTGCTCCCGCTGGTCGATGGCGACCCCGGCGAACTCGGGCCCCCGCAGCAGCGCCGGTCCCGCCTTGAGGTGCGACAGGTCGCGCTCGGGCCACGACGGGTGGGCGACCATGTTCTCGGCGGCCTGGGGCCAACAGGCGACGTGGGTCGCCCGCCCCTCCTCCATGAGGTCGAGGGCCTGCCCGGCGTCGAAGCGTGCGCTGGTGCAGAGCAGCATCCCCTCCGTCGCGCACGACAGCAGGGCGTAGCACACCCCACCCACCCAGAAGAAGGGCATCGGCGTGTACACGACGTCGTCCTCGACGAACTTGCGCCGCACCGCGAGCTTCGCGGCCTGCCGCAGGATCGCGCCGTGCGAGTGCATCACCGCCTTCGGGTCGGCGGTGGTCCCCGACGTGTAGGAGGTGAGCAGCGGGTCGGACGGGGCGACCTCGGCCTCGACCGCGGCGAGGAGGCCGGCGTCCACCGGCCCACCGGCGTCGGGATCGTCGGCCCACTGCGGGCGGTCGCCGCCGAACCACCACACCCGCCGCAGGTACGGGTGCGACTCGGTGAGCAACGGCGTCCCGCTCCGGTGGTCGGCGAGTCCCGGCACCGCAGCGGCGAGGAGGCCGACGGCGTCGACACCCCCGGCCCGGGTCCCCGTGACCACCGCGTGCACATCGGCGTGGCGGAGCGCGTAGGCGAGCTCCGGGGGCTTGCCGAACGGACTGAGCAGGGCCGAGTGCGCCCCGATCCGACTGAGCGCGAGGAACGCCACGACCCAGTCGGCGCTGTTCGCCAGCACGATGGCGACCCGGGTGTTCTTCCCGATGCCCTCGGCCAGGAACCGCCGGGCGAGCACGGCCGAGCGGGCGTCGGCGTCGCCGTAGGTCAGACGCTCGTCGGGGGTGACGACCCAGGGCCGGTCGGCCCGGTGGGCGTTGGCGGCGAGAAGTTGCGGGACGGTGGTGGATCCCAACTCAGATCACTCCTCGGGTTCGCAGGTCGGCCAGCTCGGCGTCGGTGCAGCCGACCCATTCACGGTAGACCTCGTCGGTGTGGGCCCCCAGGGCCGGGCCGGTCCAGCGGATCCCGGCCGGGGTCGCGGAGAGCCGGGCGAACGGCGCCACCATGCGGACCGGACCGAGCTCGGGGTCGGCCACGGTCACGACGCTCCCACGCGCCTGCACGTGGGGGTCGGCGACGAGGTCGGCCACGGTGTTGACCGGGGCGACGGGGATCCGGGCCCCCAGCAGCGTGGTCACGACGTCGGCCCGGTCGCGGGCCGCGATCCAGGCGGCCACGAGCCCGTCGAGCTCGTCGGCGTGACGGGCCCGGTCGGCGGCCCGGGCGAACTTCCGGCGGTCGGCGTCGTCGTCGAGACCGAGGATCGGCAGCAGCCGGCCGACCTGGTTGTCGGTCGCCCCCGAGACCACCAGCCACACGTCGTCCCGGGTCCGGTACACGTTGCGGGGCGCGCCGTTGGCCACCCGGCTGCCCGTCCGCCGCGGCGGGGGCTCGCCGTCGGCGTATCCCACCAGCGCGCTCGTGAGCAGGGTGAGCACGGGCTCGACCATGCTCACGTCGACCTTCTGGCCCCGCCCCCCGCGGGCGTCACGGTGGTAGCACGCCGCCAGCGTGCCCACGACCCCCGCGATCGCGGTGAGCACGTCGCCGAGGGCGACCGACGGCAGCATCGGGGGCCCGTCGGCCTCGCCGGTGAGGTTGGTCAGGCCCCCGAACGCCTCGGCGAGGGAGCCGTTGCCGTCGCGACCCGCGTACGGGCCGGTGGCGCCGTAGCAGCTGACGCTGACCACGACGACGTCGGGGTTCACGGCCAGGAGCTCGTCGGGCGTGGCGCCCCACCGCTCGAGGGTCGGGGCCGGGAGGTTCTCGACCACCACGTCGGCGGCGGCCACCATCCGGTGCAGGAGGGCCCGGCCCTCCGGCGTGGCCGGGTCGCAGGTGACCGTGCGCTTGTTGCGCGACACCGACGCCCAGGTGAGCGACCGGTCGCCGCGGCGGGCGCCCATCACCCGCATCGGATCGCCCCCCGCGCGACCGTTGCGGGCGGGCGGCTCGAGCTTGACGACGTCGGCCCCGAGATCGCCGAGGATGGTGGCGATCTGGGGTGCCGAGAACAGGATGGCGAGGTCGAGCACCCGCAGGCCCTCGAGCGCGCGGGGCGCCGGCGGCGATCCCTCGGCGGTCATCGGACCCGCTACTTCAGGATCTCGATGAGGAGCTCGTAGTAGCGGCGCTCCCCGACGTTCTTGGCCGTCTCGATCCCGCCGGGCGGCATCTCCACCACCATCGGCGTCCGGACGTCGACCTCGAGGTACTCGCCGTGCACCGCGCTGTCGGGCTCGGGGACGGCGGCGATGCGGTCCCCGTCGAGGATCACCAGGACGTAGGGATGGTCGTGGCGGTGGACCGCACCGGCCTCGCCCGGGGCGAGGTCCATCTCCCACACCCGGCAGTACTCGTTCTCGAACAGCACCTTGGTCCCGACGCCCCCGAGGACCCGGTCGGTCCCCCCCGCGCCGTCGGTCCCCCCGGTGCTCCCCGCGTCACTCGCTGCGCTCACGGCTCCCCCTCGGATCCACCCCGGGCCCCGCCGGTCCCGGCCCCGGGGAATCTAGAGGTCACGGTCGGCCGACGCCGCGGCCGCGGCCCCGATGCGCAGGGCCCGCTCGAGGTCGGCCCACAGGTCCTCGACCGCCTCGCACCCGACGCTGAGGCGCAGCAGCGACGCCGGGACCCCGGCGTCCTCGGGCCACCGGGCCCGGCGCTCCATCGTCGACTCCACCCCGCCCAGGCTGGTCGCGTGCACGATCACCCGGGTCGCGCGGGCCGTCGCCTCGGCCGCGGCGGCGCCGCCGTGGACCTCGAACGCGACCATCGTCCCGGG
>Ga0172376_10008344_pt1 | contig 10848 bp, 16 predicted proteins | sample Lak35m_FD_121114 | JGI IMG/M metagenome (GOLD analysis project Ga0172376, IMG submission 121114) | Freshwater microbial communities from Kabuno Bay, South-Kivu, Congo - kab_092012_35m | ecosystem: Environmental > Aquatic > Freshwater > Lake | place: Democratic Republic of the Congo: South-Kivu... | reverse complement strand
TGTTATTTATAAATATATATATATTATTTAAATCAATTTTTTTGATATATCATAATTGTTCAATGATTTTGTTTAATCATATTTTTTATACAATAACACACAACCAATAATTATATTTTTTATTATCATCTCTAATTTTATTTATTCTAGACCGATTTTCTAAAATATTTTTGTGTTATATCATCAAAATTTATACCTACTGAATTTCTAATTTCTACACCTTCTGATTTCTTATTTACTTTCACATCTTCTGGTTTCTTATTTACTTTCTCTTGTGATTTCTTATTAACTTTCTCTTGTGATTTCTTATTAACTTTTTCTTCTGATTTCTTATTTACTTTCTCTTGTGATTTCTTATTTACTTTTTCTTCTGATTTCTTATTTACTTTTTCTTCTGATTTCTTATTTACTTTTTCTTCTGATTTCTTATTTACTTTTTCTTCTGATTTCTTATAATTGTTAAAATTATTTGAATTAAAATTGCGACAAGTCCATGAATTGATAATATTTGTATAAGCTTTAATTATCATTTGTGTTTTATTAGATGATTGGGTACTATTATTATTTTTATCTGGATGAAATTTGCGAATCATTTTTTTATAAGCATCTTTAACACATTCTAAAGTTAATTTATCATTATTTTCAATATTTAATAATTTATAATCTTCGTTTGACATTTATAATACAAAATATCATTTAATAAATATTGTTTGAATCAATTTTATGTTATCTTATTTTAATCTTGTCAATAATGTCTTTTCCATATGATGCTAGAATCATTCCGATCATAATTATTAAAATACCTAATATTTTATAAATATTTAGTGATTCCTTAAGAAATATTTTTGCGAAAATAACACCTAAAACAATACTAATCGAACTTAAACCCATAGCGACAGTTTCATTAATTTTAGTGTATAAATAGTATCTTATGTATATAGGAATACTTAATAAAAATATAGCTACCGCAATTAAAACCATAGATGATTTAAATTCAGGTAAAGCAATTTTACCAATATAAAGTCCAATTGGATACATAATTGATACAATAAAAGCCAACATCATATATGATACATTGATAGTTTCTATTTCTCCATCTTTCTTATCTAAATTATAAAATACATTAAATGTATATCCACCAATAACAGTTGATAATATTATACAAATAAGTCCAATAATATAGATATACATATTATGATTATTAGATGATGATTTTGAACCAAATATTTTATCTAGATTTACAACAAATGAACCAATAATAATTAATGGAATAGCTATATAATCAGTTAATATAAATTTATAATTATTCAATATATAATTAAATATATATGTGAATACAATTTGTAAATTTAATAATGGAACACTTACTGAAACAGGTAATAAACTATGACCAATCATTCTAGTAATTGTTCCAATCGCATTTAAACTAGAATAAAATGGTTTTAATCCTTTAAATGATTCAATTGGATTTTTCTTTTCAGAAAATAAAATAATAAAACTTGATATGTATAATATTAATGAAGATATAGTTAGATAAAATGCCGTTTGTGTATGATAAGTTCTAATACAAACTCCTATAAATGAAGATAATAAAATTGTTAATCCATAAATAAAAGTATCAACACCTTTGTTCATATATTATTTAATATATATATAATAGAAAATTTTGTTAAAAAATAATATAATTATCTAGATTTATTTTGTAAAGTGTGCTCCCTTAAGACCTTTGTAAATCCATAATAAACTAATCCATAAGCTACCAAAAAGTAATGTCATAACAGCATGTGCGACACCAACACCACCACCTCCCATTAATTTATAACTTGAAACAATTAATAATATCCAAACAACAACAACAACAACTAATATCCCAATAACCATTCCAGCTACTTCTCCACCATCGTTAAATGATTCACTATTCTTTTTTGTTGGTACGGTTGATACAGCTAAACTTAAAAGTCCACCTGATAATAAATTTTGATACATAAATAATGATATTTTTTCTTTTTAAATTTAGTTATTATAATTAATAGAAAAAAATTAATAGAAAACTTTAAAATAAATTAAAATAAATTAAAATAAAATAGAAAAAAATAATTTATATGTTCTAGTCATGTTTATATATTTTATAAGATATTGATATTATTGGATCATCTTGTGATGTATATATTCCTAAATTGTCATCTCTTACTTTATATTCACCTAATAATTCATCTTTTTCAATTTCTTCTTTTATTTTTTGTATCAGTCTTATACTTTCATTTGCGATAAATATGTTATTAATTATATCATCACAAAAATAAGTAAGATTTGGTGAATAATCAATATATATATCATTATTATTGTCTTTCTTCATCCTCAAATGATATATTGATATTTTTATTATAATTATATGGAAGTATTCGTTCTCTATTAATAATTATACATAATTGATTTATGATTTTATAATTTGAATTAAATTTATCACTAATGAATTGTTTAATATCAAATAAATGTTTGTTGGTTATGTTTTGAATAGTTGAGATTTTTTCTTTTTTATTCAAATTGAAATATATTATATATTTATCTAAATCACATTCTTTATCATATATAATATCACATATTGTATAATAAGTATCTCGTTTAAATTTTTCTATAAAAATATCATAATTATCTTTATTATCTTTTTCTGAAATATATATTTCTAAAATTATATCACTTTTCATTGATTTATAATGACATCCTAAATTATAATTAATAGCTATTTTACAATTTTCTGAATGACATGTATGATTATATATTATTTCACTATCTGGTTCTATTTTTGATGTTATATCTATATAAAGAGAATTATATTTATATACTGTAATTTCATCATAATCTTTAATAAATTTATCGACATTAAAAAAATAACACTCGTATTCACTCATAATTTATATATGTTTTATGTTTTTATATTGTTTATGTTTTTATATTGTTTATGTTTTTATATTGTTTATGTTGGATAAATCATTTTACAAACACCACATTCATAATTACCACGAATTAATAAATTGCGATAACATACTTTATGAATATATTTATTGATTCCACTACAAGCACATGGAGAAAGATAATCTAGACGAATATTTTTTTCGCGTTGTTCAGTTGTTCCATGAATTGGAGTTATTTCTATCAAACATATTGAACATTGATAATTTATTTTATCATTATTTGGTTTTCTTTGTTTCCAAAAATCACTAGTAATTTTATAAATATATTCTTTAGTATATTCACGCATTCCAATTTTCATAATTGACAAATCATTTCTAGAATATATATCTTCAAGTTTGTTTTTTTCGATTTCTATATCAGATATATATTCTAGACAATCCCCTAAAGATTTATCAAATTGTTTATGTAGTTCATCCGTCATTTTTATAATATTGATATATTTTTACAAATCAATTCTAGACATGTTTTATTATTTTATTTTTTATAGGTTTGAAATCATTCATTTTTCCATAAGTTTTAATTATTTTTATATATGTTTTCTTATCCAATTCTACTTTTTTACCATCCGTAAATTCAATTATCATTTTATCAGTATGATTATTACCATGATTATTACTATGATTATTAATTCTAATTAATCTTTCATATTCTTTTTCGGGGTTAGGATGATAGGTAAATGAATATATTTCATCACCGATCATGAAAGATTTTATATGATATTCATTTTCAATATTAAATTTTATAATATTTATTAAATTATAATAATAACGATATGGGATTAACAACAAGTCTAGAATATTATTATCTACAAGATATTCATAAAAACAATCATAAACTTTATTTTTGTTATAAATTACAACATCTTCGGTAATTAAATAATAATTATTATTTTTATCTACAGCATATGGATATGGAATATTATTATTTCCAATTGAAGAATCATAATATCTAATATATGAAAATGAGGTAAATTCAATTATTTTATCACATACATAAATATATTTTAATTCGCCAACACAAATTAATATAGTATTTCCTTTATATTTTTTACCATATCCACCACTTTTTTGTGTTAGTTTATTTCGAGTGCTTTTTCCAATAAATATGTCAGTATTTTTAAAATTTGAAAATTTTAGAATTGGAATTGTATCATATATAAATTTATGTTCATATCTTTGTTCTGGAGAATCAGAATTAAAACCTATTTTTTTATAAATTTCAATATTTTTATTATTTTTGTCTTTTTTATCTGGTGTTCTAATTATTATTTTAAATGGTCTATCACCATTATAATGTGTAAAATATGTTTCTATTTGTTCAGTTTTAATCATTTTTTTCATTATTGTTTTATAATATGTTTTAATTATTTAGATATTAAAATATTGTTAAATACTTTTCTCATCAAAAAATAATACATCAAAAAATAATATAATAATGTTTGTAGATTTAGAGAAATTAAAAAAATCAATCGCAAATGGAACAAAATATTTAAGAAATTATCGAAAACATTATATTAGCCAACATAAAACATATGATACATATGATGGTGGAGTTTCAATGTTTTTATTATTCTTTCAAAATTATTATGGTGTTGATTTTAATTTTAATGGTTCAGATTATAAAGATACACGATTAACAAAAATCACATATAAATTATCACAAAAACATAAAAATAGTTGGTATCAAACAAGTGAAGATGAAGATATTTTTAGTACAGATTTTCTTCAAGAAATTTATTTTCAAAATAAATTAAGATATAAATCTCTAGAATATCAATCACAACTTGAAAAATATTTGAAATCAGGATATTTTAATAAAATGAGTCATTTAATGCCTATTCTAGATATTTTTAGTCAAAATCAAATTAAATCTGTTAATGTTGGATTAGCTATTTATGGTCTTATTGAAAGAGGATATAAAATTAGACCAGAATTTAAAAAAGAAGTTGTTCAACAATTAATCGCAATTTTTGAAAATAAAAGGGAATATGATCCACAATATTTAGATTTAATTAAAGTATATTCATTGTATATAATTTATTTATTAAAAGAAGATAAACTAATTGACATAAAAGATATTAATAGTTTTATTGAATGTTTAATAAAACATCAAGCTTCAAATGGACAATGGATTCATAGTAGTAATTTTGACCAAGTTAGAGAAAGAGATAATACAATAATGTCAATGTTTGCTCTAGGTATTCTTTTAGAATATTATCAATCAATTAAAAAATTAGGACATAATTATCAAAAAAATAAAACACTAAATAATAAACAAATTGAAAAATTATATATGGATTCAACTCCGTTATGGTCTTCATATCTAGACATGGCTCTAGAAAAAGCGGGTAATTTAGTTATAAATTTATCAGGTGGTAATGTTTCACATCAAATTGAAAATTATCAAAATTATTATCAAGATCCTTGGAAAGATGAATATAAAAAATATAATCCAAATGCTTCTTTTTTTGAAGATAGTCGATGTATGGGTAGTTTAATTGAATTAATAATTTATTTAATTATAATAATTTTAACAGCTTATTTTGTTTATTCATTACTCAAAAATAAAAAGAAAACAATCTATTAACACTTTTTAGAAAAACACTTTTTAGGAAAAAAAACATTAGCAAAAATAAAAAACAACTTATGATCGTAGAAAATCAGGAATATGATTGAAAAATGATTCATCGTGAATTTTTGGATTTGGGTCTGGTTTTTGATTAATAAACTTAAGTAATGTTTGATAATAAATGTCATGTTCAATTGCTTGATTCTTCCAATATAAGAAATCCTTCTTAACTACAGAAGATAACTTTAATAAATTCTTCATATCTTGAACTGTTAAATTTCCATTGGTCTTAAAAGATTTAATAGATTTACGATATTGTGCTCGTTCATTCTTAGTCAAACGATGATATACAAATTGTGAATAGGAATATAATAATTTAGCTCGAATTAGTCTAATATTATGGGGGTCTGAATTCTTCATATGGTAACACATTCTTCATTATGATATTGATAAGAACTCTTTATAAAATACTAATAAAATATTATTTGATTTCAATTTTTTATTTTATTATCAATATAAAATGGAAAATTATTTTATTTTTTGCCAAATACGAATTGTTCGAATTACTCTAGGATTATCTTTTGTCCAAAAATGAATTTGTCCAACATCACGTAAATCTTTAACTTCGTCTCTTATGAATTTTTCCATTCTATCAACATATTTCACATTCGGAAAATCATTGACATACAAGGCAAAATATCCACCTTTAACAAGTGCTAAATTACTTTTTATAATAGATGGAAAAAGAAATCCATTAATCCATTTATCTAATGAATTAAAAAACATGACTGATTGTGTTTCTTTTTGTTCATAAACTTCCAAATCGAAAAATGGAGGACTTGTAAATACTAAATCATAATAATTATTTTTAATATTAGTTTTTTCATATCCATCTTGTATAATTTGATAATTTTTTTGTTTTTCATCTGGAACAAGTGTTTTAATAATTTTATGATAAATTGGATTCATACATTCACTTGGGTCAACACCTGTATATTCGCAACCATAAGCAATCGCACCAATTAATCTATCACCCCAACCTGCTGATGGGTCTAAATAACGTTTAGGTTTGAGAAGTTTAAGTAAGCTTAAAACAACAGTATTATTAAATAAAGTACAAAATTTAGTTTTTGACCATAAATATTCAGTAATATCAAAATGTTCAATTTTACCTTTTTCTTTTAAAATATGATTGTATATAATATCTTTATTTTCTGTAAAATATTCTAGAGGTGTTTTGTTATTGCGTAAATTATAAAGACATTTTACGCGACATTCTTGAGAAAAATAATCTGTGATGTTATAATAATTAGCTAGTTGGAAATAATCTTCTTTAAAAATAATCATTTTCCCTTTGAATTTTTTAATATGTTGTTTGGTTGGATTTTTTATTAATATTTTTGGTCTATATAGTTTAAATTTTTCAAAAGAATTTAATAGTTCATTTAATGTTAATGTTTGTTTAAAATATGGATATTCCATTTTTTGATATTTATTTTTTGTAATTGTTTTCCATTTTGATTTTCTAGATGTTTCTTTTTTTGTTTTTGTAGATTTCATCTTACATTATGTAAATACTTTTTTTAAAACACTTTTTAGAAAACACTTTTCAGAAAAAAGTGTTGGCAAAAATCACTTATCAGTTGTCTCCGACACACTTTTTAGAAAAAAGTGTTGGCAAAAACAAATCTTGTGTTGTCTCCGACACACTTTTTAGAAAAAAAACATTGATAAAAATCAATAAATTAATATGTCAAAGTATTTATATTTATTAAATTGTATAAATGGATTAGTCAAACAATAAATATATTGAAAAGAATTCTGAAATTCTGGTAATTCTTTTAATTGATTATCACCACAAATAAGCATTTGAAGTGAATTTGGAAGTTTTGGTAATACAGTTAATTAATAAATTTGTAATTGAATTTGGTATAACATCTAAGTGTTTCGTTTCTAGAGTATTTGGAAGATTTAGTAATATGATAAAAAAGAGTATAAATATATCAAAAATAATATCAAACATAATAAAATGTCAAAAATGTATAGAGAAAAATTAAATGAGATGATTACGAAGAATGGTTTCAAAATGGATTTAGATGAATGGAAAACATTATCGGAATATATTACACAAGAAGTTCTAGATGATGGTTATCAATACCATAATGAAATTGAAAAAATGTTTGAAAATAAATTAAAATTAATATCTAGAAAAGTAAAAAAGATAGAAAGGACTAATAAGAAATTGTCCTTCAAAAAAAATTGTGATTGTGTTGCTTTTCGAATTCCTTCAAAAATATCAGAACTTGAAAAACATTTAGAAATATTATGTCAAACAATTACTGAAAATAACGGTCAATATATTGTTCGAACTAATAAAAACCCAGATATCGTTATTTTTGTTTATGGATATTTTCCTAATGGATATGTTATTGAATTTCAAATCGCACATCCATTTGCTATATGGACATTTACACAAGATTCATTAATCCGAGATTTACGAGAACAAAATCAAAGTGAGATTTTACCAATTGATATATGGGATAATGATAATTATACAAACATTAAAAATCATATACTTGGAATTAAAGAATATGATTATATGACTGAATTAAACAAACTATATAATAATTCAATACCAGAAGAATTAATAACATCAATTGAATATTAATAACATCAATTAAATATTAATAAAAATTGATTTTACTTTATATAATTTTTTAATATTTTTTACTTTTGGTTTCTTTTCTTCTTTGGTCTTGACTATATCTAAATTTATTAGAATCCTTATTATCACCATCAACACAATATATTAAGTCGCATTTGTCTGGGTCAGTAAAAGTAATTTTATTATTAGTAAAATATTTATTGAGATTATTTTTTATATTCAATATATTCTTCTTCAGTTGAATTTAAATATTTATTTGTAGTTATACATCCAACTACTAATGGTAGTAATAAAATTGGTGAAATAGAAAATAGTATATCCATTATATAAATATATGTTAGGCTTATTTTTTAATTATATATTTAGTTTTTGTATCAAGTTTTTAGTAATAGCAATATTTTCAATCATTTACATTAATATTTTTTTACTTGAATACCCATAAAACCAAATCCATATTTATCTTGAAGTTCTTTTCTTTCTTTTTCATTACTCCATCTGTTGTATATATCTATTGCTTTTTTCATTGATTTGACACAGGGTAATACCTTATCAAAACCTTCATTAACTAAATAATCCTCTAATGTTTTGTATTTGCGAATATCTGTTATAATTGTTGAAAATTCTTCTTTTTCTTCTTTTGTATCACTATTAACAAATGTTAATTTATCCCCGATTTGATAAAATATATATTTTGATTTATATAATCGTCCTTCAACAGTTTTTATACCAGATTTAATATAATCATATGTTGGACAATCTTTTGGATTTTTAATTGGTAATATATGATGGATCACTTCTAATGTAAAACTGACAATACCATATTTTTTAGCTTCTAATTCAAAATTACCATTATCAAATGCATTATATATTTGTATTGCTTCCTCTTTTGATTTGGCATTTGGTAATAATTTTTTAAAACCGGTTTCTTCAATTGCTTCTTCGAATGATTTATAAATTTTTTTATCTATTATTTTTGTATTATATTGTGGTAATGTTTCATTAGTAAAATGTTTAAATTTCCATATGTCACCTATATTCATTTTTTGTCTTTTCTCATCATTAATTCTCATCTCATATATTTTTATTCCATCTCTTATATATTCATAATATGGAGATTGTAATTTACCTTCAAAAGTGTTCATATTAATTATGTTTTTATGAGTTATTTTTTCTTTAAATTGTTTTATATTACTTTTTGTTTTCAATTTTTTTTTTTGTCTAGATTGATTATATACTTTCATTTTGATTGCAACAACACCAACTTTTTCTTTTTCTATCGAATAATATTGTCTATAAAGTTTTACACCATCATCTATATTATCTATTGTAGGTAATACTTTATCTAAACCTTCTTTTTCTAACATCATACGAAATGAATCATATTTTTTAATACTAATTATTTTTACTTTACATTTCATATTCTGGTTAAGCCAAGTTATTATATTGCCTACTTGTAATTTTGCAAATAAACCGGAATTTAACCTACCTTCAATTGTTTTTGACCCTGATTTTATTAAATTAAACCATGGTTGTTTTATTGTAATAGTAAATTCACAATCTTGTTTTTTAAAATTTGATTTTGATTTTTTTTTTGTTCCATTAATCATATTATATAATATATTAGATAATATTTTACACCTTTGCACATTTAAAACACCGATTTAACGACAAAAAATATACTGGTATATTTGCAATATCTTATAATGGAGTATTAGGTTGGGATTTATATGAAAAAGGTGGAATTGATAGTGATAGACTATATGAATTTTTAGAAAAATATATTACAAAAAAAATACAAAAATAAATTAATAATTTTAGATAATGCAAGTAGTCATAGAAATGAAAAAATAAAGGAATTACTAAATAAGCATAATACTTTATTATATTCAGTTCCTTATCAACATTTTACAAATAGTATTGAAAATTACTTTAGTATGATGAAATCCAAATTACAAAAATTAGATGGTTTAACGCATAAAGAATTAAAAACAAATATAGAAAAAGTCATTAAAAATATATCAAAAGATAAATATGAGAATATAATTAAAGGAACTTATAATAGAACAAAGAAATATAGTAAGAAATCTTCTAATAGAAGAAAAACATTAAAAAATTATTTATAATTTGCATATTTAAAAAATCGGCGTTTTAAATGTGCAAAGGTGTAAAAAATAATTAAATATTAAATCAATAACTAATTACAAAAATGAATAAAAAATTATTAGGTGATCAAAAACCATTAAAATATCTTGTTATTACTAATCCTGAAGAGGTCATTTCGGTCAAACTGCATGACCAATAACTTTAAAAGAAGCGAAACAATTATTAAAAAAGAATCAATATGTGTATATATTTTTAAAGTCCCAACAACTATGTATCATAATTTAATCTTTAAATATCCTCTTTCTCAATATTATAGTTGTTTAGAAATAAAAATATTATGTCAAACAATTAAAGAAAATAATGGTCAATATATTGTTCGAACTAATAAAAAACCGGATATCGTTATTTTTGTTTATGGATATTTTCCTAATGGATATGTTATTGAATTTCAAATCGCACATCCATTTGCTATATGAACATTTACACAAGATTCATTAATCCGAGATTTACGAGAACAAAATCAAAGTGATAATTTACCA
>Ga0172376_10008343_pt1 | contig 10848 bp, 7 predicted proteins | sample Lak35m_FD_121114 | JGI IMG/M metagenome (GOLD analysis project Ga0172376, IMG submission 121114) | Freshwater microbial communities from Kabuno Bay, South-Kivu, Congo - kab_092012_35m | ecosystem: Environmental > Aquatic > Freshwater > Lake | place: Democratic Republic of the Congo: South-Kivu... | reverse complement strand
TATAAACCTCAGGATTCATAAACTTAGCCTCAGTACCCTTAGCGCCCTGCGTACCAGACGGATTATACCCCATCTCTCCGCGAATAAGGCCAGCCTCACGAGTACGCGCATAATCAACATTCGCCTTACGGCGCCGCTTAGCACGAGCCAACCGATCCTTATTATTAGCATTACGAGCATTACCCATCGCTAACGAACCAACAGTAGTAAACACACCAACACCACCAACGCCCTCAGACCCGACGTAACCCCCCATATCAACTTTACCATTCTTATACGGCATAACAATCCTCCTCAAATCGCTTGACTAACAAACCAAATAACACCAGCAAGAATACCACCACTAAGAACACTCGTAGCAATCATAGTCTGCATACGCTTACCCTCAACCACACCATCCCACTTCGCATTCTCTATCTCCAACTCAGTCACACGCCCATTAGTACGTTTAACCTCATCATGAATCTGACACAAACGCGCATCCAACTCATCCAACCGATGAAGAATAACCTGAATATCCCCCTCACTCATCACATACCCGCCCCCTTCCTAACCTAGTCTACCCGACAAAATCGCTTCAACACTAGCCGGATTAAACCCCTTAGGAATACTAGGCTTCTCCTTCTCCAACTGCTGAAGAACACGCGCAGTCAACTCCGGATTAGAATTACCAAAAGCAGGAATCCAGACATTAAAAATAAAATCACGCTTATACGCCCAATTACGAAGAGCATTCGCAGTCTTCAACTGCTTACGCTGATCATTCAACTTAAACTCTTCAAAAAGAACGCCACGCTCCTTATACTCCCTAGAAACAGCCTTACCCAACTGCTCAGGATCCAAACTATAAATAGGAATCACACTAGAACTAACAAGCCCCGCCGGAGACAACGTAGGAAACTTCGTAGAAAACTTAGGCTTAGGAATATTCAACTTAGAATTAGGATCATACGGATCCTTAAGAATAGCCTCAGGATCACTCATACCACGCAACTCATTCAACTCCGCACTCGTCTTATACAAACCCTGAATAATCCTCAACGGAGGAAGCGACGTAAAATTATCGTACAAAGCCTCCCCAAGACCACGCTCAGGATCAACAGGAGCACCAGTCAAAAGACTACGCCCCATAGACTGCTCAACCAGAGCCTCAACAAGAGGGTTAGTCACATCAAAAATACCAGACCCGGTACTAAACGAACCGCCACGACCCAACCCAGCAAGCATCTCAATCGTATTACCCGTAGTACCAAACGGATTAATAAGCCCCATACCCAAACGATTATCCTTCTCAGGATCCAAACCAAGAACCTCAGCAACAACCTCAGGCATAGGCACACTCTCCAACAACCAGTCAGGCAAACCACCCGACAAAGCAACCTGCTCATACCCATAATTACCAATATTAGCCAACACATTCGCAGTCAACGGACGCTCCTGCACCATACGCTTAGTATACAATGCCGAATGCCTAGACCACGCATAAAACGGAATAGCATAATCACGAATAGTACGCTCAAAATTAGTAAAATCACGATAATTACCACTAACCATATCAGCACTATGCCGCAACTCACGCAAAAACAAAGGATCATAATGCTTCTTATTACGAGGATCACTCATAAGATCCATCGCAGCATGAAACTTAGACACCGTAGTATACCCCATCTCGGGGATACCCTCAAGCGCCCGCTTAGCCACATCAGGACTATTATTCATAAAATCCTTAAACCCCGGATACACCATAGCATTCTCACGAATAATAGCCACACGAAAATTCTTCTCAATAGCCATACCCAGCGTATACCCAAACGCTGCCGTCTTCCGCACACGAGCACCCGCCCGACCACCAAACTTACGATTCAACACCTCCATAGCGTCCTCACCATAAATCTGATCTTCCATCTCACGAATAAACCGATTCATAATAATATCATAATCATCACCATGATTCGCGTAAGGATTAACCTCAATACCCTCACGCCACTTATTAGTAGCCATAGCACGATTACGCTTATTCAACGAATACTGCAAAAACCGCGCCATAATATGCCCAGCCTGCATAGGATTCATCATCATCATAAGCACCATCGTACCAAAAAACTGTTGCGTAACAAAACGAGGATTCATAGACAAAGCAAACAACTTAAACACCGTCGTATAACCCCGCATAAACTTATGCGCAAGAACACGCGACCGCCGATAAGACTCCTCCAAACCATCAGCAACCCCACGAGGAACAACCATAATCAACTTATCAGCATTATTATACTCAATCTCATTAAGATTCGCATACACAGCCTGTTGCCACTCATCAGCATCAATAATACGCTGCTCACGAGACTCCTTCAAAGCAAACGAAACAGTATCAATAAAACTCATTTTCGTAACATACTTCTTCTGCCCATTAACAGTATATTCCAAGATTTCGCCACCAACCCGCTCAGTCGTTAAATAATCCACAGCAGACTCACGAGTATCAAAAACCTTCATAGTACGCAACGCACGATACGCACCCGGAAACTTCTCAGCCTGCTCACGAGTAATAAGAATAGCATTTTCAACAAGCGTTTCCTCAAGATCCTGCTTAAACCTACGATACGCAGCATTACGCATAGCAGCAAACTGAATATCCAACTGGAACGACATCAAACCACTAGACGCCACAATATTACGATTAACAGCCTGCTCAAACGTCTCCTTCTCATCCATCATCGTACGAATATTAACCTTATCCGTAAAATCACGCGCATCAGGAAACAACCGCATAGCAAAATTAAGAGAAGCACGATTCAACTGCTCTTCCAACTCGGTCATGCCCAAATCAACGCCCTTATCCTTAGCATTCTTTAAAGGATTATACGTAGCAATATACTCGCCATTACCAAGATCGGCATTCTTACCCCCGCGGTTACTCTTAGTCTTAACAAAAGCCTCAGCAGGCAACAACAACTCACGATCATCAACAATACTACCAACACGATTAGTAGCCTCATCCGACTTCGTAAACTCACCACGAACACGAAGCGTACGCCCAACAACAAACTTACGCCCAGCAATAGTCTCTACACGATCAACCACAATCATAGGAACCTTATCCATAGTACGAAACGCAGTATCACGACTCAAATAATCAACACTAGCACGAACACGCTCCATAATATCCTTATACAACAAATCATCAGGATCATCCAACTCGCGCATAGCAGCACGAAGATTCATACCATCCCCACCCGGAATATCATCAAACTTACCAGTCTCAAGAAAATGATACCCCCCATTAAGAATACCAATACGATCCGTCAAAATTTCGCCACGATGATTCTCCAACTCCTTCAACAAATCCTCGGGCAACAAACGAGCCGCATTAAAAAACAATTGGTAACGCAACGACAACTCACGAGCACTAGGAGCATCCAACTCAATACCAGCACGATGCCGCATCAACTCTTGCTTCTTCCGAAACTCATCAGCAGCAGCCCGCATCTCACGACCACGCATAGTAACCGGCCCACCATTATCAGACAAATCATACAACTCAGCATGAGCCTTCTCATACGCCTTCAAAAACTCGGGATTAGAAAGAAGATCCGCCTCCTTTTGAGTAAGAATAAGCACATCATCATCCTCACCCACTTTATTCTTACGCATCTTCTCCAAACGAGCCAACGAAATCGCAAGAAGATTATTAGGCGAAAACATACCACCACTAGCAGCATTCATAACCGCCAACTGTTCAGCCTCAGAAAAATTATAAGACTTAATCATAGACTGAAACATAACTTGACGATGCAACTCTCGCTGCAACAAATCCATAGAACCATACGGATTAGACTTCAAAGCATTAACATACCTAAAATTAAACCCTACAAGCGGCATATTAACCACAACACTATTAGGCTTCTTCTTAGCAATACCCTTCTGAAGAGCAAACGTAAGATCCTGAAAACCACGCGCAATGGGACTACCAGCACGACGACGAAGAGGACCACCATGCGCCTCAATCTCCAAAATTTGTTCCGGAGCAATGCCCTTAGCCGCAGCCTCACGAGCAATAACCTCATTCAATGCGCGAGCATCATCCGGCGTACTATCAGGCAACACATCCCGATAACTAAACGCCGTATAACGCGGCGTAAACCACGAAGCAACCTTATCCATAAGGTGAGGAGTATACGCACTATTAAGGCCAGCATACCCATCAGGAGCCAACTGAACAAGCCTAGCGTGAGCCTGCGCATCCCCCGTCAAAGCGCGACGCTGAGCCTCAGCAAACTTCCACGCACTAACAACCCGCACAGGCTTACCCGAAGCCTTAGCCTGCAAACGACGCAAACCATCCGCCCGAACACTACCATACCTAGGCCCAAGATCCTCGCCTGCAAGCGGAGAAACATTAGGCGCATCAGGATCATAAAACGGAGAATTAGAATCCAAAGACACATCATACTTATACCCACGCCCCTGCAACGCGCCCTTACCCATACCAGCAAAACCAATACTAAACGGCGAAATATCCTCCGCAGGAACATTAACCTTACGAACAACCGACGCAATACGCGCAGCCTGAGCCGCCTTAGCCGCAAACCCAACAACAGGAACCAAACCAACAATATCCAATGCCGGAGCCCAAGGATCCTCCAAACTAGACTCAATAAAATTAGAATCAGGATCACCCCAAATAGCCCCATACCGTTGACCATAATCCTTAAGAATCGCAGTAGTAGTACCCTTAGGATCAGTAATCGCCATATACATACCCATCGGAAAACCAAGCGCCATCCGAATAGGAGACTTAATAGCATTATCAAGAAACGCAGCACTAAACACAGTATCCGTCTTAGTCGGAGACAAAGGCCCATTAGGATCAGTCATCATATTCGCCACACGACCAACCGTAAACGTACGACCAAACTCGGCAGGACTCATCTTAAACGCCTCAGCCACACCCTCACGAACCGTCGTATCATCCTCCAACGCCAAACCAAGCCCCGCAATAACACGCCCCGGCCCAAACGGAGGACCAACAATAGCCGTACCAAGCGCCGTAGAAACCGTACGACCAAACCAACTACGCTGATCACCCTCACGAGCAACCATCTCCTCAGCAATCTCCGACGGAGAAATCTCTGAACCGTAATCCTCAACCATTTTAAGAATAAACGGATCCACCGGAGCACCCGCATTAGCAGCCTCCAAAGCAGCAACATATAATAATCGCTTATCCTCAGGACTCAACTCGCGGCGCTTACCAGACATAACATCCTCAAAGAAAATCTGATTCAACACATCACGAGGAACAACACCACCAACACCAGAATCAAGAACCGCAGCAAGAGCCCTAGGCCATTCATCAATAGGACGCACATTAACATACTGTCCAGTAGCCTCATCAACATAACGAAAATTAGCCTCAGCCGTACTCGCAGAAAGTTTAGCCTCATCCTCACGAGCCTTCTGACGCTCCTTCTGATTAGCCTGAACAAGCGCCGTCAAATTCTCAGCATCACGCTTACCAACAGCCTGATCAGCCCACTCAGCAGGCTTAACACCAAGAATCTCCTCATCAATCCAACGCTCCTGAGCCTGCACATACGGACCACCATCAAACGAATACATATACTTCTTAAGATTCTGAACATCTTGCGCATCAAACTTACCCGCATAAATACGGTCAAGAAGAGCACCACCACCCTCATCCCGAATCTTATCATCAATCTTACTACGAAGCACCTCATACGTCTGCTGATCCTGCGCATAATCAGTAGCCATACTAAAATAATCAGGCTCATCATTCCCCAAACGAGGAATATCAATCATATCCCTACCAGCAGCACGAGGATTCTGAAACGTCCTAGGCTCACCACGCTGAGCATTAAGATCATAAATATTTGCAGAACCAGCCGCAAGAGTCTTAAACTGTTCAGATAACATAAGCGCATTAGCCTTACGCTGATACTTACCCGAAGCATCAGTCGTAAAATTATCATCAAGAAAACGCTCAAACGCATTCTGATTAACCGTAGCAACAGGAACCTTATAAGCCTTATCCTCGGTCTTACCATACGTAATAATACCAGACGCAATCATATCAGCAACATCTTGCTGACTCAAACCAAACTGTTCAGAATCCTCAATAAACGCATACGACTTAGCAAAACGATCACGCTGAAGCATCGTATCAATCCCCTGCATACGCCCCTCAGCGCGACTCCACGAGCCCTGAGACAAATAACGCAGCCACGAAGCAACCTCACCCTTAGCATTAACCCGACTAAACGCTAATTGCTTAGCCTGACGCTCCTCAAGAGTAGTCTCCGGCATCCGCTCAATAGCAATAATCTGATTAATCTGCTCAGCCTGACCCGGAAACCGCGCCCGCCAAGAAGCAGCAGTCTGCTTCCAACTAGCATTATCCTCACGCTCCTTATCACGCGCCCTCTGATCAGACGCGCGACGAGCCTCCATAGGTTGACGTACAGCCTGACTACGAAAAATTGGAAGAAGATTACCAGCAGGACCCACAAAATGATACGAAGAAGGATTAGTAACAAACGGCAACTCATCATCAACACGAGACTCTGGCGGCTTAGGCACACCAAAACGACTAATCGTAGGCGGAGCCTCAGGAGTCAAACCAGTAGCAAGCCGCTCACGATACGCGCGTTGCTCATCAGTAATAATAGGAGCCTGACTAGCCTTCCAACGCTCATACGCAGCCCGACGATCACGCTCATTACGCCTCTGCTGAATACTCCTAGCAAGCGCCCAACGCTCACTATCATTTGGAACAGACTGCCTAGGCACAACAGGAATCGTATAACGACTACGAGTACCAATCGTCGTAGCACCACCCGGATCCGAAAAAAGCGCACCACTAGGAAGAACCGTAGGAGCACGGTAAGAACCAACCCTCTTCTGCGCAGGACCCTTAGGCGGCTTAGCCCCCGAAGAACCCCCCGGACCTAAATACGGATCATTACTAGCCAATTAAAAACCCCTTTATCCGACAGCCTCGCCACCACTACTAGGCGGAGTAGGCGTCTTAGCAATATCATTAATCTGCTTATCAGTCAAACCCAACTTCTTCAACGCAGCCCTAGTCTCAGCATTAGTCAAATCTTGAGCAGTAATCTGACCAGACAACAAACGATTCTCAAGAATAGCCCGGCGCCGATTAACAGGAGCATTCTTCAAATCCTGCATAAGAGCCTTATTCTGAAGCGCCGTAGTAGCCATCTGCTGACGCTGCATAGCCGCAGGCATCCAATCAGCCGCAATACGCGCCTGCTCCTCCTGAGCACCCATAACCTGCTCACCAAGCCTACGCGACTCATCCTCACGCATCCTCCGACCCTGAAGAATACTAGACGCCAACTGACCACGAACATTCGTACCAAGCATAGCCCCCGTCAAAGCCGCCGTACCACCAGCACGACCAACCCCACGCGCAGCATCAGCCACCAAACCAACATCCATACCCGGCAAAACAGACGCCAAACCAGTCAACGCAGACAAACCCGTCTGACCAACCTTAGCAACATCCTCACCAACACGCCCCGCAGCCGCAATAGCCGGATCATACAAGCGCGTAATATCCATCTCAATATCCTCAGGCGTACGCAAAGCCTGTTGTTGCTGCGTATAATACGCAATACGCGGATTCAACGAAGCCGCAAGCCCCGCCGCATAATCCCTACCAAACCTCTCCCGTGGCGCGGGACGAGTATTATTATTACCAGTAGCCATAGTCACCCCCCTTTATGTTTTTACCCAACCGCGTTTATTGCCCATATACTGCCACTTACCGCGCCGCTCATACATACGCCCCGTACCAGTCGGCTTACCTCTAGCGGCCGCAGGAGCCGCAGGAGCGGCCTCAGGCATCACAGGAGCCGCCTCAGGCATCACAGGAGGAGCAACAGGATCACTCACAGCAACATTCTCAGAACCCTGAGCAGCCCTAATAGCAGCATCCGTAACCTCACCCGCAGCAATATCCTGATACAACTTACCCAAACCACCATACTTAGACATAATATCACCAAAGAAACCAGCACTAACCTGCCCAATATCCTGCAACGCAGCCGTCTCAGCAGCCAACTCAGCCTGCCTAGCCAAACCACTACGAGCACCCAAACCACGCGCCCTAACACCCGCCTGAACACCAGCCTCCTCAGCAGCACCCGCCTGAGCAGTCTGAGCAAACAAACCAGTAGTACCATACTGACCACTAGCCCCCATCGCAGCAAGCCTCTGAGCATCCTCAGCACCAAACACAGGCTTACCAGCAGAATCAAACTGAATCACACGATCCGGATCAAACGCATCCTGAGCACCCAACACACTATACTTACCCGACGCATCAGGCATAGTCCAACCATACTGACGCATCGTAGCATCAACAAAATTCCCATAATCCTCAACAGCACCACGATACGCCATCGAAGCCCGCATAGCATTATCAGCAACAGCACTCATCACGTACTCGCCTTCTCAATATACTTATAACCCGTAATACTTGCAGCACCAGCAGTTGTAAGCGTAGAGGTAACATCAGTCCACCCCGTAGGAACAGCGCCAGCAGCAGTCCGCCACAAAATAACCATGCCCGGAACCGCTACACGCTGATAAATCTTATTATCAATATCAGTAATAAGAGCATTAATACTATTGTATCCAGCCGTGTCTGTTCCGGCTAATTGTAGAAAACTAAAATTGTTTGTAGCCACTAGTCACCTCCTTTAATAAAAATAATCTTAAACCCAACTAATAGTCTCTTCATCCCAACGCCAACGATTACGCCCATCAGGAGCATCCTCACTAGGATACGGAACAGGCGCAACCCAACGACAAGACTCAACATTAAGAATCCAAGACGGATACTGTTCAGGCTTAGGCGGAATAAAACCATCATACTCTTCCGAATACTCAAAGCCAATACCAGCATAATTCTTACGAAACGTAGCATTATACGATGTTTGAACCCAACGCCCACCAAGAAGATTCTCACAAAAAATCTTACCAATCTCTTCGGATTCTATGCCATTCTCATCAAGAATGTCAGAATTATTGACTACGATTACTCGTAATACAATATTATTATTGTTTAGTTCTGCGAAGTGTGCCATTAGACTGCGTACCTTACGATTACAATACCAGAACCACCAAAGCCATTGCCGTCGTCGTCGCGGCCGCCTCCACCACCGCCGCCTTTATTGACTACACCGTTCTCTCCTAGAAAAGCCGTTTGATAGCCCCAAGGACCCGAAAATCTATATCCAAGACCTCCACCATAACCAATATTAGTTAAAGCCACATAATAACCCTGCTCTGTTATGTATGACCCGCCGCCATAACCCCCACCACCATAATTATCACCAAAAATAGTAAGGCCAACTCCACCAACACCTGCAACAGGATAACCTAATGAGCCGCCTGTTGTACTGTTTTGACCCGCACCACCAATACCCGCTCCACCACCAGCCCACTCGGACAGCCACGACCCACCACTAAAATGAGTATTACTACCCCCCTGTTTGTCATCAATACTCGCTCCACCACTTTGACCACCAGAACGAGAAATATTATTAAACGAACTACTACTACCCGGATATTGATAGTCGCTAGAACCAGCGCCAATAACAACAGGATATGTATTAGCAGTTAAAGTTTGATTAGTAGTATAACTATAACTTCCCGAAGCGCCACCACCACCGTACCACGTGGAGTTATCGCTTGACCCGCCGTCCCCACCCGCTCCACCACCAGCAAGAATAAAAATATCAACACCAGTCAACGAACCATCACTAACAACAAGACTACCAGAACCAGTAAACGTATGATACTTATACCCACCACTCGTAGTAATAGTACCACCAGTAACAGTAGGACCACTAGGAGCAACACTAAAAGAATTAATAAAAAAATCACTCATAATTACGCCTTAGAATAATACAAATAGACCTTAAGGCCCTTAGCACCAGTACCAGCAGTATCAATATCAAACGTTAACTCAGCATCATCAGCAATACTAGAATCAGCAAGAGTAGTCGCTGTAGCCGCAGTCGTACTAGTCTTCTCATTAGCGTCAATGCTAAGTTTATTAGCACCAAGAATACTCGTACCATTCTCATTAATATCAACAGTAGGATTACCACTAGTAGACGCTGTAGCAAGAGTAGCACGAGGAATACTAGTAAGAGTCATAGCAAACGGAGCACGAATAGTAACTTTAGCCGCGCCAGTAGTAATAGCGGTTGTTTCATCACTAAGGGCGATTCCCATTACTCCACCACCAAATGCTCCTTGAGGCCCTTGTGCTCCTTGAGCGCCCGTCGCCCCTTGAGACCCAGTAGCGCCCTGCGAACCGGTAGCGCCCTGTGCTCCTTGAGAGCCTGTAGCGCCCGTAGTGCCCTGAGAACCAGTAGGTCCTTGAGCGCCTTGAGCCCCAGTATCACCCTGAGCGCCTGTTGCACCCTGAGGACCAATATCCCCCTGAGGACCCTGAGAACCAGTAGCGCCTTGAGCACCCGTAGCGCCCTGAGCGCCCTGAGCGCCTTGAGGCCCTGTCCCCTGAGGACCCTCTGGCCCCTGAGAGCCTGTAGCCCCTTGTGCTCCTTGCGCTCCCTGTGGTCCAGTCGCCCCTTGTGGGCCAATGTCTCCTTGCGGGCCTTGTGTGCCTTGTGGTCCTTGTGCGCCCTGAGGCCCAGTAGATCCCTGTGGTCCGGTAGCGCCTTGAGGCCCAACATCTCCCTGTGGTCCTTGTGAACCAGTAGCGCCTTGAGCACCCGTTGCGCCTTGTGGGCCAATAGCCCCCTGAGGACCTTGCGAACCAGTATCTCCCTG
>Ga0172376_10008341_pt1 | contig 10848 bp, 10 predicted proteins | sample Lak35m_FD_121114 | JGI IMG/M metagenome (GOLD analysis project Ga0172376, IMG submission 121114) | Freshwater microbial communities from Kabuno Bay, South-Kivu, Congo - kab_092012_35m | ecosystem: Environmental > Aquatic > Freshwater > Lake | place: Democratic Republic of the Congo: South-Kivu... | reverse complement strand
TGCAATGCTTCCCAAGGCATGATAAATTCCCCATACCGTTCCAAACAAACCAACAAAAGGCGCACATGAACCAATTGAAGCTAATATTGTTAGACCTCGATCAAGCCAAAATCTGATCTGATCTAAGGCTTGAATTAGATGCATGGTGAGGATTTCTTTGCGAACCTCGCTACGAACCTCGCTGGCTTGAAAATTCACTAAAATTTTTTGCAAATTTTTTGCCTCAACAAGTAAAAAATCAACGGAAGATATGGCTTTAGTGTCAGCAATTTCAATGAAATTATTAGCATACATATTCTTTGCCCATTGTTTATCGATTAAAAATTTTTTGGCAAAATTATTGTAGTAACCGTACTGGCGTTTAAGCTTTAACCCTTTGTAAAAAATTACATACCAACTTAAAACTGACATCGCTAAAAGTATTAGAAATACTGAGTTTAAAACCCAATCACCTGATAAAAATACATTAAAAAAATTCATAAAAAAAATTAGATAATCTTAAAAACTATTGGCACCATAATTTGCGATCTAATAGATTTATTGTTGGATTTTGCAGGAATAAAATGCCAATTTTTAACAGTCTCAAGAGCCGATAAATCAAGCATTGATGATCCGCTTGAATTAAAAACAGCAACATCATCAACTAAGCCATTTTCATTAACCATCACTTTTAAAACGACCTTGCCTTCAATACCTCTAGATCTAGCTAATTCTGGGTAAACTGGACTTGGATTATTTAATTCTTTGGCATCATAAATGGCTTTTGTTGAAAAAGAATTTTGATTAAGAGAATCTTGTGAAACATCGCCCGTACTTGATTTTTGAACACTTCGTAACACTTTACTTTCAGCCTTTGCACTTTCATTTAATGAGTTTTTAAAAATAGTTGGGGTTTTGGAATTTTGAGCAATGCTCGATTTAGCAACCAATGAAATAGCAATGGTTTGTTTAATTAGCTGGGTTTTTGAGGGCAAGAAAAAACTAAAAAATAAAGCAAGATGCAAAACCACAGCTAGAGCGATTGCAAGCTTATTTGAAGAATAATTTTCAACCATCTCAAATTGCCAGATATTATTGTGAAAATTGCCTAACTTACTTGCATAAAGAAAAGATGATTTGAAATCCAATTGACTATTTAATCTGATGTTAGTATGGCTTTGATTAAGACTCATAATTGTGCGAAACTTAAAAAAATTTAAATTGTTAATTATTGAATTTTATTATCATTTTTTTGATAGTCAATTTCAATTTTAAAAAAATCAAAAAAATTTTGTTAAAATTCTTTGGCTCTCAAAGAAAGGCTTTAAAATAAATTTTCCAAAATTTCCGCTTAATAAATTATTTACAGCTTTAAAATTAAAATTTTAGACAATTATGAACAAAATATATGCTGTTAGATTTTAATTAAATAAGAAATATATAAATTACAAAAATACAACTGACTTTAGAGAGTGTAGGTCAAATTTTTTTATTTATAGCTACTTGCATATTATTTTTAAAAATTTAAAATTATTAAAAAAAATTGCCTTGGAAGTTAATAAATTTTTTTAATATAAATTGCTGATTAACTAAATCCAAAATCTATTACTTTGTCAAGACCTCATATCCTTGAAGCCAATAGATTCTGCATTTAGTAAATTTTTCCATTAACTCTAATACAATTCTTCAAATGCCTAGAATTTCAGTTGTTGCCAAAAAATACGCTAAATCGTTATTTTTAGTGGCAAGAAAAAATAATAATTTAAACGAGGTTTTTGAAGAGCTTAATACTTTTAAGCAGAATTTCAGTACCAGTTTTTCAAATGAATTAAAAAACCCTGTTATTTCAAAAAATGACCTTGATAAAATTATTAAAGAAGTTGCCAAAAAATTTAAATTGGGATCATTAACAACCAATTTTTTTGGCTCCATTGTTCGTAACCGTCGCCTAAATTTATTCCCAGAAATATTTGAAGAATTTTCACGAATTCATCGCGAATATCAAAATATTCTTGAAGTCGAATTAATCTTTGCAAGCGAGCCTAAGAAAGATCAGGTTGAACAGGTTAAATTAGTTATTGGCAAAAAATATCCAGATAAAAAAATTGCTACGCGAATTTTAATTAAAGAAAAAATTCTTGGTGGTTTGCAAATTAAAATTGGCTCACAAATGGTTGATGCCAGCCTTAAGAACCAGCTAGAATTAATTAAAAAAGAGTGTTTAGCGGTTATTAATTAAGGTGTCGCAGATATTTAATTAATTTTGTGTAAAGCCAAGTCATTATAATGCTAATTTTAGTTTTTAATTGACTTTAAGCTTGCCTTTTATTTTTTTTAATAAATTATATTTTATAAAACTTTAAACAATTTTAAATAAAAAACATTAAAAATTATGGAACTTAAAATCGAAGAATTTTCCAATATATTGAAGAGAACAATTGAGAATTTTCATACTTCTGCAGAGTTTGAGGGAGTAGGTGAAGTTATTAAAGTTGGTGATGGTATTGCCAAAGTTTACGGTCTGGATAAAGTTCAAGCTGGAGAGCTTGTCGAATTTGAATCTGGAGTTAAAGGAATGGCTTTAAACCTTGAAACCGATAGCGTTGGTATTGTAATTTTTGGTGATAGCCAAAAAATTAAAGAAGGCTCTAATGTTAAACGTACTGGTAAAATCGTTGAGGTTCCAGTTGGCAAAGCCCTGCTGGGAAGAGTTGTAGATGCCTTGGGCAATCCTATTGACGGCAAAGGTGCCCTTAAAGATGTTGAATATCGAAGAGTTGAAATAAAAGCTCCCGGAATTATTGCTCGGCAATCAGTTTCTGAACCGATGCAAACCGGTATAAAAGCCATAGACAGCTTAATTCCAATTGGCAGAGGGCAAAGAGAATTAATCATCGGTGATCGTCAAACTGGTAAAACCGCAATTGTAATTGACACCTTCATCAATCAAGCGAAAGCCCATCAAGAAAACGATGACAAGAAAAAACTTTATTGTATCTATGTAGCAATTGGTCAAAAGAGATCGACAGTTGCCCAGCTGGTTAAAACTCTTGAAGATGCCGGCGCTCTGCAATATTCAATAGTGGTTTGTGCTTCAGCTTCTGAAGCTTCTGCCTTACAATTCTTTGCTCCTTACACCGGTTGCACCATGGGTGAATATTTCCGCGATAATGGTATGCATGCTTTAGTTGCCTATGACGACTTAAGTAAACACGCTGTTGCTTATCGTGAGATGTCGTTATTGTTACGTCGTCCACCGGGACGCGAAGCTTACCCTGGTGATGTATTTTACATTCATTCTCGTCTTTTAGAGCGAGCTGCTAAAATGTCTGACGCCAAGGGTGGCGGGTCATTGACAGCATTGCCTATTATCGAAACCCAAGCTGGAGACGTATCCGCCTACATCCCAACCAACGTAATCTCGATTACTGATGGTCAGATATTTCTAGAAACAGAATTGTTCTATAAAGGCATTAAACCTGCAGTAAACGTTGGTCTTTCGGTATCAAGGGTTGGTTCAGCAGCTCAAACTAAAGCTATGAAACAAGTGGCAGGAAGCATTAAACTTGATCTTGCTCAGTTTCGTGAACTTGAAGCTTTCGCTCAATTTGGCTCAGATCTTGATGTTGCAACTCAAAAACTTTTAGACAAAGGTCGTAAACTTACCGAACTTCTCAAGCAAGAACAATATAAACCAATTGTTGTTGAAGAGCAGGTTGTTGCAATCTATTGCGGGGTTAAGGGCTATCTTGATAAAATTGCCGTTAAAGAAGTTAACAAATTTGAAAAAGAATTTATTCGTAAGTTAAAAACTTCTGAACCTGAAATTTTGCAGTCAATCAAAAAGGAAAATAAAATTACCGAAGAAAATGAAGCAAAGCTGAAATCTGCTATTGAAGAGTTTTTGCAAGTATTTATAAATCATGCTCCTGCAACCGATATTGACCATAGCGGTCTAGCTGATCGTCTTGAGCATAAAAAAAATTAAGGTGCAATAAAAAATAATAGCTCTTAACAAAATTTACTATGGCTAATTTAAAAACACTAAAAACAAGAATCAAATCAGTTCGCTCAACCCAGAAAATGACGAAAGCGATGAAAATGGTTGCTGCATCTCGTCTTAAAAAAGCCAAGAATGCCGTTGAACATTCTCGTCCATATGCTGAAAAAATTCGTGAAATGATCATAGATTTAGCGGGAAACATTACTAATCGCGATAATTTTAATGAGAAATTTCCGTTGCTCACTGGCAAGGCCATTGAAAATAGCAAAACCTATTTACTGCTGGTTGTTTCTTCAGATCGCGGACTATGCGGAGGGTTAAATAGCTCAACAGTTAAATACACCAAAAACCGCATTACCCAAATAATTTCCCAAGGTCATTTAGTTAAAATTTACTGCGTTGGTAAGAAAGCTTACGAGCAACTTAAAACTGCTTTTAGCGACAAAATAATCCACCGAGAATTTGGGATTTTTAAAAGCAATATTACTATTCAAAACGCTGAGCATATCACCGCTAAACTCATCGATTTATATAGCCAAAATCAATTTGATGTCTGCGAAGTAATTTTCAGCAAATTTAAATCAGCTATATCGCAAGAACAAACTTCTAAACAACTAATTCCTGCTGAAATTGCTTATGAAAATAAAATTGACAAAGCAGAATCGCCAATAGTTTACGAGCCTTCACAAGAAGAAATTCTAGAAGAATTATTAACCAAAAATATTAGCATTCAGCTTTATAATCTGCTTTTGGAAAATAACGCTTCAGAGCATGGGGCAAGAATGGCGGCCATGGAATCAGCCACCAATAATGCAGGGAAAATGATCAAAAATCTTACCCTAATCTATAACAGAACTCGCCAAGCCAATATTACCAAAGAACTAATCGATATTATCTCTGGTGCTAACACTGTTTAAAATTTAGTTTTTTCAAAAATAACTCACCAAAAATTAAAACAAAATATGTCACAAAGAATAAGTTACCTCAACGGCAAATACCTTCCTCATGATAATTGTCTTGTTCATATCGAAGATCGAGCCTTTCAATTTGCAGATGGCGTATATGAAGTTACACTTTTTGAAAACAATAAATTAATTGATGCTCAAAATCACCTACAGCGAATTATGCGAAGCCTTAAAGAACTCAATATAAATCATAATTTTTCTATCGATTCATTAATTGAAATCCAACTTGAATTATTTCGTAGAAACAAATTAAATTCAGGTTTTTGCTATCTTCAAATCTCAAGGGGTCAAGCCAATAGGCAAGCCAATTTTCCAAAAGATATTAAGCCTACAATTAACGCCACAGTTAGTGAAAAAAAGATTTTTAGTGCCGAAGAATTTTCTAAAGGCATTAAGGTCATAACTTGCGAAGATATCAGATGGCATCGATGCGATATTAAAACCGTTAATCTCTTGGCCTCAACATTAACCAATCAAAAAGCCAAAGATCAGGGTTTTGATGATGCAATTTTTGTTAGAGATGGCGTGGTAACAGAGGCCACTTATGCTAATGTTTTTATTGTTGATAAAAAAAATAATTTAATTACCCATCCAGTTGATAATTATATTCTATGCGGAATAACTCGTAACCGAATAATTAATATTGCTTTAGAAAATAAAATTAATGTTATTGAAAAAAAATTTAGTGTTGATGAAATGTCTCAAGCAAACGAGGTTTTCTTAACGAGCTCAACTTTAAAAATTCGTCCAGTCGCCCAAATAGATGAAACAATAATTTTTAGTAATGATCACCACAATTTAACAATTACTAAACTTCTTAACGATAAATACCAAGAATTTATTTTAAATCAATAACAAATATTAAATAATTTAAGTTAATGCTTCACAACAAAGATTGTTGGTTAAATATTGAAAAACCACTTGGATATTCCTCAGCAAAAGTAGTGGCAATAGTTAAAAAAATTACTAACGCCAAAAAAGTTGGCCATGGTGGAACTCTTGATCCATTTGCCTGCGGTGTTCTGCCAATCGCTCTTAACAAAGCCACTAAAACTGCCGAGAAATTAATGACTGCCAAAAAAGGTTATCTATTTAACATAAAATTTGGTGAATTTCGCGATAGCGATGACATTGAAGGAAAGGTTGAAAAAACATGCGATACCAGAACAACAGCTAATAACTTAGCTCAAATATTATTTAAATTTATTGGCAAAATTGACCAAACCCCTTCAAAATTTTCAGCCATAAAAATTAATGGTAATAGAGCGTATGATCTAGCTAGGCAAGGCCAAGATTTTGCGATGCCCAAAAGACAAATTGAAATATTTCAAATAAAATTATTGCATTTTGATTTAGATAATGCCTTAATTGCAATCGAATGCTCGAAGGGAACATATGTTCGCTCACTTGCTAGAAGTATCTGCCTTGAACTGGGAATTTGTGGATATGTCAGCTACTTAAAAAGATTAAAAGTTGGAAAATTTTTAAGTAATCAAACAATTTCACTTGACGAATTAAAAGCTAAGGTCAATAATGATATTATCTTTTTAGATGGCACGATGCTGTTGTTGCACGATGTCTCATAATTCCTAGTCTGATAAATTAAGTTTAAACAGAAGGTTTTATGTTAAGTGTTGAAATACCCTGATTGGTTGAGTTTTAAGCAAAAATTATAGGTAAATTTTTAAAGTTTGCGTTGCAATTGTGCTACCAATTTATTAGAAAAAATTTCTCTTAGTCTTTGTAACATCATTTTATTTTAAAGTTAAAATGGCGTAGGCTCAATATAATCAAGGTCATGCAAAATAATCTGCCATGTAAATGATAGATGATTTTGTTTTTGTTAATTTTAAAAATTTAAAAAAATGTTGTTCTCAAAAAAAACCAAAAAAGAAATAGTTGCTGAATTTGCAAAAAATAAAAAAGATACTGGATCAGTCGAGGTTCAGTGTGCGGTTATGACTAAACAAATTGATAATTTAGTTGAGCATTTAAAAAGCCATAAAAAAGATCACTCGTCGCGCCGAGGCTTGTTAATTCTTGTTAGCAAAAGAAGAAGATTACTCGATTATTTAAAAAGTGAATCTGTAGCAGAATACGAAACTCTAATCAAAAAATTAGATATTAGAAAATAATTTAGTTCTTATCTAAAAATTTATTAATTATTTTAATATTTTTTTAGCAAGACAAAATGAGATTACCTCGTCTGAGGTAATCATTTATATTAATTTAAAGCTGAAATTATGTTTAATGTTGTAAAAAAAGAAATTTTATTAAATGGCAAAACACTCACCATCGAGACTGGAAAAATAGCTCGTCAAGCTAGTGGATCTGTTATCGTCACCCAAGGGAATACTACGGTATTGTGTGCGGTTACAGTTGCCAGTAAGCCAGCGGAAGGTGCTGATTTTTTCCCACTTACGGTTAATTACCTAGAAAAATCATATGCTGCTGGTAAAATCCCCGGTGGTTTTTTCAAAAGAGAAACCAAGCCCAGCGATGCCGCAACCTTGGTTGCAAGGCTAATTGATCGCCCAATTCGCCCAATGTTTCCTGCAAATTTTTATAATGAAGTAAATGTCGTTTGCACAGTTCTTTCTTATGATCCATCATGCAATCCTGATATCTTGGCATTAATTGCCTCGTCAACAGCACTAGCAATTTCAGAAGCGCCGATGGATGAAATCGTTGCAGGTGTTAGAGTTGGTATGATTAACAATGAATTTGTTCTTAACCCTTCAAATGAAGAATTAAAAAATAGCCGATTAGATTTGATTGTTGCCGGAACCAGCTCATCAGTATTAATGGTTGAATCTGAAGCCAAAGAATTATCTGAAAGCGAAATGCTCAGTGCAGTTAATTTTGGTCATCAAGCAATTCAGCCAATCATTGAATTGATTAAAGAATTTCAAGGTCAATGTGCTAAGAAAAAATTAGTAGTTGCAAAACCTGATAATCAATCTCTTAAAAATGACATCGCCAATTTAATTAAAGAAAAATTAATTAAAGCTTATAAAAAACTAGAAAAACAAGCTCGCGTTGCTGATCTAGAGGCAATTGAAGAAGAAATTAGCAATAAATTTCTTAACGAAGCCAATGGCATTGATGGCAATAAATTAAGTGCAATTTTTAAAGAATTATCGCAAGAAATTGTTAGAAATGACATTTTACAAAATAGCATCAGAATTGATGGCAGAAAGCCCGATCAAATCAGACAAATTGCTGTTGAAACTGGCTTGCTTCCGCAAGTGCACGGTTGTGCGTTATTTACTCGTGGCGAAACTCAAGCTTTAGTTGTAGCAACATTGGGCGCAGGTGGAAAAGATCGCCAACTTATCGAAAATCTTGACCCAGGAATGACCGAAGAATCATTCATGCTTCATTACAATTTCCCGCCTTACAGCGTTGGTGAAGTTGGGCAATTAAAATCTCCAGGACGAAGAGAAATTGGTCATGGTAAATTAGCATGGCGTGCAATCAATCCAGTTTATCCAACCCTTGAAGAATTTTCTTACACAACAAGAATTGTTTCTGAAATTACCGAGTCAAATGGCTCATCTTCAATGGCCACCGTATGTGGTGCCTCATTAGCATTAATGGATGCTGGCGTTCCAATCAAATCGCCAGTTGCTGGTATTGCCATGGGCTTAATTAAAAATGCCGATAACTATGTTATTTTATCTGATATCATGGGTGACGAAGATCATCTTGGCGATATGGATTTTAAAGTTGCTGGAACTCGTAACGGTATCACCGCTTTGCAAATGGACATCAAAATTAATGGTATCAATAGCGAAATCATGAGCAAAGCCTTAGATCAGGCGTTACATGGCAGATTGCATATTTTAGGCAAAATGGAAGAAGTGATGAGCGCTCCAAGATCTGAATTAAACAACAATGTAGCTCGTATTGAAACTCTTAACATTCCGCAAAAGAAAATTCGTGAAGTTATCGGCTCAAGAGGCGCTGTAATTAAAGAAATTTGTGCAGTTTCAGGCTGTGCCATCGACATCGAAGATAGCGGTGTGGTAAAAATTTCTTCAAATAATTCAGAGTCAATCAAAAAAGCCGTTTCAATGATTCAAGATATTACTTTTGAACCAGAGATTGGTGATATTTATGAAGGTCCAGTTGTCAAAGTTATTGATGCTGGGGCATTTGTTAGCATTTCTAACAATCGCGACGGTTTTATTCATATCTCGGAGCTTGCTGAATATCGCGTTGATTTCGTTGAAGATGTAATCAATGAAGGCGATATCGTTAAAGTTAAAGTCATTGGCTTTGATAAAAGAGGTCGTCCAAAATTAAGTTATCGTTGTGTTGATCAAGCTACTGGCGAAGATATTTCTGATCGCATTGCCAACAAACCGCAAATCGTTGACGAAAGAGAATCTGGTGGCAGAGAAGAAAGAGGCGAGCGTCGCGAGCGTTCAGATCGTGGTGATCGAGGCGATAGAAGAGATCGTGGTGATCGTGGTGATCGAGGCGATAGAAGAGATCGCGATCATCGTGACCGCGGTGAGCGTCGTGATCGTTCAGATCGCGGAGATCGTGATGATTCATCAAAAAAAAGACGCGGTTTTTTTAATTAATCATAACTAAATTAATCAAAGCAATTTATTTTAAAAAATTATTTAAAGTAAATTTGCTTTGATTAAAGATAATCTGGAATCTAAACAATTTTAAATTTTAATTATTTAAAATTTTTAGGTTTTAGGTTAAATGAACTTTATTAAAAAATTAATCTGTTTTATAAAATCTATAATTCTAAAATAAATTCTAGATATAAACCTTATTAAAAATTGTTAATAATGAATTATGGCAATCACCTCTAATGAATTACAAAAAAAACTGCAACAAGCCTTCCCCAACGCTCAAATTGAGCTTGTTGATTTAGTTGGAGATAGTGATCATTATAGCGTCAAGATTATCGATCAATGCTTTGCCAATAAATCACTGATTCAGCAACATAAAATGGTTAATCAAGCTTTAAAAGATGTTTTACAAGATCAGCTTCATGCCTTGCAGATCAAAACCTCAACTCAATAAATAACTCAACAAATATATGAACGATATTTTTTCAAAAATTAAGCAAACAATTGAGAATAATCCCGTAGTGCTTTTTATGAAGGGAACTCAAGACTTCCCGCAATGCGGATTTTCAGCGGTCGTGGTACAAATTTTAAAAAATCACCAAGTTGATTTTCTTGATGTTAATGTTCTTGCAGATCCTGAAATTCGTCAAGGTATCAAAGATTTTTCAGACTGGCCAACCATCCCCCAACTTTACATCAAAGGCGAATTTATTGGTGGCTGTGATATTGTCAAAGAAATGGCTCAATTAGGCGAATTAAAAGCCCTCCTTGAAGAAAAGAAAATTTAAAAACAACAAGCTCCACCACTTCATTCCTATACCAATTCAATCTATAAAAAAATTATAACAATGTATTTTGTTAGAATTTTAATTTTTTTTAAAACTTTTAAAGATATTAAATTGGTATTATTAGCTCAAAAAATTTGAACGAGTTACAAACTTAAAACCCATATTTAAAAAATAAAAAATGGCAAAGATTTATTAAAAAATGCACTAAAATTGCTGATTCAATATAATTAGTTCGATAATAGGCGTAACCATAGCCAAAGCTGGCAAGAATGGCAATTAATGCAAAAATAATTCGATTTTTTAAATGTAAAATTCCAAAGATTATTGAGATGATTATGATCGAAATTATTGACGGATTTGGAAATTTTTTATTAGAAAATTTTGGTAAAGTTTTATGTTAAATATCTGCTAAATTTTTTTGCAAAAAAAAGCGAAAGAAAAATTCTTCGGCAAAAATTGTTAAGAAAAAATTTTTCAAAAACCATAAAATAAAAATGCTAAAATTTAGATTTTTAACT
>Ga0172376_10008339_pt1 | contig 10851 bp, 10 predicted proteins | sample Lak35m_FD_121114 | JGI IMG/M metagenome (GOLD analysis project Ga0172376, IMG submission 121114) | Freshwater microbial communities from Kabuno Bay, South-Kivu, Congo - kab_092012_35m | ecosystem: Environmental > Aquatic > Freshwater > Lake | place: Democratic Republic of the Congo: South-Kivu... | reverse complement strand
CAAAGCTATCCAGCATCGGTGCGTCATCGAAATAGAGCGCAACAGGTGACTGCGTGTTGCCTGCCAGCGTGCTCGTCGCGATGCCGCGGATAGCAAGGACGCCGGAGTTGCCGCCATTGGAGGCGTAGCTAAATCCAGGCACCGCAGCCACATAGTCCTCGATGCGCTCGGCGCGCTTGGTAGCCGTGACCACGACTTCTTCAAGCACGACGGCGGCATCGGACTCCGCGCCCTGCGCGCCAACAGTGGCGCACGCCGCGACACCGCCTGCGAGCAGCGCGGCAGTCGACAGGTAGGCTTTCCGATTGCTCTCTTGCGGTCTCTGACGGGCATCTGCGTCACTCCCCAGGCTGCGTTGCAGGTAGGGACATTAAAAAACTGACCGGTCGGTTCGTCGCCAAACTCGCGTCACGGCACACCTCGCCAGCCTTTACGGAAGCGCACACCGATGCCCAAGCTGAAACCGGAAGAGATGGACCGACGACGACGCCACATCGTCGATGCGGCGCGCACCTGCTTCGTGCGCGGCGGGATCGAACGCACCACCACGGATGACATTTGCAAGCACGCCGGCCTCAGCAAGGGCGCCGTATACGGGCACTTTGCGAGCAAGGACGAACTGATCCTCGAAGTCCTGGATGCTGGGGCGGATGCCATGGACCATCTGCGTCGCCCCGCCAGCTTGAAGGAGTTCCGGACTCTCCTCGCCAACTATCCGTTTGTCGCCTTCCGCGATCAGGACGTCGCACGCCTCGAGTTCGAGATGATGACTCGGGCCTTCGCAGACCCGGCGGTCCACGAGCGTCTCGGACGTAACGTGCATGCGCTGGACGCCGCATTGCGTACGGCCCTGCATTCGCTCGTTAGCCAGGGGCGCGTCCGCCTGCTCATCACGGAAAAGGCAGCGGCCCGCCTGATCGTGTTCAGCCTGTTCGGGGCATTTTGGTGGCGGACAGTACAGAGGAAATCCGGTGCCGACGCGCAACGCGATGCATTGGACGTCCTGCTAACTTCAATTCTCGAGCCGCTCGACGAGTAGCGCTGCGCGTGCAGAACTCAGCAGTGATTCACCACCGCTGAGGAGTAACGCATCCTCCACTTCGAAGGCCTGGTCCGCCGCCAGCATCCGAAACTATTGATGGGAAATGGGAACCTTCTCGCAAGAGTCGATACGTTCGCTTGCTCACGGCGGCGCCACCGTTCAGGCAGCTACCGTCGCACCGCCTCGCCTCGCCCCGCGCGGTGCCTTCTCTTGCGGCCGTACCGTGAGACGCAGCCCGAAGGCTTCGAGCAACGCCGCCAGCGTGTCGAGACGCGGGTTCCCGTCCTTCGATAGCGTGCGGTACAGCGTCTCGCGGGAAAGTCCCGTGCGCTCAGCGAGCGCGGCCATGCCACCCAGTGCTTCGGCCACCGTGCGAAGTGCGATCGGAACCGCACGCGCGTCCCCGTCCTCCAGCATCGCCTCAATGTAGGCGGCGATTTCGCTTTCGCTTCGCAGGTGTGCGGCCGCCTTGAACGGCCGGCTTGGGGATGCTGCGCGCTTTGTAGTCTTTCCAGTAGCCATGTGCCTTCTCGATATCCTTGGATTGCGTGCTCTTTTCACCGCCGCACAGCAGGAGCACCAACGTCGTGCCTTCCTGCCCGAAATAGACCCGATAGCCCGGTCCATGATCGATCCGCAGTTCGCACACCCCGGAGCCCATGCTCTTCCAGTCTCCGAGCAGCCCAGCCTGAAGGCGGTCCAGTCGCGCGATGATGCGCGCGGGTCTTGCCGTCCCTCAGCGCATCCAGCCATTCCGAGAGCGGGATCTTGCCGTCGACGGTCTGGTAGCGGCGGACTTCCACCGAACCATTGTCGCCTATAGGCTACATCGTGCAACCTGACATTTGTGACCGACAACTGGCCTTGGGTTGTTGGAAGCCCGGCGTGCGATCCGCGCGCGTCGAAGCGTTCATCAAGATTGGAAAGCCGACTGGATCTGGCGCCGAGACTCGCAAAACCTGCCCGCTTCCCGGCCAGGATCGCAGGCCGCGTTCTGTGTGGGTAACAAAACGGGTAACTCAGCTACACCGAAAGATTTATCTCTTTCGAATCAATAGCTGAGAGGGAGAATGCGAGTCCTCTCCCGGGCACCATCTTATATCGTGTGGGCAGCCTTATCCGAGGTTGTCTGAAGCGCCGGCCGGGAGGCCAGCGCCTCAGGCATCGGGCCGCCGTAGGCCCAGTCGAGTAACTCCACGGTATGCAGCACCGGCACACCCTTCGCCGCGGCGAGATGCACGGCGCAGCCCACGTTCCCGGTCACGATGACATCGGGCTGCGTGTGATGCAGCGCGGCAAGCTTTCGCTCACGCAAAGCGTCGGCGATGTCGGGTTGCAGCAGGCTGTACGTACCTGCTGAGCCGCAGCAGAGGTGCGCATCCTGCGGCAACTGCACCTCGAAGCCCGCCTCGCGCAGCAAGCGCACCGGCAGATCGCGCAAGCGCTGCCCATGCTGCAGCGAGCACGGAGGATGATAGGCCACGCGCAGCGGCGACACCGCGGCCGCACCAGAGGGCTTTGACAAGCCAACCCGGTCGAGAAACTCGCAGACATCGGCCACACGCTCGGCGACGCCCTTGGCCGGTGCAGAGTAAGCGGCATCCTCGCGGAGCAGCCAGCCATAATCTTTGAGCATCGAACTGCAGCCCGAGGCGGTAGAGATGATCGCAGCCACCTCCCCTGCACCGCTCCAAGCCGTCACGTTGCGGCGTAGCGCAGCGAGGGTTTGCGCGTGCTCGCCCATATGATGCGCGAGTGCACCGCAGCAGCCTTCCCGCTCGCTCACGATGACCTCGTAGCCGAGCCGAGTAAGCAGACGCCGCGTCGCCGCCTGCGCGCCAGGCGCCAGCGCACCTTCGACGCAGCCTTGTGCGAGCAGCACCGGCCCGCGGAGAGGCTGCGTGCTCGATAGCGACGAGGGCGTCGATGAGATCGCCGGCGCAGACGCCGCCGCGCGCACGGGCGGCACACTCTCGAGCATCCGCGCCCACAGACGCAGCCCCGGTATATGCCGCAACCCTGCTGCCAACGGTCGCACGAGTTCACCTAGAGCGAGCGCGAGCGCAAAGCGACGGCGATACGGCAGCACGGCCAGGAGCATTCGTCTGAACAGGCGCTCGCCCCACGGTCGCTGGTAACGCTCGTTGATATACCGCCGTGCGTGATCAACGAGATGCCGGTAGTTCACATCCGACGGACAGGTGGTCACGCAGGAGAGGCACGACAGGCAGCGATCGATATGTTGAACCACCTCGGCCGTCGGCCGTCGCTCGTTCTCCAACATGTCCTTCATCAAATAAATCCGCCCGCGCGGCCCATCGAGCTCTTCGCGCGATAGCACGTAGGTCGGACACGTCGTGGTGCAAAAGCCGCAGCGAACGCAACGACGAATCGCGGCCTCCGCCGCCGCCATCGCGGGATCTTGCAGCGCTTCAGCCGAAAACTCAGTGCGCATGTCCGCCGCCTGCAAATCGCGCGGTTGCGAACACACCCAGTGGATCGAATTGACTGCGCACGCGTTCTTCGAGGGCGCCGAGTGCCGTGGGCAAGGGATGGAAGGTCGGCACCCGCCGACGCAGCGCGGCTTCGGCGCGCCACAATATGGCATGCCCACCGACCGCGGCTACCTCACTGCGCAAGCGCTCGGGGTCGACATTGCTCGCGAGCCAACACAAAGCGCCGCCCCAGTCGAAGAACCAACGATCACCTTCAACCGCAAGCCGCGCGAGCAGCGATGGCGCTTGACGGGCAGGCACACTCAGACGCCACACCGGTCGATCGTGTGACAACACATCGAGACTCGCGAGCGAGCCCCAGAGCCCACTCGCCTCCCCCGCACTGAGCGCGTGCAGCGCCAAGCCTCGCCCGAGCAGCGCCTGCAAAGCGTGCAGGCGCGCAGCCACCGACGCAGCGAAGCCCTCTAGGCGCAACACGGTGAGCGCCTCAGCGCCCACGGTGCCCGGCCCAAAATGCAAGGCCGCCGTCACACCGACCGAGGAGCCGAGCACGCGCGCCAGACACTGCCAAGCCGCGGTGGCATCGAGCCCCTTGATCGCCCACACACGAGCGACCTCGGGCGCCGGCAAAACCTTGAGGGTGATCTCGGTCAGCGCGGCCAATCGCCCCCAACTGCCGGTCAATAACTTCGGCAAATCGTAGCCCGTGACGTTCTTGACGACTTTGCCACCGCCGACGAACAACTCGCCGCGACCCGATACGGCGCGAAACCCGAGCACATGATCGCGCACGGACCCGGCGACCACGCGCCGCGGCCCCGACAGCCCGGAGGCCACAAGTCCGCCCACCGTCATGCGACCGACAGTGCCCCCCAAGGACCCCGCCACATCGAGCGGCTCACAGGCCAGCATCTGCCGCTCGGCGGCCAGTGTCCGCTCAATCTCAACCCACGGCGTACCCGCGCGCACGGTCAGCACCAGCTCAGAGGGGTCGTAATCGACGATACCCTGCAGACCCGTCAGCTCGAGTACGTCGACCTCATCGATCTCCTCGACCGGTGCGCCGATCGAGCGCTTCGATCCACTCCCGCGCAACTCAAGGCGCCGCGAGCGAGCCATCGCCTCGCGGACCCGTGCCACCACCTCGCTTTCGTTATCCGGGCGCATCAAAACCGCGGTAACTCGGGAAAGCGCACCGCACCACCGTGCACATGCACACGCCCGAGCTCTGCGCAGCGATGCAACACGGGAAATACCTTGCCCGGGTTAAGCAGTTGCTGCGGATCAAACGCACACTTCACACGTTGCTGATGCGCAAGATCGTCGGCCGAAAACATCTCCGGCATCAGATCGCGCTTTTCGATACCCACGCCGTGCTCGCCAGTGAGCACTCCGCCCACCTCCACACAGAGCCGCAAAATGTCATTGCCAAATTCTTCCGCCCGCTCGAGCTGGCCCGGCTGGTTGGCATCGTAAAGAATCAGCGGATGCAGGTTGCCATCGCCGGCATGAAAGACATTCGCCACACCGAGACCATGACGCTGCGACAGCTCGCGGATCCGCTGCAGCACCTCGGGTAAGCGACGGCGCGGAATGGTGCCATCCATGCAGTAATAGTCCGGAGCGATCCGACTTACCGCTGGGAACGCCGCTTTACGGCCTGCCCAAAACCGCATTCGTTCCGCTTCGCTCGTTGAGCTGCGACACGACTGCGCAGCATTACGTCTCGCCAATTTCTCGACCTGATCGACAAGTTCGTCACACTCGGCGGGAGGACCATCAACTTCGACGATCAGCAACGCCTCGGCATCCAGTGGATAGCCCGCTTGGACGAACGCTTCGGCCGCATGGATGGCGGGTCGATCCATCATCTCCATGCCCGCCGGAATGATGCCCGCAGCAATCACCTCTGCCACACAACGCGCCGCATCATCGACGGTGGGAAAGCCGATCAACAACGCGCGCACGGACTCGGGCTTTGGCAACAGCCGCACAGTGACTTCAGTCACCACACCGAGCAGCCCTTCCGAACCCACCACGATGCCGAGCAAGTCGAGGCCGCTTGAATCAAAAGCACGACCACCGAGATCAACGATCTCGCCTTCCATGGTCACGAGCCGCACGCCGAGCACGTTGTGCGTGGTCAACCCGTACTTGAGACAGTGCACACCGCCCGAGTTTTCCGCGACGTTACCGCCAATAGAACAGGCGATCTGGCTCGAGGGGTCCGGTGCGTAATAAAGCCCGTGCGGCTCGGTGGCCGCGGAGATGGCGAGATTGGCGACGCCGGACTGCACCACCGCGAGACGATCGTCGACATCGATCTCGAGGATGCGTGAAAACTTTGACAGTACCAGCAACACCGCATCGCCGAGGGGCAGCGCACCCCCGGAAAGCGAAGTGCCCGCACCGCGCGGCACGACGCGAACGCCGTTCGCATGGCACCAGCGCAGCACCGCGGCCACCTGCTCAGTCGTCTCCGGCAACACCACCACAAGGGGCAATTGCCGATAGGCCGTGAGCGCGTCGGATTCGTACGGCCGCATTCGCGCGACCTCATCGATCACTGCGTCCGCCGCGACGAGCGTTCGCAAGGCCGCGACGATCTGTGCTCGTCGGGCGAGCACCGCCTCATCCAGCGCAGGCATCAAGACACTCATGCGCGCACCTGCCCTGTCACCTCGGCTTCCTCGAGCACGAGGCGCGTGAGCAACCATGCTCCAAGCACGTTGCAGATTGCAGGGATGATCGCCGTCAGCAAAAAGATCGCGATGATGGCCGAGCGCGGCTGCGCTGGAGGCAAACTGCCACCGGCCGCGCTGACAAAGCCTGAAAACTGCAACACCAACCCGCCAAGCAGCGGACCAAGAGCCGCCGTGCCCTTCTCCACAACGCTGTATACGGCTGACATCGTGCCCTCCAGCGCGAGTCCACTCGTTCGAGTGTTGTGCGCCATGGTGTCGGGCAGCAGCGAGAAACCCATCACCAGCAAGCCCGCAGAACCGACGCCGATCAATAGCAGCCGCAAATCCGTGACCCAACTCGGTTCGCTCAAGGCGCTCATCAGCCAGCTGAGTACGATCAATGCATAAACGAGACCTGCAGCCATGTACGTCCTGCGCTTGCCATACCGCTTTCCAAGCCAGTTCCACATCGGGATGGACGCCAGCGTCCCGAGTGTCTGCAAGGCACCAAAGCGGATGAGAAACCCCTCATCCTGCGAGAGCACATAGCGCGCAAGATAAAGAAGCGACGCTGCAGTACTGGCGACCGCGGTCAGTTGCAGCAGCTTGGCGCCGATGAAGACGCGGAACGGTCGATTGGCGAGCACCACCCGCAACTGCGCCAGCGAACTGCCCGCTCCCGTAGGCGCAGTGCCCATGACTGGCGCCCGCGCCACCACTGCGGCGCACAGCCACATGAACGCGAGCACGATGACGCCCTGCACCATCGCCATCCCAAAGTAACCCTCACGCCCCTTACCGAAGACGTTGATGAGCACGGGCCCGAGCACGGCGACGTTCAGGCTCGCGAACGTCATCACCACGACGCGCCACGACATCATCGTGGTGCGTTCATGCGGCACGGCGGTGATTTCCGCAGGCACGGCGAGATAGGGCACGACAAAGAGGCTATAGCCTGTCGCGTACAGAATAAGCGCCGCCAGCACGTATGCCTCGAGTGCCACGCCCTGCAAACTGACCGGTGCGGCGAACAGCATCACGTACGCCAACGCACACACGGGGCCTGCCGCAAACAGGAACGGCGCACGTCGCCCGATGCGCGTACGACAGCGATCACTCCATTGACCGATCCACACGGCTGCAGCGATATCCCAAATGCGAGAGAGGAAGATCAGCACGCCCGCGGTCGCCGGCGCGATGCCGAGGTACTCCGTGAAGTAGAACAGGACAACGAGATTGATGGCGCCGAGCAGCGTGCTCGAGCCGAGCGTGCCGCTCGCCCAGCCGAGCGTCACCCAACGCGGCAGCGGCGTACTCACGTGCGGGCGAATGCCGCCGTGGGCGGAGCAATCGACTTGTCCTTCCAGTATTCGGCGGAATACATCGGTCGATCCGTGCGCACCATCACGTAGTGCCCACCGAGCTGTCCCAGCTGGATGCGGATCTCGTCATCCATGTAGGCCACCTCCGACCACAGCTTGGTGCGCGGCTGCAGATCGGCCGACAAAAGTGATGGATCATCGACACCAATCTCTCGAGCAAACTCCTCCATCGACATGGTGGGATCGGCCGGTACCACCTTGAAGCCGCAGAAATCGACGAAGAAGCGCTTGAGATTCTCCTCGCTGCGTCGGTACTTGGCGAAGGAAAAGTGGAAGCTCGGTATCCGTTTCTCGCCGAGCAAAAACTGCGCGACAAAGTTGTAGTCTCCGGTCTCCGAATCGATCTCGAGTCCGTTGCCCAGAAAGGTCGAGGGAATATCCGGCAGGCGTCCCATCGAGAACACTTTCAGCGACACCGTTACACCGACCCCCTCGTCCTGCGCCTCTTTGCCGCCAACGAGCCGGCCGATGCTGTGATAGTCGGCGGCCCAATGTCCGCGAAAAATCTCTGGATGGTTGAGCGCGTCAGGATAGCGCGACAGCGGCGCCAATTCGTCGATGAGCGCGTTGATGCGTTGCGACTCCGGCGTGCCTGACTTGAACCCCTCTTTGTGCGTGCTCGTCAGGTGCAGCAACTCGCGCAGCAATACATCTCGTTCCGACATTCTTTGCTCTCTCCTCGTTGAGTCAATCACTGCATCACGCATCGAATTTAAGCAGCCCCGGCAGATCGTCGACGATGCCTTGGCCGTGTCGCGCATTGAGCCGCTGGAAGGCGTCGGGTAATCGAGCGACATCGTCAATGACACGACCGTACGCTCGCGTCGTCGTGATCCCCGCGACCCCTTGCATCATCATCCAGGGACGCCAGCTCAACACATTGTGCTTCTGCACGAGCGTATCGAGCGATCGACGGTCACGCACCGCGGCCCGACTCGCCCGATAGGTAAAGTTCTCGTGAAAACCGAAAGGCGGTACACCGGGTGCGGGTGCCGGCATCACACTGTCGAGGCTCTCAGTCACCCATAGATCCTCGCTCGTCGACTCCACCAGGAAACGGTGGCTGAAGGGCACGCCACCCGAATACCGCAGCTCACGCACTGCCTGCAGCGAAGGCGTGATCACATAAGGGCTCGGCCCGAGCATGGTCTTCGGCACGGCGACGGTTTTCCCGGTCATCGGGTTGACCCAGCTCTCGAGTAACTCTCGGGTTTCGAGATCGGTGAAATACGCGAGCTCAAACACCACCGTGTCGAAGCCGCCGTCGGCGCGCAGGCGGTGACGCGAGAAGATCTGCGAGAGAACCCGACACAGCGGCACGGACTTGGCATCCACATGGCCGGTCAACACCCCGTCAGTCCAGCGGATCGCCACCCCGCCGTCGGGGCGACCGATCACCGGAATGAGATCCGTTACGGCGAACGTCGAGTGACTCGCGCCGCTCTGCACAAGGCTCGGTAGGGCGCTCGCACCCACTGCGGCGCCGAGTCCAACGAGCGCAGTCCTGCGGTTGATCGACGCCATTCACCCCCCGAACAACGGACGCGTTCAAATTGACGCCCCTTCCGGTGGAACTATAGCCTAGCCCGCATGAGTTCTGCCTGCCCCGTGACGCTGTCGCTCGCTGACCCAGCAGTCCAGCAATGCCCGTATCCGATGTACGCCACGCTGCATCGCGATGCGCCCGTTTACCACGATGCCACCATGAATTTGTACCTCATCACGCGGTACGAAGATGTGGTCGCTGCCTCGCTCGACTGGGAAACGTTTTCAAGCCAAATCGACATGCGACGTGATGTGGCGGTGGCCGATGTATCACCCTCCGATGATCTGTATCAACGTGAGGGCTGGGTGGTCGCCGACGTGCTGAGCCAAGTCGACCCGCCGCGCCACACGATCTTCCGTCGCATCGTCGAGCGATTATTCACCGGGCCCGCCGTCAAGCGGCTGCATGCCTATCTGGACGCACACGTGTGCGAACTCATCGACGGATTCGCCGCACGGGGCGAGGCTGATTTCCTGAATGAATTCGCCTTGCCATTGCCGATCGACGTGATCGCCGATCAACTCGGTTTACCACGCACGGCAGCCGCCAACATCAAGCGCTGGACCGACGCTTACATCGAATCCTTCGACCCCACCATCAGCGCCGAGCACAAGCTCGAATGCGCACGCCGCATCGTCGAGTTTCAGCAGTACTTCATCGCCAAGCGAGCGGAAAAAATCGCCGCGCCAGCCACCGACCTGCTATCGATGCTCGCCGTGGCGGACCGGCCCGACGGCGAGCGGCTGAGCGATGAGGAGTATCTGGCGCTCTGCGCGCAGCTCATGGTTGCCGGCAACGAGACCACTCGAAATCACCTGATGGCCGCGATGCTCATGCTGATCGACGATCCCTCGCTGCAGCAACGATTACGAGCGGACACTTCGATGATCCCGCGCTTCATCGACGAATCATTGCGGCTCGAATCACCCGCTCAAGGGCTCTACCGACGCTGCACGCGCGAGGTGACCTTGAGCGGAACGACGATTCCGGAGGGCGCCATCGTGCTGCTGATGTTCGCCGCGGGCAACCGCGATGAACAGCAATTTCCGAACTCGAGCTCGCTCAAGCTGGATCGCCCGAATGCGGCGCGGCATCTGGCGTTCGGACATGGCATTCACAGCTGCATCGGTCGAACCTTGGCCACGGCGGAATTGACCATCGCGATCACACGACTGCTGGAACGACTCGACGATATCCGGCTCCGTCAAGGCACTGATCGACCGCGATACAAGCCACACTTCAACATGCGTGCTTTGGAGTCGCTGCCGATCAAGTTCGTCGCTCGCACGGCGCCGCAACACTCATGACGCGCATCCTCACTCTGGCACCGCCCCTCCAGCGGGGCAGTAGCGCAACCGCAGCACTCGGCAATGCACAACAGTTGATCGAGACGCTACAACACGAAATGCGGGATTCAGCAGATATCGTCTTGCTGCCGCTCGGCTGCCTCTCAGGAGGCGAGGGACTCGAGTCGCGTGACAGCGCCAACGACGCCATCGCCATACTGCGCAGTGCGGCACAACGCCTGCAGATCATCCTGGCCGGAGCCGATCGCTTCGGCGGTGTCACCCTCGGATTTGTGTTGGCGCCCTGCGAGGAACTGGAACTCTGGCAACCGAGCCTCGCGGCGAGCGACGGCACTCCGCAACAGGTGGAAGTGATCTCGAGTGCGCACGGCACCCTCGCCTGCCTGCCAGGTGCCGATTTGCTGCACGCAGAGTACGCGCGCCTCGCGATGTTT
>Ga0172376_10008337_pt1 | contig 10852 bp, 8 predicted proteins | sample Lak35m_FD_121114 | JGI IMG/M metagenome (GOLD analysis project Ga0172376, IMG submission 121114) | Freshwater microbial communities from Kabuno Bay, South-Kivu, Congo - kab_092012_35m | ecosystem: Environmental > Aquatic > Freshwater > Lake | place: Democratic Republic of the Congo: South-Kivu... | reverse complement strand
CGGAGGACCACATAGCGGTGATCGCGACCGTGGCTAGAGCCCGGCGCTCCCCCGACGAGCACCAAGTCCCGGCAGAGACGAGCGAAGTGTGTGCGCGCTCGTGGGCCTCGGCGAGATCAGCGCGGATGGTGAGGCCCACCCGGACACGGTAACCCGACGGGCAACTAGCGTGCACCCCATGACACGACGCCGACTGACCGTGGCAGATCTCGCGGCGCTGAAGGGACAACGACAGCTCACCATGCTGCGGATCTTCACGATCGAGGAGGCCGAGGCCGCCGAGATGGCAGGGATCGATCTGGCGTCGGCACCGCCCGACTTGGTCACCCACCCCCGGTACCGCGAGGTCGCACCCTCGTTGTTCACGCTCACCGGACGCTCGCATCTCGAGGCGGGCTCGGCCGATGATCACCTGCGGTGGGCCGGTGAGATGCTGATGGCCGGTGCCGACTGCATCTACTGCTCGGGCTCGATGGACAGGGTCGAGCACCTTGCCAAGGAATACATCCCGGTGGTCGGACACGTGGGTCTCGTTCCCTCTCGTGCGGGATGGACGGGCGGGTTCCGTGCCGTCGGCAAGACCGCCGATCAGGCGATCCGCCTCTATGAGGAGTGTGTCGCACTCGAGAATGCGGGGGCGATCGCCGCCGAGATCGAGGTGATCCCCGCCGCGGTCGCCGCCGAGATCAGCAGGCGCCTGTCGCGGTTGTCGCTGTGGTCGATGGGGGCCGGTCCGGGGTGCGACGCCCAGTACCTGTTCGCGATGGACATCCTCAACGACCCGACCAACCGTGACCTCTCGGGCACCGCGCACATCCCGCGCCACTCGAAGGTGTACCGCGACTTCACCGCCGAACATGCACGACTACAGCAGGAGCGAATCGGTGCGTTCCGCGAGTACAGGGCCGACGTGGAATCAGGGGCATTCCCCGCCGACGGACACCTCGTGCCGATCGCAGATGACGAACTCGAGAGGTTCCGCGCGGCACTGCCGCCTGCCTGACCGGGATCCCGGCGTCGGCGACCACACCAGTCGGAATGAATCCTGTTCCGGTCCGACTGTCGGGAGGATCCCCCGGGGGGCAATGATGGGCCGATGCCCACCGCATCGGGAATCCCTCATCTGCGAACACCCGACGAGAACTTCGACGAACTGGTCGACTTCCCCTTCGAACCTCAGTACGCCGACATCGACGGACTCCGGATGCACTACGTCGACGAAGGCCCCCGGGATGCGCCCGTGGCACTGCTCATGCACGGAATGCCCACGTGGGGCTACCTCTATCGCACGATGATTCCCCCGTTGCTGGCCGCCGGCTACAGATGCGTGGCACCCGATCACATCGGCTTCGGCCGCAGCGACAAGGTGACCGATCCCGCGTGGTACACGATTGCGCGCCACACCAGGAACATGCGGCTCCTCGTGGAGTCCCTCGACCTGGGCGACATCACCTTGTTCGTCCAGGACTGGGGAGGTCCGATCGGCCTCGCACAATTCGCGACGATGCCGGAGAGATTCTCCCGGCTCGTCATCATGAACACCTGGTTGCACCACGACACCTACGAGTACACACCCGGCATCCTCGACTGGATCACGCGCAATTCACCAGGGGGAATGCTGCGGGAAAATGTGCCTGCAAAATTCAACTGGGGTTTGTTGATGGCCATGGCGACCCGTCGCGCCACACCGGCCGACAGCATGATCCCCGCAGTCTCGGGTGGAACACCGAACCTCACTCCCGAGGCCGACATGGTGCGTCGCGCCTACGACGCGCCGTTCCTCGGGCTTGGTGAGGATGCCGTCACGGGACCGCGCAGGTTCCCGCTGTGCATCCCGGTCAATGACCCGGTTGCAGGCAACGCCGACGAGCAGGCAGGCCACTTCACGGCAGTGAACGCTGCGACCATCCCCGTGCACTTCGTGTGGGGCACCGAGGACAATGTGTTCGTGACCGAGTGGGGACGCACGTGGCAGTCGATGATCCCGGGAGCGACATGGAACGAAGTCGCGGCCGGTCACTTCCTCCAGGACACCCACGGCCCAGAGATCGTGGCGGCGGTGCTCCGGCACGCCGCGGGCCGGTGAGAAGAGGGCCCATGGTCACCCACCCGTTGAAACTGCGCGGGGTACTCGGTTCGCCGTACTCGCTGAAGATGCGTGCCGTGCTCCGCTACAGGAGAATCCCGTTCCGCTGGGTGCCACAGGGTTCGGCCCAGGACGACCTGCCGCCATTCCCGTTGATCCCTGTCATCGCCTTTCCCGATGCCACGGGCTCATACACCGATGCCCAGATGGATTCGAGCCCGCTCATCATGCGCCTCGAGACGATGCAGACGGATCGCAGCCTCGTGCCGACCGACCCGGTGGTGGCGTTCCTCGACTATCTCATCGAGGACTTCGCCGACGAATGGGTGACCAAGGCGATGTACCACTACCGGTGGTACTACGACGAGGCGATCGAGAAGGCCAAGCGCCTCCTCCCCCTCGACCGCGACCAGCAGACTCCCGCCCACCAGTGGGAGCAGGCCCAACGATTCATCTCGGAGCGCCAGATCGGCCGTCGGGCCCTCGTGGGATCCACGGAGCAGAACCGTGTCCCGATCGAGGAGTCGTTCCACAGGTTGCTCGGTCTGCTCGAGAACCTGCTCGCCGAGACGCCGTTCCTGTTCGGCACACGCCCCTCCCGGGCCGACTTCGGCTTGTTCGGCCAGTTGGTGCAGTTGCTTCGGTGGGACCCGGTGTCGGTGCGACTCGGCATCCAGCACGCCCCGCGTCTCGTGAACTGGGTCGACCGCACCGACGACCTGTCGTGGTGGGACGTGAACGGTGACGACGGTTGGGTGGGCAGGGCGGCGGTGCCCACCGCGACACTTGCACTCCTTCCCGAGATCGGCCGCACATACGCACCCTTCCTGTTGGCCAACGACGCTGCGATCGGGGCTGGCGAGGAGCTGTTCTCGTGCGTGATCGATGGTCACCCCTATTCCCAGGGAACCTTCGTGTACCAGCGCAAGTGTCTGGCGTGGTTGCGCGACCAGCACGAGTCCCTCGGAGCCTCCGACCGTGCGGCCGTCGACGCACTCCTCGAGGGAACCGGGTGCGAAATCCTCTTCGAGTGAGACTTGGAGGCCTCGTGCATGTTCCACGGGAGCATGCACGCCTCGCATCACGCCGCTGACGCAGCGCTCAGGAGAAGACGCCTCAGGCGCCGGCGGATCGGCGAGGACGCCGGACCAGTCGGTCGATTCCCAGCAACACGACCGCGCTCGCTCCCCACAGCGGATAGATGACGGCCAGGATGATCGCGACCACCCCCACCTTCTTGTACGTGCGCTCGTCGGCCGGCCGGCGGGGTACTCCCATGGTCCCCTTGCGCCGCCGGCGCAGCCACATCACGGTGGCCGTCACGATGCTCCAGATCGTCAGTGCGCACACCATGGTCAGGAAGATCCTGTTGACCAGACCGAACTGAGTCCCCATGTGGGTCTGCACGCCCAGTTCCGCGGTGCGCTGGATTCCACCCCAGGTGTCCACGTCACTCATCCCGAGTGTCTTGGCACTGAACTGATCGACGTACAGGGCTCCCTGCTCGCCGAGCGAGCTGGGCCAAGGGTTGGTCACCACATAGGCACCGAACGTTTGTGCGCCGGTGTCATCGGTGGAGTCGCTCGGTGGCGCGATCGTGAAACCGGGCACCATTCCCTCTTCAGCGGCCGCACGCATCACTGCATCCCAACCCACGCGCTCTGCAGGCGCGGTAGCCGATGCCCCGTCCATCAATCCCTGGTCGTGCCCATCATGGCCGCCATCGCCCGATGGCGGCACCGACTCGTCACCGATGGCCCATGCGACCTTCACCCCGAACCGGGTGAGGTCTCCCACCTTGGGTAGGTTCGACGGCGGGCCCGAGTACTCCCAGAAGTTCTCTGTGTTCGGGGTGACCCGCGAGGCGAACGTGGAGAATTCGTTGCCCCAGAAGGTCGCCCATGGAAGCCCGGTCACCACGAGGAAGATCAGACCGACGCTGACCACGGTCCCCGAGGAGGCGTGCAGGTCGCGCCACATCGGACGACCTCCCTCCTTGAGACGGGGAACGAACAGGCGCTTCTTGGACTTCTTGCGTGGCCACCACAGATAGAGCCCGCTGGCCGCGAGCACCAGACCCCAACCTGCGACGATCTCCACCACCACTTCACCGATCTCGACGTCACGAAACGCCGGTCCCTCACCCACGACGCCCATCAGCGACGGGATCGGCATGGTGAACTGGCGGGGCAGGAGCGAGCCGTGGGTGTTGTTCGCGAACGACACGAGCCCCTTGTCCGAGCGGGTCTTGCCAAGCACCTCACCGGTGTGGGGATCCACGAACACGTTGTAGGGGGTGTCCTCAGGCGAGCCCATCGCCACGATGGTGCTGGCACCGTCCCTGCGTGGCGGCGTCACCGACCACACCGAGAAGTCCGGGTTCGCCTCCGTGGCTGCTGCAACCTGGTCGTCGAGGTTCACCGTCGTCGAACCGGTCGGGACGCTGTAGAGGTGTCCCTTGGTCGCAGTGTTGACCGTGTCTGTGTAGAGAATGACCAGGCCGGTGACGGCGAACCAGACGAGCGCGGGGGCGATGATGAGTCCGGCGAGGAAGTGCAGTCTCCATAGCCGACGCCACAGCCCCGAAATTCCCTCCCCGTTGCCACTCGGGTCGGTTGCCTCAGATGTTCCGGTGTCGTCAGTGTCGATCGTGTCGCTCATGCTGTCCCCTTGATCTCGTCCTCGACTGCGACCGCTCGCAACGGATGGCTCCATCGACCCTTTTCGAGGCGTCGTTGACGTCGGGCAGACCGTGATGGCTTCACCAGCATCCACAGGGCCGCGATGCCCATGATCTCGGGCAGATGTGCGGCCTCAGTCACGAGCGGGATGCGTCCGCTCGACACATCGACCACGGCCCCCACCACAAGAGCGGCTCCCAAGACTGCGGCGACGGGCATCAGCATCGCGGCACGGGTGGGGCGCAACGCGACGAGCGCCATCGCAACACCGATCGAGGCCGAGAACGCGCCCAGATGACGCGCATCGTGCGACGATGAGACGAGATCGAAGGTGGCGAACACCATGATCTCCACCGCGCACACCCCGAGCAGGACCCGCGCGAACATCGTGCGCCGAGGGTCCTCTCCGATACGTATCTCACGTGCCACCCGTGACGACACGTCGGGAACCCGCGGAGCGGCTGCCATTGCACTGCGGCGCAACTCGGGAACGAACCGGGCGAAGGATGCGCACTCGCTGCACGCCCCGAGGTGCTCGTCGAGAAGATGCTCGGGCACCCCAGGGTCCTCGCCGTCGGCCCGGGCACTCAGCGCGTCGCGCCACTGTTCGCACGATGTCATGGTCAATTGGTCGCCCGATGGTCCCATCCAGTTCCCTCGGCGGGCGGAGAGTTTCTGGTCCGCTCAAGGCCTGTGCCACAATCTCCCGGTGCCCAACGACGAACGTCTCCGCGTGCTCCTTGGGCGCGCCAAGGACGGTGACGACACTGCGTTCGCCGAACTCGTGAGGGCGACCCAGTTCGTCGTGTTCAGGACATGTGCTGCCCTCGGGTCGAGGGACTCGGCAGAGGACCTCGTTCAGGAGACCTTTCTCAAGGTATGGAAGACGCGTGCCACCTACCGAGGAGAGTCCGGAGTCCAGACATGGATCGTGGGAATCGCCCGGCACACATGCATTGACCATGTCCGGCGCAGCGTGCGCCAGCGCAGACTCCTGGGTCGGATCGCCGCATCGGTGGCTTCGTCCTCGTCGTCCGTGGGGGTCTCCGCCCCTGACTGGTTGCCGCCCGAGTATCGCGACCTCCTGTCGGCGACCTCCCCGGAGAACGCCGAGGCATTCATGCTCACCCAGTTCATCGGACTCAGCTACGACGAAGCCGCCGAGGTGATCGGGTGCCCGACCGGAACCGTCCGCTCGCGCGTCTCCCGGGCGCGCAGCGCGCTGCTCACCGCATATCGAGCCTCCGAGACCGGCTGATCTCAGCCCACCGGACGACCCGAGCGCCAGAGGCCGGGTCCCCAACCCGACCCGCGCGGGCGTGCAGCGGCCACTGGCGGAAGTGGCGGACGTCGGTCATCACCATCGCGATGTCGTGCGGATCGGCCAGCGCCACCGACTCGGCATCACGCCGCTGACGCAGCGCTCGGGAGAGGGCGCCTCAGGCGCCGGCGGATCGGCGACGACGCCTGGTCGCCGGGATCACGAGGGCACCCGCGATGGCGAGCACGATCGGCACCACGATCAACCACACCGTGATCGCCGGTCCGCTCTCCCACGCCCCGACCATCACACCCACTGTCACCGTCACGGGCTCACCAGCGTCTCCACTCGCAACCACCGCGATCCGATGTTCCCCGTCCTCGGTCTCCACGGGAACCGTGAAGATCTCCGACAAGGATCCCGATGCCGACGTCGTGCCCGTGCCCAACCTCACGGGATCGGAGAACAACCACGTCTCCACTTCCGTTCCTGCGGCGAAGCCGTCGAGATCGATGCGGACTTTCCCGCCGGCGACGAGACGCACGTTGCCGTTCTCATCGAGCGGAGCAACTCCATCGCCATCGTCGAGTGCCGAGACCGTCGCAGTGAGATCTCCCGCCGACACGACGAGGCGATTCGCCTCCCGCCGCACCGTCGCAGGTTCGGTGCCGTCACCGACCCTCACCTCTGCTGCCCCCGCTTCCACCTGACCGACCTCGGGCGCAGGGATTGTCGTGGTCGTCGTCGTGGTCGGCGGCACCGTCGTCGTCGTGGACACCGCCGCGAGTGCACCGGGCGCATATGTCGGGGTCGTGGTCCGCGTCACACCGGACTGGCCCACCACTGTCGTCACAGTTGCGGACAACCCCGCACTCGAACCAGGAACAGCCGTCGTGGCCGATGCCACCACCTGAGTCGTCGTCGTCACGACAGCAGCCACCGTCGTGGTCGATGCGATCGTGGTTGTCGTCGTGGTTGTTGTTGTCGTGGTGGTTGTTGTCGTGGTGGTTGTGGTCGTGGTGGTTGTGGTCGGCACATAGGTGACATAGGAGACGACGACGACCCCATCACCACCGGTGCCACCGCGACCCTCGGCGTCTCCACCGCCGCCACCACCGCCCCGGCCGTCGGTGCCATCGGTGCCATGGCACTGGTCGCATCGTGCGCCGTTGCCGCCGCCACCGGAGCCACCGATCCCGCCGCTTATCGCCGGACCCGCATTCGAGTTCACGCCCCCACCACCGCCACCGCCGTACGTGACGGGAGATCCGGTGATCGAGGAGGAGATCCCCTCGCCCCCGGCACCGCCGACAGTGGGGTTCAAGTCGCCACGCCCCGAGGACGAACACGAGCTGAGCGGCGACCCGACGATCGGCCCACCGTTCTGACCCGCAGTCCCGGCTCCGCCGCCACCGCCACCACCGCCGTACCAATCACAGTTCGACACGCCGCCCGCATTGCCCTGGCCGGCAGTGCCCAACTTCGCGGAGTGGTTCACGTCCTGACCATTGCCACCACCGGATCCACCAACAGTTCCCTGGTACCCATAGTTGCCGCCGCCACCTCCACCGGCGACGGTGGTCGCGCCGAATGACGAGTCCTGACCCACCGATCCCACAGTCGAACCATTGGCGAGCGTGCCGGCTCCACCCGCTCCGACACCCACCACGATCGATCCACTGATGGCCTGCGACGTGAGCGTGCGCACACCACCGGCGCCGCCGCCGCCACCGCCGCCACCGCCGCCACCGGCAACGAGCAGGACATCGGCTGAAGTGATGTTCGCCGGCACTGTCCACGTGCACTCCCCGACCGAGGAGAATGTGAGGACAGTCCGCGATCCCACGGTGCTCGACGACGGGCTGCACGTGGGCATCGACGTTCCCGGGTGGCGAGCCCACACCGCCATGGTGCGGGGTACGTACCCGCTGCCTGTGCCACTCGGGGTCACGTACCCGTTGTTGTTGTCGTGTCTCACGTAGACGGCGCTGAACGCCTGCCCGTCCGGGCCCCAATCAAGTTGGTTGTTGATGCCCGGGTTGTTCACCAGGCCGTATGCGCTGCCATAGGCCACTCCGAAGGTCACATTGCGCACGAACATCTGCGCGGGGAGACCAGCCGATCCCTTCAGGACGTTCACGTTCACGAGCGATTGTCCGGCATTCGTGCCGCATTGCGAGAAATCGGAACAACCGGATCCGGCGCCAGGGTTCGATGCAGCGCCAGTCAGGGTCATCGTCGATGCGTTGGGCAGGGTGAAGGAGATTGCATGGTCGTACGACAGGAGACCACCGGTGGGGAGTCCGCCCCCGGATGTCGTCCAGGTGATCGCGATGTCGGTGGCTCCGCGGACAAAGTTCACCGAGTTGAGTGTCGCCTTCCCCGTGCGGGTCGCGGCATTGAAGGTGCCCGTCGACGAGTCGAGGCGCCCCATGTTCCCGTTCTCGCCGTAGCCCAAGAGGTACCAGTCGCCGCCCGCAGTGGTGGTGTCGACATAGGTCGTTCCGAGGGAGTACACGCTCTGCACACCCGAGGAGATCCCGGTCGCGGGGGACGCACCACTGGCCACGGAGACGAGGGGTGCCGCCAGAAGTGCCGAGACGGCCACGCGCCGAATCACTGCCGAGCGCGCGACGACGAGGGCAGCAACCCGAGCCACGATTCCCAACACGGTAAATCCCCCGATCACTCCAATTGAGACGCTACACCTCTGGGTTCGAGCCCGATCGATCCGTGTCGCTGGCGCCCCCGGCAGGGATCGAACCTGCGACCTGCGGTTTAGGAAGCCGTCACCTCTTTGGCGCCCTACTCAGGATTCGGCAAGTCGGCGACGTCTGCGATGTCCCGGGGACGACCCGCCGCGAGCTTGTTGATCCTCAAATCCTCCGCCGAGAGAAACGGAACCTGGACCTTCCCCACGGTCACATACACGCGGTTCGCATACGCCTCCCGAAAATCAAGACCTGACGCAAAGGTCAGGATGTCGATTCTCTGTGGCTCATGGCCAAGTTGGATCATGGATTCGGACGCCTGAAAATCCTCGGCGGTCAGACCCAAGCCATCAAAGCCGAACTCCTCGACCGCGGTGAGGACACGGCGAGCATTCTCCGGCCCGACCCACACCCATACATCGAGATCCTTCGTGTAGCGGGGGTGGCCGTGGGCCGCCAGCGCATACCCGCCGACTATGAGGAACTCAACCTCGTGGGCGACGAACAACTCGACAAACTCTTGAAAGTCGCGGTTGAGATTCATCCGTCCATCCGTGAAACTCTGCGCGCAACTGCTCGACCATTGCAAGTCGTTCCTGTACAGGTCGGGTGACCCAATAGGACGAGGAAGTGTCAGCGTCACCCTTGCGCTTTTTGGTGACGACTCTTTTCATGTCCCGCACGGCGATGAGTCTACCTGCATCGACAAGGCACCTCGTGGAGACACCGTCACAGACCACGACGGAATCCATGGCTGGCGCCCGGCTAGGCGAAGTCACCTGTGAACCAACCCATCGCCCTTCCGCGATTGATTCCTGTGCCGATGACCCTCCATCCGAGCAGTTAGCCGACGTCCTCCGCGGTCATGTGGACTTCTTCGGCAACTGAATCACGCGGGACTGTCACGTCGCGCGGAAACGGGCAAGCATGCGAGCCCAACCGCGGGGCTCGATGACGAGATGCGAACGGGTGAGATGGGCCGAGGACTTCATGTGACTGGCGCCCCCGGTAGGAATCGAACCTATGACCTGCGGTTTAGGAAAGCGGAATCTTCTTTCCAACTGGACTTGACAGATTTCAGAACGCGCCAATGTGCACACGTCTTCAGTCACCTGGTGCCACGCAATCAGAGCAGTCACACCTGGTGCGTGAAACGTCATGTGAAACGCTTCGGGAGTTCACTCTCATTCGCTAAACCGGAGAGTCTCCGAATCTCGCCCCGAGGCACATCGAAAATGACGATCGTCCCTTGCCTAGACTGTCGCTGTGGTGCATCTCGACAGTCGGGCCGGACGGCGAATGGTGTCGATGATTGCCGCCGTGATCGTCACGGGCACCTGGACAGCGACCGTCTTTGAGTCGCCCGCACGAAGTGACGCAAACGAAGGTCATCTCCGACCGATGTATGCACAAGTGTCGGCTGGAATGGATCACACGTGTGTCGTCACCTCGGCGGGCACTGTCAAATGTTGGGGACTCAACGATTACGGTCAGCTGGGCGACGGAACGACGACTTCAATCATCGCGGACGTGCGAACATCGTCAAGCGACGCAAACCCACTCAGCGGAATTGTTGCCATTACGGCGGGGGTCTGGCACACGTGTGCCCTCACCTCGACCGGCAACGTCAAATGCTGGGGACGCAATAACTATGGTCAGTCTGGCAATGGGTTAGACACTCCCACCTATTCTCCCGTCGACGTTCGCACATCGTCGAGTAACGCGAGCCCACTTAGTGGGATTGTCGCCATCTCGGCGGGAAACCACCACACGTGTGCCCTCACCTCGACCGGCAACGTCAAATGCTGGGGACGCAATACCTATGGTCAGTGTGGCAATGGGTTCGACAATTTCACCTGTTCTCCCGTCAACGTGCGCACATCCTCGAGCGATGCCAGTTCACTCAGCAATATCGAAAAGATTGCGGCGGGTGGCGAGAGCACCTGCGCGCTGACGTCAGGAGGGAACGTCAAGTGCTGGGGCTACAACGGGTCCGCACAGTTGGGAAATGGCAACAACACCTCCCAGTCTTCACCTGTCGACGTTCGCTCATCGTCGAGTAATGCGAGTCCGCTCAGTGGAGTGGTTGCTGTCAGCATCGGCGACTTCCATG
>Ga0172376_10008335_pt1 | contig 10854 bp, 9 predicted proteins | sample Lak35m_FD_121114 | JGI IMG/M metagenome (GOLD analysis project Ga0172376, IMG submission 121114) | Freshwater microbial communities from Kabuno Bay, South-Kivu, Congo - kab_092012_35m | ecosystem: Environmental > Aquatic > Freshwater > Lake | place: Democratic Republic of the Congo: South-Kivu... | reverse complement strand
CAACTCGAGCATTTTCATCTTTAACGATTTTTGCAGCCTTCTTCATATCATATCCCACTACAGTACCTGACCCAATACCTGTCATTGATACTCCTATCAATGCATCTTTTTCCGTTGTACGTTGCCAAATTGGTCGTAAATAATGAAACTCCGTATATCCGGCTTGTAATGTGCCGATAAATGCAGCTGCCTTAACTCTAGCATCAAAGTCATCTTGAGATTCGATATTTGATACATTTACTTCACATAAATTACAAAATTGAAATGGCCGTAGTGCAATTTCACAGCATGGATTAGTGCCCCAATCTTTATCGTTAGATAGGTAGATGCCCGGCTCGCCAGCGCCAGATAATTCAACACGCTTCCACAATTCTGTAAAAAATGCTTTAGTGATGCGGTGTCTTAGCAATACAGCTGAATTATTAGCACGTCCGCGTTGTGGATTGATTTCCCACCATTCGCCGGATTTACATGCAATCATTTCATCATCGTCCGCCGAAAATAATGATATAAGAGCAGCACGGCGAATCCCCCCGGCAAGAACAGCATCAGCAATGTGGCAAACAATATCATGGGTTTCGATTGGAGTAAGTTTTTCACCGTCTTTCTTTTCATTTAGAATCCCTTCAATCTTAACTAAACATTCCTTGAGAGGCTGCGGGCCCGGTGCTTTTCCACCAGATGTTACTAATCGAGCCCCTTTTGGCCGTATATCAGAAAAGTCAAATTTTAATCTAGAACCACCGTAAAAATACGACTTCATTAATGCCTTAACTGCATCTGCCCAGCCTTCGATTGAGTCTGCAATTAAAAATCTACGGCGTCTATCTGTATTAGGCTTTCTTATCTCCGGGAGTTGACTTACATGATGCTTTTGTACTGAATAGCCGACGCCGGTTCCACCTAACAGTAAAAACATTGTCTCACCAAAAGCTCGCCAGTCATCGATTGGCAAATATGCACAATTGTAAATCCTATTAGGAGAAATTTCTATCGGTCGGCCGCCGAACTGCAAGCTACGCATAGACGGCAGTATTTTTTTGTCATACACATATTTGTAAGTCGCCTCAATCTCATCCTGTAATGCCGGGTACTTACGCTTGTGCATTTCCTTATTACGCGTAACTAATTCATCCCAAGTTTCTCGACGTTGTAGTTCATCATTATACTTGGCATATTTCATGTAAACTGTAATGTCTGATAGAATTTTGTTTGAAACATCCATGATTAAAGTCCTTTAAGTGTAAGATTGTAACTCTTTAAAGTTACAAAAACGTTGTGTTTATAATATTAAATATAGTGCACTCACTCATAACCTAACAGCTTTTTGATAAAAATACTTACTTTTTTTATTCAAAGCCATCATTCTTAATCTCATTAAACTTAGCCGCTAACATTTTACGAGCAAGTTCATTGCCATTATCCATTTGCTTTTTAGTATCTTTACCATCTATAGATGTATCGGCATAAATATTAAACTGTCCATTCGATGTGTTCATTTTACTAGGCAATGTGATACCATCCGGTCCGAACCGATTTTTAATTACATGCCATCTACCGGTACCGGCTAATTTATCCTGAACTTTACGCGATAATGAAATGATAAAGTCAGCAACCATAACCTTACCATATGATTCAGCAACTTTACTTGCATCGATAATATCTTCTTCTAGTGCCGATCGATTTGCCTGAGACGCAGTCCACAATGGTATTTCATAGTCGCCAGCAAGGCCACGTAAGTCTTCATATATACCTTCTAGTTCATGTCGTTTTTCTTGGCCGTGGCCTCTAAGCAAATCAGCATAGTCAACGATGATAATATCAGGACGCTTGCCTTGTAGTATACATTTTTCTACGTGAGCTCGAATCCCCATGACTGATACTGTTTTAGTAGGAAAGTATTTGATAATTAACTCACCTTTTATTTTTGACAATTGCTCTTTTACTTCAGTCTGATAATTCTTTAGGTTTTGATTTGCAATACCCGTGATGACCGAGTCGTATCGTAAGCCGACATACGCTTGATTTAATTCAAGTGTATAATGTACTACCGTCTTACCTTGTTTTACAGCATGAGCGCCAATATTCATTAAAGCCCATGACTTACCAATACCTGCAGGTGCTACCATTACTCCCAACTCGCCTTTGCCAAGACCTCCATCGGTTAATTCATTTATCACTTCCCATGGGGTACCTAATACATCACGAACTGCATCTGTATATCGTTCGTCGATATTTAGCATATACTCATGACCAATGTCCTTGTCAGCGCCGGCTTTAAGTGCATTATCAATTTGTACTTTTATTTCTTCGTAGCGTCCGGACTTAAGCAATTCAACTGATCCTAGAATTGCCTTTTTAATTTCTTGGTTTTTACAAAAATCTAAGGCTTGTTGCTTAATGAAATCTAAATCCGTTGAATCGGTGTACTTCCATGCATCACGTAAATGCTGAATTATTTGCGACTTTAAAACTTCTTGTTCAACATCATCAAGCTTAACCTTAAGTACTTCAAGAGTCGGCGTACCTTTATATTGTAAGTTATAATCTAGAATTTGTTCAACTAGCCAATTGTTAGCATCACTTTCAAAATACTTTGGTGAGATAATATCAGATATTTGTTGTAAAAATGATTTATCTGTTAATAAAGATGTTATTACTTTGATCTGAAAATTGTAGCCGTACGAACTTAACCTATCTGTCATAACGCAATTATAAGTACACTTTCCCTTAAATCAAATCGTTGAGTACGCATTTAACGTATTAAATGATGACGCTAGCCAACTATCCAAGTCTTTTATGACCGTATACATTTTATCAGCCATAAACATCTTCTTGAATTCTAATATGTTGATTCTATCAATATTACCATACGCAACATCACGTGCAATTGCCTTTGTCCTACCATCAATATCAACCTGTTTTAGTTGCATTAGCTGTAGATTACGTTCGATAATCATTTTATTTTCACAAACTCGTTCATGTACTTTATAAGGCTTTTCAACTGATGATGCATAATCAACTAGTTCATTAATTGATATTTCTCGCGGTTCACTAAACATGGGAAAATACTTAACCAAGCTTTTACCACCTACACCATCAATACCGGGAATATTGTCTGACTTATCGCCTGTAAATGCCCTATACAATAGATAGTTTTTAGCATCAAACCCGAATTCTTCGTGCATTGTAGTCGGTGTATACAAACACTTTTTTACCGGGCTCCATACTGATATACGATTATTAACTAATTGCAAGAAGTCTCTATCCGTGGAACAGATCGTGACACGCTGTGAATCATGAATGTATAATTCATTTGCAATATATGCTATCATGTCATCAGCTTCTACATGATCCACTGACAACAATGACACTGGCAAACATTTAAGATACTCAACTAACCTGCTATACTGCCGTTTCATTGACGCCTGTTCATCTTCTAGCGAAGCAAACTCTTTATGCCTATTAAATGCAGTCTTATTTGCTCTATTTGCTTTGTATGATGGATATAAATCCTTTCTACGACGAGACCCACCTTTACCATCGAATACAATAATACATCTTGTTGGCTTATGCTGACGGATGACGGACGCAACGGACCTTAAAAAGCCCGTTACGCCGCCAACATGATCGCCGTCATCGTTTAATGCAGGTACCGCAGAAAAAACGCGAATATAGGTATTCAGACCATCAATTATCAAGAGGTGGCTATCACGTGTTAAGTTAGTGCCAGATTCTCGGTCATGTTCCATTTCGCGAAACATTTCTAGGTATCTTTTATTCATTATCCTTCTTCGTTAACAAATTCATCATCAATCTCTACATCATCAATTCCGATATCCTGGCCAGGCTTGTAAGATAAGATATATGAACTACATATCGCATCATAAATCTCACTTTTAAGAGTTGCATCCTCTTCTAGCCGTTTTTCAAAATCCTTACTTTGAAATTTGATTTCTGTATCATCCGATCGTTTAAACGTATACCATGCGCCTGTTTGACTAACAAGTTTATAGTCTTTCATTACATTAAGCCATCCGCCGTAATCGTCAATGCCAGATTCAAAGTAAATATCATAATCAATTGACTTAAGAGGTGGACCCATACGATTTTTAATCACTTGTGATCTTGTCTTGATGCCTATTACCTGCTCAACCCCATCCTTTTTCATTTTGATTTGGCCGACAGACTTAAGACGTAGACGTACAGATGCATGAAATGGAATTGCTTTTCCCCCGGAAGTTGTATATGGATCGCCAAATGCAACACCTAGTCTAGTACGTAGCTGATTTGTAAATATCAAGCAGATACGCTCTCTACCAATCATATTTGTAAGTTTACGCATTCCCTTTGATAATATAATAGCTTTTGATGTTGCATAACCATCTTTATCAAACTCTTTTGCCATTTCAATCTTAGTAGACGCTCCCATAATGGAATCTACTACAATTGTAACTAGTTTATCTTTGTTTGACTTACGTACTGATTCTACAATACTTTCAATTGCTTCAAAAATATCCTCAACCGTTTCTAATGGAACATACAACATCTTTGAAAGGTCCAGCCCAATAGCTTCTAAAAATTCTCGGCTAACGGCATTCTCAGTATCAATATAAACAGCTAAACCACCCTGTTCTTGCGTATTAGCTAATGCATGAGCTGCCAACAAAGATTTGCCGGATGCTTCAAGGCCTGTAATTTCTGTAATACGACCTACCGGGAATCCACCATCAGGTCTATTCGAAATAGCCAAATCGAGCATAGATGATCCTGACTTTACCCAGCCTCGGACTTCTGAAGGCGATGCTGTATCTTGATCAAGAAAAAATGCTGTTTGAAATCCTGTTCCTTTAAACTTTTTATTTAAATCATCAGCTAATGCTGATGCCAAGTCGTCTACTAAGGCACTTTTTGTTTTTGACATTAGTAGCCTTTATTATTCGTTATCATTAAATAGCGCATCAAAAGCAGCGCCGACGTCATCTACTTTGTTTACTGGCGATTCATGCTCAGTTGCCGAAGTAGTTGTATCTTCCTGTGTTTCTTCGGATGGATTAAGCCATTCTTCAAGCGCCTGCTTAAGTTCGTCATAGCTAGGCTCTTTGAAAATTTCTTTGAGATTTGGCTGTTGTTTTGAAATACGTTCCGCGATACTACGATCCTCAGTCACCGGCGTAGTATTTGGTTTTACTCTGATTGTAGTCTTTGGATATGCACCTTTTGAGTCAGCCGGAGTAAATTCTACAACAATGTCTCGGCCATTAATAGGGTCTGTAATATCACCGTAATCTGCATCAGCAATAAAACCTAGCAGTTCGGTATATACATTTTTACCAAATCCCCAAAACTTTACACCTTCAGACTCTTGACCTCGTACAATAATTGGCACATAAGTACGCATTTTCGGCTCTAATTTTTTACCAAACTTCCAATCATCGGATGAGCCGGATGACTTAAGTTTATCGGCAAATTCTACAATGGGGTCAGCCCCGCCATATGTCACCGGCGACAAAAAATTCTTTTTACCAATTTCATAATGAAAATATAATTCTTGAAATGGATTGCTTCGATCGTGCTGATATGGCACAATCCGAATCGTTTGTTTACCTGTCTCAGGCTTCCATAAATTGTTTTGACGAGTGGTCGTCGTTTGCAGCTTGTTAAGCTTAGCTTTGATTGCTTCTAAATCAATTGCCATTTGTTTTTCCTTTTAAGTGGTTAATTATTATTCATTAAATATAAGTACAATCTCTCTTCCGTCAAAGAGAAATATAAAAAAAGTTGTTAATTAGTAGTTGTTAGTTTAATGAGTATTGCTTTTATTTTCGATACTAATTTTTTAAATTCATGATATATCCATTTCTGAATCTGTTTCTTTAATATTAAATTTCTGAGCAAGCTGCCGTGCATTTGCAAGTCCTAACATTTTTGCAATTGCATGTAAAACAGTCTCTGCACGATTGCCGCCAATTTTAATTCGCATACCATGAGGCTTTGCAGCACCGTAAATATACATAGCATATAAACTCGACGACCCAACAATATATGCACGATCTATCGACGTAACATGAATTGGCGCTCCCTTAGTATAATCGCTATCAGAAATAAACAATTTATTTCCTTCTACCCCAGCTTGAAACTCACGGTCTCTATATGGCGAACCATCAATTACAACGGGTTGCATATCAACTGCTTCATTAAGAATTCTTGCAAATTCTTCTTGAATTATACGTTTAAGGTCCGTTTTTTTCATAAGTTAATCCGTTTAACTATTTTTAGATAAATATGCTTTAACCCATCATCATCACTTAAAATTAAGGAATTTTTATAACGATTCCAATCGACTTGATAATTTTTATCTAAAACTCCATTATTTTCTAATCGTATAGCAGTGTTCAATGCATTTACTGTATATAATGTATTTGTTTCTTTTTTACGATGAATCATGATTGTATTTGGCGTTTTACGGAAGTCATCTGGTTCTACATTATATGTAATGTATAACTCATCTGGGCTGTTGTTGTTACAAAATACAAACATACGATGTTCACATACAATATATGCATGCGAGATATAATCTATTATTAAATCTAAATCTTTTTTATGTGCAAACGTACATAGTAGTTGGGTCTTCACATTGTCTCCTCATATCAGTAATTTTACGCCAGGATTGCTATCATGCCAGAAAATGCTACCTTCTCGTTTTGTCGTTGATCCTAATCGTATTACACCCATGTCTACGATTGAATTAATATTTTCTTTTGGCACTAAAATAAATGAATAATCTGGTTTGTTAGGACGAAAGTTATGGAATAAAATCATATCAACACGTATTTTTTCCATGTATGCTTCAAGATTTATTTTAGTTAATTGCAATGCAATTTCCTCAACATTATTAAAGTCAGTTTGGTTATTTATATAGATATCAACGACTTTTCTATTTTCAAAATAAATTGCAGCAATGCCTTTCTGGAATTGTTTAATTAATTCTTGTTCACTATAACCGGCTGTGACTAATAATCGATATGTATCACGTAATGCCGTAGCAATATTACGGTGATCTGTGTCCGCAAAAAAGTCCGCATAATCTTGTTCATCTATCGTGCCGTCTGAAACAGCTTTATCTAAAATGTAACTCACAAACGATGAATCCAGCGAAGTTTTAGTCCTTGCCTGTGTTCCTAGTCTTGCACCTTTACCTTTTACCTCTAACGTACGGCCGTTATATTCTAAATCGCCGCCGCCCTGCTTGTTAGTTACGTCTGAAAATAGTAATGCCAGTGCTATTTCCGCAGGACCTGTTGCATTACCGCCGGCGTCAGCGCCTGGCTGTATTTGCATAAGTTCAGATACAACACGTTCAGGCAAACCGGACGCATCTACAATATTACCTACGCCGGATGCTGGATCATATTTTAATTTTGGCGGATCTTTAAAATACTCAATAACTTCTGCTACATCGGGTAAATTGGCAATGCGATCAAATATTAATTGTACTGCCCGATCCCCAATTTGATACGCTGATCCTATCATACCTTTAGATGAGAGGTACGGCATAATTGAATTATAAAATCCAATTGATACTATATACGCGCGTACTAACTCCAATTGGTTATTGTCAAGTTGTTTAAGTAGAGATGCAATATCTGATATAGGACTCGTACGCTCAGTGATTATTTCGTTTGCCGGAGGTGCAATATCAGTTACGTCATTATACTGAGCTAAAACTTCCTGCAGTACATCAAGTTCCTCTTGTGTATATGGCGGTTGTGCATAACCTTTTGGTAATCTGTAAAACCATTCGCGTATTATTTGTTCTGTATACATAAACTCGGGTATTTTTATAGTTTTATATAAATATAACTCGGCTTAACGATTCATTAATTTCATCGAATTATAATCTAGACCGGCCTTGATCTTAACAGGGTACTTGTTATTGTCAGAGATTATACCAATTATCGTATCAATTGTATGGCCGCCGTCTGCTAAAGAAAAATCAAATAACAACGAATCATATGTATATAGTACTAACTTAGTATCACATTGCTGCGTGTACTTAAGTACATCGGATAACAACTTTAAATTACGCTCAGTCTCTGTCGCCTGTAATACATAGTTAAATAACTTGTTAGGATTCATGTCAGGCAAGTAATCCGCATGCATTGGCCTATGCATAATAGGCGTATAAATTACACCCTTCGTTTTAAACTCATTCCATAGAGTTCGTATAAATGTCCGTACTTTACCAAAGTAAGGTATTTTGGCGAAATCATCATCAATTCCGCCGTACAACAAACGGAAAGTGATTTGTTTGCTTTCTTCATATTCTGACTCACTAAGTTGTTGTTTTGCAAAGTATTGTCGGCCGAAGTATTCATGTACTGAATTATTTGGTAGTTGATAATCTATCAGATCTGCAATTAGACGTACGTGGTATGCATCAAAATCCATTTCAAGTAAAATGCCGCGATCATGTCTACTAACAAATGCAGCTCGGCACCCATCATCCTTGTTTAATGCAGCATAATTAACGCCGTTGAATTTATTCGAAGGACGACCTGTAATCGTGTAGATGTTATATTCGGTATGCACAACGTTATTTGGAACTGCAGACTTAAAATACTTTTGAAATATATTTGAGTTGACTTGCAAACCACTGCGTTCTATGCCATTACATGTATCAATAATTAATCGTTCATATGCTTCAAATGCCGTAGTCTTCGAAAACGTCTTATATACATGCATAAACTTATCGCGCATTTCTACGCAACGTTCTATATGTTTGGTTATAGGAAGCCAGTCATTAATGTTAGTTTCATTGTGCCACCACCTCGACCATACATCATGAGCCTGCGTATTCGTGTCATCTAATGGCAACATTTTATGTGTTTGCCACCATGCAACAAAATCTGCATCTATACATGTATTTGGGTATATTTGCCGTAGGCGCTTCTTTGCTAATACAAAGATATCATGCCGACTTGCAAGTTCCGTTAAACGTTCTCTCTGCAGGCTAATACAATCCGTATGTCGAAAAGAAATAACAAAGTCTTGATCATCTGATATTGAATATATGTATATGAAACTTAACTCATTGTCCGTGTAATGCCGATAGGGGTCTGAAAATACAGGAATCCAGAATGAATCTCCGGACTCAACGGATTGTTTAACAATTTGAAACTCTTGTTCTGATTCGACTATCATCTCTTAAATATAAGAGATTTACATGTAGTCAACAAATTATTTTGAAAATTCTGTAAAATTACTCAGATAGTTTGACAAGCCTGGAATAGTACGTTCATGGTATTTAACTACTCGGCTATTTGTATCATAAATATCATTTTTAGCGCCTACTATCAACCATTTAATACGAAGTGCTCTATATAAAGTACCATTAATGCCTTGCTTGTTTTCTTTATTAATCTTACGAAAGTCGGCATCCGAGATTTCGTAGATAATATCTAGTTCATTAATTTTTTGTATTAAATACCGCTCAATATAACCAGCGCGATAATTGTCATTTGTCGGCCTAGGATAAAAATATTTAGGTGCAGTGTGATTGTTAAATTGTTTTCCAGTTATACGTGCATATGTACTAGTATTAGGATCGTTATATACATTAGTATATACTTCTAACAACTCACTTTGCTTTGATGGCACCGTACCCGTATACACTGAGCCGTTAGGAAATATATGGTATGGGCCTTTATATTCTTGTTTGGTGTTAAACAATACATACTCTCGTCCATACGTATACTGTCTAACAATTTTATTACTAGGTGAGTATATCGGTTTCATGTATTATGACGGTTCTAATCTACAAGTCGTGGTTAAAGAAGTTTTCCAATCATTATTTTCAATAGTATGCGATACTCGCGTAACTGTAAATGCTAAGCGTAAGCCGTTATTTGCATTGCGATATAGTCCGGGCAGATTTTTTGCAGAAATTAGATCGCCAAATTTAAATCCTTTAACCCCTCCGACAGTTATACTCATTTCTAATGGATAGATTGCAGCAATTCGTTCGTTCTTAACTTGATCAGCTGCATCCTGTGATGCAATAATTCGTTCATAAAATTCTTTTAATGCACCAAAAGCTTCGGGTGTATAGTCATCTACATATGTCTTATCTAAGGCTTTAAGTAACTGCGTTGCTGGAGGCGGCAGCGGCATTTGCGATGTTTCTCCATCTGCTGCAGCGGTTGCATTTGCATCATTCGATTCAATTGTAGTACCCGTACCACGGGCAAACGCATCAGCTTGTATTGCTTTTGGAACTTTACCAGCCAATGTAAGTTCACGTACAAATCCATCGCCACCGGGCTGCATTGCATCAAATACTAACGGCTCTACTGATTCAGTACTAATTTCTCGTTTGTTTACTATAAATAATTTTCCAGCATCTGGGCTAGTAGCATCTGGATCTTGGTATACGACTAAGTCGTAAATACCGTATGATGCTTGTTTAATACGAGCTAATATTTTTTCTAGAAATAATCGTACTGTTAATACCGGAGGCGACGCTTCATCGGTATTTTGTGCAAAGTCAGATTCAATTTGTCGTAAAAAGTCTCTATTAAATAATATATTTTTAAATCCATTAGCAATGTTAAAACTGCCTATGTTAGTGACAGTACTAAAATCTAGTACATCATCGCCGTCGGGCGCCCCGTCAATTGTACCACGATATGTATTAACTCGAACACCGCCTGGCCCAATTGGGCCGAGTGGATGTAACCAAACCACATTAATAGGATCACAACTTATAAGTTTCCAGCTAGAAATTGATGTTATAGGTGGTTCTGTCCGAAACACAATTTCAGTAGGTTGTACCGCTGTTGCACACCATTTATT
>Ga0172376_10008334_pt1 | contig 10854 bp, 9 predicted proteins | sample Lak35m_FD_121114 | JGI IMG/M metagenome (GOLD analysis project Ga0172376, IMG submission 121114) | Freshwater microbial communities from Kabuno Bay, South-Kivu, Congo - kab_092012_35m | ecosystem: Environmental > Aquatic > Freshwater > Lake | place: Democratic Republic of the Congo: South-Kivu... | reverse complement strand
GGCGACAAAGGCCGCCTGCCAGAGGGCACGTCGGGTGCCGGCCGTGCGGATCCATCGGCACGCGACCGCGGCCAGGAGGACGATGCCGGTGACTTCCATCGCGGCCAGCAGCGTGGCCGCCACCCAAGGGTTCTGGAGGTCGTTCACTTGGCCCTCCTCTTGGCTTCGCGGATCATCTTCTCGATCTGGTCGAGCTCGGTCCGGCTGACCTCACGGGTCGTGAGGAGGTGGCTGACGGCGTCGGCCAGGCTTCCCTCGAAGAGGCGTCCCACGAAGTGCTCTCCGGCGCTGCGGGTGACGGCGTCGGCCTGGACCAGGGCACGGTAGATGAACGTGCGACCTTCCTCGCGATGGCTGACAAGTTCGCGGGTCTCCATCTTGCGGAGCATGGTGGCAACGGTGGTGTAGGCGAGCTCGCGTTCGGGTTTGAGGACGGCGTGGACATCGGCAACGGAGGCTTCGGTGCGGTCCCAGAGGATTTCGAGGATGCGCAGCTGCAGATCGCCCAGCCGGAGGTTTGGCGCGTTCATGACGACCGTGGTAATACTACTGTTGTAGTAATGTAGCAACCACAAAACCCGCCCCAGTCGGCCGTCACCGCCCCGCGTTCCGGGTACACCGACGCCAGAGGCAAGGCACCACAGGACAACGGCGCCGTCGACGTCGCCAGCGCCCGGGAGGCCGCCCGGTGCTTGAGGCGCCACGGCATGTGTTGCGGTGTCGCTGTGGAATCTGCCACACACAACTCCAGTTCGTGCCGGGTACGGCGCATTCAGCCTCATCGGATCAAGAATGGTTGCCGCGATTGGATCATGAACCTCCAGCACCAAACCACGGGTTGTCAGCCCGTCGCGAGGCCACCAATATTGCGCAAAGACGCAAAGTGAGCTGGACGTCAGGTGGCGCTGCGACAATGGGGGATCCTCACGCCCCCGGGTGCGCACGGGAGGGACCCGTTCGAGATCTTGCAGAGGGGCCGTATCGGACCCTTTGCGTTCCTTTCGGCAGACTGCCTCTCTTTGCGGCTTTGAGGCTTGGCGGCTTTTCCCCTCCGTCCCCTTCACGAACGGACAACGAAAGCGAAGCCGCGAAAGGGGGGAAGAGAGGATGCTGTCGTCTTCGGGTCTTGGTGTCTTTGCGTCTTGAGCGAAGCGGGCGTGAGGATCCCATCTCCCACTGCAAATAGATGTGGGCGTTGCATCGGAGGTGCAGAGGCTGGGAACGGCGACATCGCGGTCTTCTTCGCGAATTTCGCGGCTTCGCGTGAGGCCCTGCGCGGTAAGGAACCGACGGCCCAAACGGCGTCGGTCACTTGCGCCGACCGTTTCCCTCCCTGCGGCTTCGTGTGAACCCATTTTAGCTCCGGTGTTCGGGAAGGAGACATCTTCCACGTTGGCCTCCATCCGGATCACGGCTAGAGAAGGGACATCGGATGTCCACCAAACGATACGACTGGAAGCGCTACTGGATCCCCAAGGACAAGAAACTGCCCTTGGATGCAGATGGCTTTCTGATCGACCCCGCGAAACCCCAAGGTTTCTGGTGGTCCGAAAAAAGTGACGCCGTTGGCTTTGATTCGCTCATCAAGGCTCCTTGCCTCGTTCTCCTGGGTGAGCCCGGCATGGGGAAATCGGACACGGTCAAGAGGGCCGAGTTGCTGACCGGAGAAGCCGTCAAGAGTGCCGGCGGTCAGTTTGAAGCACGCCTTCAGGGCCCGGACCCCTTGGCCGAGCTGCTGTGGAACGATGATTCCCCAAAGACGGAGCGCGTTGTGTCCACCTGGGTCGCCTCCGAGCTACGCCGCGACCTGAGCGCAGACGGCATCCCCCTCAATCGTGAGGTGGTGATTCGCTCCGAGGACCGTCTCGACATCCTGGTCGAGGCGAACTGCCGCGATGCGATAACCGATCAGTTCCGGCAGATTCGGGTCATCGTAGAGGTCAAACGGGATTTCAATCCGGGGGTCGACCGTGCGATGGAAACGCAGTTGTCCCAGCATTCGCTGCTGAGGCAGACCGAGGCTTCATGACGGCACTTCGGTGGGGCCGAAGAGGGACCGGCCGCCTGAGGGACGGCAGGGGTTCTTGGTGGAAGACCGGGGTTCTGCCGCCCCGCTGGGGCTCTGACCGTCGGGGCGGGGGAACCCGGGCTCACGCCCGGGGCTATCGTCTGCCGCGCCTCCGGCGCTGGGGAACGGGCCCGAGTCAGGGTATGGAGACCGATTCCGATCCCGATAGCGATTCCGATTGCGATTCCGGCGTCTCGGCGTGCACCCCTACCTGTCGCGACAGCGACACGGCGAGAAATGACGAGGAACCCGGTCGGTTGCCCCTGCCGCACGCGTCGGGATCGGGATCGGCATCGGAATCGGGATCGAAAACGAGATGGAGAATCCGGATCGATCCCGATCCCCAGCTTGAATCTTGAAACTGAAAACTTCGAACTCCCGCCCCCAATCCTCAACTCCCCGGGTCGGGGTGCTTGTCTCTCCGGGCGGAGGCAGGGTAGAGTGACAAAAATCAGCTGGTACGAATGATCACCCTCCAAGGCGCATGAACTCCTCTCCTCGTTTCAAACTGTTCCTGATGATGGTCCTCGAATTCTTCATCTGGGGGGCATGGCTGCCGTTGATCTTCGGTTACCTGCCGAGTCTTGGGTTCACGGCGACCCAGCAGTCGCTGATCCTGAACGCATTCCCGGTGGCGTCGATCGTGGGCATGTTCTTCAGCAACGAGTTTGCCGACCGGAAGTTCGCCGCGGAGAAGTTCCTCGCGTTCTCCCACCTCGTGGGCGGTCTCGCGATCCTGGGTTGCGGATTCACCCGCGATTTCACGCCCTTCTTCCTGCTGATGCTCCTGCACTGCCTGCTGTACGTGCCGACGATCTCGATCACCAACTCGATCGCATTCGCCAGCATGAAGGATCCGGCCCGTGAATTCGGCCTGATCCGCATGGGTGGGACGATCGGATGGATCCTCGCGGCCTGGCCGTTCACGTTCATCTTCGTGAATTGGGATGCGGTCGAGGCGGCCAAGCCGGCCGGGTTCGTGGACATGATCGGCAAGGCGCTGGCGAACCCGTTGACGGGGGATGCGGCCAAGGCGGCCACCAAGTGGACCTTCATCGTGTCGGGCATCGCCTCGCTGCTCCTGGCAGGCTTCAGCTTCCTGCTGCCGCACACGCCGCCGAAGAAGGCGAGCGTCGCCGCCGGTGCCAGCACGGCATGGGTTCAGGCATTGCAGCTGTTGAAGCATCCGTTCGTTCTCGTGCTGTGGTTGGTCACGCTGGTCGATTCATTCGTCCACAACTGCTATTTCAACTGGACCGGCGTGTTCCTCGGAACGCCGAAGGCGGCCGGCGGTCCCGGCATCGAACCGAACTGGATCGCGCCGGTGATGAGCATCGGGCAGGTGGCTGAGATCCTGACGATGTTCGTGCTCGGCGTGACGCTGAAGAAGCTCGGATGGCGCACGACGATGATCGTCGGCATCCTGGGACATGCGGCGCGGTTCGCGGTCTACTCGTTCGTGCCGGACAGCGCGGCGTTGATCATCCTGATCCAGGTGCTGCACGGCATCTGCTACGCGTTCTTCTTCGCGACGGTGTACATCTTCGTGGATGCCTACTTCCCGAAGGACATCCGTTCGAGCGCGCAGGGCCTGTTCAACCTCCAGATCCTGGGAGTCGGCGCCCTGCTGGCGAACTCGATCTGCCCTTACCTCATCCAGGAGGTCTATACGGTGAACAAGATCACCAACTTCAAGGGCCTGTTCCTCGTGCCCCTGTTCGTATCCGCGGCTGCAGCCGTGGCCCTGGCCCTGTTCTTCCATCCGCCCAAGCAGGTCGAAGCCTCGGCCGGCGGCGGATCCGCTCCGGCCCATTGATCCGGAACCTCCCTTGGAACCTCAGCCTTCGTTGATTCCATGAATCGTCGCCAATTCCTCCAATCGGCCGCCGCAGCCTCGGCAGCGGTGGCCGTGCCCTCGCTGATCACCGGGTGCGCCACCGGCACCGGCGGGGTCAACACCCCTCCCAAGGGCCAGAAGTACGGCATCTCGCTCGCCGAATGGTCCCTGCACAAGACCCTGTTCGCCAAGAAGCTCGATCATCTCGACTTCCCGGTGGCCGCCCGGCGCGACTACGGGATCGACGCCATCGAACTGGTGAACCAGTTCTTCAAGGACAAGGTCAATGACCCGGCGTACATGGCCGAGTTCCTCGCCCGATCCAAGGGCGAGGGGGTCCGCGTCCTCCTGATCATGGTCGATGGCGAGGGTGCCCTCGGCGATCCCGACACCGCCAAGCGGCGTCAGGCCGTCCTCAATCACCACAAGTGGGCGCAGGCAGCGAAGTTCTTCGGGTGCCACAGCATCCGCGTGAACGCCGAAACCGCGGGTGTCGGCAGCCGCGAGGAACAGATGAAGCGCGCCGCCGACGGCCTTTCCGAACTCTCCGCCTACTGCGGAACGCTCGGATTGAACTGCATCGTCGAGAACCACGGCCGCCTCTCCTCCGACGGCCAGTGGCTCGCCGGCGTGATGAAGACGGTCAATCGCCCCAATTGCGGCACGCTGCCGGACTTCGGCAACTTCCGGATCGACGACAAGACCTCCTACGACCGCTACAAGGGCGTCGAGGAGCTCATGCCGTTCGCCAAGGCCGTGAGCGCCAAGTCCTACGACTTCGACGCCCAGGGCAACTGCATCGAGACCGATTACGTCCGCATGATGAAGGTCGTGCTCGCCGCCGGGTACCGCGGCTACGTCGGGATCGAATACGAAGGCGGCAAGCTCTCCGAATCCAAGGGCATCCTGGCCACCAAGCGCCTCCTCGAACGCCTCCGCGAGGCCTGATCCTGGAATAAGCAGTTGGAACCACGGATTGAACGGATCATACGGATCAGCAGCGACCTCGCGTGAGATCGTTGCACTCCTCCGATGTGAGTTCTTTGCCGCCAGGAAAACCTACATTCCGGCCCCGTCCATCTGTGGAATCTGTGAAATCTGTGGTTAATCGATCGGCCATCCTCAGGCTGATGGCCGGTCGGACCCGCGTTCCCAGTGCTGCCTGATTTCACCGCGTTGGAGTGGGCCCTCGCCGTCCTCGCGGCGACCGGCATCGGCGTTTCCAAGAGCGGGCTGCCCGGGGTCAGCCTGCTGCACGTCGTCCTGTTTGCGCAGCTCTTCCCCGGTCTCCGTTCCACCGGCGTCGTGCTGCCCATGCTCATCGTCGGCGACATTGGCGCGGTCCTCCTGTTCCGACGCCACGCCCAGTGGAACCACGTCTTCCGGACCCTCCCGCCCGCGCTGGTCGGCGTGGGGATCGGATGGGCCTGCATGCGGGCGTGGCCCGGGCTGAACTGGAACCCGGTCATCGGCGGGATCGTGGCCGGACTCGCCGTCCTTCAATTGGTGCGCAACTGGCGACCGGACCTGCTGTCGGACATGCCGCACGCCCGCGGGTTCGCGTGGACGATGGGCCTGCTGGCCGGAATCACGACGATGGTGGCGAACGCCGCCGGACCGGTAATGGGACTGTACCTCCTCGCCGTGGCGTTGCCGAAGGACGCCTTCGTGGGAACCTCGGCGTGGTTCTTCCTGTTGATCAATGTCCTCAAGGTCCCCTTCAGCGCGCAGCTGGGATTCATCGAACCCGCCACGCTCGCCTTCAATGCCCTCCTGATCCCGGTGATCGTGTCGGGACTGTTCCTGGGCCGCGCCCTGGTGGCGAAGGTTTCGCAAAAGGTCTTCGACAGCCTCATCCTCGCCTTCGCGATCGTTGCCTCGCTGAAATTGATCGTGTTTTGACCCCGCCGCTCCGCGGTTTGAAGGCCGCGTGACCCCACGCGGCGCATCTTCAACCCCGCCGGGTGAGGACACCCGGCCTTCAGCCGCGTGGACCTTCAATTGCGGTTCCGTGGATCCGTCCTTAGGGTGCCGCCATGGCATCGGGAGCGCGCAAGATGACGGCACCGGTCCTGAGCGAAGCCGCCATGTGGCGGGCGATCGGGGCCGGGTGGCGGCAGTTGTTCGGGGACTTCCGCGGGTTGGGCGTCAGCTTCGAATGGCATGAGTTCACCCCGCGCGAGAACCTCGACTGGTCGCGCAGCTTCCATCCGGAAAGCCTGGAGCTCTGCCTCAACCTCGCCGGCACCGGCGAGGTGGGGCCCGCCGGCCAATCGGTGAAGTTCACCCCGGGGACCGCGGGATTCTACCGTCAGGGAAAGAGCCCATTGCGCGCGCTGCGCTTCGCCGGCGAGGCCCATCAGTTCATCACCGTGGAGTTATCCCCGTCCTTCCTGGCCCGGCATCTGTCGGCGGAAACACCCGATCTCCACCCGCTGGTGCGGGCCGCTTTGGACGGAAAGGACGAAAGCAGCGGCGTGGCTCCCGTCACCGCCCTCAACGCCCGGCAACGCGAACTGATGGCCAGCCTGCGCCAGCCACCGGTGCTGGCGAGCGCCCAGACCCTGTGGTTCCAGGCCAAGGCGATGGAGTTGATGGGGGAGTTCTTCTTCCAGCCTTCCTCCACCGACGAACTCTTCTGCCATCGCCAGCAACGCGTCGCCCGCGACCGCGTCGAGGCCGTCCTCGCCATCCTGCGTCGCAACCTCTCGCAGACGCCGCCGCTGGAACAGATCGCCCGCGAGGTGGGGTGCAGTCCGTTCTACCTCAGCCGGACGTTCTCGAAGGAAACGGGGCAGACGATCCCGCAATACGTGCGCCAATTGCGCATGGAAAAGGCAGCAGCCCTCCTGCGCACCGGCCGCTACAACGTCACCGAGGTCGCCCTCGAGGTGGGCTACAATTCCCTCAGCCACTTCAGCCAGACCTTCCACCAGACCTTCGGATGCTGCCCGGGCCTGTATCCCATGCCCATGAACACCCCGGCGACCTGAGGATGGCCTACTGGTACAGGCGCGGACGCGGCCGTGTACCCCGGACCTTTCCGTCGAGCTGCTCGCGCGCGTGCTGGGCACGCCCCTCGATCCACGCCTTGAGCGGCATGTTGTCGATATCGATGGCATCCGGGAAACCCCGCGGCTGATAAGGCTCCTTGGCGAACTCGCGGTCGTGACGCGGTTGACGCAGGTCGCCGTCGTCCAGTCGGCGCGTTCCCAGCACCGTTCGTTCGAAATCCTCCTTCGCCCGACGCGTCTCGGCGAAGACCACCGGTTGGGTCACCACGGCAATCCGGTCGACCTCGGCCTTGAGGCGGGCGGGAACGAACAGGTTGGTGAGGATCAGTTCACACTGGCTGCGGTAGAGCGGACCCAGGGTCGGATCGGCCACGAACCGTTCCACCAGCCGGTTCGGATCCGCGTTCGGCCGCAGGATGCTCGTGACCATCTGGCTGGCGGAGGATCCCGACACCGGGTGCATCCCGAACGCCTCGTTCAGGTCCCACGGGATGAAGGTCGCGCGACCATTCGTGGGATGGACGTGGAGGTAATAGTTGTGACCGTTGCCGATGAAGGAATCCACATTCGCGAGGATCGCGTTCAACGCGACGAACCGGGCGAACCCCTCGGGTTCGAGGTATTCCCGCAGACCCTGCGCGAACTGGTCGGGCGGGGCCTGCTGGATGAACCGCACGAAATCAATGAACCGCGCCGTATCCTTCGGATCGACATTCCCCTTGGGCGCATACCGCTCGACGTAGTTGTCCCAGTCCTCACCCATGTACGGCACGCCGCGCATCATCTCGGGCTTGAGCAGCAAGCCTTTCTTGGTCCCCACCGACCGCTTGAGGAAGTCGCCCTCGACGACCTCGACCAGCGTATACAGGCCGAGGTGCTGCTTCTGGAGCTTTCCGGGGATCGTCAGGTAGACCTGCGCGAACGCGGTCCGGGGAGCGGGAAGGCCGGCCCGACGGAACAGGTCGTAGGCGAGGGCCTCGCGCATCTGCGTGGCGTCATTGACGTTGTTGTTGAGGTAGAGCTCCTCGATGCCCATGAAGCGGCGGTTCGTCGCACCGCGATCGAAGTCGATCTTGAAGGGACGCTTGAAGGGGTTCGGCGAACGCACCATCGAGCTGGCTCCCTTGAAGCGCAGCGCCACGTTGGTCAGCGTTCCCCCGGGGCCTTCGAACGAGCAGGTCGCCCACGGATAATCGCCAGCAACACCGCCCGGACGGGCACCGCCACCTTCGGCCTCGAAAACACCGCGCACGATCCCTTCAAAGAGCCCGCCGTTGTTGCCGTTGTTGCTGCGTTGCGGCGGACCGCCACGCGAATTCAGCACCTTCCAGTCACCCGGGGAGATCGTCAGGTGGATCGTCCACAGGTTGGTCAATCCGAAGAAGGCCGCCTGCTGGGCGGCATGGGCCTCGTTTTGCCGGGCCAGCAGGACGAGGCCCGACACCACCAACCCCCACAGGAACAATAGACAGCGCTTCACAGGATCCAGCGGTGACCCCATTCCGGAAGGGAAAGTTTCCCGCAGTTCTCCGGAAGAACCGGGGCCATCGGCTCCGGAGACCGTCCGCACCCACGGAACATCGCTCCCAAACCCGGACCACCAGCAAGCCTCCCGAATTTCTACCCAGCGTCCGCAGGCTCCGCCGTCTTGTCGATGACGATTCCGGGGGTGACCTCACGCTGGGGCGCTGCCCCCTTTGGAAAGGATTCGGGGCGGCGATGTCCTCATCGCCTTGGGAGTGGCTTTGGAACGGCGACGAGGACGTCGCCACCCCGTTCCATGCGGGGGCAATCAGACTGAAACCAGCCCGAACCTGATCCTCTCGGGATCCGAGCCGCCAGATGCCCTGGCCAACTCTTGAATTCCGGAACCATTCGGTTGCCCGCCCACCCGCTGAGGCCGTACCTTTTTCTGGTAGGCTTCCACTTATCGTGAATCGCCGACACTTCCTCCACTCTTCGACGGCGGCGGCGGGTTCGCTGATCCTGCCCCACTGGAAACTGGCTGCCGCGGATCTTGCCGCCCGCGAACCGCTGCCTGTTTCCACCAAGAAGGCCCTCGCCGACGCCGCCCTGAACGCCGCAACACGTGCGGGTGCGACGTATGCCGACGTTCGAATCGGTCGCTACCTCAGACAGTTCATCTCCACGCGCGAGGACAAGGTGATGAACGTGGTCAGCACCGAGGATTATGGTGCCGGCATCCGGGTGATCGCGCAGGGAGCCTGGGGCTTCATGTCAGTGGATCAACTCACGCCCGAGAGCATCGCGCGCGCCGCCGTGGAAGCCGTCGCCATCGCCAAGGCCAATTCCAAGCTCCAGACCGAACCCATCCAACTCGCTCCCCAGAAGGGCGTCGGGGAAGTCGTCTGGCGCACTCCCATCAAGAAGAACGGTTTCCAGGTCCCGCTCGCGGAGAAGGTGGATCGGCTCCTGTCCGCCAATGCCGCCGCCCTCAAGGCCGGGGCCTCCTTCGTCAATTCCTTCCTCGGACTGGTCAACGAACAGAAATACTTCGCCAGCACCGATGGCTCGTACATCGACCAGGATGTGCATCGCATCTTCCCCCAGTTCCAGGTCACCGCCACCGACACCAAGACCGGCCGGTTCCAGACCCGCGCCGCGCTGAGCGCGCCGTCCGGTCGCAGTTGGGAATACATGGACGCCGACCCCAAGGGCAAACGTCCGGGGATCACGCCCCGATACACCCATTCCTACGACATGATCGAGGACGCCGCGCTCGCCGCCGAGCAGGCCAAGGCCAAGCTCTCTGCCAAGTCCGTCGTTGCCGGCCAATACGATCTCGTCCTCGACCCCTCCCATCTCTGGCTGACCATTCACGAGTCGGTGGGCCATGCCACCGAACTCGACCGCGTGCTGGGTTACGAGGCCAATTATGCCGGCACGTCGTTTGCCACGCTGGACAAGTGGCGCAGCAAGAAATTCCAGTACGGCAGTTCCATCGTGAACCTGGTGGCCGACAAGACCGAACCCGGCTCCCTGGGTGCGGTCGGTTACGACGACGAAGGCGTGCCCACGAAGTCCTGGCCGATCGTCAAGGACGGCATCCTGGTCGACTACCAGAAGACCCGTGACCAAGCCCATGTGGTCGGCCAGTCGGCCAGCGACGGATGCAGCTACTCGCAGCACTGGTCGGACGTCCAATTCCAGCGGATGCCCAACGTATCGCTGCAACCGGGCAAGAAACCCCTGACCCCGGAAGAGATGATCAAGGGGGTCGAGAAGGGCGTCTACATCATCGGCAACGGCTCCTTCTCCATCGATCAGCAACGCTACAATTTCCAGTTCGGCGGCCAGTTGTTCTACGAGATCAAGGACGGGGCCATCACCGGAATGCTCCGGGACGTGTCCTACCAGTCGAACACCCAGGAGTTCTGGAATTCGTGCGTGGCGATCTGCGACCAGCGCGACTACGCGCTAGGTGGATCGTTCAATGACGGCAAGGGTCAACCGCCCCAGTCCAGCGCCGTCTCGCACGGCAGCGCCACGACCCGCTTCAACAAGGTCAATGTCATCAACACCGCCCGAAAGATCTGAATCATGGCCAATCTCTCCGAATCCGAGGCCCGGTCGATCCTGCAGAAAGTCCTGGCCCTGTCCCGAGCCGACGAGTGCGAAGCCACCCTGGGCGGAGGGCGCAGTGGCAATCTCCGCTTCGCGCGCAATGCGGTGTCCACGAGCGGTGCCTCCGAGAGGTTGAGCCTCTCCGTCACCTGCAGCTTCGGATTGCGCAGCGGCAGTGCCACCATCAATGAGTTCGATGACGCATCGCTTGCCCGTGTCGTGCGCACGGCGGAAGAACTGGCGCGGCTGTCCCCGGAGAATCCCGAGTCCGTGAAACTGCCCGGACCGCAAAAATACCTGGAGCCTGCTGGGTACTTTGCTTCCACGGCAGGCCTCACCCAGCAGGATCG
>Ga0172376_10008332_pt1 | contig 10857 bp, 7 predicted proteins | sample Lak35m_FD_121114 | JGI IMG/M metagenome (GOLD analysis project Ga0172376, IMG submission 121114) | Freshwater microbial communities from Kabuno Bay, South-Kivu, Congo - kab_092012_35m | ecosystem: Environmental > Aquatic > Freshwater > Lake | place: Democratic Republic of the Congo: South-Kivu... | reverse complement strand
GGCCAGGATGTCCTGGGCGATGGCCTGCACTTTTTCGCGCAGGGTCAGCATGCTCTTGAGGATCGAATCGACGGCGTGGGCGCGTTCGTCACCGACGGCCATGGCGCCTTTGGAGGTTTGCGAGACTTCCTCGGCACGGCGGGCGGAATCTTCGCTTTTGAGCTTCATTTCTTCGAGTGTCGCCGAGGCTTCGCTAAGGCTGGCGGCTTGCTCGGTCGCGGATCTGTTGAATTCGACGACCGAGGCGAGGATCTCGCTGGAGCTGGACGAAAGGGCCGCGATGCTCGAATTGAGGGTGTTTTTCGTCGCCGCGTCGGCTTTTTCGGAGGCGTCGAGCCGTTCGGACATGACGTTGAACGAATGAGCCAGGCGGCCGGTTTCGTCCTTGGATCGTTCGTCGACACGAGCCTCGAGATCGCCCGCCGCCAGCCGTTCGGCCGCGCCGGCGACCCGTTCGATGTTCCGCGAAATGCGGCGTGTCGAGGTGATGCCCCAGATGGCGCTGATCACGATCGACGAAAGCAGCACGGCCCAGGCCAGAACCTGGTTGAAGAGGAACGACGAGGAACTTTCGCGGGCTTCGCTGTCCGTCTCGGCCCGAATCCGTTTCACGATCACGTCGCAGGCCGCCGCGATTTCGGTCGCGAGGCCGTCCATATTGCTTTCGAAAACGATCTGGGCCGCTTTGGCGTTTTCGGTGATCTTGCGCGAGACGGGCAGCAATTCCACATCGCGGATTCGCTTCAAGGCGGTCCAGTTCGTGCGGATCGTGTTGAGCTGCGCCTGATCGACGGTGGCGAAACGCTCGTTGGCCATGAGCTTTTCGTGCATCGTTTCGATCTCGCGATCGAGCGAAGTCACTTCGTCGTCCATCTTTTTCATCAGTTCGGGGTTCGTCGAAAGGACGTGTTCGAACAATGACGCGCGCATCCGGTTGAGCGAACCGCGGAAATCGGTCACTTCCGCCAGGTCGGGCAGCGAGACCGTCACGGCTTTCTGGAGATAATTGTTGGACGTGCGGGCCGAACGGAGCGAGACCATGCCCGCGCCCAGCGAAAACACCCAGACGACGACGAGTATCAGGATGATCTTGGAAGCGATGGTGCGGAACATGGGAGTGAAGGACTTTCCGGAGAGTGGTTCGTTCGGGACGTCGCCGAAACGGTGGATCGAGTGATCGGACGAATGGCCTCAGGCGTTTTTCGGGGCGGCGGCGCGGTCGGACGAAACCACGCCGCGGTTCAGTTCCGCCCCTCCAGGTGTTTCAGTTGCGATTCGGCGAGAGCCCGCATGCGGCCCACGTTGATGCCGCCCGTGTCGGGCAGGATTTCGGAAGGGTCCATCGCCGAGAGCCCGGTGAGTATGGCATTGAGATGGCTTTTCGCCCGATCGGGGGCGCCGTCCCTTTGCCACAGGCCCGCCGCCAGCAGGTGGCCCATCCAGTGGCGTTTTTCGATGAACAGGCAGCGCCGCAGGGCATCGCGGGAATCGTCGAGCCGGCCGAGTTCTTTCAGCGCGAGTGCCTTGATGTAGAACGTGCCGGCATTGAGGGAATCGGCCGCGATGGCCGATTCCGCGGCCGTCAGGGCATCGGCCCAGCGGCCGGCGTCGGCGGCGTCGTGAGCGGCCCTTGCCGCGGCCGAGGCAATCTCGGCCGGAGCGAGCGGGCCTGACGATGGCGTGGCGTCGGCTGCCGGCGACTTTTCGGTTCGAGCCGGTTTCGAACCGGAACCGGGGGGCGTCGAGCCGGATTTCCGGCCTGGCGTGAGCGGCCGGGGGCTGGCTGGTTGCGGTGACCTGAACGTTCGGACTTGGGCCGGGAATCCGGTCGAGGCTTTCGGACCGGTATCGTTCGGGCGGGCGTCTTCATCGCTCTGGGCCCGTTTTCGGTAGAGCGAGGCACCGGCGGAGACGACCAGTTCCAGCGGCAATTGCGGCTGCGGAAAGGGCTCGGCCGGCCCCAGGGCCAGGTATCCGCCGGGCGCCAGGCATGCCGTCAGTCGCGCCAGGACGAGGTCCATTTCCTCTCGTGCGAAATAGATCAGGACATTGCGGCAGAGGATCAGGTCGAAATCTTCGAGACCCCGTGCCGGCGCGGGGTAGTCGCCGGTTTTGAGGTTGAAATGCTCGAAACGGACCGGGGCCGCGAATACGTCGCGGACTTTCCAGCTTGCCGGCGAGACCGGTTCGAAGCAGTCTTCACGAACGTGCAGAGGCGTCTGCCGGAAGGACCATTCCCGATAGATGCCCTGGCGGGCTTTTTCGATGACGTCGGCGGAAATGTCGGTGCCCAGGATCTTCACGTTCCAGGCCGGGTCGGGGAGCACGTCCTTCAGGACGATCGCGGCGGTATAGGCTTCTTCGCCGGTGGAGCATCCGGCGGACCAGATGTTGAGGGTTTTCGAATTCGCACGTGCCGCGATGCGTTCGGGCAGCACCCGGGTGCGGATGGCGTTCCACTGGAGGGCGTCACGAAAGAAGTAGGTTTCGTGAATCGTGTAGGCCGAGATCCAGACACTTCGCAGAACGGTTTCCGATGGGTCGGCGAGCCGTATCAACAGGGGTTCGAGCTGATCGACACCGGCGAAACGGGCGGCATGGGCCGTGGCGTCCTGCAAGTCGGTGCGGCGATTTTCCGGGCAATCCATCCCGGACCATTCGCGCAGGATGGCCATCAAGCGGTTCCATTCGCTTTCCCGCAAGGGTTGGTTCCATGCCATCCAGGCGCCCCTCGTTTTCGCTTCGCTTCGTCGGATCGTGGTTACGCTCACGTTTCGGCAACCCGGTTGGCTGAGAAACCCGCATTCGCGCCTTCCGGCGGGCGGTCGGCTAATTTCGGACCGGTTCGACCGTGTGACCGTCGCCGACGATCAGGCGATCGATGTCGAGCAAAAGCAGAACCCGCTGATCCCAGCGAGCGACGCCAAGATAGGGAGTCTTGTCGCCCAGAAGGCGATCCGGCGGGCGGATCGAGGCTTCGTCGAGATTGACGACTTCGTCGACGGCGTCCACCACCAGGCCGACGAGCCGCTGCTGGTGCGAGACGATCACGATGGCCTGATCCGGATCGGCCGGCCTGCGAAGCCCAGCCAGCCGCTGGACCAGGTCAAGTACGGGAACCGCCTGCCCACGCAAGTTCAGAATGCCCGCGAAGCTCGCGGGGGATTCGGCCACCGGCGTAAGCGACGCCATGCGCAGAACCTCGACGACCTGGTCAACGCCCAGGGCGTATTCCTGATCGGACACTCGAAAAACGACCCACTGGAGACTCATGACGGTCTGCTTCGTTCACCTGGCGGAACCCGAGCGGTCGGAAGGTTGGCACAAGCCGCCCATCGTTCGCATATTCACCAGTTTGAATCATGCGCAAGGTTTGTCAAGCCAACGCCATCGTCCCATGCGGGTTCGGGATGGGAGAACCATCGGCGGCGGAGTGCTGGGGCCCTATTTGAGCCGCCAGACCGTTCGGTCCGGATCGTGAAATTCCGAAGAATCCGTACAGGACTCCATTTCCGAATTTTCGCGAGACGGTAGAATGGAATGACTTTTGACAATTTCGCCGGTCGTTGGCGGTTCGAGGGATCGAGCCGAGGGACCGACGTCCTGAAGAATCCCGTGGAGTACCATGTCCCGCATTTCCGTCGAATCCGTCGTGGAGGCCACCGCCCCGTCACCCCGCATCGTGACCGCTTTGGGGATTCCGGCCGCCGTCTGGATTCTGGCTGTCGCACACGGTCTGGTCGATTGCCATGCAACGTTCGTCCAGCCGCTCTGGCCATCGCTGGCGAACTTCGCGCGGGCGGACGAAAGCCGCATGCAGTGGACGTTCATGGCCTGGAGCCTGGCCGGTTCGATCACCCAGTTCGGTTTCGCCCGGCTGGCGGATAACGGCCATGGCCGGCATCTGCTCTGGTGGGGGCCGCTGGCCGGCATTCTGCTGATCGGCCTGATCGGGACCGTCGGCGGCCTGGCGGCGATGACGGCGATTCTGGTGGCATCCAATCTCGGTTTCGCGGCGTTTCACCCCGAGGCTGCCACTCTGGCGGGCGCGGCATCGCCGGCCGACCGCGCCCGGGCGATGTCGATCTTCGCCGTGGGCGGGTATCTCGGTCAGGCGCTTGGCCCCTCGCTCAGCGGGTTTCTGGTCAGCCGGGGCGGTTTGGACGAACTGACCTGGACGATCGTGCCCGGGCTGACGCTGTGCGTGTTCCTGATTCTGGCCCTGCGGGCCGCCGATTCGAAGAGGGCGAGGCATGCCGAAGCGGACGAAGCGGAAGATCATCCCCGCAAGCCTGCCCGTTCGGCGGTGAGCGTGCCGCTGCGGCAATTGCTGCGAGGCCGCGAATGGCCCGTGGCGCACCTGGTTTCGCTGAGCGTGCTGCGGGTGGCCGCGGCGATGGGCGTGCCGATCGCGCTGGCTTACGGCCTGGCGGCGCGCGGAATTGGGACGGACGTGATCGGCGAGACGCAGTCGGTGTTTCTCATCGGCATGGGGGCGGGCACGCTGGCGTGTGCGTTTCTGGTGAATCCACGCAACGAGAAAGCCGTGATCTGGCTGACACCGATCGGGTTCGCGGCCGTGATGCCGCTTGTGGCGCTGGGACCGATCGGATTCCTGCGGCCGCTGATGGCGATCGCCGGGCCGCTCATGGGCCTTTCGCTGCCGCTTCTCACGAGCCGGGGGCAGGAACTGTTGCCGGACGCCCCGCGGGTGGGCAGCTCGTTGACGATGGGTGTGACCTGGGGGCTGGGCGGAATCCTGGTCGCCTGCCTGATGGCCATCGTCGACGTGACGGGCGACCCGTTTCACGCGTTTTACGTGCTGGCGGTCTGGTCGATGATTTCGGGCCTGATGTGCTGGCCTGGCTGGGCGATGCGCTGGCGGGGCCTGAGGCCAGGTTCGCGGCGGCAGGCCTCGGCGGAGTGATACGAAGACGCTGATTCCGCGGAACAGCTCGTACCGGGTTTCGCTTTCCGATCGGGGGGGCTGACCAGTATTTCTGGTGAAATCTGGAGAATGGGCCTGCTGGGGCAAAATGAGGGGCGTTTTCGAAGCCTTGTCTTTGCCCTGAAAGGGCAGAGGTCAATAGCCCCGGGTATATCGCAGCGGCACCCGGGGTTTCCCGAGGCGCGGAGACGATCTCCAATGACTTTCCATCCGCACGCCTGCGCCGGGCCCAGGCGGGCGGATGGAAAAGAGACGATTCTGTTCGATCGCCAGTCACCCAGGGCGTCGCTGCGCTTTGCCCTGGGCTATTCACCGAATGCCCTTTCAGGGCATGAAATCCGATTTCGAATTCGACGCTCGACGAACCGTCCGAGAAAGAAAAAAGGGTCTTCATCGATTTCCGTGGGTCATTATGCGGCGGATGTCCTTTTCTTATCTCGCAAGGAGATCGCTTTCAAGGGCCAACGGCCCGTTACATTCCAGCCTGGGCCAATGGCCCAGGTAGATGTAAGCCTTTACAGAACAGGTTTTTGTGATACCATCCGGACCCTTGCTTCCCAAGGCTCATTCCGTGGGCGATGCCCACGGCTGGGATGTTTCGCACCTTTGGTGCTGAAATCCCTGACATCGCATCGTGATGTCCGAATCCTCCACGATTCGAAAGACAGGCGGATCCGATCGGAATGGACGGCGAAGACCGAAAACCGAAACTCCTGATTGACCGCAGGCAAACCATTCGATCGAACCAACGGAAACCATGAAGAACCCAAAAAACCGGATGACTTACCTCCGCGAATCCGCACGAGAAAATCGCGTCACACCCGGGCCTGGTGGCAAAATTGCCCTTCGACTTGACCTTATCCTTGAAGTCGCGATAATTCCGGCGTGATCCGTCACGCAACCGGAGCGAAGGAATCGCTTCGAGCCATGTTCCGAAAGGACATTCGAAACGGCATGGATGCCGCCAAACGCACGAGACCGATCGATCGTCTCGTCTGCCACATCTTTCTGACGATCGCCGTTTTGGCCAACGGTTGCGGCACCGTGCGCAACACCAACACGGTGCGCAGCGGAACCGAGCAGATCCTGCTGACCGGGTCGTTCGACCAGGCACTGCGCCGCATCGACTTCGGTCCGCTGGCGGGAGCCGCGGTCTATTTCGAACCGAAGCATATCGAGGCGGTCGACAAGGGCTGGGTGATTTCGGCGATCCGTGAGGCCATGATCGTGCGAGGCGTTCGGCTGGTCGACAAGCCCGAAGAAGCCATGGTGATTGTCGAAGGCCGTATCGGGGCCCTTGGGACGGACGACTACAGTTTCCTGATCGGCATCCCTCAGATGACGATACCGGTGACGCTGGCGGGGCTTCCGACCGGAACGATCCCGGAAATGGCGCTGATGAAGAAGCAGGATCAGCACGCGCTTTCGAAACTGGCCCTGTTCGCTTACGACAAGGCGAGCGGATCGGTGGTGTGGACATCGGGCACGGCGACCGGTTTCGCCAATTCGCGCAATCTGTTCGTCGGCGGCATGGGGCCGATCCAGTCCGGTTCGCACAAGAAGAGCCCCGAATTCATGGGGGTGGTGTTGCCGCACATGACGGTTCAGCCGGTTCCGATCCGTATGACACCCTGGCCGGAATATGGCGCGGCGGCGAAACACGAAGGAGAAACGAAAATCGCGGGCCATCCTGACGTGCCGAGTCTCGAGAAACCGAAGGCGAAGACTTCGGCGAGCAAAGAGAATCCGGTCTTCGGAACCGACAATTTCGACCCGGAAGTGGGTGGCGAGAAGGCCCCCGTCGTGCCGATCCCGATTCCGCTGCCTTCGACGTCGGGGTCGCCGTTCAGCTTCCGCCTGTTCCCGTCGATTGCCCCGCGGGACTGGAATCTGTTACGATCTGGCGATCACAAACCGGCAGAAACCGCGAAACCTGCCGAAGTGCCGAAGGCGGCCGAAACGCTCGAGTTATCCGCCCCCCGGCCTGATCCGGCACCGCACTGACCCACGGCAAAGGCACCCGCATGGCCGACCGATTCGACCTGACCCGCTACGTGCGGGACATTCCGGACTTCCCCAAACCGGGCATCCTGTTCAAGGACATCACGCCGCTGTTGTCCAATCCGGAGGCGCTGCGGATCGCCATCGACCGGCTCGCGGAACAGGCATCGAAGTTATCGTCGATCGACGCCGTCGCCGCGGCCGAGGCGCGCGGGTTCATCTTCGGGGCCCCGGTCGCGCTGGCCCTGAACGTGCCGTTCGTGCCCATCCGTAAGCCGGGCAAGCTGCCTTACGACAAGGTCGGCATCGAATATGACCTGGAATACGGCAAGGACCGGCTGGAAGTGCATTCCGACGCCGTTGCCTCAGGACAGAAAGTCCTGCTGATCGACGACGTTCTGGCCACCGGCGGGACGATGAAGGCCTGCGCCGATCTTGTGCGTTCGATCGGGGCCGATGTCGCCGGCTGTGCGTTCCTGATGGAACTCGGCTTCCTCGAAGGGGCCAAAAAGCTGCATCCTGACGAAGTCATCGCGCTGATCCGCTACTGACAGGCCCCGGGCCGAACGGAGGCTCGCACACCATGGAACTCAACCCCGATCAGAAGCGAGCGGCCGAGCACGCGGGATCGCACTTGATGGTGCTGGCCGGAGCCGGCACGGGCAAGACGCGCACGATCATCGCCCGGGCGGCGCACCTGATCGCCGAAGGCACCGATCCGCGGCGGATCCTCGTCCTGACGTTCACGCGCAAGGCGGCCGGCGAGCTGGTCGGCCGGCTCAAATCACAGGTCGGGGCCGCCGCCGAGGAAGTCCGCGCGGGCACGTTCCATGCCTTCTGCCTGCACACGATGCGGCATTTCCCCAAAGCCTTCGGGCTGGATCAGATGACGATCCTGGACCGGGACGATCAGCTCGAGCTGCTCGGCATGGTGCGGGCGGGCATCGTTTCGACTGGCGAACGGGGCTTTCCGAAGCGGGAACGGATCGCCGAACTGATCAGCTATTCGCGGAATACGAATATCGGCTTTCGGGAGTATCTCCTGAAACTCAAGGAATTCGAGGAGCCCGAGATCGAAAAGCTCAGCGCGGTCTTTCGCGGCTACGAAAGCCGCAAGCGGCTGAGGAATTACGTCGATTACGACGACCTGCTCTGGCTTTTCGCCCGCACGCTGCACAACGAACGCATGGACGACGTGCGCCGGATGATCGCCGGCCAGTACGACCACATTCTCGTGGACGAAATGCAGGACACCAACCCGATCCAGTGGCTGATTCTGGACGGCCTGCGCGACGATGCCCGGCTGTTCTGCGTCGGCGACGATGCCCAGTCGATCTATGCCTTCCGCGGGGCCGATTTCGAGAATGTCCACTCGTTCCAGGAACACGTCGAGGGCGGCCAGATTCTGCCGCTGTACACAAATTACCGCAGCACGCAGCCGATTCTCGACCTGGCCAACTGGCTGCTGGCCCAGTCGCCGCTGAAGTACGAAAAGCATCTGGAGTCCGTGAGAGGAACAGGGCAGAAGCCGGTGCTCGTCGAATTCGACAACGGCGCCGACGAAGCCGCCTGGATCGTGGAAGACATCCTCGAACGGCTCGAATCGGGCGCGAAGCTCAAGGACATGATGGTCCTCGTGCGAGCGGCGTGGATGACGCGCGACCTTGAAGCCGCCCTGATCGAAAACGCCATCGACTATGTCTTCATCGGCGGCACCAAGCTGATGCAGACGGCCCACGTAAAGGACCTGCTGGCCCTGCTGCGGGCGGCGATCTCGCCCCGCGACGAACTGGCCTGGAGCCGCTACCTGCGGTTCTTCGACCGGATCGGCGACGTCATGGCCAATCGCGTGATCGACAAAATCGCCGTTTCGAAATCGCCGGGCGAGGCTTTGGAACAACTGCCCGCAATCCTGGCGGACACGATCGGCAAGAACGCCAGTTCCGCGAGTATCGTCGAAGGGCTGGAACGTGTCGTCGCCGCGGCCGCCAGGAATCCTGAAACCGCCGTGACCGAGGCCGTCGAGTTTCTGCACCCGATTCAGAAGAAGCGCTATCCGAACTGGTCCAAACGGGCCCGGGATTACGAACTGCTGATCATGCTGGCCAAGCGGCACAAGTCACTGGAAGCGTTTCTGGAAACGTACACGCTCGACCCCGTGGCCGCGACCTATGACACCCGCCCCGAAGGCAAGGACGTGCTGACGCTCATCACCGTCCATTCGGCGAAAGGGACAGAGTCGAAGATTGCCTACGTGATGAAGGTGCAGCCCGGCATTTACCCTTACAGCCGTTCACTGGCCGATCTGAAAGAGATCGAGGAAGAACGCCGGATTTTGTACGTCGCCATGACGCGTGCCATGGACGAACTGATCCTGACACGGGTGGACGAACGCTTCGGCATGCCGGTCTTTTTCGGCGGTTCCTCCGGGCGAGTGCCGCCGGGGGGCACGTCCGACTTTCTGGCCGATTTGCCGGAAACGCTCATCGAAAAGGACATGCAGGCCTACCGGCCCAGCCCGTTCGAAGACCTCGGCCCGATCAAGCCCCGGTTCCGGCCGACGGACAATTGAAGCGGCTTCGAAGCCAAGCGGTTATGACGCTCAAGTCGAGTCGGCGAGTCGCCTCGCACCGGAAAACCACGCGCAACAGCACATCGCAATACCCTGAGAAAATGGGACTGGCTCACGTCGCAGCGCAGCGAAGCGGGTGCCTGTCCCATTTTTCGCCCCGGCACGAAGTGAAAAACCAGGCACGACAGCACTGGGCAAATGGCGGACGCGAAAGGGGACAGGCACCCGCAAAGCCGGGAGCCAGTCCCCATTCGCTCAAGGATCGCTCGAAGTGGCCGTGATTCCCGGCCTCTCCGGGATCGGCATGATCGTCGACGAAAAATCGGAGCTGGCTGATGCCTGGCCTTCCCAGTTTTCGCCCCCGACTCGAACCGAAAAGATTCGGAAACCAGCCGGCATTGCCGTTTCTGGAAAGAAGCGGCCTCGACCGCAATCCGTTGCTGGTCGCGATCGAAGCCCAAGGTTCGTTGCTTTGCGGTTATGCCGCTCAATAAGCGTCGGCGCTGATCACTTCCCCGCCGCTGATGGTGCCCAGGCCCCACCAGGTGACCTGGTTGACGGTGTCCTTCATGAACTTCACCGAGCCGTCGCCGAACAGGCTGTTGACGCCGCCGGGGTGGAAGCTGCGTGAAGCGAAGAGCCCGGAGCCCGCAGGGCCGACGTTGGTGATCGTCCAGGATCCGCAATTCGGGAACCGGGAATTCGGCGTCAGGCCCATGTTGGCGATGGCCCCCACGGCCACGCGGCCGTTGGACCAGTAAACGTGGCCGTTGTTCCACTGGCCGCCGGGCATGGCGGCCCTGGCGGCCGTGCAAGCGTTCAAGTAGGTCGCAAGCTGGGCCGCGTGCTGCGGAAAGGTGCCGGCGTTGCCGGGCGTGAAGCCAGGCAAGGAGAAAGCGTCGGAGCGGGAAGCGATCGCGTTGGAGCCATCGCCGCGGACGACTTCCAGAACCATGATCGAGTTGCTCGTACCGTCGGTGAAATCGCCGATTCTCTTGACCTTGGCCCCCGCGAAGGCGGCCAGATCGGGGTTCGTGCCGTCGCCCCAGCGCCACTGGGGGCCATAGCTGGCGGCGTAACTCGTGCCGAAGATGTGCGGCGAGTTCGTCTCCGACGGACAGATGAAGCTATTCACGACGCTATTACGCGTGGTGAAGTTGGCGCTGGCGTCGGAACAGCCGGTCACGCAGGCGACGGCCCAGTTGAAAGCGTTGTAAAGGTTCTGGCCTTCGATGTTCACGGCGATGCGCAGGAGGAAGCTGGCCCCCTGGTCCGGGCTGTTGCCGCCCAGTTGTCCACGAACTCCGGTGAACGACATGGCCGGGAAGCAGCCGTT
>Ga0172376_10008330_pt1 | contig 10858 bp, 10 predicted proteins | sample Lak35m_FD_121114 | JGI IMG/M metagenome (GOLD analysis project Ga0172376, IMG submission 121114) | Freshwater microbial communities from Kabuno Bay, South-Kivu, Congo - kab_092012_35m | ecosystem: Environmental > Aquatic > Freshwater > Lake | place: Democratic Republic of the Congo: South-Kivu... | reverse complement strand
GTTGGAGGGCTCGGCGATCCGCGCCGGTGTCGCCACCCATCGTGGGGACGGTCGAGCGGAGCGATCAGGCGTCGACAGAGCGGAGCGAGCAGGCGTCGACAGAGCGGAGCGAGCAGGCGTCGACAGAGCGGAGCGAGCAGGCGGTACCGAAGCGATCCGGTCAGGTCGGCGGAAAGACTCCTCGCGGGGCCGGCGGACGCGACCGAATCAGGATCGACGACGAAACGGATGCACCGGCTCCGGTCGGATCGCAACGCTTCCGGCAACGACGGATCGCCTTGCGGCGAGCGGCGGGACGCCGTCGTCTGCGGTGGTTCACCGTGGTCGGACTGGTGGTGGGAGCGCTGCTGTTCGCTCTCTTGCTTCTGGCGAGTCCGTTGCTCTCGATTCGTTCGATCGAGGTCGAGGGCGTCGTGTACGCCGACCCCGACGACGTGGCCGCCGTCGTCGACTCCTTGCGTGGCGAGCCGATTCTGACGGCCGATCTCGACGGGGCCGAGCGACGTCTGGAAGCGGTCGCGTGGGTCGATCGCGCCTGGGTGTCGATGCACCTGCCGTCACGAGTGGTCATCGAAGTCGTCGAACGTCGGCCGGTGGCGTTCTTCCGGGCCGTCGACGGGTTCAACCGGGTGATCGACAAGGAGGGCCGGGTGCTCGACGTGATCGAAGGTGACCCCGTCGACTACGTGCCGATCGTCGGACAAGGCCCCAACCTGCCGGCTGGTCAAACGGTGGGCCAGCCGTTCGGTGGCGCCGCTCAGTTGATCAATGCGCTCCCGGTCGACCTCCGTTCGGCACTGGAATCGATGACGGTCACCCCCGAGGGCGACGTCTCGTTCGAACTCGTGGGGGTCGGTCCGGGTCGAATCACCGTCGAGTTCGGATCGCCCGGGGATTTCCAGGCCAAGTTGGTCGGAGTCGTGAACGAGATCAAGCGGCAGGGGGCGAACACCTATTCGGTGATCGACGTGTCGTCGGGGGATCCGAGCGTTCGCTGACCCCGGCGGGCCCGCATCGGAGGCTCCGGGTATCCAACCATCGGGCCCCTTTTGGTGCGAGAATGTCGGGTGAATCGCCGTGCAGGCTCGCGCGGTGACCCTTTTGGAGGATCCGCATGGTTGGTGGACACAACAACTACATCTGCCAGATCAAGGTGGTCGGCGTCGGTGGTGGGGGCGTCAACGCCGTCAACCGCATGATCGAGCGCAATCTGCGCGGGGTCGAGTTCATCGCCATCAACACCGACATCCAGGCACTCATGACCTCCGACGCCGAGTTGAAGCTCGACATCGGCCGCGAACTCACCCGTGGATTGGGAGCCGGCAGCGATCCCGAGGTGGGTCGCCAGGCGGCCGAGGCCCATCGTGACGAGATCGAGGACGCCCTGAAGGGCGCCGACATGGTGTTCGTCACCGCCGGTGAGGGCGGCGGAACCGGCACCGGCGGCGCGCCGGTCGTCGCCGAGATCGCCAAGAGCATTGGGGCGCTGACGATCGGCGTGGTCACCCGTCCGTTCTCGTTCGAGGGACGCCGTCGCGCCGTTCAGGCCGATGCCGGTATCGCCAAGTTGAAGGAGAAGGTCGACACGCTGATCGTCGTGCCGAACGATCGCTTGCTGTCGATCGTCGACTCGCGTGACACCGTGATGGAGGCGTTCAGTCGGGCCGACGACGTGCTCTTCAGCGGTGTCTCGGGCATCAGCGACCTGATCACCAATCCCGGACTCATCAACACCGACTTCGCCGACGTGAAGATGACGCTCCAGAACGCCGGCTCGGCGCTGATGGGAATCGGATCGGCCAGCGGCGACAGTCGAGCCCGCGACGCCGCGCAGAAGGCGCTGTCGAGCAGTCTTCTCGAGGCATCGATCGAGGGGGCTCGGGGTGTGCTGCTGAACGTCACCGGTCCGTCGACGATGACGTTGATGGAGATGAACGAGGCCGCCGAGATCATCCACGGCATCGCGCACCAGGACGCCAACATCATCTTCGGAACCGTCATCAACGACGAAATGGGTGACGAAGTGAAGGTCACCGTGATCGCCGCGGGTTTCGATCGATGGGATGGCGCCCCGCAGGTGAAGCCCACGGGTCGACCGGCCGGTCGCGCGGCGTCGCCCAGCACGCCAACCGCGCGTCCGACCGCCCCGGCCAAGGACGTGTTCGCATCGGATCCGCTGTCGCCCGACGACGGTGACGACGACTTCGACGTTCCCTCGTTCCTGAAGTAGTCCGTGTCCTCGGTCGCCGAGGCGTGGCTCCGTGTTCGCGACGACGTCGCGACGTACGGTCGGGGTCGCGCCGAGGTGGTGGCGGTGACGAAATCGCAACCGGCTCCGATCGTGCTCGAGGTCGTCCGGGCCGGCTGCCTCCGGATCGGGGAGAACTACGCCCGCGAGTTGGCCGACAAGAGTGCGGTCCTGCCCGCTGATGTGGAGGTTCATTTCATCGGCCGCCTGCAGACCAACAAGGTGCGACTCGTCGCGCCGATGGTGTCGTTGTGGCAGACCGTCGACCGACCGTCGCTGGTCGACGAGATCGCCCGACGAGCGCCGGGAGCCGACGTGCTGATCCAGGTGGGGCTCACGACCGACCCGGGCAAGGGAGGCTGCGGAGAGTCCGACCTCGACGAACTTCTCGAGCGGAGTCGGTCGGCTGGGCTGTCGGTGCGTGGGCTCATGACGGTCGGTCCCACGTCGGCCGACATCGTCGAGACCCGCCGGGTGTTCGCCGAGACACGTCGGCTCGCCGAAACTCGTGGCCTGCGCGAGCTGTCGATGGGTATGTCCGCCGACTGGAGAATCGGCATCGACGAGGGCTCCACACTGGTTCGAATCGGTACGGCGATCTTCGGGGAGCGTCCACCCACGGCCCGATGAGCCGTACTAGCCTCGCCCCGTCATGTCGATCTTCAGGCGAGCCATGGATTATCTGGGTCTGGGCGAGGACTCGGCGTACGACGACTACGACGAGGTCGCCGACGAGCGTGCCCCCGACGCGCGACGCAGCACGGAATTCGACGAGTCGCCGTCACGGCCGGTCGCTCGTCAGGTCACCCCCCGCGACACCGATCCGGTTCCGGCGCCACGCCGGGTGTCGATCGACGACTCGGGTGCTCAACCGCGCCCGATCTCGGGTCGTCCCAGCACCACGGTGCGCACACTCGGCGGGCCGGCCTCGGCACCCGGCGAGCCGCACACCGTGAAGGCGATTCGGTTCAACGACATCCAGGAGGTCGCCAACCGGTTCCGCGAGGGCCAGCCGGTGATCCTCAACACCGAAGGGTGCGACGTCGAGGTGGCGCGTCGGATGGTCGACTTCTCGAGCGGTCTCTGTTACGGGCTGCACGGCAAGATCGAGAAGGTCGCGCGAGGCGTGTACCTCCTGAAGCCCGCCGTACGACACTCCGACACCGATTACTGATTCGGCCATGCAGGTCGTCGCGTCGGTCGTCTTCCTCTTTCAACTGGCCATCATTCTTCGGGTGGTGTTGTCGTGGTTTCCGGGCTCGTCGCGGGGACCAGTGTCGGAGATCCTCGAGCGAATCACCGAACCGGTGTTGGGTCCGATACGGCGCATACTTCCCCCTCTCGGAGGACTCGATCTCTCTCCGATCATCGTGATCATCGGACTCAACGTTCTGTTGCAGTTGTTGCGGTGATCCCCGCGGGCGGGGAGCACGGGACGAACCGCCGGACATCGGCGTCAGTAGCCTGACGGGGCACCGAGGACCCCATGACCGATCACTCCTATCCCGACGTTCCCGCCCATCCGAGCTTCCCCGCGATCGAGACGGCCGTGCTCGACTCGTGGAAGTCCGCGGACGTCTTCCGGCGTTCGGTGGAGTCGCGCGCGGCCGGCGAGGACGGCGACAACGAGTACGTGTTCTACGACGGTCCTCCCTTCGCCAACGGCCTGCCCCACTACGGGCACCTGCTCACCGGTTTCGTGAAGGACGCCGTTCCTCGCTACCAGACCATGCGGGGACGTCGTGTGGAGCGCCGATTCGGCTGGGACTGTCACGGCCTTCCGGCCGAGGTGGAAGCCGAGAAGCAACTGGGCATTTCGGGTCACCCGGAGGTGACGGCCTACGGAGTCGAGCGTTTCAACGAGTTCTGCCGAACGAGCGTTCTCCGCTACACGAACGAGTGGGAGCGATACGTCACCCGTCAGGCGCGATGGGTCGATTTCGAGAACGACTACAAGACGCTCGACCTGCCCTACATGGAAAGCGTGATGTGGGCTTTCCGCACGCTGTGGGACAAGGGGTTGGTGTACGAGGGCTACCGGGTGCTCGCCTATTGCTGGAGATGCGAGACGCCGCTCAGCAACACCGAGACACGCATGGACGACGTCTACCGCGATCGTCAGGACCCGGCTCTCACGGTGGCCTTCGAACTCGAGTCCGGCGAACACCTGCTCGCCTGGACCACCACGCCGTGGACGCTGCCGTCGAACCTCGCGCTCGCCGTCGCTCCCGAAGTCGAGTACGCGGTCATGGAGTCGAACGGGCGTCGGTTGATCGTTGCCGAAGCACGACTGTCGTCCTACGAGCGTGAACTCGACGGTGCGGTGCGCGTCGGAACTCGGCTCGGTTCGGAGATCGTCGGTTCGCGGTACACGCCGCTCTTCCCGTGGTTCGCCGACACTCCGGGCGCGTTCCGGGTGCTGGGCGCGGACTTCGTCACCACCGAGGACGGCACCGGTGTCGTGCACCTCGCTCCGGGGTTCGGCGAGGACGACCAGCTGGTCTGCCAGGCGGCCGGCATCCCCACCATCTGCCCGATGGACAGTCACGGCTGCTACACCCCCGAGATCGTCGACTGGTCCGGACAGCACGTCTTCGCCGCCAATCCGTCGGTCATCCGCCACCTGAAGGAGAGGGGCGTCGTTCTCCGTCACGACACCTACGACCACCCCTACCCGCACTGCTGGCGTTGCGCCGAACCTCTCGTGTATCGCGCGGTCTCCTCCTGGTTCGTGGAGGTCACCCGGATCAAGGACCGCATGGTCGAATTGAACCAGGGGATTCGCTGGGTGCCCGAGCACATCAAGGAGGGTTCGTTCGGTAAGTGGTTGGCCAACGCGCGCGATTGGTCGATCAGTCGGAACCGCTTCTGGGGTTCGCCGATTCCGGTCTGGAAGAGCGACGATCCCGCGTATCCGCGTGTCGACGTCTACGGAAGCATCGCCGACCTCGAGCGCGACTTCGGAGTGCGAATCGACGATCTGCACCGCCCGGCCGTCGACGAACTCGTGCGACCAAACCCCGACGATCCCACGGGCCGATCGATGATGCGTCGGGTTCCCGAGGTGCTCGACTGCTGGTTCGAGAGCGGTTCGATGCCCTTCGCGCAGGTGCACTATCCGTTCGAGAACGCGGCCTGGTTCGAGGATCACTATCCCGGCGACTTCATCGTCGAGTACATCGGGCAGACCCGGGGCTGGTTCTACACCCTGCACGTTCTGGCGACGGCGCTCTTCGATCGCCCGGCGTTCTCGACGTGCGTCAGTCACGGCATCGTGCTCGGCGACGACGGACAGAAGATGTCGAAGAGCCTGCGGAACTATCCGGATCCGATGGAGATCTTCGACTCGTACGGTTCCGACGCCATGCGGTGGTATCTGCTGTCGTCGGCGATCCTGCGTGGTTCCGACTTCTCGGTCGGAGAGGCCGGAATCCGCGAGACGGTGCGACAAGTGCTCCTTCCGCTCTGGAACTCGTGGTACTTCCTCTCGCTGTACGCGAAGTCCGAGGGAGTCACCGGTCGGGTACGCACCGATTCGGTCAACGTGCTCGACAGGTACGTGCTCGCCAAGGCGGCGGCACTGGTCGAGGACGTCACGGATCGCATGGAGGCGTACGATCTCTTCTCGGCGTGCGCAGCGATCCGCGAGTTCTTGGACGTGCTCACCAATTGGTACATCCGGCGCTCACGCGATCGTTTCTGGTCCGGTGACGTCGATGCCATCGACACCCTCCACACGGTTCTCGAGTCGGTGTGTCGGCTGGCCGCACCGTTGCTTCCTCTCGTGACCGAGGAGGTCTACCGCGGTCTCACCGGCGCCGAGAGCGTGCACCTCGCCGATTGGCCGCTCGTCGGTGCCCTTCCGTCGGATCGGGAACTCGTTCGGGTGATGGACCGAGTGCGCGAGGTGTGCTCGTCGACGCTGGCCGTTCGCAAGGCCAACAATCGTCGGGTGCGCCAGCCGTTGCGAACGCTGACGATCGCGTATCCGGGGTCGGGCGAGTTGGAGGATTTCCTCGATGTCATCGCCGACGAGGTGAACGTGAAGCGGGTCGTCCTGGCCGACTCCGCCGAAGGAGCCGCCGAGCGGGTGCTGCAGGTGGTCCCGGGAGTACTGGGTCCTCGACTGGGTGCGCGCACCCAGGAAGTCATCCGGGCCGTGAAGGCCGGCGATTGGTCGGTTGACGGACCCGTGGTGGTGGCCGGGGGAATCACCCTCGAGGAGGGTGAGTACACCATGCGGCTGGTTGCATCGTCGGGATCGGCCAGCGAGGCCCTGCCCGACGGACGGGGCATCGTGGCTCTCGACATCGAGGTCGACCCCGAATTGGCCGCCGAGGGAGCAGCTCGCGATCTGGTGCGATTGGTCCAGCAGACCCGTCGGGAAGCCGGTCTCGAGGTTTCCGACCGGATCGTTCTCACCCTCGGTGTCCCGGAATCGGTGCGACGACAACTGGTGCCGCACCTCTCGATGATCGCCAACGAAACCCTGGCCGAGACGATCGACTGGGGAGTCGGAGAACCCAACGCCGAGTTCGACGACGAACCGATCCACATCGGACTGGTACGAACACCTGAGCGGTAGTGTTCCGCCCACTATGGCGACGGGAAAATCGGCGGCCAAGAAGCCGTCCAAAACATCGGCACCGAAGAAGGGCGACAAGAAGTCGGGAGTCAAGTCCGCGAGTTCGTCGGCGAAGAAGAGTTCGCCCAGCAAACCCGCCGGTAAGCCGGCCAGCAAGCCGGCCAGCAAGCCGGCCAGCAAACCGGCCAAGAAGGGTCCGACCAGCAAGCCGGCCAGCACGAGTGCTTCGGTGAAGAAGTCCGCCAGAACGAGTGTCGCGGCGAAGAAGTCCTTGAGTCAGCCGGCCAAGAAGGGTCCGGCCAGCAAGCCGGCCAAGAAGGGTCCGGCCAGCAAGCCGGCCAGCACGAGTGCTTCGGTGAAGAAGTCCGCCAGCACGAGTGTCGCGGCGAAGAAGTCCTCGAGTCAGCCGGCCAAGAAGTCGACCAGTACGCCGGCCACCACGTCCAGCAAGACCGTTTCGGCCAGCAAGATCGTCACGACCAGCAAGCCCGTCACGCCGGCTGGTTCAGCTGTCACGTCGCAGGCCAAGTCGTCTGGCACCGTGGCGCCGGCGAAGAGCCCTGTCGCCAAGGTGGCGCCGAAGGTGGCCGCACCCAAGCCCACCCCTCGTCCGGTCAAGCCGCCCAAGCCGGCCTTCGTGAAGCCCCCGGTGCCGGGCAAGAAGCCGGCGTCCAAGGACGGCATCATCGCCAACAAGGACTTCGATCTGACGTTCCTGCGTGCGCAGCGCGAACTTCTACTCGCCGAGCGATCCCGATTGCTGGGACAGGCCGAGCGTCTCGAGGCCGAACGTCAGCAGCTCATCGAGGAAGCTGGCATGGGCGACGATCAGTTCGACGAGGACGGTGGCGAGGGCGACACGCTGGCTGTCGAACGCGAACGCGACCGGGTTCTCTCCGATCAGGCTCGCCAGACCGTGGCCGAGATCGACGCCGCCCTCGCGCGCATCGAGTCGGGCGACTACGGCTACAGCGTCGTGTCCACCCAGCCGATTCCCCGTGAACGCCTCGAGTTCCTGCCGTGGGCGTCGGAGCTCGTGAGCGAGCGGGTCGGCGGCATCGGCCGCCAATGAGCGGAACTCTCGGTCGCGCCGCGACCGGGCTGCGGTCCCTCCGTCCCTCGCTCATCGTGGCGTCGGCGGTTCTGCTCGTCGATCAGTTGACGAAGTGGTGGGCGCTCGAGGCTCTGGGCGACGGCGAGCCCGTTCACGTCGTCTGGACTCTGCAGTGGAATCTCGCCTTCAACAGCGGAATGGCCTTCGGTCGTGCCCAGGGCTTCGGTCCCCTGATCGCGGTGGTCGCCACCGTGGTGGTGGTCGCGCTGTTGATCTCGCTGCGACGCGAGGGTGATCGGGCCTCGACGATCGGAGTCGGCCTGATTCTGGGCGGCGCTCTCGGGAATCTCGTCGATCGGGTGTTCCGAGCCGACGGATTCCTCGACGGTTCGGTCGTCGACTTCATCGACTTCCAGTGGTTCCCGATCTTCAACGTGGCCGACATGGGCATCAACATCGGCGGGGCGATCCTGGTGATCGGATACCTGCGTGCCACACCGCGAACATCGGACGAGTCCGATGGGAACTGAGGTCTTCGACGACGAGGTGCCGGAGGCTCTGGCGGGCGAGAGGCTCGATCGGGTCGTGTCGCTGCTCGCCGACGTCAGCCGGGCCATGGCCACGACCTTGATCGAGGCCGGTGGGGTCGTTCTCGACGGCACTCCTCGATCCTCGGGCAAGTTGCGACTGCTGGCCGGTCAGCGACTCGTCGTCGACACCTCGTTCCTGCCACCGGCCACTCGTCCGCAAGCGGAGCCGGCGGTGAAGGTTAGTTTCGTTCACGTCGACGACGACGTCATGATCGTCGACAAGGATCCCGGGATCGTGGTGCATCCGGGGGCCGGCAACGAAACCGGGACCCTGGTGAACGGTCTGTTGGCCGTGCATCCCGAGATCGCCGATGTCGGAGACCCGGCTCGCCCCGGCATCGTCCACCGACTCGATGCCGGCACGTCGGGACTGCTGGTGGTGGCCCGCACCGCCCGCGCCTACGTCGACCTGGTCGACCTGCTCTCGCGTCACGAAGTCGAACGTCGGTACGTGGCTTTGGTGTGGGGGAGTCCGGACGCTCCGATCGGCACCATCGATGCGCCCATCGGCCGCGATCCCCGTGACCCGCTTCGGATGGCGGTCGTGGCGTCGGGCAAGGAGGCTCGCACGCACTATCGGGTCGTTCGCCGATTCGACGAACCTTCGGTGAGCCTCCTCGAATGCGAACTCGAGACCGGGCGAACCCATCAGATTCGGGTTCACCTGGCGGCGATCGGGCATCCGGTGGTGGGCGACGCGACGTACGGCGGATTCCGAGATTCGCTCGTGGTCGGACGACCCTTCCTCCACGCGGCGGGGCTGCGCTTCCGTCATCCGATCACCGGAGACGAGTTGTCCTTCGAATCCGACCTGCCGGGCGATCTCGAGTCGGTCCTGTCGCGCTGGGCCTGACCCGACCGCCCACTCCGCCGATTCGGGGATCGAAGTCGTCCGTGTCCGACCGGGTGGTGCTATCGTTCAGGTTGCCGTGAAGCGAGTCCCGTGAGGCTCGAACGGAGGACGAGATGAGCCGAACACGCCCCAACGGGGACGACAATCGATCCGGCCACGAGACGTCCTCCGGTGTTCCGTTCGATGCATCCGATGTATCCGACGCACGGGTGGTTCTCTCGGCCGACGATCTGTCGCGGGCCATCACCCGGATCGCCCACGAGATCGTCGAGCGCAACCGGGGAATCGAAGGCGTCGTCCTCGTCGGACTTCAACGCGGTGGAGTGTGGTTGGCCGGACGGGTGGCGCGGGCGATCGAACGTATCGACGGTGCCGCGCCTCCGCTGGGTCACGTCGACGTCTCGCTGCATCGGGACGACATCGGCCTGCGCCCCGTCGCATCGCTCGCTCCATCGGAGATCCCGGTCGACCTGACGGGTTCGACGGTTGTGCTGATCGACGACGTTCTCTACACCGGTCGAACCGTCCGGGCCGCTCTCGACGCCCTGAACCAGTACGGACGCCCGGCGGCGGTGCAACTGGCGGTCATGATCGATCGCGGACATCGCGAACTCCCGATTCGTCCGGACTACGTCGGCAAGAACCTTCCGACGTCCCGTGGCGAGATCGTGGTGGTGTCGGCCGACGGAGTCGTGTTGTCGAGGGGAGCGACGTGAAGCACCTGCGGTCGATTCCGGAGATCGGTCCCGACGGCATCGTTCGGCTCCTCGAGATCTCCCGCCGCATGGCCGAGGTGAATCGACGTCCGGTGCCGAAAGTTCCGGCACTGGTCGGACGGACCGTGGCGAGTCTCTTCTTCGAGGACTCGACGCGCACCCGTCTCAGTTTCGAGACGGCGGCGCGACGACTGTCGGCCGACACGATGACGTTCAGCGTTTCGACGTCGAGTGTGAACAAGGGGGAGAGCCTGCGCGACACCGTCGAGACCCTCGACGCGATGGGAGTGGCGGCCTTCGTGGTTCGGCATCGATCCAGCGGAGTGCCGTGGCAGATGGAGAACTGGACCAACGCTTCGATCGTCAACGCCGGCGATGGTTGGCACCAGCATCCGACCCAGGCGCTGCTCGACCTGCTCACCGTCCACGACCGTTTCGGTCTCGACCCGTCGGTGTCATCCCTGCGGGGGATCCGCGTGGCGATCGTCGGCGACGTGAAGCACAGTCGCGTCGCGCGCAGCGACGGGCAGGCTTTCACGATGCTCGGCGCCGATGTGGTGTTGGTGGGTCCGGCCACGCTCATGCCACCCGAGGTCGACGGATGGCCGGTGTCGATCGCGAGAAGCATCGACGAAGTGGTGGGCGAGGTCGATGTTCTGTACATGCTCCGGATGCAGAGGGAGCGCATGAACGAGGCTCTCGTACCGTCGATGGCGGAGTACGGATCGCGTGTCGCGCTCGATGCCCGTCGAGCCGCGTTGCTGAAGCCGGGTGCGATCGTGATGCATCCGGGCCCGATGAATCGCGGAATC
>Ga0172376_10008328_pt1 | contig 10860 bp, 10 predicted proteins | sample Lak35m_FD_121114 | JGI IMG/M metagenome (GOLD analysis project Ga0172376, IMG submission 121114) | Freshwater microbial communities from Kabuno Bay, South-Kivu, Congo - kab_092012_35m | ecosystem: Environmental > Aquatic > Freshwater > Lake | place: Democratic Republic of the Congo: South-Kivu... | reverse complement strand
TGGGGGGACTACCGCATTTTGGGGGGTATTTTTGGAACACTCGCCCTCATACCCATCTATTTCATTTTGACACGCGCCACAAATGACATCAATAAATACGCCTACCGCTCCTACAAACACAAACACGAGGAAAAACAAAAGGAAGCTTGTCTTTATCCCATAGAAGCAACGAAAGAATACATTAAAGATCATGGGCTAACCCCCGACATAGGGGAATTGGGGGTACTCTTGAATGTTATTGAAAAACCCATTCTTTCAACTATAACTGTTAATAATGATTCTCCCATAATTACAGAAATCTCCCAAGATACCGAAGAGAGAGAGCCTTCTACCTTCTCGGATGCTCTTTCAGAGGATGTGCCTGACCTTATTACCGCAACACAATCTTCTAGAACAAGGCCGTTATATTCCGCAGATGACTTCTTAAAACTTAAACACCAAAGAGTTTTTGAAAAAATGATCGAAATCTCAGGAAAAACATCTGCTTGGGTAAAAGATTGGAATTTTAGGAGCACAAAGGTTGCTAAATATTCAAGTAGGATTGCCCAGGTTCTCAGCATCCCGGCTGAGGCCTTAATTTCCTATGCTCTCCCCCACTCCTTATTAACCTATCTTGAGGCTTCCCCGGAAGTGGCCCTCGGCGTTAGTGCCGCAATCTCAATTGCTTACACTCTTTACTATCCCTTAATAGCGGGCAAGGAGAATGGCTTAATTTGGAGAGAACATGAACAAATGTTCCGACTATATAAGCCACAAATTACCTGTGGTTATTTTGGAGAGCGCATTGCCCCGGTTATTGCACGCTTGGGAACGTTGCTTTATTTTACCTTCCCCGTTACAGATTTCATCCGCAACGAGTTGTTTGATAAGAACATTGGCCTCACGAATGTACCAGCACAAGCCCTTATTCTTGCCCCCTTTATGGCTGGCATAGGGTTGGCCGCTCCTGCCCAATTTCTTGATCGCGCCTACACAGCTCTCGCTAACTGGGTTGCCACCGGTGGGCGGGTAACCTTACCAAAACTGTGCTGTGATTGTGACTGTAGTTTCAAGTTATTCCGACTTTTTTGCTGTTCAGATGACAAAGATGAAAGGGTACTTGCCTTAGAAATCTTGGGAAGGGTTCAAGAAATGGAAGACAATACTTCTAGGCTCAACGACCACTTTACAGAAATACTGAGAAAGTCACTAAAAATTTCTCCCGCCCTATCTTCAGATGAAGAAACACACCTTCTCTCCAATGGTTTAGACAATAAAAATGTTTAAAAATAATAAAATATAGTCACAATTACGAGCAATCGTAGGGAGTGTAGTGAGCCAGGAGCAATAAACTTCCATCTTTGCTTCCTGGATCTCCGTCCCTCCCAGCTACGTCTATGGCTTTGCCGTGGCCAGTCGGTCTTCGCAAGAATATAGTATATTGAGTTATTTAGTATATTTATCAAAAACTAGACTCCTTATATCACGCTCAGGCTAGTGAATAATTCACTATATTCCTATTCGAGCTGCTGGTTCCTCATGCCCATCCCAAAATACATTCGTTAAAATGCCCGCGTTTTCCCGTATCCTTTTATTCATCCTTGCCGACACTTCCAAAAGCCCCACAACCGCATAGGTATTGCCGACTCTTTCAACATTTCCCAAACGTTTAAAGCACCATTGGGCCATTCTGATAATTCTCTCCAAACGCACCTCTGTCGTCGCTATATAGGAATGAAGATTATGAGACAAACCATACTCGACCATACCAACAAAAAGCATGAGTGTTGCCTCTTTGATGACCCCTCTCTGTTCTTCTGTTCCTGCTAAGTCCGTAACAAACCGGCTACACTCCCATACTGTTGGAGAGGGTGAAAATTGCCTATGAGAATCAATGAGACTTGGAAAAACATCAAGGGTTAAGTTGCACGCTATCGATGGCGTTAAGCGAACTCCTCCGGCAACTCTGCCCGTTTTGGGTGATTTATATATCAGGTAATGGGCTTGTTCATGGTCGAATTGATCCATTTCCTTTCCTTGAGTAGACTTCAAATCCCAACTCAGTCGATCAATGAGGATGCGTTTGCGAAGCCTAAAGTAATGATCGAGATCTTGACAAAAGAACTTTCTATTTTCCGGAGAAACAATATGTAACATGCCAATATCCTCTTATAAATGAACGACACGGAAGGATGTTTATTTCAGATCCTGGTTATAATATACAGGCCACAAAAATCACATTTTTGATGTTGCCCATACAGCGCATTCAAGCGGATATATTGCTCTTTACGAGTTGAAGGGCAAAGATTTTAGCTTCTTCTAGGTCTTGAAAAGCTTGGACAAAACGAGAGGTTTCTTCATTGGATTTTAGACACCACTCAAAACGCCAAACCTCAAAAGGAAGCGACTTTTCTTGAACTACCTGATAGACGCGTGCTGAAACCCAGGTAGCATTATGACGTATTTCCTCTACCTCAAATAGAGTTTCTCGGTCTGTATCAAAAAGAAGGTTTGAAGCAAGGTGAAGGGGCATGTGCTGATCTTTCTTCTTATCGTCCTATCCCTATTGACCTATAATGCTGACATTAACTCAAAAGGGATAGGCAAATAAACACCATGAAGGATTTCCTCTTAAAGTTTTCGCAAAAATGCCTTACGGACATTGGTCATGAACACTTTAGTTTTGTTCATTCCAAAAAAGAAGACGTCACGATCCTTTCGACTTATCCCGAAGAGTGGATAGAGCGCTATTCGGCCCAAAAATATTATAAATGGGATTATGGCCTTGTAAAAAACCAATATCTTCCCTATGCCTGGGGGGGAAATATCTCAAAAGACGCTACGCCTATTCAAATGCAAATCTTTAAAGAAGCAGAAGATTTCCGTATTTTTAAGGGAATAACGATTCCGTTTTCCTCTAGAGATTCTAAGGGCATCATAAGCTTGGCTTTCAGTAAGAAGGAAAAACTTTCGCCTCGGAAAATCCTGAGAATCGGCACTGAACTTCGGTTATCTTATTACCTTATTATTATTTACAAAGATTTATTAGAAGCGGGCGGGAGCGAAGCACAAAGTGCCGCTTTAAGGCTTATCCATGAACTAGCCATGTGGCAAAGAGACTATGAAAAACAAAAGAAGAAGCACACTTCCGCAATTATGGAAATCTTAAGCGATATTAGAGCCGCCCAAATGTTCATCATCCATCATGAAACAAAAGACCTCGGGATTGAAACACTTCATAGAGCTTACAAAGATATAGAAAGACTCATCTAATGGATACCCTTGGGTCCTTAGGCTCTTGCTTAAAACTATCTGATAAGGAACTTTTAAAAGAACTCCTTTTTATACTCAAAGTTAAGGGAGATATTGACGCTATTAGCGAAGCTGCCACCCATGAATTTGGAGGCATTAGCAGGGTCTTGCGCCAAAGTTCTCAAGACCTTAAGAGAATTAAGGGGTTTACACCCACAACCATTAAGCGCCTTAAGGTGATATACTCTCTTTGCAGAGAAATTATCAAACCAGATTCTTATCATACAGATACACCTCAAACATTTGAAGACTTGTCATATTTTATGTTGACAGCCCCTCGGTTTGACGGGGAATCATTACGGCTTCTTTTCCTCGATGAAAACCATGTTATTCTGAAAGACTATATCTATAAGAAGGGCTTTGGAAACCAGATCGTTCTTTATTTTAGAGAAATTGCCAAAGAAGTTTTAAAGTTTGGTATTACCAACCTTGTTTTCATCCACCACAAAGTTAGTGCCTCTTCAATCCCTTCTTCTCACGATAAAGCAAGAGTTAAAGAATTTGAAATGGGATTTAAGAAATTGGACATAAAGCTGGTAGATTATCTTATTATTACAGAAAATTCAATATTTTCATTTAAAAATAATAGAATGTATCCTTAATCTAAGATAAATACCCTTTTGCCATAATATGATCTCCCGCTCTCTCCGATCTTTATAAATTTAAACTCTGCGTTTTCTATAATTATTTAATTAATTATATAAATTTCTTCATTTTATTAACTAAATATAAACTATTGAAGCCTATTCTTTAGCTATGTGTAAGAATTTTATGGGAGGAGCAAGCCATGAAGGTATCCCTAGGACACATTGCGAGAATTAGTTTTGCTGGGGCTATATTGCTTATGATTAGCTTTGTATATTTGCCTCACTTATTCTATACCTACAGCATTACAGCCATTGTCAGCGCACCTGTCATTTCTGTCACTTCTCCTATTGAGGGTATTTTGAAAGACGCGCCGCCTGTTATGGGAACAGAACTTAAAGCTGGAGATGTGGTTGGCGTTGTGGAGAATCTTCGCTTCGACCGCTGGCGCTTTGATGATATGAGCACGGAAATGAGGAGCATCCAAGAAAAAATTAGTGCGTTGAAACAAGAAAAAGAAAAACTGGACCGCATCAAAGTTGATCTAGTTAAAAGCTTTCAAACCTATACGTCCTCCCTTGAAGAGCGCTTAAAAATTGATATTGAACGTGCACAAGAGGCCCTAAAAGAGCGCGGCGACACAATTTCGGAAAGCAAAGCAGAATACTTAAGGAAATCAAAACTCTTTAAGAAAGGCGTTGTCGCTGAAAACCAGGCTGACTCAGCCTTTTTTAACGCGGAAAGGGCGACCAAAAGCGCACAGCAAAATAAGCTTGATGTTGAACGCCTCAAAGCTCAATTAAAATCCTTACAGCAAGGCATCTTTATCAATACGGATGGCCGAACAGATGTTCCCTACCAACAACAACGTATTGATGACATCACCATGCGCCAACATGATCTAGATAGTAAAATTCAAGAAGCTGAGATCCGCGAAACAGCCCTTAAAAAAGCCGTTGCTTTGGAAGAAGAGCGGTTTAAAAAAATGTCTGAAGCTGTCGTTAAAGCACCCTTTAATGGTGTTACATGGCGTGTGTTTAGCGCAAAAGGAGCCCACGTTGATACCACAAAGCCCCTTGTAGAAATGGTAGACTGCTCCAAAGTCTTTGTGGATGCCTCGATTCATGAGCGGTATTTCAATAAAGTTAAACCTGGCGACACGGCCACCATTAAGTTGGTTGGAGAAAACCGTACCTTAAAAGGTACAGTACAAAGCGTGCGGGGGGGTTCTCTCTCTGAAAGCTCAACAGCCTTTTTAGCAGGAGCTACCCAAATATTACGCCCTCATGAAATGCAGGTTATGATTAGCGTCGATGAAAAAGAAGTCGACAAGCACAAGGGTGACTTCTGCTTCATGGGCCGCACCGGAGAAGTCTCCTTTGATAAGATGAGGCTGTTCTAAAAATAAGCTCTCTTATTCATAAAACTAGCAGGGAATAGGACAAAACCTATTCCCTTTTTTAATTTTTACTTGCATGTAAAACCTAGATCCGTTAGTTTTTGAAAGCGTTGCGCCCGTAGCTCAATTGGATAGAGCGCCAGACTACGGATCTGGAGGTTAGGAGTTCGACTCTTCTCGGGCGCGCCAATTAACTTTAAAAAATCCTACCACATTTCAAAAAATTATGAATAAGTTGTCTCAGAGCTTCTACGTTTTATATGTAACTACTATATACAAAAGGCACTATATGTTCTATATTTATATAATGATTACATATGGAGGCCTTGGATGATTTTAGAGTTCCTAAATCAACTAACGCAATCTGGTTATCGAATCTTCTCTGTGGAAGATGCGCGAGAAATTGCTCGCACCTTGGGTTTGAAGGATAGTTCCATCCATTATATTCTTAAGGCGCTTATTACCAAAAAGGCTGTTCGTCCTCTCTTTAAGGGAAATTACGCTGTTGAGGATAATATCTTGTCTGGACCTCCTTTGCATAAGTTTGAGATTGCCATGCACTTAGCCAAGGGTGGAGCAATCTGCTGCTGGTCAGCCATGTCATTTCATGAATTGACAGATCAAATCCTCTCGGTAGTCTATGTATACACGCCTCAAACAAAAGGCAAGGCGCGCGCTCTATACAAATACAAGATAGAAGGCTATAACTTTTTCCTCATCCAAACTGAACCAGAGCATTTATGGGGAATTGAGCGTCGTGCAGTAGGGGAAACAAAAGCTCGTATCACAGATTTGGAGCGGACATTGATCGATGGTTTAATGCGGCCTCAATATTGCGGAGGATTTAGAGAGGTATTAAATGCCTTTGAAATGGCAAAGGACCGAATGGAAGTGGATAAGCTTGTCGATTATGGAAAGAGATGTCCTCATGTTATCCAAAAACGGCTCGGATGGATTTTAGAGCAGCTTTCTATTGCTCCTTCAAGCCCACTGGAAATCCTTCAAACAAGCTATTACGATAAGCTTGATCCTGCGGCCCCTCGACGAGGGAAATATAACAAAAAATGGATGTTGGTGGAAAACTTCTGATGGGCAATATTCGTTTACGTAGACAAATCAGCGATATAAAAGCAGCGACAGGCTTAGGTTGGGATATTATTGAACAAGACTATGTTCTATCTTGGGTTCTTTTCGGAACCTCAAAGATAGAGAAACTGAGATCAACCTTGGTTTTTAAGGGCGGAACAGCCCTCAAGAAATGCTACTTTGGAAATTACCGTTTTTCCCAAGATCTTGATTTTTCGGTTCAAGGCGAACATCCCCGAGGAGATGAACTCCTTTCTCATCTTACGGAAGCCTGTCGCATAGCAGTGGAAGCTGCCGATACAATTGAACTTCATTGTAAAAAACTGGCCGTAAGAGACCCCCACCCTGAAGATCAAGAAGCTTTTGAAATTCGTGCCCAACTACCATGGCAAAGAGAACCCCTTACCGTTGTAAAAGTTGAAATAACTACACGCGAACAGGTACTTTTGAAACCTCAAGAAAAACCCATTATTCATGGCTATGGAGAGAGTCTTGAAGAAACCATTTTTACATACCAACTTGAAGAAATTATTGCCGAAAAGATAAGGGCTATCCTACAATTTGCCAAAAAGCTGCATGAGCGAGGGTGGGGACGATCGCGGGTCCGCGATTATTATGATTTGTGGCGCATTTTAGGCGAATATGGAGAACAGATAGACAAGGCGGCCTTGCCAGCTTTGGCCAGGCAAAAATGCGAGAACAAATCCATCATGTTCGAATCGATAGAACAGCTCTTTCAAGGCATACTGATGGAGCATCTTGTAGAGTGGAACAGGTGGTTATCTTCCGTGGTCCCCGACCTTCCCGAGAAGGATATTGTGATAAGTGAGCTTAAGGTTCAGCTGAAAGAGATCTTTGAATAAAGAATTACTCTTTCCATTTATATTGATCTAGCTGCTTAATATCCTCTTCATTAGCTTCTATTTTTTCTTTATGGAGTTTATTGAAATATTTAGAAATTTCCTCCATCATTTTTTTTAAGCCCAGTGGATCATCGGCAGTTACAGTGATTAAAGAATTTGATATCGATGCTTTCATCCCCGACATTGAATCCACTCTTAAACTACCTGTTTTCTCTTTCTTGATATCTGCTTGTTCTTGGTTAGGCTCACTTTGAATGTTGAGGCTTTGGAATAAGGGGGTAAGCTTTAATTTTAATAACTCAAATTGTCTTTCCAATTCCTCTTCATCAATCTCATTATGTTTCAGAGAAGACTTCAGGTATGCAATAAGACCATTTACGCTGGATGCTGCTTCAACATAATATCCCTTGATCCTAGGTTGTTTTTTTATTCGATTGTAGGCATTGTCACCAATAGCTTTATACTCTGCAAGTGTGGGGAAATATTCATTAATACTAGAAAAACAAGCAGTTACGAAGAGACAAAAGAATAAAATTATCTTATTAAATCTCATGGATGAAACCCTCAATAAAGTTAAAGCTGTCTTAATTAAGGATAGAAATATAAAGTTGATAACTGATTAAGAAAATTAGCAGCCCCACACGAATGCGCACTCAATGAGAATCTCTAGTCCCGCTAGAGACCTGCATTTATAGGCTAATTTTCAGCTGTTGTGGGGATTTTAGAAACCCAGAATCCTCTCATAACCCCTTCAGAGCATTCTCCACCAACGTTTGTTGTTGCTCCGTCAAACCAATATAGAGAGGGATACTCAAACACTTTTCAAAGTAGGCTTCGGCCCCTAGTAATGGTTTTGTTCCATAAAGTTTTTGGTAATAAGGATGCCGGTAAAGAGGCATATAATGGACTTGCGTCCCAATGCCTTGGTCACGTAACTTATTCATAACCTGTGCCCTAGACTTACCCAGCACCTTAAAATCTATTTTAATAACATAAAGATGCCAAGCCGTATCAGAAGATGGGCTTTTTTTGATGGGTGAAATATGGGGCACACCCTTAAAGGCGGCATCATACCTCTCAACCATTTTTTTGCGCTGCGCTTTGAATTGCTCAATCTTTGCCAATTGATTCATTCCTAAGGCACAGTTGATGTCACTAATCCTATAGTTATAGCCTAAATCGTGCATTTCGTAGTACCAAGGATTGGGCGTACTTGTCTCATCAAAACCTTGGCCCTTATTTTCCCAATTTTCGTGAGTTCGAATCATGCCATGGCACCTCAAAAGCTTGAGACACTCCGCCAACTTTTCAGATTTACACGTTACAGCGCCCCCTTCCCCCGTGGCAATTGTTTTCAGCGGGTGAAAGGAGAATGTTGTTAAATCAGAATAGTGGTTTGCCCCAACGGGATGCTTTTGGCCTTTGTCGTCAATATACTGTGTCCCAATAGCATGGGCCGCATCTTCAATAACAAACAGATGATATTTTTGTGCAATTCCATAGATGGCTTCTAAATCTTCACAGTGGCCATTTAAATGAACATTGACAACAGCTTTTATTTTTGAGGGCCTAGAATAGCTTGTCACCGCCTGCTCCAACGTTGAGGCTGTCATCAAGCCCGTATTAGGGTCCACGTCCGCAAAAACAACGTCTGCTCCAACGAACCGAGCTGCATTGGCGCTTGCAAGAAAGGTTAGAGCAGGAACAACCACAACATCACCGGGGCCTATGCCCAAAGCAAGCATAGCGAGATGTAAGGCTGTTGTCCCATTAGAACAAGACACAGCGAAAGGGGTGTTGACAATCTTGCAGAGCTTTTGCTCAAAATCATGAACCGTAGAACCCCCTGTCAACCAATCTCCCCTCAAAACGGCTTCAACAGCCTTAATATCCTCTTGATCTAACGCATGGCGCCCGTAAGGAATAAAACCAGACATTAACCTTCACCTCCATTGATTTTTTAACGACTCACTGCTTATTAAGGCACAATAGAATTTCTTGGGAAAAGGAGCAATCGGATTCTTTGATAAACCAGCTGCTCTTTACTATACCCGGCTTTTCTTAAATGCCAGGAATCTTTATGGTTTCATCGAAAGCAATGCTTATGTTATATAATAGATATGACCATATAACCCCCTATACTCCCGGATAATTTATCTGGGTAGGAGAAGTTTTGAGTGAATAACGCCAATCGCAACTTGTTTTTTTGGATCCTCATCGCTATCGCCTTATTCGGAATCTTCCAGATTTTACCGGGCTCCTCATCACGAGCGCCCGCCCCTTCTATTGCTTTTTCCGAATTCATTACCAATATTAACGACGGAAGGGTGAAGGAAGTCGTAATTCGTGGCAACCATATTACTGGTAAGAATAAAGATGAGTATCCTTTTACAACCTATGCACCCCAAGATCCAACCCTAATTCCTAAACTCATTGACAAGGGTGTTCATGTCAAAGCCGGTCCCCCAGAGGAGGAAATGCCCTCCTTGTTCCACATATTCCTATCTTGGCTACCGATTATACTGCTTGTTGCTTTCTCTATCTTTTCCTTGCGCCAGCTGCAATCTGGCGGCAATAAGGCTATGGGGTTTGGAAAATCACGAGCACGCTTGCGCAGTGAAACAGAAACGAAGGTTACCTTTGAGGATGTTGCCGGCATTGATGAAGCCAAACAGGACTTAGAAGAAATTGTTGATTTCTTGCGGGATCCCCAAAAATTTCAACGGTTAGGAGGAAAGATTCCCCGCGGTGTTCTTCTCGTTGGCCCTCCGGGAACCGGCAAAACCCTTCTTGCTCGCGCCATTGCTGGGGAAGCCAATGTGCCCTTTTTCAGCATTTCTGGATCAGACTTTGTAGAAATGTTTGTCGGTGTGGGCGCAAGCCGTGTCCGCGATATGTTTGAACAAGCCAAGAAAAATGCCCCTTGCATCATCTTTATTGATGAGATTGATGCTGTTGGCCGCCATAGAGGCGCTGGCCTTGGGGGTGGAAACGATGAGCGCGAACAAACCCTTAACCAACTATTGGTTGAAATGGATGGATTTGAAGAAAATGAGGGGGTTATCCTGGTGGCAGCTACGAACCGCCCTGACGTTTTAGATCCTGCCCTCTTGCGCCCTGGTCGATTTGATCGCCAAATTGTCGTTCCTAACCCAGACATTGTGGGTCGAGAAAAGATTTTACAGGTGCATATGCGTAAAGTCCCTCTTTCCCCAGATGTAGACGTTAAAGTCATTGCCAGGGGCACCCCTGGTTTTTCAGGAGCAGACTTAGCCAACCTTGTAAATGAAGCAGCCCTCCTCGCAGCTCGCCGCGGCAAGTTGGCCGTTGGCATGCACGAATTTGAACAAGCCAAAGATAAAGTTATGATGGGCGCTGAACGGCGTTCCCTTGTTATGACGGAAGATGAAAAACGCCTAACAGCTTACCACGAATCGGGACACGCCATTGTTGCCTATTACACACCCGATTCGGATCCCATCCATAAGGCAACCATTATTCCTCGAGGTCGTGCCCTTGGTATGGTGATGCGTTTACCGGAGGGTGACAGAACCTCCATACCAAGGGCACGACCTAGAGGAATAATGGTTGCCTTATGGATGGGATCCGAATCGGGTGTGTAATAGGCAACAATGG
>Ga0172376_10008324_pt1 | contig 10863 bp, 9 predicted proteins | sample Lak35m_FD_121114 | JGI IMG/M metagenome (GOLD analysis project Ga0172376, IMG submission 121114) | Freshwater microbial communities from Kabuno Bay, South-Kivu, Congo - kab_092012_35m | ecosystem: Environmental > Aquatic > Freshwater > Lake | place: Democratic Republic of the Congo: South-Kivu... | reverse complement strand
GCTTCAATTTCACGCTCGTTGCGCGCTCGGTCTTTGCTGATCCAGGCACCCACCATGGTCTTGAGCCCCTTGGTGCGAGCTAGTCGAGGAATGGCTTCGTGCCCCTCGGTACAGGCAAAAGAACGCAGCCAGCGGGTGTGCGGTGCAATCAGGTCAATGCGGCGACCGAGGTTGGAGGCCAGCAGCTCGTCACCCGCCCCTTGTCCTTCGGTGTAAGCGCTAAAGCAAAGGCCATAGACGCCGCTGCGCAGTTGCTCTGCATACAGCGTGGTGATCTCGGCCGCAGATTGGTCCGCCAGGGTTGACGGGGTCATCGAACGCAAGGATTCACCATGGTCTTTGAGCCAGTGCCTGCCCGAGCCTTGGGAGCCTGCGTCCGCTGCGTTCTTTTTGCGCCGTTCCAGCTCGGCGTGGACTTCGGCTGCCCGCTTTTCATCGAGGTTGTAGTTGCGCATGATCCACATGGCCAGCAGCGTTCCAAAAATGGGAACTCCGGAATAAAACAGGCGTAGACCATCCACCGCGCCGGCCGCCTGAGTGGCTGCACCAGGGGCAAAGCCCACAAAACTCATGATGGCGCCGCTGAGCAAGCCGGCAATGGCAAACCCAAACTTCACCATCCACCAGTAGATGGCACCAAAGATCCCTTCACGCCGCTTGCCCGTGGCCAGTTCATCCAGATCGCAAACGTCGGCCGTCATCGACATCATCAGAGTAAACAGGCCGCCGATGCCGAACGAGAAAAACGGCAAGGCAAACATGAACATGAAGGGCTTGCCCGGAATCATCAAAAACCACAACAGGATGTAGCCGATGATGGAAATACCCTGCGAAACCATGAACGCATTTTTCTTGCCGGTCTTCTTGGACATCCACGCTACCGTGGGGATCACGGCAAAGGTGGTGATCAGCGCACCGACGCTACCAAAGAGCGTGGGCCAGATGCCAGCTGCGGGCGCGTTGCCACCAAACAGGTGATAAACCACGATGAAGAACGAAAACGCCGCAACCGTATTGAAGGCGTTGAAGATCAGGAAGGTGGAAAAGCACAATTTGCGAAACGGCTCGGAGCTGAACGCCTCCTTGAAGCCGTTCAAGATTTCACGCATGCCACCACCAAAGTTAGACCAGGTCAGCGGAATCAGATGCGAATCGTCCTGGGTGGAGCGACTGGGGATGAACAAAGCCGGCACCATGGCCAGCAACATGCAGATCACGCCGACCCAGACCGACAAGGTGCGCGTGGCTGTGTCGGCGTTCTCAAACCACTTGGGGTCGTACATCACCACCCAGAACCAGGGCGCGATCACCCAAGCCCACTGACCGATCCACTGGGCCACCGCCATGATGCTGGTGCGCTCATGGAAGTCGTCGCTCATTTCGTAGCCGATGGCGACGTAGGGAATGCTGAAGATGGTCAGGCCGGTATAGAACACGATCGACCAGAGCAAAAAATAAGTAAAGTTGTAGGGGATACCGTTGACGCGGTAGAGCTGCCACATCGCCACAAACGAAATACCCATCACGATGGCGCCGATCAGAACATATTGCCTGCGTCGACCCCAGCGCGAACGAGTGTTGTCCGAGATGAACCCCATGATCGGATCGGTGATCGAGTCATAGACGCGCGGCAGAAAAAACAACACGCCCTACATCCAGCCGGGGAAGCCCATGTCCTGCACCAGCACCACCATGAAGATGCCCAAAGCAGCAGGGAACATCTGGTTGGCCAGCATGCCCAACCCGAAGGCTACTTTCTGGCCAAATGGAACCTTGTGACCTGTAGAAGCGGGAGATGAGTTCATACGATGCTTTCTGTGCCAGTCGCACATACGTTGACCGGCGGTCGATGGTCGGCAAAAAGGGTTTGCATCACCTGCTTGGGCTGCCGATCTACCGTGAACAGTCCCCAGTGTTTTTCTGGCTCCAGGGGGTCGGACGAGCCTTTCCAGGGTTCGTCAAAAGCCTCGAACACAAACACCATCAGCCCTGTGGCTTTGGCCCATGCCATCAGGTCCTGGTAGTAGATGGCTTGCAGTGCCTCTGAGGTGTTTTCAGGCTGGATGCCGCGACCGTTGGAGTGCGTGGCCCAGCCGGCTTCGGAAATCACGATCGGCTTGCCGGGGTACAGGCTGGCGACACTGGCGACGTTGTCTTTGGTGTAGTCCAGCGCCTCATGGATGTGCTTGTATTCCCACACGGGATAGGTGTGCAGCGATATGAAATCCACCTCGGCCACCAGGTCACGCAACTTGTGTTGCCAGGGCACATAGTTCTCGCAAAAGGTCACGGGCTGACGCACCTGCTGCTTGACGCGGCGCACGTAGTCGATCATGTGCTTGACCGGCACAAAATGGTCGGTCCAGTCGACCGTGGCTTCGTTGCCCACAGCCACGCTGAAGACGATGTCGGGGTAAGCGTTGGCCAGTTCTATCAGGCGTTCAATTTCTGCACGGTTGGCCAGCGTGCTTTTTTCAAGGTGCTGCTCAGAGTAAGTACCGCCCCAGGGGCAGCCAAAGTTGTTCATTTCGGGGCCAAGATAGGCTCCCAGCATCACCTGAAAATCGAGTTGGTCTTCCGCGATGATTTGCAGCACGCGCTGTGCATGCAGCGTGCAATCGTAGAGCCGCAGGTAACGCCAGTTTCTTTGCAGCAGATGCAAATCCTCGCGAATCTGTTCCAGCGACGGAAACACCTGCGTGTCCGGGCTCTGGCCTTGCCGGTAGCCCGAATAACAAATGGCATTGCCGGGGGCAAGGCCCTGAAGACTGGTGAGCTTCAAAGCGGATACTCCGCAGCAAATTTGGGCTGGCCGTCTTTGTCCCACAGCCCCCAGTAGGCGCCCACATCGCCTTCGGCGCCTACCTTCCACGCCTCATCAAAGGCGGCAAAGTAAAACAGCGGCACATTGGCTTCTTTGGCCCAGGCCACGGTGTCCACAAAGTAGCGCATCGCCCCCACGCGCGACGGCACCGACCCATGAAAGGCCGAGCCCCGATCGGGCCAGCCGGTTTCACTGATGACCACCGGTTTGCCCTGCGCCACCGCCTGCACCCTGCGCACCATGGTCTGCATGTAATCCAGCGCCTGCGGCCGGGGGCAACCTTCCCAGAACGGATAGCAGTTGGTCAGCAAGACGTCACACGCCGCTGAAATGCGCGGGTGCTTTTCAAACAGATAGTAGGCATCTACGTACCCCACGGGTACGCCCGGCAAGGCTTGCTTGACGCGTTGGATGAAGGCCAGCAACTGGTCTTCGGTCAGGTCCTCGCGCAACATTACTTCATTGCCCACCGCCACCAGATCGGCATGACCAGCGCGCGCCACGGCAATCACACCTTCAATTTCGCACTCATTGATCGCTGCATCTGTGCCCAGCCAGGCGCCAACCAGCGTCTTCAGGCCGGCCTCGTGCGCCAGTTGGGGAATCAGTTCATTGCCGTCGGTGCAAGAAAAGCTGCGCACCCAGCTCGCATACGGGGCCATCACCTTCAGTCGCGCACGGATCTGTTCGGCCGTCACCTGAGAGCCCGGTGCCTGTTCGTCCAGGTAAGGGCTGAAGCACAGACCATGCACACCGTGCGCCAGGGTGTCCAACAGGGCCTTTTCCAGCGCCTGCTGGTCGGCTTGACTCAACACAGGTTCGGGGCCGGTTGCGCTGTGCGACCCAGGCGTAAATGCGGTGGTGATCCCGGCTGCTGCACCCGTGTTAGCCCAGCCGCCAGTGGATGAATAGGTTTGAGACATGATGATTGTTTGGGTAGAAGGGGTACTCAGGCCTTCTTGGTGCGGGCTTTTTTCTGGAACGGCAGCGTTCCTGCGCCCATGGGGTGCGTCTGGTAGCCGCCCACCTTGTCGTAGACCCGCACATAGTCCACCACCATTTCTGCAGGGAAGTGGGTCTCAGCGTTGGGGTGCCCCGGAAAGTTTCCGCCTACGGCCACATTCATGATGATGTAAAACGGCTGATCAAACGGCGCCGGCCATGGGTTGATGTCTGCTGCGGTTTTGGCCACCAGCCCAGCGCCATCGGCGGTTTTTTTGCTGCATGACCACCAGAACTTCTGGGTCGCCCACAGCACACCATCCAGCAGCCAGCGGATCTCGCCTGGCTCCCATTCCACTGCATAGACATGCCAGTCCGCGACCGTGCTGCCTTTGGGAATGTCATACACATGCGTGACCAGTTCACGCTTGGGAAAGGTGGAGCCAAAGTGAATGGTGCCCAGCGTCTGGTGCGGTTTTTCACCGACGATTTCCATCACGTCAATTTCGCCGGACGCCGCCCAGCCGCCATATTTGTCTTCCAGCGGCAGCAACCACAATGCGGGCCACATGCCTTTGCCCCACGGTACCTTGGCCCGAAATTCAAATTTTCCGTACTGCTTGGAAAACAATGGCGTGCCATCGCGCTTGCGGGTTTTCAGGCGCGCCGAGGTGTAGCCGCAACCGTGCAGCGACTCTTTGACCGCGCGGATCGTCAGCAGGCTGTCCTTGACCGCGACATTTTCGGGCTCTTGCGTATAGTACTGAAGCTCTTCGTTGCCCCAGCCTTCAATCCAGGTGTGGGTCTTGTAATCAAAAAAGCCGTTCCCAATTTCGAAGTCCCACTTGGTGGAGTCGACCCTGTCACCGTCAAATTCATCAGACCAGACCAACTTCCAATTCACATCAGTATGCTTCGTGGACACGATGTTCCCCTGATTCAATCTACCCGGCGCCCGTCAGCCGCGAACATCAACGCCCGGGATGGATCTGGAACCAGCCCCACATCCTGTCCCGCAGCAGCCTCACTGTTGGTCGTAGCGACTTTGACGTTCAGCAGTTCCTCAACCCCCTGAACGCGCAAATGCAAGATCGACGTATCGCCCAGATGCTCGGCCAGCACAACAGTCGCCGCCACTCCCTGATCCGGTGACGCAACGCGCAGATGCTCAGGTCGAATCCCCACACGCAGCACACTTGCTGGCGCCTGTGCGGCCAGAAGGTTCCATAACGTCTGATGCGCTGCACTGGCATCGTTGACCGCAGGTCGCGCAATCAGGTTGATTTTTGGCGACCCCAGAAACGTAGCGACAAATTCATCAGCCGGCCGGTTGTAGAGGTCCATCGGCGCACCAAGTTGGGCCACCAGACCTTTGTTGAAAACGGCGATTCGATCTCCCATGGTCATGGCCTCAACCTGGTCATGGGTGACGTACACCATGGTCGTACCCAACTCTTTGTGCAGGCGAGAGAGCTCAATACGCATGTTGACGCGCAATGCAGCGTCCAGGTTTGACAAGGGTTCGTCAAACAGAAACACCTTGGGCTTGCGAACAATCGCACGACCGATAGCTACACGCTGACGCTGTCCACCGGAGAGTTCTTTGGGGTATCGTCCCAGCAGCTCGGTAATGCGCAAGATGTCCGCAGCGTGTTGAACCTGCTCATCGCGTACGCCTTTGGCAACCCCAGCCATCTTCAGGGCAAATCCCATGTTCTCCGCAACGGTCATGTGGGGATACAGGGCATAACTCTGAAACACCATGGCCGCACCACGATCTGCGGGCCGAAGGTCATTGGCCCTTGCGCCGTCGATCAGGATATCTCCGTCCGACACGGTCTCCAGGCCAGCGATCATCCGCAATGTCGTGGACTTTCCACAACCCGACGGGCCGACAAAAACCAGGAACTCACCGTCCCTGACCTCAAGGTCCACACCTTTGATGACCGCGACGTCACCATAGTTTTTACGGACACCCCGCAACGAAACCTGTCCCATCTTTATGCTCCTGTTGCAACCACATTCCACACCGAGTCACCGACAGACTCGCCAGCCACAGCACTTTGTGCGGATCGATGCTGAAGAAAATTCCGATACCAAAGCGCACTGTCTTTCAACGTGCGCGTATGCGAGGTGTAGTCAACGTGCACAATGCCAAAGCGTTTGGCATATCCCGATGCCCACTCAAAGTTGTCCATCAGACTCCAAACCATGTAGCCCTCCATACGTACGCCCTGAGCGATGGCTTCGGCAACTGCCGCAATGTGGCGGGCAATGTAGTCCCGACGCAACGAATCCCTGATGCGCCCCCCTTCGATCTGGTCTTTGAATGCACCACCGTTTTCTGTCACGTAAATGGGTGGCAAGCAGTAGTCTGAATGGATGCGTACCAACAGCTCGGTCAACCCTTCGGGATAGACCTCCCAACCCATATCTGTCACGTCACGTCCACTGGAGTGGACATCCCAGACGCCATGTGCGCTCACGACCGAGCGGGAGTAATAGTTGACGCCCAGAAAATCCATCGGTGTCGCGATGATTCGATGGTCGTCTGCCAGCACCTTCGGCGCGTCTGCGCCGAGGTGGTCCAAAACGTCTGCGGGATAGTGCCCCCTGAACAACGGATCCAGATACCAACGTTGCAAGAGTCCGTCTTCAAGCTCAGCTCTTGCAATATCTTCGGGCGCATTTGTCGCCGGGTGCATCGGGGACAGGTTCAGCACGATTCCCAGCTTGGCCGAACAACCCTGGGACCTGAGCGCAAGAAGAGCCATACCATGACTCAGCAACAAGTGGTGCGACACCTGCATGGCAACAGCACGATCTTTCAGACCAGGCGCAAATACCCCTCGTTTGTGACCGAGTACCGAAATGACCCACGGCTCGTTGTGCGTCGTGATGGCACAGACCCGGTCTCCCAGTCGTGCAGCCACGCCTTCGGCGTACTCCACAAAGTAGTGCAGCGTGTCGCGGTTGGCCCAGCCACCGCGGTGCTGCAACTGTGCCGGCAGGTCCCAGTGATTGAGGGTCAGGTAGGGTTTGATTCCACGCACCAACAAGCCGTCGACCATGCGGTCGTAAAAGTCCAGCCCCTTCGAGTTCCATCCATCCCGGCCGCTCGGACGGACCCGTGGCCAGGAGACGGAAAAACGGTAGGCGTTGACCCCAAGATGGGCGATCAGGTCGAGGTCTTCTTCCATCCGGTTGTAGTGATCGCACGCGACATCGCCGTTGCTGCCGTCCGCGATAGCATCAGGCACACGGCAAAATTCATCCCAGATGGACGGACCCTTGCCGTCTGCTGCTGCTGCGCCCTCAATCTGAAAGGCGCTGGTGGCGACGCCCCAGACAAAATCCGGCGGAAACCGCAACGCCAAATCGGCAGGTGCCGACGTCATCACTTTACAGCCCCCGTGGTCAGCCCGGAGATCAGTTGTTTGGACGAGATCACAAACAACACCAGCAGGGGAAGCGTGGCAATAGCAGAACCTGCCATTAGGGCACCCCACTCGGTGTCAACCGGACTTTGCAGGCTCCGCAGTGCCAACGGCAGCGTGTACATCTCCGGCGAACGCATCACGATCAAGGGTCCGATGAAGTTGTTCCACGACGCAATGAAGGTAATCAGCCCCAAAGTCCCCAGTGCAGGCTTGAGCAACGGCAGGACGATGCGCCAGAAGACGCCCAACTCTCCGCATCCGTCCATCCGGGCGGCCTCGATCAAATCTTTGGGAATGGATGCCGTGACAAACTGTCGCATCAGAAATATGCCAAACGCGCTAGCTGCCCCCGGAATGTAAAGCGCGCGGGGCTGATCGATCCAGCCCAGAACATCCATGATCATGAAGGTGGGAATCATGTTCATGAACGACGGCAACAGCAGGGTTGCCATCACCACACCAAAAAGCGCTTTTTTGTATTTGAAATCAAACATTGCAAACGCGTACCCGCCCATGGCACAAAACAAAAGCGTGAGCGCAGTGGAGGCAACGGCCACATACAAACTCCATCCCAGATTTCGCCAGAACGGCATCCGTTGGGTCAGGATGTTCAGGTTGTCCATAAAGCTGTCGCCAAAGAAGATGGGCGGTGGCAGACTGAAGATTTCAGTGCGTGAATGCGTCGCGAACACAAACATGAAGTAAAACGGCGTCAACATGATCAGCGCACCGACCCCGACCACCAGATACGCCGCCCACGTCGATATCCGTTCAGTTTTGGTTTCCATGGTGTTCATCCTCCCGTCCTAGTGCGATGCGTCGCGCGGCCGAAACGCGCGATTGGTCAGCCAAGTCAACGCACCGACGACAACAAACAGCAGCCACGACATCGCACTGGCAGCGCCAAAATCGTTGAAGTCAAACGCCATACGATAGAGATATATGGCCGTGGTCATACCGGCTTGGTCCGAACCACCGCGGCCGCCAGTCAGGATGAACGGCTCTTCAAATAACTGCATGCCGCCGATGACGCTCAAGGTGACGCCAAAGAAAATCATCGGTTTCAGGCTGGGCAGCGTGATGTAAAAAAATTGCTGCAACCGACCGGCACCGTCCATGGTGGCTGCTTCATAAATGTCTTTGGGGATTGTTTGCAGCGCGGCCAAGTACAGCACGACGTTGAACCCCACGTAGCGCCAAAAGACGATCAATGAAATGGCAGGCTTGATGTGATCCGGATCATTCAACCAGTCAATCGCCTGCGCAGGTAGCAGCCACCCCAAACCCGGAATCTCATGCAACACCCGCAGTCCCAGATTGATCAGGCCAAAGTCGGTGGAGAACAAAGAGCTGAACAAAATTGAGATGGCAACTGTGGAGGTGATATAGGGCAAGAAGTAGGCCCCCACCACACCATTGCGCAATCGGCTGAACGAAGAGTGGATGAAGTACGCCAGCGGAATCGCCACCACATGTTGTGGGACACCCGAAACCAACGCCAGCCAAGCCGTGTTCTTGAGCGATTTCCAGAACCATTCATCCTGTAGCGCAAACGAATAGTTTTCAAACCCCACGTAGTGCATGGCAGACAGACCACTGGTCGGCTCCCAGGATTGGAAGGCCAAGTACAGCGAAAACGCCAGCGGAAAAACACCAAAGATCAGAAATAGCAGCAAGAACGGGCTGACAAAAACGTAGGGGGCCCACTTGGGCGATAGCCGCAGTGACGAAAGCAGATTCATATCAGTCTGGCCTGTGTTCAATCGTGAAGGGGATGGCGTATGACGATTCAGCGCCGAGCCCGCTTTTCCAGCAAACGCTGCGCATCGCTCAACGCGAGCTGGATGTCCTTGCCTCGGTCGAGTACCTTGTCGAGCTCTGTGTTGATCACTTCGTCGGCAAATGCGTCTTGTTTGTGGACACTGACCGCAACAATCTTCTGAGTTGCGTCACGCCATCCAAGACGCGCCTTTTGACCACCCAAAAAGGCGATCGGTTGTTCAAAGAACGGATCGTCATAGGTTTCCAGCAAGGCTGGAAAGGCATCTTGCGACTTGAACGCACGCAACTGCAAGTCACGATTGAGCGTCATCATTTGGACGAACTCCCACGCCAGCGCTTTATGCTGAGCCGGTGCGCCGCGCGCAATCGCGAGAAACGTACCGCCGTAAGCAGCAAAGGCGTTATCGGGGAGTTGCGCAGCGCGCCAGAGCCCTTTCGTATCCGGTGCCAACCAGTTGTTTAAGTGGCCAGCCAGCCACGCCCCCGTCATTTGTGTCGCAACAGTGCCTCGCTTGAACCCCTCTGACCATTCGTTGGTCCATGCATTGACCTTGGCATCAAGCTTGTTTTGGCGAACCTTGCGCGCCAGTTCAAACGCACGAACAAATCGCGGGGTCGTCACCAGCACATTTGATTTGGCGTCGAAGTACAAACCCTCGCCGGGTTGAATACCTGCGCGGATCACGATGTCTTTCATATCCCGCGCATGTGCCATCAGATACGCACCCGTGGTGGCCTTGATCTTGATACCGGCGTCGACATAGCTGTCCCAGGAGCGCGTCAAACTCGATTCGTCCAGACCGGCTTTGCCCAGAATATCGGTTCGGTACAGCAACGTTCCAGGGCCAATGTCAGCTGGAGCGGCCACCACAGCACCCGCGCGGTTGGTTGCTTGTGCAAGCGCGTAGGGAACAAAGCGCGACTGGTGTTTCTTGATGTCGTAAGGCGGTTTGGCAAGGTCGTCCAGGCCACCGCCCTGGGCAAATCTGCCAACGTAGCCCACTTCCAAAGCCATCACGTCTGGCAGATAAAACGAAGTGGACAACGCTGTGGTCATCGCGGTGTGATGGTCCACAAACTGGCGGCTGACCACCTTGATATCGACATCAGGGTGCAATTTTTTCCAGGTAGGAATTGCCGCCAGAATGATCTGGTCAACCGCCGGAAACGCGGCCACGGTCAGGGTCTGTTGGGCAGCTGCAGACGTCACAGCCGTTACAAGCGCCAGCACCAAACCCCAGCCCGAATGGCACCGGCGTGACCCAAGTAATCGTCTCGATAACTGCATACGTGACCCTTGTGGCAACAGGTGACTTGCGCCGCATCGGTGGATGCAGAGCGGTTCACCAAAGTAACGTCTGTTGAAGCGCTCCATGAAAGCGCTTTCATTATTGATTCTAGTCAGGCCGAGCGCTGCAAAAAACTAGGGTATTCCCGATGGGTTCAGGAATCGATCCCGGTTTTCGGACGTTGACTGGATTCCCGAACCACCAGGCGCGGCGCAGGTACCTGCCCACTGGGTACCACACCATCAATCAGCTGCAGGATAGAAATTGCAGCCAGGCAACCCAGCTCATAGGCCGACTCGTGCACGCTGCTCAAGGGTGGCAGGGTGTACGTGGAGACGGGCAGATCATCAAATCCAACCAGTGAAACATCATCCGGGACACGCAACCCATGCCGATACAAACCCAGTGCAGCGCCAAACGCCATCTGATCATTGGCCGCAAAGACCGCTGTAAAAGCCGTTCCCTGCGCCAGCAGTTGATTCACCGCATTCAAACCGCTTGCCTCCCGAAAGTCACCAGGCACCACCAGCGCTGGATCAAACTCCAGGCCAGCGGATTCAAGCGCCGATCGGTAACCCCGCAGACG
>Ga0172376_10008323_pt1 | contig 10864 bp, 9 predicted proteins | sample Lak35m_FD_121114 | JGI IMG/M metagenome (GOLD analysis project Ga0172376, IMG submission 121114) | Freshwater microbial communities from Kabuno Bay, South-Kivu, Congo - kab_092012_35m | ecosystem: Environmental > Aquatic > Freshwater > Lake | place: Democratic Republic of the Congo: South-Kivu... | reverse complement strand
TAAGTATATTCATGATCTTTGCAGAATTGAATGAGGCGATCTAAAAGACCAACGTATATTGTATTATCTTTAATATCAAATAAGTGAATTTCTCCGCTCCAATATTTACTTCTATATTGTGGCATAAATCTAGCATTGGGGACTTCAAATTTAAATGCGTCCCGCAATTCATATTTTATATGTTCCTCACTACAATTCAATGACAGATAAACTTCATTCTTTTTTGATATCACCAAATGAGACATTCATAATATATCAGTTAGAAGTATTTATTTGGTTAATTTGGGAGACCTTGTGCCTGACCGGCAGCATCCATTCTTGCTCTTGTATCTGCTTTTTCAGCATCAGTTCTTTCCCTCTTTCTTCTTTTTTGTTCTGGGGGTTGTGGTTGTGGTTGTTGTTGTTGTGCCTCTGGTTGTTGTGGTTCTGGTGGTGGAGTTTGTGGTTGTTGCGATTGTTGTGGTTCAGTAGGTTGCGATGGTTGAGGTTGTTGTGATTGTTGTGGTTCTGGTGGTGGAGTTTGTGGTTGTTGTTGTGCCTCTGGTTGTTGTGGTTTGGATTGTGCTGCTAATCTTTCTTTTGCTTGTGCCGCTCTTGCCTGAACATCGGCAAGAGTTGTAGTTGTAGTTTGTACTGCCTGATCTGCATTTGCCAATCTTGCATTTAGATTTGGATTATTAATTCTCTTTTGTCCCTGATGCTGTAAGTAAGTTCTAGTTCCATCTGGATTTGTTTCCAGTTCTTTTTGTGCTTGTGCTCTTTCTGTTTCGGCAGCAGCAACTGCTTGTTGTGCTTCTGTTGCTTGCTTTGAAAAATCGGAAAATGTAGATTGTCTGGAAATTGGTTCCTCTGGTCTATAATCAATTTTTAAATTTCCTGGACGAGATGTGCCTTTAGGTAATGCTAATCTTGGTTTTGAACTCTTCTGCTGTTCCGATGGTTTGGCAGTTGCTTCTTTATCTTTATATTTTCCTGTTAGAACAATTCCTGCTGTTCCTGCATCACTTTTAAATTTTCCTTTACCTGAGGTTGCAACTTGAGATAATAGTCTTTCAAATTGTGGATACTTGTCAAGAAGTCTATCTGATATTCCTTGAGAAACGTTTTTTAAACTTTGCTTTTGTTTATCAACATCTGGTGCTTCTCCTGCTGTTTTTTGTAAACGTCCTATTGCCGAAAGACGTTCGGCATCATTCATAATTTCTTTTTCAATTTTATTTCTTTCTTCTTTAGATTTATCACTATGAAATTTTTTGATAAATTCTTTGGTAGCAATCTTATACATTCCTTTCAATTCACCACCTTCTGCTGATGCTAACTGGGCACCAGCACCCTTTTTCATACTAATTCCTCTTCTATCCTTAGGATTATCCGGATTATATATTTCCAAATCTCCCTTAGGTGTTTTATCAGTTCCACCTGCATCTTTAAATTTTTTAGATAATTCTGCTGCACCACTTCCAGTAACTCTGGAAGGAAATCCCTTTTCGATAGCACTTCTTAGTTTTTTTTGTTTGCTGAGTGCTAGTAAACCGCTCACAGAATCATCTAAAAAATTATTATAGTCTTGTTCATCATTAGGTTGTCGTCCTTCTTTTTTGGAAAACTCTTCATCTCCGGCATTTGCAAAATTTAGTGGATGTTCTGAATTTGTTTTTGCTGCCGCTACCTGCCTTTTTATTTCTTCTTCAGCTCCTTTAAGATCGTTATTTAATATTAAATCTCTTATCTTGCTATTATCTGGATTTGCAATAAAATAATTCCAAAGTTTACTTTGAGAATTTTCATCGTGAGTTTTATTTAACTTTTCACAAATTAATACAAATTGCACAAAAGTCTTCATTTCTACCGACAGTTTAATTTTATTTAGTTATATCCTGCAGTGAACTTCATAAACTCAATAGCATTCTTAATTTGATACGTTCTATTTGATACACACTTAATCACTTCCTCTAAAAACTTCAACACAACATCATAATATCTTATTTTTAAATCAATTTTATTCAGTCTCTCATCTGCGTCCATATGCCTCTGTAAGGCGTCTTTATCTCTTAACTTATATGGAAATGGTTCTTCGACATAGACCTCTGCTGGTGCCTTTCCTGTGTAGTAGTTATAGCGTTCTAAATGAACTCTATTGTATGTTTCTCTTGCTTTTTCTCGAAGAAGAGTTGTGGTGTTGTATATCGTATAATACTTGGAATGAAGTTGAGGTATTTTGAGTGATTCATCGTGTAAATTATCAGGATCGATAATCGAATCTCTTGCCCACATTTCCTGTAGGTTTTCTAAATCAATTGACATTATAAAGGTTTATTGTTTTTATCTAGAATATTATATACAGTATACTTGAAAGTCACGTCTGATGTAAAGTACTGAATATCAGTTTGTGTGGCATCAAACTCTAAAGAACTTAAAGAAATTGGATACAAATCCTTAAATTTAATCACAGCGGTTGTATTATAATTGCTGTTTAGAATAAAAAGACTTCCATCACTAAACGCACTTTTGGGATCTTGAGATTGCGTAATATCATTATTAATTGTAATTAAATCTTTATATTGTTGTGCCGTTTCTGGAAAACCAAGTCCATATAACCACTTATGAACTGCCATATAATTTTCCATATTCTCATCAACCATAAACTTCAAATTTAAATCACCAAAAGTGAGTTTATCTCCGGGAACATCAATATCTTTGAGATATGATGGTTGTAAATTGGTTGATAGTGTTATTTCTGGTATTCTTGCCGAATTACAGAAAAAAACAATTTTTGGATCTTTTGCTAATGTAAATTTAAATCCAACCGGTGATAAAAAGTTTCTATTATCAATTTGACGAGGAAAAGAGCAAGTCATTTTTATTTGTATTTAGTGATATAATATATAATAGACTGGAATGTTTGATGAACCTTATACAGCACCTTCAAGAAAACTGGGATAAGTCCAACTTCATTAAAATATCTCTGAATAAAAGTCTCAAAGAACAGATAGAAGAACATACAAGATTTTTGGATTCTTATTATTCTTCTATTCCTTTGAGGACAAGGGCATATGTTCTTGTAAATCAGATTACGGAAAAAACAATACCAAGATGTAAGTGTGGGTGTGGAGAAGTATGTTCTATTGATAAAACATACGCAGAAAATGGATTTAGATTGTATGCGAACTCCACTTGCTCCAGAAAAAGTAAAACCATTTCTTCAGAGTCAAAAATTAAATTAGAATCTTATGAATGGATATACAATCAGAGAATCACTCAAAAGAAATCCATAGAACAAATCGCACAAGAACTCAATATTTCAACTGTTCCTGTTGTTAAGTATCTTAAAAAACATCAAATACACAATCTGATTGATTCCAGAAGAAGAAATAGTTATAGTGTAACTATTTTATCGGACAAGGATAAGTTAAAGGAGATATATGATAGTGGACTTACCTGCGAAAATATTGCCGAAGAGTTAGGAACAACCAAATCAACAGTATCCAGATGGTTAAATGTCTATGATATTGATACTAGACCACCTAACTCTTATGAAAGAAAGATTAAGAAAATAAGCAAAGAAGAAAATACCTTATACGAGTATATTGAATCAATCTATGATGGTAAGATGATTCAATCAAATCGTTCTGTTCTAAATGGGAAAGAATTGGATATTTATTTTCCGGAATACAAAATGGCAATTGAATATAATGGACTATATTCGCATCAATATCGACCAAGTGAGACTAAAGAATGTTTGATTAAAGGAAAATCATATCATTTAAATAAAACTTTGATGTGCGAAAAACAAGGAATACAACTTTTGCAGTTTTATAGTGATGAGTGGTTATACAAACAGAATATTGTCAAATCTATTATCTCAAGTAAATTAAATCTAAATGAAAAAATATATGCCAGAAAATGTAAAAAGATAATTATAGGCACACATCAAAAAAATCAATTTCTCAATCAAAATCATATACAGGGGGAAGATAAAAGTAAAGTTAAGATTGGTCTTACTTATGAAAATGAACTTGTTTGTGTGATGACTTTTTGTAAGTCTAGATTTAATAAAAATTATGAGTGGGAACTTTCTAGATTTTCCAATAAAATGGGAATAAATGTGATTGGTGGTTTTAGTCGCTTATTAAACTGGTTTAGAAAAGATTATTATGGCAATATTGTTTCTTATGCTGATAGGAGATATTCTAACGGGAATGTCTATCAAAAAAATGGTTTTAAGATTGTAAGAGTTAATGGACCTTCTTATTATTATGTCGATAAGAACTTTAATAAAAGATATAATCGTATGCTGTTCCAGAAAAAACTCATTGGTGCTTATGACTGTACCGAATATGAAAAAGCAAGGCAAATGGGGTATAATAAGATTTATGATTGTGGAACTATTTGTTTTGGATTGACATAAAAAAGACCCCCCAAAGGAGGTCCTTGAGTACTATGTAAAATAACCTTACATTAAATTCGCGACTTTGACTCTTCTGTAGTATACGTTAGAGTTGGTGGTTAGAGCACCTTGCCCTTGATTAGCACCTTCGGCAAAAGGATTGGCGACCATGCCATAGCGGGTCTTAAATCCAATTTTTGGTTGGAAGGTGTCCTGACCAACGGCACGAACCATTTGGAGAGGAACATAAGGACAATAGAAGAGACCAGCATCATAAGCACTGGAACCCTTATAACCAACAACGTAGAACTGATTAGGTGATACGTTAGCAGAATAAGGATCGATATATACGCGATACTTACCTTGAAGAACACCGGCAAAGGTATTGCCAGTATCATCTACGTTTAGGTTAGCATTAAGAGCAGGAGTATAATCCAGAACTCCAGCCATTGCAAGCGCAGAAGCAACGTCAGCAGAGCAAAGGATCATATTGCCCTTCCCTCTACGAGTTTGCTGGGAGATAGCGTTGGCATCTCTTTCAATCTGGAAAATCAGACCCTTGAACTTCTCAACGGACCAACGACCATTTGAGTCAACATCAAGGTCAAAAGTACCAGAAGTGGCAACGTTTGCCTGAGCACCTGGCTTGGCAATCTTATAAACGGTACGAATGACTTCGCGGTTAATTTCGGCAAGAATCTCTGTGGAGAGAAGATTTGCGAGTTCCGCTTCGGCATTCAATCCGTGAATTGCCTTCAGGTCTTGAGCGAGTTCAAGACTGTATTCTGCTTTTAGAGCGCGGCTCTTGGCAGTAACGGTGACTTTCTCGATTGAGAATGCCATTTCATTGAACTGATTGCCAGCAGCATCACCGAGTGCTTCGGCACTATCGGTACGCATACCTTGACCAACGTTATATTGATCATCTCCAACACCAGCATTGTTTGCCTGGTTAGCGGCAAGAATAGAAGGATTAGTTCCACCTTGAGCAGTTGTACCCATACCAACGGAAGCTCCGGTAAATCCGGTTGTTACATCAAATCCACTATCCTGACCGGAGAAAGCAGAATTAACTTCGTTGTAGAAGGTCTCTGCACCGCTCTGATTGGTATAACGTGAACGCATCGCAAAGATAAGTCCGGTAGGACCGTTCATTGGCTGAACGCCGCAAAGATCATAAGCGATCAGATTGGGCATTGAGCGTCTGATTAGAGAAATCAGAACTGGGTCGAAACCGGCAGTAGGACCAGCACTAAATCCTTGAGCACTGCCACCAAAACCAGCACCGCTACCGCTAGATGCGGTACCCATGGTTGGAGCTTCATAAAGAAACTCGTGTGACTCACGGAGTTCTCTTTCTTGATTTTCTAGCAGGATAGCAGTTACCTCCCTACGATGTGAATCTCTGATTTCATCGAGTCCTTGATAATCAAGGATTGGAGACCACTTCTCCTGCAATTGTTCTGTATTGAACATTTGCATTTGTTTTACCTCTGTAAAAAGTTAGTTTGAAAATTTATAATTTATAATTCACTTTTTGGCGACTCTGCTTAGAGTCTGAAGATATGATTCCATTCTTCCGCTAACCATAGGTTGTTGGTTTTGAATGTCTGTGCTTTCAGATAAAGTCTCAGAGTCATCTATTTGAGCACTAGAGGATCTTGAAGGAAAGTATGATTCCCTCAAGGTTACTAGTTTCTCACGATAGTTTTTTTCACTCTCAAACTCAACATTTTCGGCAAGAGAAGCGAGTTTGTCTTTCTGAGAAAGTGCAAGACCCTCAGAGACATCTGCAAAGATTACATCAGCAACTGATTCCGCCAATCTTCTATTGAGAGCAACGTTCTTTTGAATTTGCTCGTTGAGTTTTTCTTCCATTTCGTCAAGATTATCTACCATACTTTCAATAACATCATATCTATCTTCAGGGATTGTTACATAATGATCTTCAAAAAGTTGTTTCATTCCTGCGAGGAATGATTCGGTCATTTCAGTCTTAAGACCGTGTTCGATTGCGAGAGCATTTTCTTGTACCCACTCATCGGCAACATACTCAAGATAAGCATCGACACGCTCAACTAAATCACTCTTAATTGCTTGAATTTCTTCAATCAGAGTTTCTTCATAAGATGCTTGAAGTTCTTCTTTGATTTCGGCAACCTTTGAACTGATTGCTGCCTCAAAGATGGTTCTTGCTTTTTCTTGAAACTCTTCGGAAAGATCCTCACCGGCAAGAAGAGCATTTACATCTTCTTCGATATCGTAGTCTTCTTCTACTTCCTCTTCGTCGTCGTAAGATTCTTCGGTGACTACTTCTTCATCTTCATCGTCTTCTTCTTCATCATCGACAAGATCTTCATCATACTCTTCGATTTCCTCCTTAACTCCCTGTCCCGGAGTTGATACTGGAGTTGCTGAAGAATGTGCTGCTTCTGCCTTTGCCGCTTTTGCATTTACTACATCTCTTACTTGGGCAAGAGTAGCAGAAGGATCTTTAAGTTTTGAGGAATCGTCATCGGGACGATAATTTTCTGGAGTAGGACCACCTAGATCTTCCCAATTTCCGGTTTGTCCAGGTGCAATACCAGTGGACAACTTATGCATTGGTTCTGCAGGTGATGCTCCTTTGGTTACTACGTTTTCCATTTCTTGTAAATTTCTACCAACGGACATTTTTGATTAGGTTTTGTTATAATCTATATTTATTTATAATTTAAAGATTTGCGAGAAAATCTTGAAACAATTGTACCTTATGTTCTTGAAGAGTTTTTTCATCAACTAAAGTATTAATTCTACGTTTTGTAGATTCAACAAATTTTTCTCGTAGAACACCTCCAGCCCAGCACCATTCCTTGCCCTCAAATATTCCCTGTACAAAAGCATCAGGAGCAGAAGGATCGGCTACAATATCAGCGGCAGTCGCAAGCATAAAATCTGGTCCTACTACTTTATGACCTTCATTAGTCATTTGGAGTGATCCAACACCACGAGAAGAAACACCAAGACAAACACCTTCTTTGATGAGAGACTCGGCAATTTTCCCCATAGGAGTTCCAAGAAGTATTGCCTTGCCGATAAAATTACATCCTTTTTGTTCTAAAGAAACAATCTTGTGCGAAACACGGTCAAGATTTACCGTAGGTCCATCAGGATGACCGAGTTCTCCAAGAGCCCGACCCTTACATATAAACGCTTCATTATATCTCTTTACTTCACGAGAAAGAGTCTGCATCGGATACATTCTGCCGTTACGATTACAAATGTCTCCCTGAAGGAAAACACCCTCAATAAAGGTTCTTGGTTCTTTACCCACCTTTTCGGTAATAAACTTTACTTGTTGGACTTCTTCTGTGATGAGTTTCATTTTACTCTGTGACTAACTGAACGATTTCTGTGATACTTACACTTTCTGATCCGGAAGGAACAAATACACTTACTTTCACACTTCTGGCAATGGATGCCCCTGTTGCGGTAATCACTCCAGTTACAGATGATGTATCATAATTAAGTACCAAAGAATCATGATATACGGCAGTAACTTCTTTGTGTTCCGTATTAATTCCTGCCGTCGTTACACCTTCAATTGATGCATAATCTCCAACCAAAAATGGATTTCCCGCATTAGTATCAAAAGAAACAACAGTAGATGCTCCCGTAGTAATTCCAACTACTCTTTGTCTGGCAATTCTTTCCTTCAGAACCTCGTTTCCATATGGACCAAGATGAAAAGAATTCACGGTTGGATCGGGATTACTTCCAGTTTCAACATAGACCGATGTTAATCCGGTAGAAACTCTCAAGTATCCACTTTTAAGGGCGATGGGATTGCTAGTAACCGCAACACCTGCAGTAGCAGTAATTCTATTTACTTTTTGTACTACTTTAATTGCCATTACTCCTGTTCCTCTGAATGATCTTCATCTCCAAATAGTGATGATGCAACTTCGGGTCTGGCATAATCAATTTTTTCAGCCGCTTTTGCAAATAAAATATCTTTAATTTTATCTGATATATCAGATGCAGATTGTTGAGTCGCAATCAAATCGACAAGTTCTTCCATAAAAATAATTTACAAATATATATTTATTTATATCTTGCCACCTTTGGGTTCTTTTGGTATAACTTCTTCGGGAGGTAATTCTTCGGGTGGAACTTCTTCCGGAGGAATCTCTTCTTCCATTCCTGAATCTTCTATTGGATTTCCTGCTTCATCTGTAGGAGCATTTGGATTTGGTAGAATACCCTTTTCAATTTCATCATCAATTTGTGCATCAATTTCAATAATTTCCTCATCCGTCTGTCGAAGAATTTTTTTCCTGACATATTCGGTAGAAAAGTATTTTCCAATATATGCTTCTATACTTGTGACGCTAGTAATCCTATTTGTCAGCAATTCACTTTCTTTTAGTTCGGCAAAGTGATTGTCATATAAGAAATCATACTGAATATGATCGTTCATTTTATTCCAATCTTCTGGAGTAACAATATTTTTTAAAAGTAATTGAGTTCGAAGCATATCATTAAAGAGATTGGCAAAACGCTTTCTCAATCTACTGACAAACTTTGAAAACTTAAGTTCATCTCTTAAAATTTCTGATGATCTGCCGAGATTAAATCCATCTCCAGAACCGGCAATTCTTGATTCGGGAACTCCTAATGATCTATAAAGTTTTTTCTGAAAATATATAATATCGGTAAGTTCTCCGAGATTTTGACCTCCGGGAAGAGTTGTGATTTCAGTTCCTCTTCCGCCTTCTCTGCGAGGTAACCAAAAATCTTCCATCATAGACATAAATTTGCGATCATCTCTCACTTCACCCGTAGAATTACAAGTGTATATTCCGGCATCAAGAGCAAAGGTATGATAATTATGATAAATTTCTTCTCTATCAATAGTAAGAGTTCCAACATCAATTGTACCTTCTAAAAATTCAATAGATTTAATCTTATGATTTTTATAAGCAAATGAATTCTTATATTCTTTCCAAGAATTAAATCCAAGTTTTTTGGAAACATTGGTTAAATTATGATAGTTAAACTTTTCTAGAAGGTTATTAGATTTACCCTTTCTTGGAATTTTATTAGAATTTAAATTTTTCCAGTCTTCAAAATTTAGATTTTCATTTACATAATAAAGAGTTTTTTCAAAATTGTAATTATTTTCCGCACAATATTTTACTAAATCAAAAATTTGTTGAGTATATTCAATTGTTTGTCTATTGGAATGGATTTTTCTTTGCTGATCCGAATTTTCTCCGTTCCAACGTTCAATATTGGCAAGTCTATTAATTTCAACAAAATAAGTTTTTGGTTTGTTTTTTCCTCTTTCTGCGGCATCTTTTCTTTGCTGATCTCCCCATCCATTACCAATTGCTTGACAGAAATTGTGTCTAAATTCTTTATCATTTTTAAGTTTTTCAGATAAAATATAGTTTCCTTTTGTTGAATTTTTTATTTTTTCCTCTACAGACAATCCGTGTATTCCAGATTTATTTTCATAAGATTTTTTACCTCCGATTGAACCGTTGATTTTTCCATTTTCTGACATTTGTTCTTTTGTCATATTGAAAAATTCAATACCTTGTTCCCTTTTTCTCTGTGCAGTAATTTTTCCACCAATTTTACCCGCAATACTGCAGTGTTGTTTGTGATAATCAAAATGATCATTTCTTGACATTCTAACTAAATTCTCTGGTGTATTAATATAACGATCATAATTCATATGATGAACTGTCTTTTTTTCTTCATCTATTCTTATTGAATTATAATTATATTCATTTGAAATATTATTTTCATCTTTCCATTCCGATACAAGTCGGTGAACAAACTTCCATTTCTGAGACTCATTTTCGAAAATCTGTGAATATGTTGAATTTTTATTATAATTTGAAATTTGTTTTTTTCTAGAATAGAAAGGAATCATAGAATCGCCAACTTGAAGATCCTTTGCTTCTACCTTTCCTCTATTCCAAACAGGGAACTTATGGTCTAGAGTGCAAGTGATTGATTTATCATTATCTAACGTAATTCTAACAACTTTTTGATCTTTTCTTGTTACTCCAGCCCAACTAATAATTCCTGGAGCAAATTTTCCTGTATTTGGATCGCAAGAATAAGTCCAAAGTCTTTCTCCTTTGTTAAATTCATCTGTAATTTGATTCAAAGTCAAAGTCCTACCATCAAGAAGAGGAATTTTAGTATCCATTGTTAAACAAGCATCATAAACAAGTTTATTTCTATAACGAGACATAACCTCCTTGAGATATTGCTCAGCTTTTACTTTAGGAAGATTACCAACATCAATATAGAAAATACGACGTTCTGGTGCTCTTGAAAGTCTATAAATTACCAAAGAATCTTCAATCATTCTTAATTGATTGAGAGGTTTAATTCCCTTATGAAGATATGAAAGTACAGTTCCTTTGTTTCTATCCACTAATCCGGAAGTACAATAAGTAATAGAATCTTTTGCAATTT
>Ga0172376_10008322_pt1 | contig 10864 bp, 8 predicted proteins | sample Lak35m_FD_121114 | JGI IMG/M metagenome (GOLD analysis project Ga0172376, IMG submission 121114) | Freshwater microbial communities from Kabuno Bay, South-Kivu, Congo - kab_092012_35m | ecosystem: Environmental > Aquatic > Freshwater > Lake | place: Democratic Republic of the Congo: South-Kivu... | reverse complement strand
CATCTCCTCCACTTCGCTGAGCTGATCCGCGAGTTTCTGGGCGGCGAGGCGGAGCTGCACAAACTGATCACTGGGTTGTTCGTTGCTGCCCCAGCGGCTTTCGGCCTTGGCGAGTTCCTGCTCCAGGCGGCTCTGCAGGCCCTGGCGCAGGCCATCGAGTTGCTCCAGGCTCTTGAGCGCCAGATCGCGCCCCCTTTCGATGTGGCCGGGATCGATCGTGATGCCGTTGCGCAGCAGCATGCGCACCCCCGTGAGCAGGGCTGCGGGCACGAACTGGCCGAAGGCCAGGGCGCCGAGGCTGCCGGTGTGGAGCCAGTCTTCCACCTGGGAGCTGCGGTGGCGGCCGGTCTTGCACCAGTGGGCGAAGTGCTCGCAGTTGTTGAACAGCAGGTTGTAATTTTGCTCGCCCAGCCTGCCCAGCGCCCGCCGCACGGTGATTCCCGGCGCTGAGCAGCTGCCCTCCGGATACGCCACCACCGTGATCGCCTGCCCGCGGCTGAACTCCTGCTGCGGACTGCGCAGAATCGCCCGGCCCTCCAGGTAATGGGCCACGGTGCCGTCGCCCAGATCGATGCCGTGATGGTTGAACAGGCCGTGCTGGCGCGGGGCCTGCAGGTGGTCGGCGAGGGCCAAGGGGTTAGAGGATCAGCGCAAGCTTTTTTTCCAGTGTTCCATGCCTTTGGGTTCACCTGAGACCAGAAAAGGTGGGGATTCCCCCCCACTGCGGTGGTTTGTTCATCCTGTGATTGAGACAGGCTGTGCAGGTCGGAGTGCGGTTCATCCCCTGCCTCCCCATGTCAAGCATTGATTTTCTTGATAGATGAAAGTATGATAGCGACTTCTTCTAGAGCTTGTAGTAATGTCTACGTTCCCCTTGCCTCGAAAGCTCAAGAATATTATCCTGTCAGTCTTTCCGAGATTCGGTTATCGGCTTGTTGGCCTGAATGATATTAAATCTGACTCACATGGCTTTGGCAGGGCGATTCAGGTACAATCTGAGATAGTTGCCTTGCTTAATAAGCAGCAATCTGTAATCTTTGATGTTGGATCAAATACAGGGCAGGCCTATCAAGTGTACAGAAGTATCTTTCCGGACGCAACAATCTATTGTTTTGAGCCATTCCCCCAGTCCTGGCAGGAGTTAGTATTGACAGCATCAGGCGACCACAAGGTTACTATTAATCAGCTTGCCCTTTCTTCAGTCGAAGGATTTGCCGACTTTCATGTAAATGCTAATGCCCAGACAAACTCTTTGCTCCCAACAGATCCAAGCGCCAGTACCTTTTGGGGATCTGGACTTCTTGAAACTTGTTCGATAACGAAAGTCAAGAAGATTACCCTTGATGCATTCGTAGAGCAAGCTGGTCTTCCTGCGATTAGCATACTCAAGCTTGATGTCCAAGGAGGAGAGTTTGAGGTGCTCTTAGGGGCTCAGAAACTTCTTCAATCCCATCGAATCGATCTTGTCTTCCTAGAAATTATTCTGTCAATGACATATGCTGGTCAGCACTCGCTGCAAGACTATTTTGCACTTCTGTCAAGTTATGGTTATCATCTTGTTGATTTTTTCGATCCATATAGAAATGGTTTTTTGCTGAATCAAGTTGACGCCCTATTCGTGAGCCCAGCTGTCTATCAGAAACTTGCAGTGCCTTCATGATCTGCACGGAAGGCCTTCTTGGCATAGCCTTTGATCCGCGAACGTATAGTATCTTCATATCTTTCTATGATCTCAAGCTCTCGTTCCTGTTCATGGCTTTTTTTGATTTAGCTGCTGAAGCCTATAAACTTGTTGCCGCTGTGCCAGATGGCTCTTTTCTGCACCAGACTACTTCGCATTCTCGGCTTTGAGCGCGTAGTTCTAATTTTGACCATGATATATTCTGACGATCACAGCAGATGAACTTCAATGGCCGACTCTATGGTGCATCGTGCTTACCTGGCGCAGGCTGCCTCTCGACGCCACTCCTATCTCCACCGTTGGCTTTTCAGGCTCCAGCATCAGCGATGGTTTCGTCTCCATCGAGATCGGGTGCTTGTAGCAGATTTTGAGATCAATACGGATGGCCAGCGCATCGGTCTGTTCGCAGAGCTGGTTTGGCTCTTGTACGCCCTGTGGTATGCAGAATCTATTGGAGCAAAGCCATACCTGCGTATTACCAGTTCGTCTTATTCGCATGCGGGCGATGGTCACTGCGACTACCTGCAGCATTTCTTCAGCCCGAAATGGCCATCGGTTTCCATGGCAGATGCCTTTGTGATTCGAAAGCGAATTTCGTCTCTTAGTCAGCTTCCAAATTTTGAGACCCGAACGGCTGGTTTGAACCTATGGAGAGCCAATGCGCTTGTGCGCGAGTATCTTCCTCTTCATGAAATCATTCTCGACGAGGCAGATTCCTTTGTGAAGGAGCATCTTGGTAATTCTTATCTAGCGGTGCATTGGCGTGGAACTGATAAGCACCTTGAAGCAGAGCCTGTTTCGATTGATACGATGGTCCAACAAATCCGGAGGGTGTATGATCATCTTGATGTCAAGCCCACTCATTTATTCGTGGCGACTGATCAGCAGGCACTGGTTGATCAGCTCGATGCTCGGATCAGTACGCTGATTCCTGAGCTTCGCTGTGTCTGGCGGAAAGAGATTATGCGTTCGCTTGATATGAGTCCCATCCATCTCCGGTGTGATCTCGAGGCTGATCAACGCGTTCGCCTGGGCAGGGAAGCGCTGGTAGATTCTCTGATTTTGTCGAACTCTTGTGCGTTGATTCGAACCGCCAGTTTTCTGTCGGCTTGGAGCTTGATCTGGAATCCCACACTCCCTGTCTATATGGTCAATGCTCCCCATGCATCAAAGTGCTGGTTTCCAGATTCAGAGATCAGCCTTGCTTCCCTCCATCACCATTTCTGGTTGCTTCAGAAGATTAAAGATGCTGGTGAGTGAGAATCTCATTTGATTCTCTCAACGATCAGTTCGTAGCTGCTTTTCACTTGCAGATTAGCCGTGTACATACCAGCCATCCCACTGGGATATGTTTTCGTGAACCCGTTGAAAACCCTTGGATGTTAGAAGGCTGTGAAGGCCAGACTGAGCCGGCTCATTGAAGTTGTGCTCAACCGTGATTATGTCAACAAAGTACTTTTCAAAATCAAATGCTTTCAAAATCGATAATTCGCTTCCTTCGGTGTCTATCGATAGGTAGCTTATCCGATTCGGTGCTTGATGAAACTTGAGCAAGTCATTAAGGCTGATACTCTCTACCTCATACTCCTGAGAGTAGTTCTTTCTGATTGTCGCTGCCCAGTCGTCGTCTGCGATTTCACTTTTTATCCCGGATAGCTCAGGAATGGCTCTGAAATCAAGATCTGTATTCATTACCTCCAAAAAAGTCACCTGTTGCCCGCTTGACGCAGCTACACAGCGCTTGTCAATTGAGCATGACCTATTTCTAGTTAAAGCATCATGCCACACTTTGGCGGGTTCGGCTACGATACCACGCCAGCCAAAATGCTTTTCAAGCATATATGTGTTGCTCATGCTAATGCCATTGGTTGCCCCAAACTCAACAAAAAAGCGACCATCTGCGCTAGGTCCAAGTCTGCTAATTACAAATAAATCCTGACCTATCTGAGATTTAGAGTGCTCAAGGAGCTTGGAAAGCCCGGACGGATCCGATTTCCTTAGGTCATCGATCAAGATTTGCAATTGCGACTCAGAGCTGATATGATTTCTAAGTGACCACAAGGATGATTCGGCTGCATCAAATCGTTGACATAAATCTTGGTATCCTTCGCTCTTTACTATCCTGTACCCATATCTTCCTAGGAGCGACTTTGCAAGGTACCGAAGACTTTCCAATTGTCTAATGTAGTTAATCGATTCAAGTCCTTCTTAGCATAAAACTCTCTTGGCGTCAAGTGCGAGGACCTGCACTGCTCCACTGATTGTTGTATCCGCTCGGCCGAGTATTCTTGGGCTAATGGCCTATCTTATCTATGTGGATTGGTAGATGGCATTTGCCTTGCTCTTGGGGTTCATAGTAATCTATGCTAGTTATTATTTGGGTCGTCGAAAGTCGGTCCTTTCATGAGCTTCGTCAGCTATCATTGGGAAATTGGATCATTCGGTACCATCTCTGGTTGTCCCAAGCCCCCGCTTTTAGTGACATTCCTTCTCTGTTAATGCTCACCATCATGCGCTCGCCTGCTCCTCCCTGTCGCCGGCGGGGAGCGGCACCACCTGGGCCCTGCTGCGCTGCTCCACCAGGGCGCGGGTGACGGTGAAGGTCTTCACGTCGCGGCGGGAGGGGAGGTCGTACATCACATCGAGCATCAGCTCCTCCACGATGCCGCGCAGGGCGCGGGCGCCGGTCTTGCGGCGGTGGGCCTCGTGGGCGATGGCCTCCACGGCTCCGGGTTCGAATTCGAGACGCACGTTGTCCATGCTGAGCAGGGTCTGGAACTGCTTCACCAGCGCATCGCGCGGTTCCGTGAGGATCGCCTCCAGGGCCCGGGCATCGAGGGGCTCCAGCACCGCGGTGACCGGCAGCCGGCCGATGAACTCGGGGATCAGGCCGTAGCGCACCAGATCGTCGGGCTCGAGATGGCGCAGCGCCTCGGCGGCCAGCTTCTCCCTGCCGTGGCGGGGCCGGCCCTGGCCGCCTTCGGGCAGGAAGCCGATGGCATTGCGGCCCATGCGCTTCTGCACCACATCCTCCAGGCCCACGAAGGCGCCGCCGCAGATGAACAGGATCTGGCTGGTGTCGATCTGGATGCAGTCCTGATAGGGATGCTTGCGGCCACCCTGGGGCGGCACGTTGGCCACGGTGCCCTCCAGCAGCTTCAGCAGCGCCTGCTGCACGCCCTCGCCCGAAACATCGCGGGTGACCGAGGGGTTCTCGCTCTTGCGGGCGATCTTGTCGATCTCATCGATGTAGATGATCCCCCGCTGCGCCTGCTCCACATCCATCTCGGCCTTCTGCAGCAGCCGCAGCAGGATGTTTTCCACGTCTTCCCCCACATAGCCCGCCTCGGTGAGGGTGGTGGCATCGGCCACGGCGAAGGGCACATCGAGCATCTCCGCCAGCGACTGGGCCAGCAGCGTCTTGCCGCAGCCGGTGGGGCCGATCAGCAGGATGTTGCTCTTGTGCAGCCGTGTGCCGCTGCGATCGGTCTCACCCTTGCCGTCTCCCTGCCAGGCCAGGCGCTTGTAGTGGTTGTAGACGGCCACCGCCAGCACCTTCTTGGCCTCCTCCTGGCCCACCACCTGCTGATCGAGAAAGGCGCGGATCTCCTGGGGCTTGGGCACCTGGGCCAGGGTGGGGGCCGGTTTGGCCGGTTTGCGGGGCGCGCCCTTGCGGCTGCTCTCGGGGGATGGGCGCCCGGCAGGGTGGCTGTGGCCCTCCACCAGCTCCTCATCGAGGATCTCGTTGCAGAGATCGATGCACTCATCGCAGATGTACACGCCCGGCCCCGCGATCAGCTTGCGCACCTGGTCCTGCGACTTGCCGCAGAACGAGCACTTGAGATGGGCGTCGAACTTCGGCATCAGGCGACGGGGGCGGTGATGGCGGGCGGGGAGCGGCTGCGATGGTGGCGGATGGCCTGAGCCGGAACCCTCCGGATCGATCACCCCCTTCGCTCAGGATCACCCCTGGTAGCCGGTTCGTCAGTGCTTCCTTAAGAAAGTCACCGGACCAGGGGGGCGATCGGCGGCGGCTGGCGATGGCCAGCACCCGGTGCAAACGCAAGCCCTGCGCTGGGGTTTCAGGCGGGGGTATCTTCGACGACGCGATCGATCAGGCCGTATTCAACCGCTTCCGCCGGCGAAAGGAAGTAGTCGCGGTCGGTGTCTTCGGCGATCTTCTCGAGCGGCTGGCCCGTGTGCTCGGCGAGCAGGCCGTTGAGCGTGTCCTTGAGATACAGGATCTCGCGTGCCTGGATCTCGATGTCCACCGCCTGGCCCTGGGCGCCGCCGAGGGGCTGGTGGATCATGATCCGCGCATTGGGCAGGGCCAGCCGCTTGCCTTTCGCGCCTCCCGAGAGCAGGAAGGCCCCCATGCTGGCGGCCAGGCCGTAGCAGATGGTCACCACGTCGGGGGCCACCTGCTGCATGGTGTCGTAGATCGCCAGGCCGGCTGTCACCGAGCCGCCCGGGGAGTTGACGTAGATCTGGATGTCCTTCTCCGGATCCTCGGCCTCTAGGAAGAGGAGCTGCGCCACCAGCGAATCGGCCACCTGGTCATCGATGCCGCTGCCCAGGAAGATGATCCGCTCGCGCAGCAGCCGCGAATAGATGTCGAAGGCGCGATCGCCCCGGCCCGACTGCTCCACCACCGTGGGCAGCACGCCCGGGCTGGCCTGGGGAGTGGTGCCGGGCGCCGCGTTCCAGGGGCGCTCAGCGGACCAGCGGCTGTGCACCGGATGGGGCAGGGTTCCCGCCGGGGCCGCGATGGCATCCGGCGGCGCGGCTGAGCGGAAGGCGTCGGTGGGGAACTGGATCACGCGGCGTAGCTGCTCCGGAAACGATCTGCCTGCAATCTATGGGGCTGGGCCCGCACCCCGCCGGTGCAGGGGTGCCAGCGCCGAAGGATCAGCCCTCGGCACAGGCCTGGCCTGCCCCGGAGGGCCTCAGCCTTCCGGGGCGGTTTCACTGCCGGCCGGCTCATCGCCGGTCGCTGCCTTGCCCTTGCCGGCGGCGCTGCCGCTCTTCGCCTTGGCGGGTTTGCCTGTGCCGGCCGTCGCAGAGGCCTCCTGGGCCTCGGCTGCTTCGGAATCGGCTGGTGCTTTCTCGCTGATCGTGCTGTTCTCCTCCAGCCAGGTGAGCAGCGCCTCACGCAGGAGGTCGTCGGCCACGGCGGCCCGCAGCCGGGCCGGATCCACACGGCTGCGATCCTCCAGATCGCGGCTCACCTCGCGGATGCGGGCTTCCACCTCCTTCTCAGCCACCGTGATCGTCTCCGCCTCCGCCAGGGCCCGCAGGGCCAGGTTGCGGCGCAGGCGCTGCTCCGCCTCGGGCCGGGAGGTCTCCATCAGGCTGCGCACCAGATCCTGGGTGAAGAGCTTCTTCACATCCATGCCCTGCTGGGCGATCTGGCCGGCGGTCTGCTCAATCAGCGCCCGGATCTCCTCCTGCACCAGGGTTTCCGGCAGCTCCACCTCCAGCTGCTCCACCAGGGCCTGGAGCAGGGCGTCGTGGCGGCTGCTGGTGCGGCGACGCTCGCTCTCCTCGCGCAGGCGCTCCTCCAGCTCAGCCCGCAGCTCCGCCAGGGTGGCCTTGTCGCTGGCCTGCTGCGCGAAGGCGTCGTCGAGCGGCGGCAGTTCGCGGGTCTTGAGATCGAGCAGGGTGATCGCGAACGCGGCCTCGCGGCCAGCGGCATCGGCCTGCGGATACGACTCCGGGAAACGGCAGGTCACCGTGCGGGTCTCGCCGGCCTGCATGCCCTGGATCCCCTCCACGAAGCCGGGGATCATGCGGCCCTCCTCGAGCTCCACCTCCATGCCGTCGCTGCTGCCGCCCTCGATCGCCTCGCCGCTGTCGCTGTAGCTGCCGCTGAAGGCGATGCGGGCCACATCGCCGCTGGCAGCCGGCCGGTCCTCCACCGGCACCAGAGCGGCCAGCTGGCGGCGCGACTGCTCCAGCAGCTCATCCACGCGGGCGGGATCAAAGGCCACCGCTTCCACCTCGGCGCTCAGCCCTCGGGTGGCCTTGAGGGTGGGGGTGGGCTCCACATCCAGCTCCAGGGTGAAGCGGAGTTCCGTGCCGGGTTCGAACCGCTCCAGCACCGTCTCGAAGCCGCCCTCGAGCACCGGGCGGCTCAGGGCCGCGATCCTCTCGCTCTCGATCGCCTCACGGAAGCTGCTGTCGACCAGCTCCTCCAGGGCGGTGGCGCGCACGCGCAGCGGCCCGATCTGCTGCAGCAGCACCGGCCGCGGCACCTTGCCCTTGCGGAAACCGGGCAGCTTGACGCTGCGGCTCAGCTGCTCGAGGGCTTTCTCGTAGCTGGCCTGGCTGCGTTCGCCGGGAATCGCCAGATCCACCGCCAGGCGGCTCCCCGGCCGCGGGCTGGTGCTCACCGTGAGGCCGGCTCCGGAGCTGGCGGGGGCCTTGGCGGCGGTGGCGGAGCTGGCGGCGGAACTCATGGAGGGCGGGCTGGTGAAGCAATCCGAAATCCTAGAAAGTCACCGTTTCGGCATCCGCACGCGTATCGTTCCCAGGACGCAACGGCGCGCCGATATCAGCACCCCGGAACGGTCCTGAAGACCCGCAAGCCCTGCGGATCCCTTCACGAGCCTTCCCCCCTTCTCCAGGGGACAGTGTTCCAGAAGTCAGCCGGTCCTGACCGGCTGGTGCAACCAGGGTTCCAAACCCATCCAGCACCGCAGACAGCTCGGGATCCGGCCGGTTTTCCTGCCCTCCCCTGCAGCCACACCCCCCTTCTGTTCAGGCCGGCTCAATCCATCCCGGCACGTTCACAGGAGCGCGGTCAGCCCGCTCTGACATTCCCTTCCTTCCTTCCTTCCTTCCGCACCCAGTCCTTCCGCTCGCAGCACCGATTCCCCTCCCTCCCGACCAGGGTCACCGCCACCAGTCCTGAGGCGCGCTCCGCAGCCAAAGCCCCCGTCTCCCCGACCACCGCTCCATCCCCTTCGCCTTGACCGCCCTCTCCTCTCTCTCCCCCTCTGATTCCGTCTGCGCCGTACCGGTGCGGCTGCCCTCCCGGCCTCTCAAGGTGGCCGTGCTCGGCGCCACCGGCGCCGTGGGCCAGGAGCTTCTGACGCTTCTTGACGAGCGCGACTTCCCGGTGGCCGAGCTGCTGCCGCTGGCCTCGCCCCGCTCCGCCGGCCAGACGCTCGGCTGGAAGGGGGAGAGCCTCACGGTGCAGCCGGTGCAGGAGGGCTGCTTTGCCGGGGTGGATCTGGTGCTCGCCTCGGCCGGCGGCTCGGTGTCGCGCGAGCTGGCGCTCCGGGCGGTGGCGGCCGGCGCCGTGGTGATCGACAACTCCAGCGCCTTCCGCCTGGATCCGGCCGTGCCCCTGGTGGTGCCCGAGGTGAATCCCGCCGCAGCCCTGGAGCACCGCGGCATCATCGCCAACCCCAACTGCACCACGATCCTGCTCACCCTGGCCCTGGCGCCCCTGGCGGCCCGCCGGCCGCTGCGGCGGGTGGTGGTGAGCACCTATCAATCGGCCAGTGGCGCCGGGGCCCGCGCCATGGAGGAGCTGCGCCAGCTCAGCCGCACCGTGCTCGATGGCGGCGAACCGGTGAGCGCCGTGCTGCCCCATTCCCTGGCCTTCAACCTGTTTCTGCACAACTCGCCGCTCGAGACCAGCGGCTACTGCGAGGAGGAGCTCAAGATGCTCAACGAGACCCGCAAGATCATGGATCTTCCGGATCTGCGCCTCTCGGCCACCTGCGTGCGCGTGCCGGTGCTGCGCGCTCACTCGGAAGCCGTGAACATCGAGTTCAGCGAGCCCTTCCCGGTGGCGGAGGCCCGCGAGCTGCTGGCGGCGGCGGCGGGGGTGGAACTGATCGAGGATTTCGCTGCCAACCGCTTCCCGATGCCCACCGATGTGACCGGCCGCGATCCGGTGGCGATCGGCCGCATCCGCCAGGATCTCAGCGAACCCAACGCCCTTGAGCTCTGGCTCTGCGGCGATCAGATCCGCAAGGGGGCCGCCCTCAACGCCATCCAGATCGCCGAACTGCTGCGCCAGGAGGCAGGGGCTTGAGCCAGGCCAGCGCTTCCGCCATCCCCACCCAGCCCGCCCCCGGGGTTCCCTTCGGCCGGGTGGTCACCGCGATGGTCACCCCCTTTGCGGCCGATGGCTCGGTGGATCTGGATCTGGCCGGCCGGTTGGCGGAGCATCTGGTGCGCGAGGGCTCCGATGGCCTTGTGCTCTGCGGCACCACCGGTGAATCGCCCACCCTCAGCTGGGCCGAGCAGCATGCCCTGTTCGCCGCCGTGAAGCAGGTGGTGGGGGATCGCGTCGTGCTGCTGGCCGGCAGCGGCAGCAACTGCACCGCCGAGGCGGTGGAGGCTACGGCCGAGGCCGCCGCCCTCGGGGCCGATGGTGCCCTGGTGGTGGTGCCCTACTACAACCGCCCTCCCCAGGACGGCCTGGAGGCCCATTTCCGGGCCGTGGCCGCCGCGGCTCCCCGGCTGCCGCTGATGCTCTACAACATCCCCGGGCGCACCGGCTGCAGTCTCGAACCCGAGACCACCGCCCGCCTCCTCGATCTGCCTAACGTGGTGGCCTGCAAGGCCGCCAGCGGCACCACCGAAGAGGTGAGCCGCCTGCGCCTCCTCTGCGGCGAGCGGCTGGCGATCTACAGCGGCGACGACGCCCTCACCCTGCCGATGCTGGCGGTGGGGGCCGTGGGTGTGGTGAGCGTGGCCAGCCATGTGGCCGGCCTGCGGATCCGCGCTCTGATCCAGGCTTTCCTCGCTGGTGATCACAACGCGGCCCTGGGCCATCACGAGGCGCTGCTGCCCCTCTGCCGCGCCCTCTTCTGCACCACCAACCCGATCCCCGTGAAGGCCGCTCTCGAACTCGGCGGCTGGCCGGTGGGTGCTCCCCGTCTTCCCCTTCTCCCTGCCGACACCAGCGTGCGTGAACGTCTCTCCTCGATCCTGGCTGCCCTGCGTCCCACCTGACGCCACGGCTTTCTCTCCGGCTCAGCCCGGCCGTTCAGCGACCGCACCACACCTTTCCTCAACCCTTTTCCCTCCATGACCAGTTCCAACGGAGCCCAGCAGCAAGGAAGCAACGGCAAGGGCCAGCCCTGCCTGCGCGTGATTCCCCTGGGCGGCCTGCACGAGATCGGCAAGAACACCTGCGTGTTTGAGTACGGCGATGATCTGATG
>Ga0172376_10008321_pt1 | contig 10865 bp, 27 predicted proteins | sample Lak35m_FD_121114 | JGI IMG/M metagenome (GOLD analysis project Ga0172376, IMG submission 121114) | Freshwater microbial communities from Kabuno Bay, South-Kivu, Congo - kab_092012_35m | ecosystem: Environmental > Aquatic > Freshwater > Lake | place: Democratic Republic of the Congo: South-Kivu... | reverse complement strand
CTGAAGCCGGTGTGTGCCGGGAACAGGCGAGGGGCGTGCTGCCCAACTGCCTCTACACCGAGTATTACGGCACGATCGACCTGAACAATCTCTTCAAGTTCGTCGAGTCCCGCACCCACGAGGGGGCACAGTGGGAGATCCAGCAGGTTGCGAAGGCATGCCTGGAGATCGCCACGGACCTGTGGCCCATCACGGTGGGCGCCTATCGTGAGATTCACAGTGGGGGGCACTGATGGACTGCACGTCGAAAAGGACGAAGCTGGGGTTTCTGAAGGGCATTCGCAAGCTCTTCCCAGACATGCCTAGGCATGTATTCAGGGAGCTCGTGCTACCGCAATTTGAGAGCTACTACATTCCTGTTTGCCACAACAAGGCCTGGAGCCTCGAGGTGCTGCCAGTTACGATCGATAGTTTCGACGACGAGACCCAGAGGCGCATGAGAGAGCGAGAGTTTGGAAACAAGAACTCGTACGGCGTGCAGAATGACGCTGAGCGGATGGAGTGGCAGAGGAAGAATTGCAAGCCTGGTGTGAACGAGCCTGTGGTCGCGATCGAGACCCCAGACGGTCGCCTCGATCTGCTGGAGGGCTGGCACCGGACCATGGCTCTCCTCACGATCAAGACCCCTCAGGACCCTGTCGACGTGCGAATGTGGATTGGAAAGCCCCGGTGTGATTAGCCCATGCTACAGCGCTGGCTTCCAATCGCCAACTGCTACTTGAGATCTCGTGAGGAGGACTATGTATCCGCCCTCATTCTCTCTGTTGGTCTAGGTCTCAGCGCTGCCGGGACGATCGCATGCGCCCTAAGGCCCTGCGGCGATTTGATCGCACACATTGCTGCAGTGTCCTACCCTGCCACCGTAGCACTCATGTCGGCGCTAGCGATCGTGTACTACGTCGGCTGGGGCTCTTGGATTCGAAGAAGGTTGAGGCAGCCCTTGAGATCTATGGCTCTGTTGTGCTGCATTGGCGCATGCGCCCCTATATCCTTGGGCTCGGGCGCGCCCGAGCTCCTAGGCGGCGTCCTCATGCTGTTTCTCTGTGCGATATCGCTGTGGGCAGCCCTCAAGCGCAAGGTGACATCGCCAACAGGCAGCACAGCCGGCTTAATCTGGACAGTCGCGTTTATGATCGCTAGCGTTCTTTTTGTCGTCGTGCGATGGGAATACATCAGCTGGTCGATCTTCGCGGCGACGGGGGCGCTTCTGTCGCTGGGCGTGATTGCATACTGCATACCCTATCGCCCATGGGCCCACGCCGTCTGGCACGTTTTTATGATTGCGGCGGCATGCACACACTATGCCGTCGTGTGGCAACACCTAATGTAATGGAGATCCCCATGCGCGCGCCCAGCCTCAAAGAGAGATTCGATAAGAAAAAGAAGACCAAGAAGAAGCATTTGATTCGCAGAATCAATGAGATCGCCCAGCAGGTGACCCAGATGGACAGGGCATGCCGATCTTGTGGCTCCCAGCTCGATCCCAAGGTGCCCGGCGCTCTCGACACATGGCTCGTGACAGTGGGACCAGATCTGACGTACCTGACATGCCCTGAGTGCCACGCGACTTCTGGGACCGGTGGTACAACAATACCTGGGACCTGAAGGGTTCCCGGGTAACCCTAGGGTCATGAGCACGTGTACATGTCTGCATGGCTACCTAATATTGCTGTGCCGGCATGCCGGTGACGCTTGAGGAGAACAACATGGCGACAAGAAAAAAGAATGTGGTGCAAGAGAGCGGATCGGTAATCGCAGAGCACTCGGGCTACAAGGTCGGAGATCTCGTGTACTGCCAGGTGAGAGGTAAGATTCACCGCGGAACGATCAACCTGATTCACCTCGACGAGGGTTCAGAGCCGCACTTCTCATTTCTAGACGACGCGTGTATGAACCACCGTGTCGCCAGATTCTCAGACATCATTCAGAGCCCGACCTCCCAACATGCGAGACAGGTCGAGCGCGAGATTAGGAAGCAGCAGTCGCAGGAAAAATGATCTACCTGGGCGACCTCGTGAAGGCTAAGGACTCCGAAGACGAGAGCGTGGGTCTGGTCTTTCATGTAGAGCATGCCTTTTATAGCAAGCACTCAGGCCGTATGAATCGGCTTCACATTCTCTGGCAGAATGGCGTCCGGACAGAAGAGCCTGAGGCGTACGTCGAACTTTTTAGCAGCGGAGACTGGATATGATCTACGAGTACAAGTGCAATAACTGCAGTCGGGAATTTGAGGAGGAGCAGAAAATGTCTGATCCTGCGCTTCAAAAGTGCGAGAAGTGCGGAGGAGATGTTACGCGGCTCATTTCAGGCGCGCCCGCCTTCATTCTTAAGGGGTCTGGATGGTATAAGGACGGATACAAGTGACGCCGTCAGTCCACCCGCTCTGGTGTGATATTTCATTCACACATCCCAGATGGGGGGCATGTCGTCTCGAGGATCCCGTCGAGTTTGCATGCCGTAGGGTCGAACAGAATGTGATTGGCCAACTGAGCGAGTGTGGGTACCAGCGCCAGACAGGCCGAACGTTTAGGATCCTGCTCAAGGCGCTCGAGGCGGCGCACATGGGCAAGAGGACCCTTATCGTAGCTGATGAGCTCTCGGAGACACGCAGGCTCGAGCACAAGCTCTCCGAGTGGATGGACCAGATTAGCATTCCCACAGCCGGCCACATATATGCCCAGGGAGGAGTCGAGATTCTCGGTCGGCGAAAGGGCGAAGAGAGCATCATCAGCATTCTCTCGATAGGTTCGATCGCCGACAACCCCGCAGTGCTCGCAGGTCGCTCATATGACGTTTGCCTGTATGACAATGCGGTGACGGACTCCGAGTACGTGAGCCCAACTGAGACCTTCGTGTGTGCGACGCAGCGCGCGAGCCGCGCGTGTAGAGGCTCGGATCGCGGCGTGTTCAGTCCTGAGACGATGAGCGGAGATGTCTGGAAGGGTGGCGACCTGTTCAGGTTTTCCGGCTCCAGTGCTGTAGGGACCCTTTTGTCCATTAAGTTTGTCGAGGGTATACCTATTGGACTCACAGCACTTTACAACGCGAGCCTAGTTAGTTTACCGTGGGATGCGATCGATGTCCTGCAGAAGGTGTCGAGCTGACCTGGTTCTCACTAGGAGAGATTGATGAGGTCGCTTCCCAAGGTTTTAGTTACGATCGCTCTGGCGATCATCGTGGTCGTGTTCTGTTTCTTTTCGCATGCACACAGCGAGGTGTCGATCTCTCCGAGTCCGCGGCCTGCTACTCCAGTCGCAGCTCCAGTCCCTACCTTTTTCGAGAGCCTGCCCGTCCCAGTGCCAGAGCCGGAGCCCTATATGCCTCCTCCATCCCGGAGGATTCAGCTCTCTCTCGCAAGAATCTGTGTGAGCGAATCAGGCTTTCAGGTTCGCACGAACGACTGCACCCTCATCTACCACGCCTTGAGAGCGAGGAGTCGCACCGGGGAGATCACGATGGGGATCATGCGCGCGTATTCAGGTCGCACATTCGACGCTGATCGCACTGACAATCACAGGTGGATTCCCCACCTGAACCATAACTTTACCGAGCCCAGGGGCTGGAGAGAGACCGTCACAATTCCGTGGAGCGCGCGACGCCGAGGCTTTGAGGCTGTGTACGAGCACGTGGGCGAGCTGCTCAGGACCCGACCAGAAAATCCCTGCAACATGAGGGTCGACCACTGGGGTGCCCGAGGTTTCCGGAGAAATCTCCATTTAAGCAATGGGTGGAGACTGGTCGAGTGCGGCGAGACTCTGAACGACTTTTGGTCTCTCCCCCGAACCGAAGAGAATCGTGGGCCCTAAAGCACAGAAAAAACTCCGACATGAGTGTAAAACTGCGCGGGTCCATGTTATCCTTTAGAAAAGGATTCCCCATGAACGAAGCGCTCGCACGTGACCTGTACTTGAAGTACCCGAAGATTCTCACCCGCGATGGTGCCGAAGTCTACCTGGATGTGGGAGACGGATGGTATGACATTCTCGACTCTCTCTGCGGCCAGATCCAGCACCACATCGACTGGAAGAACTGCGAGGGCACCTACGCCGCCCACAAGGCCCACCGGAGGGACACCGAGACCGTGCCCCAGCTGGTGGCCGAACAGATCAAGGAGAAGTTCAGCACCCTCAGGTTCTATGCCTACGGTGGCGACGAGAAGATCGCGGGCATGATCGAGATGGCAGAGAGCTTCACTGCGCATGTGTGTGAGGTGTGCGGTTCTCCTGGGAAGAGAACAAAGGGCGGCTGGATCAAGACACTGTGCAAGAAGCACGCCGAAGAGCAGGGTCGAGAGTTCGATGATGGAAAAGAAGAAGATCGATGACGGTGCCCTCGTGCGCATGCTTATTCTCCGCCGCCCAGGGTCAACGCTAGTATTTCAGCATAGGTATGGCACTGTGCTGGATACCAAGTATCCCATGAAGGATGACACAGAGTGGTCAGATCACAGGGTACTATGGCACGATGGAGATGAGTCATGGGAATGGCATGGGGATCTGGAGCACGTGTCAGATGAATGAGCTCGACCGGCACCTGGATGTATATGAAGACAATCAGTTCGGCTACCCCCGAAGGGTGCCCATCGACCAGAGCAGCAATCTGAAGCTCCCGTGCAAAAACAGACCTACGGTCAAGGCCGGCGATCTTGTTTCATGGTACAGGGGCGACACCTGGTTTGCGCAGCGCTTCGGTCGTAACCCTGTCGGCCTCGTCCTGGATTCAAGGTGGATGCTTGTGGACTGGGATGACAAGGGTACGACAAGCGATTTCAGAAGGTGGTCCTACATGCCCGAGGCAGCGATTCTCTGGTCGAATGGTGAGCTCACGAATAGCAGCCATGGCGCGCTCAAAAGAATTGGCACGAGCCGCTAGAATGTGTACATCAGATTCTGGTCGAAATACTTATCTATAGAAGGAGCTCTTGAGTGAAATACGCTGAGGAGACACGTGAGGAGATCCAGAGGGACGGCAGTATCGTCCTGCGCAAGGTGATCGTTCCCATATACATCCCAGCTGACCAGGAAAAAAGCCAAGAGTGTCCGGGTAGAGGGGTTGAAGTTGTACAGATCTGGGGAGACCCTGTAGAGCGATAGGCTGCGTGTGATGGTGTTTGAGCCTAAGAGAGCGGTGCCTCAATCCACGTGGCGCACCGGAGACCTGGTCATTGTCAAAGATCGGGGTGGATCCGAGCTCCTGGGCGTAATCGTCGACGCCACCAAGCAGCATGACATGTACGAGGGTCCATTGTGGACCTACCGTGTCCTGATCAGCGGCTCGATATCGATGGTGTTCGAGTCCAAGTCAGGCTCGAGCCGAATCTCTCGAAGAGTCAATGAGCCCTATGACCTCCACCAGTCTGGTTCTGTCCTTCATCAGAACTAGCCCCATAGATACATTTGATCACACTTGTTTATATTGTGATCGCACCCTAGTAGTGGGTGTAGCAAATAGAAAGGGATCATTATGCAGAAGTTTAGTTTCCTACTCGCGTTCGCTGTTACATTCTTCCTCGGATGCACTGACACTGCCACCGGCGCTGACTGCGGCTGCGCACCTGCTGCAGCTGCTCCGGCAGCTGAGGCGCTTGTTGTGGAGTCAGTTGCCCCTGAGGCACCGGTCGTCGAGCCCGTCGCTAGCGAGGCCGCGCCCGCAGTCACGGTCGAGTCTCACTGATCGAATAGCTAGTAGCAACAATCTGGCAGCTGGCGAGAGGGAGGCATTGCCTCCCTTTTCGTCTTAAACTATTTGTGCAAAATACAGCGTACTCGTGCATTTGAGCTTCGACCTGTGATATCCTAATACCATGGCAATCAAGCAGCTCACCAAGCACACTGGCAAGATCGAGATCGATCTCACCGGTCCTCAGGGCAACGCCTTTGTGCTCCTCGCAACTGCAGAGTCACTGGGTCGGAGGCTCGGCTATGACCGACGTCACATCGACTTGATCCTGGACGAGATGCGGCTGGCTGACTACGAGTGCCTGCTGCAGACCTTCGACCGAGAGTTCGGCCACATCGTGGACCTGTACCGCTGAGGAGTGAATCATGGGAATCGGCAAGATCGATCTGGACCAAGCTGAGGGCATCGCCCTGGACATCCTCTCCCACGTGCGGCCCTCCATGGCCCGCATCGAGGTGGCCGGCTCCATCCGGCGCCGCAAGCCCGTGGTGGGAGACATTGAGCTGGTGGCCCTGCCCTCGGACCGCGAGCGGATGGTGGCGCTCCTGGGCGAGGTGGGGCAGTTCATTAAGCCCGGCGTGCCCGGCGCGGTGCCCTGGGACCCGAATCCGGATGCCCGGTACCTCCGCATGCGGCTCCCCTCCGGCGCCAACCTGGATGTGTTCATCGCCTCGGAGCTCAACTGGGGCGGCCTCTACCTCATGCGCACCGGCGGCGCCGTGGGGCCCGATGGCAGCCCCTTCACCGGCTTCGTGCCCGGGATATTTGCGCGCTTCAAGAAGCTGAGTGGTGGTGGCCGAATGACCGGCGCCCAGCCCACCACTCCCAAGGGCGAGCAGCTTCCCCTCCGTGAGGAGCAGGACTTCTTCGACCTGCTCGAGATGGACTTCGTGCCTCCCGAGGAGCGCGGCGACCGGAAGGCGATCAAGAAGTACACGAGGGGCAAGTGATGCGGTTCAGCCTGTTCGGGATCACCCTGTTCCGTGAGCGCCCGGGCGTGATCAGCCCCGGGGCCTGCTGGGTGTGCTCGTACGGCGGGATCCCGGGCTGGCTCCACACGAACCGGAGCCTGTTGCCCCTGCTGTGGGAGGTGGCCACGGAGTTCAAGGGCGACCGGCACCTGGTGGGATGCTGAGCGTGTCCTGGAACCTCTACATCGATGACATTCGCACCCCTCCCCCGGACAGGGAGTGGGTGCTCTGCAGGAGCACGGAGGAGGCACTGGCCGCAGTGTCTGAGCTCGGACTTCCTTCCTTCATTAGCTTTGATCACGATCTTGGTGATCAGGACACTTCGATGGTGTTTCTCCATCGATTGGTGAACGAGATCTGGGATGGTGTCTCGCCTCCCCCAGACTACCAGGTCCATTCTGCCAATCCTATCGGTTCGCAGAACGTCATCAGCTTCATGGAGAGCTGGCGCCGGAGTAGGTACCTGTGACTGGGTACTCTGAGGAGCACACCTGCTCCTGGGTGGATCACACAGAAGGCAAGCGCCTCATGCAGAAGTGGGAGGTGAAGCACCTCTGGGCAGCTGCAAAGTGGCACACGCCCTTTGATCTGGAGATCGAGAGGGCTCACAAAAAGTGTGGCGGGTGGACAGAGCACCTGCCTGACCTGCAGCACCCAGAGGTGATTCCAGAGCTCAAGAGGATCGAGGGCGCCGACCTGGGCTATCCAATCATCCTGCATCCGACAGGCTGGGTGATGGATGGGTACCACAGGATCGCGAAGGCACTGCTCGCTGGTCATACTACAATAAAGGCGGTTCGATTCACGGAGGGGAGCCTTCCGCTGCCCACCATCGAGATTCCTGACTACGTCAGCAGACCGCACCTTTTCTAGTTACAGGAATGAAACGTATTTCTCGTGAGACTCTTGTTATTTAGAGATTATGAGAAGGTACGCGTGGCTGAGCGACACACACATGAACATCTCGGCGCTTCCATTTCTAAAGCGCCTACACGTGCTCAGCCTCAAGAGATCGGGTGCGGACGGCGTCTTCATAACGGGTGACATCTCATCCGGGCGCTGGATAGAGTCAGATCTCAGGTTCCTCGCAAAGCACTTCAGTGGTCCCATCTACTTCGTGCTGGGAAACCACGACTACCACGGACGTCACATGGCATCAGTCCACGACGACATCAGAAGGGTCTGTCAGGACTATCCTAATCTCATTTGGATGACAGAGGCAGGCGTGGTGTCGCTCTCTCCGGATGTCGCGTTGATTGGTGCAGAGGGATGGTACGATGCCCAGTTCGGTGATCCTGAGCTGCTTCGATGGACGACTGACTGGTTTCAGACTTTTGACTTTCTCCACCTCGAGGACCACCACAAGCGCTTGGAGATGTGGAGAAAGATGTCTGCAGCTTCCGCTGATCACATCTCCCACAACCTTGAGCGTGCCCTCGATGATCACAAGACTGTCTACGTTCTCACTCACTTCCCACCCTGGAAGGAGGCGACTCGTGATGTGGGAACTGCGTTTGAAAACTTTTGGCTGCCGTACAACACGAACTGTGCTCTTGGTGCAGCAATTGAGAGGACAGTGGGTGGCAGAAAGAAGAAGCGCGTTGTTGTCCTCGCAGGCCACACTCACACACCCTGCAGGGTTCGAGTGACAAACACTATCGAGTGCGTCGTCGCAGGCGCGTCCTACTTCGGCAAGGTGCGCCCAGAGGAAACGATAATCATCTGACATGTATGGAGGAAGTGTGAGAGAGAGTAGAGTGAGTGTGGGTGACCTGTGCTCAATCTGGGATCCTGATGTGGGCCCTGCAACTGATCCCAAGAGCCACGTGCTGGGAATTGTCATTAACGAGAGAAAGACTAGTCGCAGCCCACAGTATCAGGTTCACTGGTCTAACACAGGCTTTGATGAGACCTGGTACTCTTCAGACGACATCTCGCTTTGATTAAGCTCTGATCTAAACATACCTAAGTCTATGCTGTCAAGAGACATGGGAAGAGTGTTTCATCTCTATCACTTGATGAGAGCATCGAGTTTCACAAGAGTGTATTGCGCTTAGCAGCGTGGTAGGATGATAACATGGAGCACTCATGACACAGCCAGGCACCCTCACTGAGGGCGACCTCGTCGTCTTCAATGTGGGTAAGATGACAATTCGCCCCAACTTTTGGGAGACTAACAAGTGGGACACACGCGCTGTGATGGTCCTAGTTCGGGTTCCTCGTGAGACAGACCCACAGGTCGCTGTGGTTCTCATGAATGGTGCACCTGTTCAAGTTCCTGTCAAGTCACTGAAGAAGATCTGACAGTGGCGTGGGTCCCGCCGCACGAAGAAGTGTACCCCACACCAAACCAGGGAGAGCTCTGGCACATAAGAGACAACTCAGGTGAGCCCGACACATCGACCACTGTGCTGATCCTTGATGTCTTTGAGGCAGAGACAGGAGACCACCCGTACGGCATGAAGTACACTGCGGTGAGGTGTGTCCTCAAAGGTCAAGTTGTAGAGTTTGGGACGGGATGGCTCTACAAGATCGCTCAGGATCCTATTTAAGCACAGGTAGGTGTTTTTATGGGAGAAATAAGATGTCGTACACAGAGGCTGAGCTCAAGTCGCTGGAGGAGGGTATTCACGAGATAAAGTACTGTGAGGTCAGGGTAGCCCTGTCGCTCATAGAAGAGGTCAGGCGCTTGCGGGAGGCGCTTGCAGACATAAGCGAAGGCTGGACTTGTCCCTCCCGACGGGATAAACATGGGAATATTATCGCCCCTCCCGAGTGTAGGGCGATCGCAGACGCAGCGCTAGCGATTTAATAGCAGACGCAGCTCCACTGATACTTAGCTTCAAGAGGTGTCTTATGAGCACAGCAATGAAGATATCAGTGGGAGCTGCGATCGCAATTCTAATCCTTGCAGTCGTGGGTGTTGTTTGGGGTGTGACGACCCACACAGAGCCTGGCCTCATGAGGGCCTGCTGGCGATTCACGACAGTCGACAGTTATGACTGCGACGAGGGTGAGGATCTCGTCTGGGACAGGGACGAAATACCCCTGTCGGTCTCAGCTGACGGACTCATAGGAGAGACTCAGACCGCGATAGATCTTATCAACAGCCAAGTGGGCTGTGACATCCTGGAGTTCGCAGAGGCCTCGAGAATCGGAACTGATGTGACAATCATCTCTGACTCTCCGATGTCACCTGGAACAGGCAGAGGTGGCGCAACATGGCATGTAAGGGGCAGTGATGGCATGCGTGCACGAGTAGAGCTGTACGCTCCAGGAGCACTTGCCGAGCGTGTGATCGTGCATGAGCTGGGACATGTCCTAGGACTTGCGCACGATGAGCACACGGGCTCCATAATGTATCCCACACAGACCGACACACGCGACCTACAGTTCATACTCATCACTCAACACGACAGGTCGCTTCTCAGAGACCTCTACTGCGCTGAGTGATTACACTGTGTAGGGTGTGTTCTTGAGCGCGAGCACACGAATCATGCTTTGCCTCGATTTGATCTCTGATTTGACGCTGCGCTCCTGCCTCATCTGCTCATACACATCGATTGACTTGTCAATCTTAAGCTCGAGGCGCTCGAGCATAATCTCGTACACCTGCATCTCTTCGAGCAGCACCTGAAGCATCGCGTTCCTTTCTGCTTGGTCCCCCACTCCATCCCACACGTTCTTTTTCGCGTGATCCATACGTGTAAGTATAGGAATCCACCGGGTGTAAATGAGGGATCGTTTGGGATATAATTGGCAGGATGCCACAGCCAGGAGAGAAGAGATGAGCGAGGAAGAGAAAACCGAGAAGCGGATCACCCAGCACCTGGTGGATAACCTGTTCAGTTGCCTCGATGGCTTCGGCAGGCTCACCTACACCCTCGATGATTGCCGGCTCATCCAGCGCTTCATCCGGGAGGAGCACGGGGTTCACCTCTCCCTCTCGGAGTGCCAGCGCTTCTGGAAGTGGCGGAGCTCCCTGTGGGAGGCGAGCTTCCTCACGGTGGGGGATACTGCCGCGAACCGGAAGGAAGTGCTCGAGTTCTTCTTCCAGTGGCTCGATGAGGCGGATCTCTGGGATTGGTGCGAGGAGGAGGAGGGGCAGTGATGGATTCACCCCAGGTGGGCGAGCTCTGGCAGGTTCGGCAGGGCCACTACCTCCCCGAGGCCTTCGCTGTGCTCCGAGCAGGAACGGTGGCCACGGTGATCGCG
>Ga0172376_10008320_pt1 | contig 10865 bp, 6 predicted proteins | sample Lak35m_FD_121114 | JGI IMG/M metagenome (GOLD analysis project Ga0172376, IMG submission 121114) | Freshwater microbial communities from Kabuno Bay, South-Kivu, Congo - kab_092012_35m | ecosystem: Environmental > Aquatic > Freshwater > Lake | place: Democratic Republic of the Congo: South-Kivu... | reverse complement strand
GGAATTTTCGCCGGTGTTGGGAGTGATTGCCGGGATGGTATTTCTGGCGAAGGCGGGAATTTTGTCCGGGCGATTTTATGTGGAATCCCTGCTGATGTTTGGGACATCGCTGGTGATGGCAGCAATTGCGGCCTCGGATCTGCCGGACGTGAGTGTGTCACTGTTTGGAGTGATGTCGGCGGTGACGTTTTTTGTGCCTGGTCTGAAGTATTATCGGCAGCAGCGTCGTGGTCGTCGTCAGGGCTTCTGAATTCCGCAGCGCGGCGCTGATTTGGCAGACAAAAATGTTCGCCGGGGAACTCTGAAATGGCAGTGGAGTTTAAGTGTTGCCTGCGAGGTTTCCTGCCAGGAGATTGCTCATGAGCTGGTTCACAGAAAATCCGTGGCCTCTGCTGCTGCTGCTGGTCAGTGCCGCGGTGATTTGTCTGGTGCTGCAGCTGAAACGCTGCTGGCAGCTTGCGACGGGGCTGTTGCTGGGTGCGGCGGCCGTGTATCTGCTTGAGTCGCAGTTCGTGACTGAGTCTGAGCAGCTTGAGCTGCGGCTGGACGACATTCGGCAGGCCTTTGTGCAGGACGATCTGGCCAAAATCGAAACGTATCTGGCGGCCGAGAACCCGGAGCTGCGGAAACTGGCGGAGGACGGGATGAGGCTGGTGCAGGTCTCACCGGGGCTGCATTTGAAAGAGGTGCAGGTGCAGCTGAAGCCGGATGGTCAGCGGGCGGTGGTGGCGTTGCGGGCGAACGGCAATGTGACGCTGCGGGATTCGGGTCAGCCCATGTATATAGCGACTCGCTGGACGACCGTGTGGGTCCGCAGCGGAGGCGACTGGAAGCTGCGTGAGGTACAGCGGCTGGACCCGGTCAGCGGGCAGCCGACTGGAGCTTTGTCGGCGGGTCCCTGACTGTTTTGCGGCCGCAGGCTGCGGAAGATGGACGGCCTGGGAAGTCCGCTCCTGCGACACCGTCTGCAGCGATTCCGAAATCCCCGAGTTCACCGAATCTGCGCGAATCCCCCGGTTCTGCTTTCCATTCTCAGGAAACCCTGTAGACTTGGAAGCTCTGGCGACGCTGGGTCCCGGTGGTCGGCAACAGCAACAGCGGGGGTTTGGGTGCACAGCCTGGTCTGTGCCCTTCAAACTCGGGCCAGACAGCTTATGAAAGGTGGGCAATGCTGAAGAAATTGCAGGGTTTTCGCAATCTGGCGCTGACTGCAGCGCTGGCGTGTGGGGCGGCTGATGTGCAGGCTCAGGACCCCGGTCCGCAGCCTGAGTATCCTCCGTTCGCCAAGGTACTGGAAGGTTTTGAGAAGGTGGTGACGAAGGCCAACATCAATCCGATGTACACGCTGTATACGCGTGCGAAGGACGGCCAGATGTTCGCCGAGCTGCCTCGCGACTTCCAGATGCGGAAGTATTTTATTGCCACAACGGTAGCCAGCGGTGAAGAGTACGCGGGTCTGCAGGCCGGCGATCTTTACGTTTACTGGCGTCGTTATGACCGTCATCTCGCCCTGATTGCTCCGAATATCGAGTATCGTGCGGCCGGTGATCGGGAAGCTGAATCGTCGGTGAAGCGACTGTTCACGGATCGCGTGCTGATGGAAGTACCGATCATCACGATTGGACCGAACGGCGGTCCGGTGATTGACGTCGATTCGATGCTGCTGAATCCGGACCCGCGATTCAACATCGGGCCGGCTCAGTTCAATCCTTCGCTGACGCAGCGCGGTATCTTTTCGATTCGCACGGCGAAGGCCTTTGAGAACAACGTTGAGATTGCCTTTGAGGTTCCGTCTGCTCAGGACGGTGGCCTGAAGATCCTGCATTTCTCGATCAGCAACATTCCGGACAACACTGGTTACCAGCCGCGTCCGGCGGACAGTCGAGTGGGGTTCTTTACGACGTCGTATTCTGACCTTGCGAAGTACGACGACCGTGAGACTCGCATTCGTTTCATCAATCGCTGGCATCTTGAGAAGGCGGACCCGCGACTGCAGCTCAGCCCGCCGAAGAACCCGATTGTGTTCTTCATCGAGCACACGACTCCGGTGCGTTATCGTCGCTGGGTGCGTGACGGGATTCTGGCCTGGAATGCGGCCTTTGAGAAGGTCGGCATTACGAATGCGATCGAAGTGTACTATCAGGATGCCGCGTCCGGTGCTCACATGGACAAGGATCCGGAAGATGTGCAGTACAACTTTGTCCGCTGGCTGAACAATGACATTGGCACAGCAATTGGTCCCAGCCGAGTGCATCCGCTGACGGGCCAGATTCTGGATGCCGACATTATTCTGACGGACGGCTGGATTCGTCATTACAAGAAGCAGTTCACAGAGAACCTGCCGAAGATCGCGATGGAGGGTTACGGCCCGGACACGCTGGCGTGGCTGGCCGATCATCCGGAGTGGGATCCGCGTGTGCGGCTGGCACCGCCTTCGATGCGAGCCAGCGTGCAGCGTCAGATTGCGAAGAACGCTGCCCTGCCCTACGCCGGTCATCCGCTGTTCTCAGCCAATTCGGACGTACTGGGTGACGAAGAGTATGACGGTCTGAATCGTCCCAGCCAGGTGAACGGCCTGTGCATGGCAGCTGACGGTCTGGCGATGGAAGTCGCGATGGCGCGAATGACCTTTGACATTCTGGGCGGACTGTCCCAGGATCCTCCGGCAACCCCGGCGGCACCTGCGGGCGAGAAGAAACCGGATGCTCCGAAGGAACAGATGCTGGACGGCATGCCTGAGTCCTTTGTGGGACCGCTGATGGCTCACCTCGTGGCTCATGAAGTCGGCCATACTCTGGGTCTGCGTCACAACTTCAAGGCGTCCAGCGTGTACACGCTGGCGCAGATCAACAGCGACGAAGTGAAGGGCAAAAAGCAGCTGGCCGGTTCGGTGATGGATTACATCGGCACGAACGTGCGGCTGGATTCCGGCACACTGCAGGGTGATTACTGCATGACGGGTGTCGGCCCGTATGACCTGTGGGCCATCGAGTACGGTTACACGTTCGGTGACACGAAGCCTGTGTTGTCGCGTGTAGCTGAACCTGAGCTGGTGTTTGCGACTGACGAAGACACCGGTGGCCCGGACCCGCTGGCTCGCCGCTACGACTTCTCGAAAAATCCTCTGGATTTCGCAAACGAGCAGATCCGGCTGGTGAATCATCACCGAGCGAAGCTGCTGTCCGACTTCATCAAAGACGGCGACAGCTGGGACCGAATTCGTTATGGCTATGAAATGATTCTGTCCCTGCAGACTCGTTCGTTGTCCATGATGTCCATCTGGGTGGGTGGTGCACATGTCAATCGCGACAAGAAGGGCGATCCAAACGGTCGTCGGCCGATTGAAGTGGTGCCTGCTGAAACGCAGCGAGCTGCTCTGAACTTTGTACTGCAGAACGCTTTCCGCGACGAAGCCTTCGGACTGACTCCAGAGCTGACCACAGCGATGGGTCTGGACAAGTGGTATGACAATCAGGGTTCGATGAGTGAAGAGTCGACCTGGCCGATTCATGATCGGATCATGGGAATTCAGTCATCGATGATGACATCGCTGCTGAACCCGACGACTCTGCGTCGTGTTTATGACAACGAATTCCGCGTGCCAACGGACGCCGATTCGCTGACATTGCCCGAGCTGCTGCAGACGGTTACGGCGGCAGTGTGGTCTGAACTGGATGTGAAGGCTGAAGGCCAGTACACAGCTCGCAAGCCGCTGATCAGCAGTCTCCGCCGCAACCTGCAGCGGGAACAGCTGGAGCGACTGATCGACCTGACTCTGCCTGGCCGTTCACAGGGCCCGGCCGGCAAGGTAATCTCCTCGCTGGCTGCCCAGCAGCTGCGAGCGATTCTGCAGAAGATCGAAGCGGCCCAGCAGGGTGCAGCTGACAAGCATGACCCGTACACTGCTGCTCACCTGCAGCAGGCTCGCGATCGCATCACCAAGGCTCTGGATGCTGACTACATCCTGAATCCTGGCAGCGGTGGCGGCGGCGGACGCGAACTGATGCTGTTCGGTCGTGAGACGGAAGCCGGCGAACGCTGATTCAGCAGGCCGGTGCAGTGACTGCGGGGCTTTCGATGAGCGATCGTCGAAAGCCCCTTTTTTTGGTGGTTCTGGCAAGGAGTTGGGGGAATGGCGGGCAAAGCAGTGCTGAGTGTAGGCCAGTGCAGACCGGATTCGGCGGCCATCGGCCATTATCTGCGCAGCAATTTCGCAGCGGAAGTGGTGACTGCGGATACTGCCGCAGATGCACTGCGGCTGCTGGCTGAGCGCGAGTTTCAGCTGGTGCTGCTGAATCGGCTGCTGGATGCGGACGGCAGTGAGGGTATGCATATATTGCACGAGATCCGGCGGCAGGAAGGCTGGAACGGTATCCCCGTGATGCTGGTTTCAAACTATGCGGAGTGGCAGCAGAAGGCGGTCGCGGCCGGTGCTGTGCCAGGGTTCGGCAAAGCCGAGCTGAACCAACCGGAGACTCGCCAGCGCGTGGCGGAAGCCCTCGGAATCTGAGCAGCATTGAAGGACAGCAGATGAACCCCTGGCTTTGCCTGGCGCTGGCGATCGTCTGTGAAGTGGCGGGAACGTCTGCACTGCAGGCCTCCGCCGGATTCACTCGCCCGCTGCCATCGCTGCTGGTGACCGCTGGTTACGGGCTGGCGTTTTATTTCCTGTCGCAGACGCTGACCGCGATTCCGCTGGGAACGGCTTATGCAATCTGGTCGGGTGTCGGAACAGCCTTGATTGCGGCAATCAGCTGGGTTGTCTACGGTCAAAAACTGGACCTGGCCGCGATTGCGGGGATCGTGCTGATCACGGCTGGAGTGCTGGTGATCCATTTGTTTTCGCAAGCCCATGCCTGAGGCTCGTCGCATGATCTCGGAATTTATGGTGGTTGCCGAACATCGGCTGATCGAAGAGATTCTGGGGCAGTGGCGCGAGCAGATCGGACCCCAGTGGTCCGGCTATCGCGGTCATGTGTATCGGATGTTTAACTGCTGCCTGGCACTGCGTGAATGCTCTGAGGAAGAGACTTTGAAGCTGGCGGTAGCTGCCGCGTTTCACGATCTGGGCCTGTGGTCGGACCGCACTGTGGACTACCTGCCACCGTCGTCAGCACGGGCGGCAGAGTGGCTGCAGTCCAGGGGCCTGACGGACTGGATCGACGAGATTCGCCTGATCATCGACAATCATCACAAGCTGCGGGCTTACCGAGACAGTCAACAGCCACTGGTGGAGGTTTTTCGGCAGGCCGATCTGGTGGATTTTTCGCTGCACGTGATCCGCTGCGGAATTTCTGGCCGGGGGTTGCAGCAGCTGCGGCGGCAATTCCCCAATGCCGGCTTCCACTGGTTCCTGACGAAAACGGCTGCCGGCTGGTTTCTGCGTCACCCGCTGTCGCCTCCACCCTTTCTGCGCTGGTAACAAACGGGCTCTGCAAGCCGCTGCCGAGCCCGCGCGAGGGTCAGGGTGCTCTGACGCTCTGGCGCAGCAAAAAAACACGCAATCCTCCCCTCGCCCCCGTGAAACGGGGGAGAGGGGTCGGGGGTGAGGGGGCCAGCCACCCTGGACGGCCGCCTCTCGGGCCTTCAATAACGCAGAAAACAGGGCTCGGGCTGGAAAGCCCGAGCTACGGAAGTTGCCAGCGAATGTGCATCATGGCAGCTCTCAGTTTCCTCTCGACCCTTCGCGGCTTCCTTCGCGGCTTCGCGGCTTCGCGTGAGGCCCACCCCCTGCAAAATCCCCTGCTGCGGCAACCCCGGGATGGCGTCTAGCACCCCTCACCCCCATCCCCTCTCCCCTTCCAGGGGCGAGGGGTGCTCTGGCGCTCTGGCGCAGCAAAAAAACACGCAATCCTCCCCTCGCCCCCGTGAAACGGGGGAGAGGGGTCGGGGGTGAGGGGGACAGCTACCCTGGACAGCCACCACTCGGGCCTTCAACAACACAGAAGACAGGGCTCGGGCTGGAATGCCCGTGCTGCATTCATTCGTGTTGTTCATTCGTGGTTCAACCGAATCACTCTCCTGTCACTGCTCAGCCTTCGTCACGCTGCAGGCGGTCTTCCATGGCCGATTCAAACCCGGCACGGAATTGCGGCAGGTGCCGAGCCAGTGTCTGAAATTGCCGCTGCGGCATGGCAACCACATTCATGGCCGTGCGGCAGCGGACCGAGGCTGTGCGTGTGCGCTGCTGCAGCATCGCGATTTCACCAAAGAATTCACCGGCCTGCAGCACGGTCAAAATTTGCTCCTCAACACCCTCACCCGACGGGCTGACCACTTCGGCCGAGCCGCTGATGATCACATACAGCGAATCGCCGCGATCACCCTGATGAAATACATACTCGCCCGGCTCAAAATGCAGCTCCTGCACACCGCCCTGAGACTCCAGTCGCAGCTGCACCGTCTCCGGCGGGACCAGCAGGTCCAGCAGCCATGAAAAGGCGACTCGCAGTCGCCGATCCAGCCCCGGCAGTTTCCACCAGTACACAAAACGCCACATCACCCATGCCGGGAATCCGGACAGCCGAATGCGTCCGAAGAGTTCGGCGACGGCCGAGCGATGTCCCAGCGAGCCCATTTTGCCGAGACCCGGGAAGGCAAATTTTGTGAGTTTTCCGCCGCGAATCCGAGCTGCGATGTTGGCGGCCAGCACCGCCGCCTCACGCGTGGCATGCTGGGCTGTGGGCGGAGCAAATCCGCCATCTGCTCCGTTCGGTATCCGCGCGGCATCACCAACCGCCCACACATTCGCCACTCCCGTGACCTCCAGATGCCCGTCAACCACAACTCGCCCGCCTTCCTGCGGCAGCGACAGGCTCGCCAGCAGCGGATTGGCAAAGGCCGGCACGGTCGATACCACTGTGCGAGTGGCAATACGCTCGCCACCAGCCAGCACCGCCGCGTCGGAAGTCGCCGTCTGCAGACGCTGTCCCAGCCGCAGCTCGACGCCCCGCCCCTGCAGAATCCGCTGAGCATACAAACCCAGCGATGCACTCAGCTCCCGCTCCAGGATTCGCTGGCCCGAATGCACCAGCAGCACGCGTAGCTCACGCGACAGATCCCGGTGCAGCCGCGCCGCTGCCGACCGCAGGAAGTCGTTCATTTCGGCCGCCACTTCCACGCCGGAAAAACCGCCACCGCCCACGACAAAGGTCAGCAGCTGTCGCCGACGCTCTTCGTCAGACTCAATATCCGCTTCGTGCAGTACGTTGATCAGATGATTTCGCAGCCGGACGGCATCAGCCAAAGTCTTAAAGGCCATCGCATGCTGCTGCAGTCCCGTCATGCCGCGAAAATCCGTCACCGTACCGGCAGCCAGCACCAGATGATCGTAAGACAGAACCAAAGGCTGAGGCCGAAATCCGGGTGCGAGCGTGACTGTGCGAGCCTCCAGATCGACGGATTCCACTTCCCGCACATACAGGCGACAACGCGGAATCAGCCGGCTGATCGGACTGACCGTGTCCAGCAGGCCGATATTCCCCGAAACCACTTCGGCCAGCATCGGCTGGAACACAAAGTAGTTTTCCCGATTCACCAGCGCAATCTCGACTCGCGGATCCCGCCCCAGCAGCCGCTCCAGATGCATCGCCGTATAGACGCCGCCGAATCCGCCGCCCAGAATCACGATTCGCACCCGCTCGCTCACGTTCGTTCTCCTGCTGCAGCTCAACGGGGCGATCTGCAGTTCGTCAGCGATCGGCGGAAAACACCTTGTCATCCGCCCGACCACCAGACTGCACCCACGCCAACAGATCCAGTATCTCGTCCCGCGAATAAGTAATCAGCAGGCTGGCCGGCATCGTCGAAATCATGGATGCCTCCAGCTCTTCAATTTCCCCTCGCGGCAACACCAGCTTCGTTTCCGGTTTCAGCGGATTCGGCAGCAATGTCACCGACTCAGCCGACTCTTCCAGCTTCAGCCCCGATACCGCTCGTCCGTCCTGCAGCACGGCCACCCACGTCTGATACTGCTTATTGATTTCGTGAGATGGTTCCAGAATTTGCTGCAGCAGTCGTGCACCGCGGTAGCGTTCCGCAATCTTTGTCAGATCCGGCCCCAGCACTGACCCCACATCTCCCAGTCGATGACACTTGCTGCAGCCCGCAGACACAAATACCGCCTGTCCCTGCCCCGCCGCTCGTCCCTGCAGCGAATCGGCAGCCTGAGCCAGCTCGGAAGTCGACCACATCCGCACGAAACTGCGCACAGGAGCCGCCGCAGATGCAGGCAACGGCGCATCAGCAGGCAGCACATAAAGCGTCGCCTGCATCACACGCCAGTGCCCCGGATAAGTACACACAATTCGATACTCACCCGGTTCCTTTGGAGCCTCGAAGTACATCGTGTACGCATCACCCGGCTGCAGAATCGGAGTAAAGCACAGCTCTCGAGGATCCTCGGGAACATAATGCGTGGCAATCGCGCGAGGGTTGCTGGCCAGCTGCATCGACTGCTCGCCAAATTCCTCCACCGCATCCGCTCGCACCACCGCCGCATTGTGCGGCATCCCCGGATCAGAATTGCGAAACGCCAGCGACACGCGAGCTCCCGGGGGAACTCGCAGCACGCGAGGCTCATACTGCAGACCCGGAGCTGCGCCGAAAGACAGCTTCAGCGAACTGGAAACCCAGCCGAAATTGGTGCCATACTGTTCCTGCTGCACCAGCCGCGGATCCTGCTCGTACTTTTCCGCAATCGGAAAGTCCGGGGCCGGACGCTTCACCGTTTTCACGTAACCGTCAAAGTCACGGAAATCGTCCCGCTGATTCAAAATCGTGGCAAACACGTCCGGCCTGATTTCAACGCCGGTCTGTGTTCGCAGGCGAGCATGCAGATGAAACTGCATCACAGGGTGCAGCTGCGGAATCTCAAGGAACACGGTTCGGCCGTCCGCCAGCAGCCGCGCTGACTTTACCGGCACATAATCATGTCCCTGCCGACCCGGTTCCTTCACAGAATACTCAGGCGATCCGTAACCGGCACTGTACAGATAATTCCACTGCTGACAGAAAAAATTGCCGGCCGTCACACTGGCCGGATCCAGCGGTTCGCTGAACTGCACCTGCACACCGTTGCCCCACGCGGCGAATGACTGCGGCAGCACCAGCCTGTGCTGCGTCAGCCGCAGCCGCTGCAGACAGCCATCCTCAGCCGCGTAACTCTGCCAGCCCTCGGTGCCGGCAACGAACACACTGCCGTCCCGACCGCTGTAAGCCACTCGACAGATGCCGCTGAGATAATTGCCCGGCAAAGGCACTATTGCTCCCTGACTGCGGCCACCCACCACATCCCGCAGCACCACATACGACTGACACGCTCCAAACGATGTTCCCAAAGCAGCACCGGACAGCGCCCCCAGCCGAGGATCCTCGGGCAAATACCCGATTTCACCCGTGGAATTGTCTACACCACGCGGCAGGTACAGCAGCGGCAGGTCATAGCCATAACGACCGTGATTCTCACGCGGTCCGTTCAGGCCGTGATAGCTGCCCCGGCTGACTTCGAAAATGGCTGATGCCGGAGTCCAGGTGCCTTCCTGCACCGATGCCAGTACCACACCACCGTCCGGACTGACGCCGATCCCGTTCGAATTTCGCAGACCACTGCCCAAAGATTCAATGCGTCCCGAACTGTCACGATGCGCGACACCAAAATCTCGCGCTGATACTGACCAGTACAGGTCACCCGTCTTCGTCTGCTGCAGCGAAGTGCAGAAGTCGTGTCCGCCGGTGGTCGGATACTCATTCGTGACACATTCATAAAAGTCAGCCTCACCGTCGCCGTTCAGATCGTGCAGACGCGTGATCTGATCAGACCCCAGCACCAGGATCTGATCCTGCTGAATCACCATCCCCAAAGATCGATACAGCCCCGCCGCGATTCGCTGCCATGAAAGTTTATTGCTGCCGCCAACGTTTTCTGCACCGGAACACAGCCAGACCTCACCCATCAGCGTCGCGACGGCAATGCGCCCATCACTCAGACAGCCCACACCACCAATTCGCATGGCAGAACGAAACGGGTTATTCGGGTAATGCGGCAGGGTCAGCGTATCAATCGCCAGCGGACCGGATGCATCACCCGGCACGGCAGACGTCTCAGCACGACGATCGACCCACTGTCCACGCAGCTCCTGTGGCCAGATATTCGTGGCAAGCGACTGCAGCAACTGTGCCGACGCAGCCGACGGAGCCGGAACCGGGCTGGCATCGCGAGCAGCCGCATCACCTTCAAAAGACTCAAGTTGCAGCGTCAGCTGCCGCGCCGGACTGTCGCCGAAAGACAGCCGAACACTGCCGTCCGCTGCCTGCAGTGCTGCCGTGCCTGAGCCGCCAGCCAAAGTCAGTCTTTCAGTCAGTCCGTTCTCTGAAATCCTGATGGCCCCCTGAGCTTCCGGTCCGCTGACCAGCTGTGCCCCCGCACCGGCGGTCGCCAGCTGCAGCATGGTGCTGGCCGGCAGGCGACCGTCCAGCAGCAGACTGCGAATCAGTCGCCCGTTCTCGTACCGACACTCTTCAAACACCCGCGCCTGACCGATCTGAGACACAAAAACAACACGCTCACCGGCTCGGTAATATCCCAGATATCGACGAGCCGTACCGGCCGGCAGCAGCCACTGCGAAGAGACGTGCGGCCACAGACGGCGGCCCTCAATCCGCACACCGTCCATCAGACCAAATCGCACAAAACCCCAAACCACAAACGAACCGTCCCACGCCTCTGTAAATGTCTGCTGCTCGGGATCAAACAGCACGGATGTCCGCGTCGCCGGGTCCAGCAGCACATTGACTGCCTTCGCGGTCGTCCGACCAAAATGTCGGGTCAGCTGGCAAACCACATTGCCGGTTTCTGTTTCGTTCAG
>Ga0172376_10008316_pt1 | contig 10869 bp, 6 predicted proteins | sample Lak35m_FD_121114 | JGI IMG/M metagenome (GOLD analysis project Ga0172376, IMG submission 121114) | Freshwater microbial communities from Kabuno Bay, South-Kivu, Congo - kab_092012_35m | ecosystem: Environmental > Aquatic > Freshwater > Lake | place: Democratic Republic of the Congo: South-Kivu... | reverse complement strand
AGTCATGCCATTGGGTTTTTCAAATCAGTCCACTCATCATGTACTTGCCCACGAGCTGGTACATGCCTTTCAGTTTAACAATGTGCAGACAAGTGATACGACTTCCCTTCAGAATCTGGCCAACCTTCCCCTTTGGATGATTGAAGGTATGGCAGAATATCTCTCTCTCGGGCGGATTGACCCCTTCACGTCCATGTGGATGAGAGATGCTATTCTCAATGACAATCTGCCGGAAATTCAGAAAATGAACGATTTCAGGTATTTTCCTTACCGATATGGCCACGCCCTAATGGCATATCTTGGAGGAACCTATGGTGATCAGATCATCAATCCGCTATTTATGAGAACCGGTGTTGTTGGGTTTGAAACAGCTATGGAAGAGATCCTGGGCCAGGATGTAAAAACATTGTCAGCTGCATGGCATGAAGCTATGAAAAGGCATTATCTGGCCTATATGCCTGCCCAGAAGGAAAAACCCCAGGGACGTCGTTTAATTACTTCTAAAAATGGTGGACGCATGAATCTCTCCCCTTCCATCAGCCCAAATGGAAAATATATTATTTTCTTGTCTGAAAAAGATCTTTTTTCTACTGATTTATACCTGGCAGAAGTTTCTTCCGGTAAAATTGTAAATAAAGTGACCAGTTTGTCACAATCCGGCGACCTCGATTATATCAATGTTATGGAATCCTCAGGATCCTGGTCTCCCAACAGTAAAGATTTTGTGTTTACCGGGATTAAAAAAGGTAGAAATGTGCTCGTATTCAAAGATGCAGATACAGGAAATACACTGGACATAAAAGAGATAGAGGGAGTCCCTGCATTTGTAAATCCAACTTATGATCCGGACGGAAAAAATATATTGGTTACGGGACTGGTTGATGGTCAACCAGATCTCTTTGAGTTCAACATCAAAAGTGGAAAGGTAAAAAGACTTACCAACGACATGTACAGTGAAAATATGGCTGTCTATGCCCCTGATGGAAAAACAATTTATTTCTGTTATGACAAAAAATCTGTTGATGAAGGCAGAAAAAACGGCAGATATACTTTCGATATTGCCGTATTGGAAAGAGAAGAACAGCGCATTGAGGTTCTTGATTTTTTCCACGGTGCGGATAATCTGAATCCGGTTTTTGATTTTGAAGGTAATTTTTATTTTGTAAGTGACAGAGATGGCTTAAGAAATCTCTATAAATACGACGTAAAGTCCGGCAAAATCTATCAAATGACAGATCTGATGACCGGAATTAGCGGTATTTCAGGGCATTCACCAATGATCAGCGCAAGCACAAAACGGGATAAAATAGTCTACACGCATCATATCAATAGCCAGTATGAAATTGTAGACGCCACCAGTGATAAATTATTATCAAAACAAATTGAGGACATCAATAAGGTTGATTTGACCGCAGGAACGCTACCCTCTGAAGGGAGTCCGGTGTATGATATAGTTGGAGATAATTTCCGAACGATAGATGCGCGTCAATATTTCGAAAATCTGCCTACGAAAAACATGCCTTACAAACCAAGTTTCAAACTTGACTACATCACCGGAGGAGTTGGGATGGGTAGTGTCGGTGCAACAAGCAGTAATTTCAGAAATGCCCAGGTAATGCAGGGCGGTGTAGCTATGGTTTTTAGTGACCTTCTGGGCAATAATCAACTATTTGGTCAGGTAGCACTGAATGGAGAAGTCACCGATGCGGCAGGAATGTTTTCATACATCAATACAAAAAACAGAGTAGCATGGGGTGTGGGTGTTGGTCACATCCCTTTAAGAACAGGTTACCAGACGTACAGCAACAAAATCATAGACTTTAGTGGTGCCCCCTTAAATGCCCTTGTTGTTACAACCAATTTAATTCGCGTGTTTGATGAAACCGTCAATTTTTTTGCACAGTTTCCATTCAGCACCACGCTAAGACTGGAAGCAGGCATTGCAGGTCAGTACCGTTCATTTCGATGGGACGAATACAATGATTACTACGCGTGGAATCAGTTTGGCGGGTATAATTTTCTAGGATCAGACAGAACAAAAGTTGAAACGGGTGAGTCATTACAAATTGATCAATACTATACCATCCTGAAAGGTCCGGGTGCAAGTGCAAATGTGGCCTTAGTCGGCGATAATTCATTCTTCGGATTTACCTCTCCTCTGGCAGGACAACGCTACCGGTTTGGAGTAGAACATTTTATCGGGAATGACAAGTATACAGCCTTTATTGCAGATTACCGAAAATATTTTTGGTTCAAACCTGTTGCCCTGGCTTTACGAAGCACAAATTTTATACGGTTTGAAAAAGAAACAAACTCCGTGTATCCCTTTTACATAGGTAATATTGGATTTGTAAGGGGCCTTGGAGGGGTTCTGGGTGCAGATCTTGAATCCCAGGGGCTTTCCTGGCCCCAGGTACTGGGGTCTAAAATGATGTTGACCGGCGCCGAACTTAGATTACCTTTTACCGGACCAAAACAAATGGCCATTATTCCAGTGAAGGGTTTTATTTCGGACCTGAATCTGTTTTATGATGCCGGTGTGGTATTTGACAGATTTAATGAATTTTCTGAAGGTAAACTTATTTATGCAGTTCTCAGGGATAGTAATGGAGAAATTATAACAGATAATAACGGTAATGTGGCATATGGATACCAAAATGTAAAGCCCCTTTTTCTGCAATCTGTCGGAATATCCTGGAGAATAAATCTTTTTGGGGCATTGATTATCGAACCTTACTATGCCAGGATTCTGACAAGAGGTAGTAAGTTTAACTTTGGCCTTAATATTCTCCCCGGGTGGTAAAACATTCCTTTTAAATCACTTGTTGCATTATCATTCAATTATCGTATGATTAATAAAAATATGTCAACTTTCATCATTCGGGCAAAATTCTGCATAGTAGCAATTTTCCTGATGTCATTATCATCTGATACTTTTTGTCAGATACAGCAAAGAGTCAATCTCGCCAACGAATATTTTAATGCCGGCGAATTTGAGAAAGCTGCTGATATGTACGAAAAACTTTATAATGAAAACAATAAAAACACAAGCTTCTTTAACAGGTATATCCAATGCCTGATTGAAACAAAGGCGCTTGACAAAGCAGAAAAAACTGTTCGGGATGAGTTAAAAAAGCAGCCGGGTCAGGTTGTTTTTCATGTAACACTTGGTCAGATTTATGAAAGACAGGGTGAAAAAGTTAAAAGCAATACAGAGTTTAACAAAGCTGTTGAGAAGATTACAGCGGATCAGAATATTATTGTTTCCGTGGCCTCTGCGTTTACCAACCTGGCCAAGTATGACTATGCAATTAAAGCATACCTCAAAGGAGAAAAGGAGACTAAAATACCCTACCTTTTCACCTACAACCTGGCAGAATTATACCGCAGAAATGGTGATGTTCCTAATATGATTCGCTACAATCTGCTTTCCCTGTCAAAGGAAAACACTCAACCTCTGCAGATCCAAACCAATTTACAAAGATATCTTCAGGAAGACGATTATAAAGAGTTACAAAGTCAGCTGTATCAGTTGATCCAGGAATTTCCCAATAATTCAGTGTACAGTGAAATGCTGGAGTGGACATTTATTACCCGGAAGGAATACGTCAAGGCCCTTAAACAGGCAAAAGCTCTCGACAGACAACTCAATGAAAACGGAGGTCGTGTTTTTAATCTGGCCCAGATAGCTTATAGTGATGATGATTATGGAACAGCTGCTGAGGCCTTTAAATATATTTCAGAAAATTATCCGGTAAATTCGGCTTATTACCTCGAATCCAGGAGGGGACTTTTAAATAGCCGTAAAGCCATCATTACAAAAAAATTCGATTATACCCTGACCGACCTGGAAGCATTAAAAAAAGAATATCTTGATTTTTTTGAGCTATTGGGCAGAAATGCGCAGACAGCACAGTTAATGATTGAATATGCCACATTCGAAGGTTTTTATTTGCACAATTTACCTGCAGCAATTGAAGTACTTGAAGCGCTGCTGCAATTTGGATCTGTAAGTACCGAAACAACTGCCTCGGCTAAAATTGCACTTGCTGATTTTTACCTCATGAATGGAGAACGATGGGAAGCCAGTTTGCTGTACAGCCAGGTTGACAAGGATTTTAAAGATGGTGTACTGGGAGAAAAGGCAAGATACCAGAATGCAAAATTATCTTACTATGCAGGAGATTTTGAATGGGCCCAGGAACAGTTTAAAATACTCAAAGGGGCAACTTCAAAACTAATAAGCAACGATGCCATAGATATGTCCGTGTTTATTCTTGACAATTTAGGACTGGACACGACAGAAGTTACCCTTCAGATGTTTGCTTCTGCTGACCTGCTGATTTTCCAGAATAAGTTTGACGAAGCTTTGCAAAAGCTTGATTCTGTAAGTATATTATTTCCCGAACACAGTCTTGAAGATGATGTACTGTATCAGAAAGCCCAGATTTTTAAAAAATTGAGAAAAATAGACAAGGTAGTACCGCTTTTTGAAAAGATTACAGAAACCTACAAAGAAGAAATCAAGGCGGATAATGCCCTTTTCGAACTGGCAGAAATTTATGAAACCGTTTTAAATGATAAGGAAAAAGCTAAAATGCTTTATGAAAAACTATTTATAGATTACAGTGGTAGCACTTTTGCCGTAGAAGCCCGAAAAAGATTCCGGATCCTGAGAGGTGACGAAATCTGATACTTTTTATACATTAAATCCAACAAATTAAATGGGGCCAGAAAAATATTTCCTGACCCCATTGTATCTTTATATGGAAATGATTATTCCTTGCCAAATCCATAAGTCATTTGATCCTTGAAACTTTGCGGGAAGTTTTCTACGCCTGCAAAGCCCAGCTGAATATCCCGGCCTTCATGAGGTATCGCCGCCGTACCAAATAAATAATCCCAGATAGCCAGTGTGAGACCAAAGTTAATTCCAAAAGGCTTGTCTTCGGGCATCTGATAGGAATGATGCCAAATATGCATTTCAGGACTATTGAATAATTTTTTCATATAGGGACCAAAAATAAATATGCCTGCCATCACACTTGCCACTAAACCAGCCAGTTTAACAAGCCAGGTTGCCCCATCAAATATCTCAATATCTGCAATGCTCAAGATCATAGCTGTACCATTCAGTCCACCCAGTATACCTCCCGTGACTTTACCGCTTACTGTAATATTGCTGTGATTGTAATGTCCAACGGCAAGCGTAAAAATATGAATGATGAAAAAGTCATACAACCCAATACCTAGAAGTGCCAGTGGTATGTACTCAAGCGTTCTGTATACGACGTTTTCCATCCAGTGGTACCGGAGATGTGCGGCAAACCCCATTTGTTCAACTGAATGATGTACTTTATGAAAACTCCATAAAAAAGGTACTCTGTGCAATAAACGGTGAATCCACCACTGAACAAAATCCCGAACGATGAATCCAATGAGCAGAATCGACCACATGGGTATATTTCTCAGGGGATTAGACTCCTGAAGATTAAATCCTGTTATACTTTTTATGGCATCGTTAAACAGGTTGACAACCACATCAGAAGCCGCATTATATATTACAAGTGAAAAAAGAAAAAAATTGAAAAACATATAAAAAAAATCCAGCCAGAAATCCTTTCTTAATAGAGGCTGATCTTTACGCCAGGGACGGGCAACTTCCAGAACAAAAAAGAAAAGTGATACTAATATCAACCAATAAAAGTAATTGTGCCATGAAGGATGTGTAATTTCATTCCACAGATAGGAAGCATATCCCTTGTATGCATTGACAATGGTATTCAGTATGTCCATCTTTATATTATTGTTCTGTTTTCCACTTATTATACCCCTCCAGCATATTGTAGGCATTTTTAAAACCTGTATCCATCATCATTGCTTTTGTGTACCCGCTTCTTCCCCCGGACGCACAATACACCAAATAATCTTTTTGTTTATCCAATGCCCCAATTCTGGCATTAAAATCAGGTGAATCATAATCTATTTCTATGGCACCTTCAATTTTGCCTCCTGCAATTTCCTCTGGTGTTCGAACATCTATGATGACCAAATCAGGATTTTTCTGAATGAGTTCTCTCGCCTGAACAGTTGTAATATCTGCAAATCGGATAAGTGTGTCCCTTTTCCTGCTATCTTCTTTAGCCAATAAATTTGGGTCAGCAGATTTTGCTTCGTTTGAAGAGTTACATCCCAGCCCAGCCAGGGCTATTACAGCTAAAAATAAACCTTTTTTAAAATGCTCCATGCTAATTTTTTTTGCGTGATAAGTTTTTTTTTAAAAAAATTTAAAATGTAAATCATAAGAAATTATTTCAAAAATATATTTATGAGATTTTTCATTTACAAATTGCATCTTATGAATATTTCCAAATGCAAAGTTATTTTAAAAAAAACATTGTATCTGTTACTTTTATAACATAACGTTTATTTTCTTTCATTCAAAGAAATGTCATACTAAAAACACAATCTTAATAAACAGTATGGCTGATTAGATTGTATTAGTTACATGAATACTCAGCTATCCTGGAATATAAAAAATAAAAGACCATTTCTCATATCTGGCCCATGCAGTGCAGAAACTGAAGACCAGGTGATGAAAGTAGCTCAGGATCTGAAAAGTACAGGGCAAATTGACTTATTCCGGTCAGGGATTTGGAAACCACGCACAAGACCCGGTGCATTCGAAGGCGTCGGAGATATAGGTCTGCAGTGGCTACGCCGCGTTAAAACTGAACTAAGCTTACCCGTTACAGTTGAAGTAGCAACTGCTAATCATGTTGAAAAATCATTAAAAGCAGGGATTGATGTATTATGGATTGGTGCCAGAACCACCGTAAATCCTTTTGCGGTGCAGGAAATTGCCAATGCCCTGCAGGGAACAGACATTCCTGTCATGATAAAAAATCCAGTGAATCCTGACCTTGGACTCTGGATAGGTGCAACAGAACGGATTCTGGGTGCCGGAGTGGAAAATATCGCAGCCATACACCGGGGCTTTAGCAGCTCAGGAGAAAAAATATACAGAAATAAACCCTATTGGCATATCGCTATTGATTATCATCAGTATTTTCCTCAAATACCACTCATAAATGACCCCAGTCACATTTGTGGTCGAAGAGATTTGCTTTTTCAGATAGCTCAAAAAGCAATGGATCTTGAATATGACGGATTAATGCTGGAATCTCATCCTAATCCGGATCAGGCCTGGAGTGATGCTGCGCAACAGGTTACTCCTAAGGACTACAAACATATCATCGACAAACTGGTGATAAGAAAAAAAATTCCTGACTCATCAGCAGATATTAATGCGCTTGAAAAATTCAGGCATGAAATTGATGCTATTGATGATGAACTGCTTCTCATTCTGAGTTCAAGAATGGATATTGTACGCAAAATCGGTGCCCTGAAAAAAAGTAATAAAATCACAATATTGCAGCAAGACAGGTGGTTACAAATATTTCAAAAATTTATGGACCGGGGATTGTTAAACGGCTTAAGTGAAGATTTTTTAAATCATCTGGTAAAAGCCATTCACGATGAAAGTATTGCCCAGCAGGAACACATTATGAATTTGCATGATGAGGAGCAGGAATAAAATTTCATTTTTTTATTCCCACTTTCCAAAATTCTGAGAATCACCTCTAAGTATAGCCTTTGCCGAGGCAATTAATGAATTTACATAATCAATCTGAGTTTTAACCTGAAGTTTAAAGTCTGCACTATTTTTAATATCTGCTGTATTATGCTGGATAGAGTCAAGGTATATTGAAAGCAAATCACTATTTGCTACAATCAGAATTTTACTGTTCTCTGCTTTCAGAACTTCAAGCTCATGAGAATTGGATTTACCTTCTTCAATATAACTGTCAAGTTTAAAAACATAATGTCGTGTGGAGTCCAGTGAACGTATTAATTCAGATTTCAATACTGTATATTCAGACTTTTCATGATTACAAGAGAAAGAAAGCGATACTGTAAAAGCAATACAAGCTAAAATTGCTATTTTATTGCAGGATAAATGGACTATCATTTAATAAATTTTACTTAAAACCCTGATCCGGGAAGGATATATTTATATATCAGATCACCGAGCTGCTGTCTGAAGTTATTTTTTAGCATCTGTTGATTTTCGCGGGTTGGATTGACCCTGTTGGTCAGTAAAACATAAACCAGTTCATGTTCAGGATCTGCCCACGCAAAAGTTCCTGTAAATCCTGAATGTCCAAAACTGTTCGCACTACTAAGTAATGGGGCATTTTTAATTTCCGGGTTAAAGTCCTTTTTGTCAAAAGCTATTGCTCTGCGTATTCCCTTTTCCGGAAACTGGTAAGAAGTACATTCCCTGACTACCTCCGTCTTCAATATACGTTCCTTCCCAAAAGACCCATTTTTCATAAACATGTACATGACTTTCGATAAATCATTTGCATTCCCGAAAAGACCAGCATGTCCCGAAATCCCTCCCATCATGATGGCCCCTTCGTCATGGACATATCCGTGAATTAAAGTTTGTCTGAACAAAGAGTCATATTCGGTCGGGATTATCTGATTGTCTCCAAAATGATTTAATGGATTGTATTTTAATGAACCGGCACCCATCCTTGCATAGAGTTTATAGAGATAATCTTCCCAGGAAAGACCTGTAATTCGCTTACAAATCTCAGGGTAAAAATAAAAATGCATATCGCTGTATACATAACCTTGTTCAGGGGTTATAGGACAATTTAATATCGTATTTAATATGGTGTCCCGATAACTATTCGACATCCACATACTATCATGAATGCGGACATTATAGCCATCACGCTCCATAAAGGAAAACAAACCACTTTTAAACGTTATACTACGTGTATTAACAGCTTTTTTCCAGAAATCCTGACTACCATTCTTAATGGTTTCAGCTTCATTCACCACTATTTTTTGCTTCATTCCAAATAAAATCTGGAAAATATTTCGTTTGCCGATACGACAAATCGTTTGAGAAGCCCATTCAGGATGTTGCTGCAAGGCATTTCTCAGTGTCTGAACACTGTCAATAGTATTTTTCCAGAAAGGAATCCAGGCCTTAAGGCCTGCTGTATGCGTGAGGAGCGACCTGAATGTTAAATTTTCCATAGAGGTATTTTGTGCCCCCGGATAATATTTTGAAAATACGGAATCCAAAGCAAACTTGCCTTCACTCATCCATGCCATAACTGCCAGACCTGAAGCAGCAATTTTTGTTATCGAAGCCATATCATAAAGATCATCCACATGAACCCGTCGAATGCGCTGATTTTGATTTTCCGGGTTTATACCGGGTGACATGGATTTGGTCCCGTTACCTTGACCCGAAAAATCATCCATAGCATCATCTTTATTTGAATTTGTATTTGAAGACTTAGCATCATCTACAGGCAATCTGTCTTCCGGGCTGGCAAAAATATGACCTCCATAAGCTTTTCGATGTATTACCTGCCCTTTGTGAATGACCTGAACAACGCCTCCGGGAAAGTATCCACGAGATACAGCATCATCCATTATAGAATCAATGTCAATGGACAACTTCTCATTATCAATACCGGACAAATCTGCCCAGCCATATTTCAACCTATCTGCAGATTCTACTGCAATACCAGTGCCTGCTGGAAAATCAGGACCAACAGATACCGGCAACTTACCGCGAATAGGAATTGCTCCGAAAACTGCCTGCGCCGCAGCCTCCTGAGCATATTTAGTATCCTGATAACCTACCAGCACTGACTTAAAGTTTTGTAAATCACCCACTAATTCCAAACCATATGGATTTCCAAACCACAAAAGGTTTGCAAATGGATGGCTCTTCAACGCATTGATGGCCTGCAGTATTTCCGGAGTGATTCCGTATTGCTGATTTGGTCTCACCTGCTGAAGCAGGACGGAGACAAACACCTGATCAACATCTTTAATGATATTCATTATACTATCCAATGAGGACGCGTTCATCTGTGTTTTTGGTACATTGACAACCTTAACGGAGGTATATAAGTTGAAGAAATCAGAAACCGGCTGATTGTCGTTTGCATTTAAACATACAATAGCTATTTTTGAGGAAAGGTCTTGTACTGGAATGGCTTTATTTTTATTGATCAGCAATGTCAACATTTGCTCTGCCATGGCGTAATTCAGTACTTCTGCATCATGTGTATTCAGATCACTCAGCAAATACTCCACATCAATTGGCCTAAATTGCTGAAGTCCAAGCCAGCTCTTTGCCTTTAAAATTTTTATAACTTTCTGATCAATTTCGCGGGTTGATAGCTTTCCTTCCTCAAGCGCCTTTTTGATAGCTTCAACGGCTTCGGGAACATCCACGAATGTTTCTATAACATCATTTCCGGCAGAAAGAGCCATGACAACAGCTTCTCCTTTTGGAAAATGCTTGGTAATTCCTTTCATGTCTATAGCGTCAGTAAAAACAAGTCCATCAAATCCAAGATCTTTTCTGAGTACACCCTGTAGTGTTTTTCTTGACAGCGTAGATGCCATATTTTTTTCTGAATCGATGGCGGGAATGTGCAAATGAGCCGTCATAACACCGGACAATCCATTGTCAATCAAAGTCTTAAAAGGGTAAATTTCAGTATTGTAAATGCGTTTTTTATCATGTTGAATTACAGGAAGGTCCAGATGTGAATCCGTATCTGTATCACCGTGTCCCGGAAAATGTTTTGCCGTGCATATGATTCTCTGATTTTGCATCCCTCTCATCACTGAAAGGCCTTTTTGAGCCACAAGTTCCTTCTTCTCTCCAAAGGATCTGAAGTTGATAACCGGATTGCGCGGATTATTATTGATATCAACTACAGGCGCATAATTAATATGTACACCCATACGGCGACATTGCCT
>Ga0172376_10008315_pt1 | contig 10869 bp, 8 predicted proteins | sample Lak35m_FD_121114 | JGI IMG/M metagenome (GOLD analysis project Ga0172376, IMG submission 121114) | Freshwater microbial communities from Kabuno Bay, South-Kivu, Congo - kab_092012_35m | ecosystem: Environmental > Aquatic > Freshwater > Lake | place: Democratic Republic of the Congo: South-Kivu... | reverse complement strand
GATGCCGCGCATGTCAACAACCCGCTCGGTGGCATGGGCATGAACGGCGGCATCCACGACGCCTGGAACCTCGGTGCCAAGCTGCTGCGTGCCCATGCGGGTGAGGACGCCGAGACGCTGCTCGCGACCTATGACCGCGAGCGCCGCGGTGTCACCACGCGCTTCGTGCAGGAGCAGACCATGGCCAACAAGAAGATGCTCGAGGCCAAGGATCCGGACGCGCAGGTGCGGCGGCAGCGAGACCTGATGGCGACCGCGGCGGACCCGGTGCGGGCCCGCGCGTTCCTGCTGCGCAGTTCCATGATCGATGGTCTGCGCGAGGCGGGCGGCCTCGACTGACGCGGGGTCAATGCCCCGGGAAAGCCACCAGCGTCTGCACCGGCAGGCCCATGGCGCGCAGCCGCGCGGCGCCGCCGAGGTCCGGCAGGTCGATCACGAACGCGGCGGCGACCACCTCGGCGCCGATGGAGCGCAGCAGCTCGACGGCGGCGACGGCCGTGCCGCCGGTGGCGATCAGGTCATCGACCAGCAGCACGCGCTCGCCCACCCGCACCGCGTCGCGGTGCACCTCTATCTCGTCGGTGCCGTACTCGAGCGCATAGGCGATGCGTACCGTCTCGTGCGGCAACTTGCCCTTCTTGCGTACCGGCACGAAGCCCACCCCGAGGCGGTGCGCCACCGCGCCACCCAGGATGAAGCCACGCGCCTCTATGCCGGCGACCTTGGCGACGCCTGCGGATGTCACTGCGGCCGTCGGCACCGCGTACGGTGCGACCAGCGCATCGACCGCGGCGGTGAACGCCGTCGGGTCGCCGAGCAAGGTCGTGATATCGCGGAACAGGATGCCGGGCTTGGGATGGTCGGGGATGGTGCGGATGCTGTGCTCAAGCATGGCTTCACCTTACCATGCGTGTCCGAAGCGGAGTGCTGGTGATGGAGCGGAGGACGGACATGGCCGGACGCAGCGCGAAGATGATGTCGTCGATGATCGCGATCGCTCTCGCGGGGTGCGCGACAGCGCCCATGCCCGCGCCTGCGCCCGCGCCGACGCCGGTGGTCCGCACCATCCAGCCTGCCGCGGCCGCGCCGCCGACGATCGGACGCGAGACGGTCAACGCGACACTGTGGATGCAGCGCGCAGCCGAGTACCGCATCGCGACCGAGCAGGTATACCGGCTCGCGACGGAGCGGCTCGCCACCAGCATCGTGGCGCCCGGCACCGCCGCCGTCGAGCAGCAGGGGATGGATCCGGCGCGCCTCGCAGCGCTGCCCACGGCGGTGGTCGTCGACCTCGACGAGACCATCCTCGACAACGCGTTCTATCAGGCACGGCGTGCGCTGGCGGGTGCCGAGTTCGACGAGCCGTCGTGGGACGCCTGGATGGCCGAGGGCGCCGCGACGGCGGTCCCGGGCGCCATCGAGTTCCTGCAGGCGGCGAGCCGCGCCGGCCACCGGATCTTCTATGTCACCAACCGCGCCTGTCCGCGCGGCACCGCGCCTGGAGCGTCCTGTGCGGCGCGCGAGGCGACGCTGCGCAACCTCGCCGCACTCGGCGCGCCCGGCACCGCCGATCCGGGCAACCTGCTGCAGCGCGGCGACCGCCCGGAGTGGACCTCGAGCAAGGTCTCGCGCCGCGCCTACATCGCGCAGACGCACCGCATCGTCGCGCTGGTCGGCGACGACCTGCATGATTTCGTCGATCGTGCGGAGTACGCGCGCCGTCGTGACGAACTGGCGCCGCTGTTCGGCGCGCGCTGGTTCCTGCTGCCGAACGCGATGTACGGCTCCTGGGAGCGCGCCATCGTGAGCGGTGCCTGCTCGCCCGGCATGGATGCCGCCGCCTGCGCAGCCGCCAACACCGCGCGCCGGTACGCGGCGCTGGAGCTCGATCCGCCGCGTTGAGGTCGGAGCGCGGCCTTCGACATCTGCGCTCGAAGGGCTACCGGGGCTGCGGGCAGCGGCCGTCGGGCAGGGCGATGTCCACCCATACGAGCCGATGGTCGCTGCTGGCCGCAGCGTCGTCGTTCACGAGCGCGTACGCCGGATCGTCGGCCGTCGGCCAGAACACGCCGGAGGCGCAGACCTCGAGGTCCGACGACGGCAGCACATAGTCCACCCGCAGGTTGCCGGGCGAGCTCGCGCCGCCATCGCTGAAGTCGGCGGTGTCCTGTGCGGACGGTCCTCGGTGGGCTGTGTTGGCGCCGCCCTGTCGTAGAGCCGCCTCGGCGGCACCTGCTGAACGCGGCACGAGGCTGCCCAGGGCGACCTCCGGGTGGACCCGCGGGTGCTGCAGCAGCTGGCGGATGGCACCGCCACGATCGCCTTCGCGGCGGCTGGCGCCATCGAAGGGGTCGGCGTTGAGGTCACCGGCGATGACGAACGAGGCGTCGGCGGCGAGCGCGCCGCGCCGGCCGGCATCGTCGACGAGGTAGCCGCCCTCCGCGGGGCTGAGGTAGTCGGCCCAGAGACGGATCTCGTCGTGGTTGCGGCGACCGTTGCGGTCCTCGGGGCCGTCGAAGCCCGGCGGGGTGGGATGGCTGACCAGGAAGTGCAGCAGCCGCGGCGCGGCGGTCGCAGCGGCACCCGGCGCCGTCGGCAGCTCGAACGGCAGGTCCCAGTGGCTCTTGGAGGACAGCGGCAGCACGGCCAGCGCCTCCGGCCCGTACCAGCCGGGCGGCAGGTCAGCGCCCGGCATGTCGCGCCACAGGAACCTGCGGAAGCTGCGCACGGCCTCGAGCCGCAGCTTGAGCCTTGAGCACACCAGCATGCCGTATTGCCCCGGGAAGAGCCCGAAGCCGCGCGCGTCGTTGCCGCCGCCGATGCGCCCGTCGCGGTCGAGGTCGACGCCCGTCGGCATCCCGGTGTTCGAGGGCGCGCTGAAGAGCGTGGGGCAGGCGAGCGGCGGGCGGCCGCCTTGGCCCACCTCGAGGTAGTGGCGCACGAGGGCGAGGGCGGCGGGCGCGGGCGGCCGCGTGGCGTGGTCGTCGGACATCGCGCCGTCGTAGTCGAATTCATTGATGAGCAGCAGGTCGGGACGCACCTCCTGCAGCACGGCGGCGACGGTGCGCGCCTGCGCGTCGCCGGCGGCGAGACCGCGAGCGAGCGCGCCCGCTTCGCGGCGGAAGAGGCTCGTGTTGTAGGCGGCGATGCGCAGGGTGCCGGGCGCGGCAGGAGGCGGCGTCGCCGCAGCGCGCGCGACGAGCGGTGGCGCCCAGACCGACGACAGCAGAAGGGATGCGGACAAGATGGTCTGACAACGCATCGGAACATCCTCCCGTCAAAGAAGAAAGGCGGGCCGAGGGGCCCGCCTTCCTGAGGTCTGCGCCGTGGGCGCCGTCGATCAGAACTCGTACTTGAGGCCGATCTGGATCTGCCAGCGCGAGCGGTCGGTGTTGCGCGTCACGCCGCCCGCCGGACCCGTGGCCGACTCGGGGTTGAGCAGCGTCGAGTTCGCGCCCGAGATGCGGTATCGGGCGCAGGTGAGCACGCCCGCGTTGTCCGACACGCCGTTGGCACCGGCGCAGCTGACATCGAACAGACGCACATCCTCACCGTACTCCTCGATGACGCCCCAGTCCTTGTCGATGAGGTTGAGGAGGTTGGCGACATCGAAGGTCAGCCGCAGCTTGTGGTCCTGGGAGAACGCCGGCAGTTCCTGGCTGAGCTGCAGGTCCCAGAGGTTGATGGCGCGGTTGTCGTAGGAGCCGCGCGGCACGATGCCGCCCTGCGGGATGCCGAACTTGTTGATCAGCAGACGCACGTTGTCGACGGTCGCGGTGCTGTCGAAGGCGACGAGCGGCGCCGAGGACACGGTCACCACGGTGGTGGTGCCGACCGTCGTCGTGGTCGCGGTGCCCGAGAGGTCCGGCACATAGGCGAGTTGCGCGCCGCGGTTCACGCCGAAGGTCTCGTTGCGGCCCGAGCCGCCGTTCATCGTGAACGTGACCGGACGGCCCTTGCGGTAGTCGGCGAACAGCGAGATGCGCGTCTCGTGGTCGCCGAACAGGTTCTTGCGCCAGCCGAGCTCACCCTTGAAGGCGTCGGAGATCTCTTCCTGACCGCGCCCCGAGATCGCGGTGTTCGGGTCGAGCGAGGCGTACTGACCGCCGTACAGCGAGCTCGCCGTCGATGAGAAGCGCGCCGAAGCCGAGAACTCCTCCGAGTTCTGCTTCGAGTACGACAGGGCGACGTTGAACCCGCTCTCGAAGTACTTGGATACGCCGAGCGCGGCGGTCCAGATCGAGCCGGTCGTGCCGGGGTTGTAGGCTTGGATGTCGCGGCCGGAGCCCGGATTCGTGGAGTTGACCGTGGTGCCCGGGATCGCCGTGCGGCGAGCGGTGGAGAGGCCGTCATAGCGGATACGACCGTCCGGCGTGAGGGCCTGCGTACCGTTGACGATCAGCGGCTTGGCGCGGATGTCGCGGAAGGCGAGGCCTTCCTTGGTGCGGACATACACGGCGCTGGCGTTCAGGTTCCAGCCGTCGAGCACTTCCCAATTCACGGCCAGCGTGGTGCGCCAGTCGGAGGGCATCTTGAAGTCGGGCACCATCGAGTTGGTCTCCGAGGTCGGCGAGACGGTCGAGCCGCCGAGCGCCGCCTGGATGCTTCCCGGGATGGAAGTGCCGAACGTGGAGGTGACCGGCACGTTGAGCGCGGCCAAGCAGGTCGCGGGGTTGGTGGCGCAGTTCACCGCGCCCGTCGTCTCGGTGATGAAGCCGCCGCCCTGCGCGGCGGTGGCGGCGAGGCTGGTGGCGTTGGCCGCGGTCAGTGAACGCTGGAAGATGATGGTGTTGTCGCGGACACCGGTGTTGCTGAACGAGTTCGAGAGGAACACGTCCGGCAGGCCGCCCGAGAACAGGCCGAGACCGCCGCTCACCTTGACGGTGTCGGTCGGGCGCCAGTCGAAGGCGATGCGCGGCATCAGCACATCGAGGCCGTCGTAGGTCGTCTGGTTGGAGAAGCCGTAGCGGGTCACGAAGTTGTTGTTGAGGGCCGGTTTGTCCTTCACCGAGTACATGTCGTAGCGCAGACCATAGGTGAGGGTCAGCTGGTCGCTGGTATCCCAGGTGTCCTGGAGGAACAGCGACGTGGTGTCGTAGGTGAAGTTGGCCGCCGCGTCGTTCGGGTTGCCGGACAGCGCGTTGCGGTAGATGAGCTCGCCCGCATGGCCGTTGGTGAAGTCGCGGATCGAGTCGAAGTAGTAGGTGCCGTCGCTGTTCGGCAGGAACAGGTTGAAGATCTCCTGCTGCTGGTACTGCACGCCGGCCTTCAGCAGGTGGGCGCCGGTGGTGAACTCGGCCGAGAACTGGCCCTGCGTGTTCTTGGTATTGAGGAAGTTCGCGTGCCGGAACTGGTCCGGACCGAAGCGCACCACCGCCACCGTGCTCGAGCCGTTGCGGCAGGTCAGCGGCTGGTTGGTGGTGGTCGCGGCATCGAGCGGCGTGGCCGTCGAACAGACGCGGATGTCGGAGAAGTTCTGGCCCGAGGGCGGCTCCTGCAGGCGCGTGTACTCGCGCTGCGAGAGGCGCACTTCGGTCGCCAGGTTGTCGGTCCAGTCCGAGTTGAGCTGCAGCGAGAAGGTCTCGTCGTCCTCGCCCGTGAGATACCACTGCGAGTCGAGTCCGGCGCTGTTGGTATTGAGGTTGGTGCGCTGGATCAGGCCCGACTCCGACTTGCGGTAGGTCAGCGTGGCGCGCTGGTCATCGGTGATGTTCCAGTCGAGACGCGCGGTGTACTTCTCGTCGGTGATCGGCTTGGTCTGCGGGATGCCGCCGAACGGGAAGGTCGAGCGATAGGTGTTGGCGAACACGCTGGTGACCGCGTCGATCTGCGCCTGCGTCATCGGCGTACCGGCCGGACCGTTGATCGTGGTGGCGAAGCCGGCGCCGGCCGGGCCGACGGAGGTGACGTCGAGCGACTCGTAGGTCTCGTAAGAGAGCGCGAAGAACAGCTTGTCCTGGATGATCGGGCCGCGGAAGGTGGCGCCGTAGTTGTCCTGCTCGACGAGCGTCTTGACCGTGGTCTGCTTGATCTTGGTGCCGACGAGGTCTTCGTTGAGGAAGTTCACGAACGCCGAGCCATTGAACTCGTTGGTGCCTTGGCGCAGCACGACGTTGATCGCGCCGCCGAGGAAGTCGCCGTTCTCGACGTCGAAGGGGACCGCCTCGACCGAGAACTGGTCGACGGCGTCGATGGAGACCGGGCCGCGGCGCGTCGGCAGACCGCCGGTGTTCAAGCCGAAGTCGTCCTGGGCCTGCACGCCGTCGATCGAGATGCGGTTGGTGCGCGGATTGGAGCCGGCGATCGAGATGCCGCCGTCACCGCGCAGGTTGGCCGACACCAAGGGATCGCGGCGCGCGAGGTCGCGGATGTCGCGGTTGATGGAGACGATCGAGTCGATCTGGTCGCGGTCGAGGTTGGTCGCCGCACCGAACTGGTCGGCATTGCGGATCGCAGACGCCGAGACGACGACTTCGGCGATGCCGCCTTCGAGGTCGGCGTTCAGACGGCTGGTCTCACCGACGGTCAGGAAGAGGTTGTCGAACTTCTTGCCCTGGAAGCCGCTGGCCGCGATCTCCACGGTGTACGGGCCGCCCACGCGCAGACCGCGCGCGTCGAACACGCCGACGGCGTTGGTGGTCTGGACGGAGCGGGTACCGGTCGGCGTGTGCACGATGGTGACCGTGGCGCCGGACAGCGCGTTGCCCGCGGTGTCGGTGATCTGGCCGCGCAGCGCCGAGGTGGTTTCCTGCGCCACGGCCATCTGGCCGGTGCTCAAGGTCAGCAGACCGACCGCCAACGCGGCGGCGATTTTCCTGAGAAGCATGGAGGTCTCCCTGATTCGCAAATCCAGACGGGGTACGGGCACCGGATGACGAGGGCTTCCGGCGCCCGCAGTGTCGAGGCGGAACATGAGAATTGTATTACGGCAACGCCCTGGGACGCACCTTCGGCAAGGCCCTCGTCCGGACCCGTTGCGCGACAACCACATACGGCCGGGACTTCGCCCGGATTGTCGGCCGGGAGGGACGGTTCAGGCCGTCCCGGTCGCCAAGGCCTCGCGGAAGTGCTTGCGGCAGAGGGGGATATAGCGGTCGTTGCCGCCGATCTCGACCTGCGCGCCGGTGGTCTCGACCCGCCCGTCCGGGCGGACGCGGACGACCATCGTGGCCTTGGCGCCGCAATGGCAGACGGTCTTGAGCTCCACGAGGTTGTCGGCCCAGGCGAGCAGCTGTGCGCTGCCCTCGAAGAGCCGACCCAGAAAATCGGTGCGCAGCCCGTAGCACAGCACCGGCACATCGAGGTCGTCGACCACGCGCGCGAGCTGGCCGACATGGTCCACGGTGAGGAACTGCGCCTCGTCCACCAGCACGCAGGCGAGCGGCGCGCGCGCGTGCTCGGCGGCGATCTCGGCATGCAGGTCCTGCCCGGGCGCGAAATGCCGCGCGTCGGCGCTGATGCCGATGCGCGAGGCGACGCGGCCGCCGGCGCGGTCGTCGAGCCGCGCGGTGTAGACCAGCGTGCGCATGCCGCGCTCGCCGTAGTTGTGCGAGGCCTGCAGCAACGCGGTCGATTTCCCCGCGTTCATGGTCGAGTAATAGAAATACAGCTTGGCCATGGCGATCGGTCGCGAGGTCGCGGCGGAGCGTCAGCCGACGACGATGCCGACGATGCAGCCGGTCATGCAGGACCCGAGCGTCGCCGCGACGAACGCCGGCCAGGCGAGATCGGCGAGATCGCCGCGGCGCGAGGGCACCATGGTGCCGATGCCGCTGATCTGGATGCCGATGCTGGCGAGGTTGGCGAACCCGCAGAGCCCGTAGATCGCGATCAGCCGCGAGCGCTCGGAGAGCGCTTCGGGCGGCATGCCAGAGAGCTGGATGAAGGCGATGAATTCATTGAGCACGCTCTTGACGCCGAGCAGCGAGCCGACGGTGGTGGCCTCGGCCCAGGGGATGCCCATCAGCCAGGCGACCGGCGCGAAGATCCAGCCGGCGATGCGCTCCAGCGTCACCGCCTCGCCGCCCACCATCGGCAGGAAGCCGACGATGCTGTTGGCGAGCGCGACGAACGCCGTGAGCACGATCAGGATGGCGATGATGTTGAGGTAGAGCTGCAGGCCGTCGCTGGTGCCGCGGGTGATGGAATCCATGGCGCTCGAGTAGATGCGCGGCGGCTCCTGCAGCGCCTGCGTGGCGTCGTCGTCGTCCGGCAGCATGATGTGCGCGAACAGCACCGCCGCCGGCACCGACATGATCGACTTCGTGATGAGGTGGCCGAGCACGCCCTCGAACTGTTCGCCGAGCATCGCCGAATAGATGACCATCACCGACCCGGCGATGGTCGCCATGCCCGCGGTCATCACCAGCAGCAGCTCGTAGCGGGACATGCGCTCGAGATACGGCCGCACGAGCAGGGGCGCCTCGGTCTGGCCGAGGAAGATGTTGGCGGTGGCGACGAGACCCGCGGGGCCGCGGGTGCCGAGCGCGCGCTCGAACACCCACGAGATGCCGCGGATCACCACCGGCAGGATGCGCCAGTACCAGAGCAGCGCGGAGAGCGCCGACATCACGATCACGAGCGGCAGCACCTGGAAGGCGAAGGTGACGACCGCGTTCGGGTTGGTGACGGTGAAGGGCGTGTCGCCGCCGCCGAGGTACCCGAACACGAACGATGTGCCCTTGAGCGTGGCCGCGCCGAGCGCGCCCACCGCCTGGTTCATGTAGAGCAGGCCTTCCTTGACCACCGGCGCCTTGAGCAGCAGCAGGCAGATGACGAACTGCAGCACGACCGCGATGCCGACGAGCTTCCAGTTGATGCGCCGGATGTTGCGCGACATCGGCAGTACGAGGGCGATGAAGACGGCGATGCCGAGCAGCGCCTGGAGGTAGAGGGTCATTTGAGTTTGATCTCCCGCAGGCGTTCCTGGAGGTATTCTTCGGCGAGGATGGGCGGCAGCGGCTCCGGCCGGCCGGGGCCGGTGCACGAGGGCAGGGCCGCGATCGGGAAGTCCGGGTTGAAGTGCAGGAAGAACGGCATCGAGAAGCGCGCATGCCGCGCGCGGTCGCTCGCCGGGTTGACCACGCGGTGGGTCGTGGACGGCAGCACGCCGTTGGTGAGCCGCTGCAGCATGTCGCCGACATTCACCACCATCGAGCCGGGCGCGGGGTTGGCCGCGAGCCACTCGCCCTGCCGCGTCAGCACCTGCAGGCCGGGCTCCTCGGCGCCGAGCAGCAGCGTGATCACATTGATGTCCTCATGCGCGCCGGCGCGCACGCTCTCGGTGGGCTGCGGCGGCATCGGCGGATAGTGGATGACGCGCAGCACGCTGTTGCCGAGCTGTACCTTGTCCTCGAAGAAATCCGGCGCGAGGCCGAGCACGCGCGCGATCGCCGTCAGCAGGCGCCGCCCGGTGCGGTCGAAGGTCTCGAACATCTCGAGGCTGGTCTCGCGGAAGCCGGGCAGGCCGTCGATCCAGATGTTGTCGGCCATGTAGTGCTGGTAGGGGTGTCCGGGCGCCAGCTCGCGACCGACATGCCAGAACTCCTTGAGGTCGTGGTGGACCGCGCCTTTGGCGGTCTCGATGCCGAACGGCGTATAGCCGCGCGCGCCGCCGCCGCCCGCGATGTGGTAGCGGCGTTTCTCGGCCTCGGGCCAGGCGAAGAAGGTCTTGTAGAGGCCGAGGAAGCGCTCGATGAGCGGCTGCGGGATGCCGTGATCGGCGATGATCACGAAGCCGTAGCGCGTGTAGGCCTCGCCCAGCGCCGCGACGAAGGCCGGGCTGTCGGCATCGCGCAGGCTCAGGGTCGGGATGCGGTCGGTCATGGGCCGCATTCTGCACCCTCGGGCGCGACGCGGCGAGACTCCGGCCCTCCGCGGCGGTAAGCTTGGCCGAGGCATGGAACACCTCGCCGCAACGCTGCTGCGCCTGCTCGGCGCCTATCTGCTCGGCTCCCTCAACGGCGCGCTGCTGCTCGGGCGGCTGCGCGGCGTCGACATCCGCACCCAGGGCAGCGGCAACGCCGGCGGCACCAACGCCCTGCGTACGCAGGGGCCGCTGTTCGCCCTGGGCGTGGTCGTCATCGACATCCTCAAGGCCTGGGCCGCGGTGCGCGTGCTCGGCGGACCTGGGACCACCTGGCTGACCGTCGGCTGCGGTTTCGCCGCGGTGCTGGGGCATGTCTACCCGGTGTTCCACGGTTTCCGCGGCGGCAAGGGCGTGGCGACGCTGCTCGGCACGCTGCTCGCGGTGTCGCCGCTGCTGCTCGCGGGCGTGCTCGGCGTCTGGCTCGTCATGATGATGCTGTTCGGCATGGTGTGGCTGGGCTCGATCGTGGCGAGCGCCGCGCTGCCGGTGCTGGCGTGGGTCGGCCTGCGCAACGGTTGGTTGGACTCCGCCGCCCTCGGGCCGCTGCTCGGCTTCGGCGTCGCCTGCGCGCTGCTCGTGCTGTGGACACACCGCGCCAACCTCGCGCGCATGCGCGAGGGCACCGAGCCGCGCGCGAAGCGCCTGTGGCTGCTCGGCCGCTTGCGCGGTCGGACATGAGCGGCGCGGCGCTGCGTCCGGCGGACGGTGCGCCTTTGACGCAGCGCGTGTTCGCCGCGCTCGCCGACGGCGCGGTGCACTCGGGGCAGGCGCTGGCGGCCCGCGCCGGCGTCACCCGCAGCGCCGTCTGGAAGGCGATCGAGACGCTGCGCACCGATGGCCTCGCGATCGAGGCCGCGACCAACCGCGGCTACCGGCGCGCCGCGTCCTGCGAGGCGCTCGACGGAGCCGCGCTGCGCGCAGCCCTGTCGCCCGAGGCCGCATCGCGGCTGCGGCATCTCGAGGTCGCGTGGGAGACGGGATCCACCAACGCCGATCTGCTC
>Ga0172376_10008314_pt1 | contig 10869 bp, 6 predicted proteins | sample Lak35m_FD_121114 | JGI IMG/M metagenome (GOLD analysis project Ga0172376, IMG submission 121114) | Freshwater microbial communities from Kabuno Bay, South-Kivu, Congo - kab_092012_35m | ecosystem: Environmental > Aquatic > Freshwater > Lake | place: Democratic Republic of the Congo: South-Kivu... | reverse complement strand
TGCTCCTCGCGCGCGATCGCGCCGCCGATGCGCTGGTTGCCTTCCAACGCGCGGTCGCCTCCAACCCGCGCAACTGGCGCGCGCACTCCGGCGTGGGCGACGCGCTCGATCGCCTCGATCCAGTCGGTCGATCGGACGAAGCCGTGGCGGCGTGGACGCGCGCCTTGGAGGGCTACTTCCCGCCATGGACGGTGCGCGTCAACCTCGCCAACCACCTGCTGGCGCGCCGTCGCGACCTCGCCGGAGGCGTCGCGCAGTACGAAGCCGCCGTGCGCGAAATGGAGGCGCGCGACGCGTACTGGACCTCGCCGCTCGTGTGGTACGGTGCCGGACAAGCGTTGCGCGCCGCCGGACGCGAAACCGAGGGCCGTGCGCTCCTGGAGAAGGCGGCCAAGGACGGGCGCACGCGCGAGCGAGCCATGCAAGCCCTGCGCGCGCCACCGCCGCGACTCTGAGACGATCCGCACCTCCAGATGCCGACCAGCACTCCCACCACACGCTTGGCCGTCGACATGACGCCGCAGGAAGCCCTGCCCTTGTTGCGCGCGGCCGGCGGGCGCCTCCAACCCTACGCGCGGCGGACGCCCACCGTGCACGCGCATTGGTTGTCGGAGGCCACGGGGATGGAGGTGCACCTCAAGCTCGAGAACCTCCAGCGCACGGGCGCCTTCAAGATCCGCGGGGCTCTCAACAAGGTGCTGCAGTTGTCCGCGCAGGACTTGGCGCGAGGCTTGGTGGCCGCCTCGGCTGGCAACCACGCGCAAGGCTTGGCGCTGGCCGCGCGCCTCGCGGGCACGCAGGCGACGATCGTCATGCCGACGACGACGCCGATCCTGAAGGTCCAACGCACCGAGGGCTTCGGCGCGCGGGTCGTGCTGCACGGCGAGAGCTTCGACCAAGCCAACGCGCACATGCGCGAGTTGGCTGCGCGGGAAGACCTGCTGGTCGTTCCGGCCTTCGACGACCCCGACATCATCCTCGGCCAAGGCACGGCGGGAGTGGAGTTCGCCGAGGACGTGCCCGACCTCGATGCCCTGGTCGTCCCGATCGGCGGCGGTGGCTTGTGCAGCGGCATGGCGCTGGCCTTCAAGGCGCTGTCGCCGCGCACGCGCATCATCGGCGTGCAGGCCTCGGGCGCCGCGCCGATGGTGCGTTCGTTCCACTCCGGCACACCCTCGCCCGTGGCCGATCCGCGCACGATCGCCGACGGCATCCGCGTCGGCGTCGTGGGCGAGTGGAATTGGCAACTCATCCGCCGGCACGTCGACGAGTGCGTGGTGGTCGAGGAGGACGAGATCGTCGACGCCGTGCTGCAGACGATCGAGAAGAGCAAGGTCGTGGCCGAGGCCGCCGGCGTGCCGGGGATCGCCGCCATCCTCGCCGGCAAGATCCAAGGCGCCACCAAGGTCGGCACGATCGTCAGCGGGGGCAACATCGACCTGCACCTCATGGCGCGCATCATCGAGAACGGGCTCGAGCGCGCCGGACGCACGCATGTCCTGCGCCTGCGTACGCCCGACGCGCCGGGGCAGTTGAAGCGCATCGTCGAAGTGCTCGCCGAGCACGGCTGCAACATCGTCGATGTGCAGCACTACCGGGCGGGTTGGCGCGTGCCGCTGGGCTTCGTCGACATCGACGTGCTCGTCGAGACGCGCAAGGCCGGGCAAGGCGAACTGGTCGAGCAGGCCCTCGAGGCGCGCGGCTTCGCGCTGCGGCGCTGAGGGCCCGCCCGGCGCTCAGCGTGTCTTGGCGAGGGCGGCGGGCAAGCGCACCTCCAGCATCGACGGCACGAGCAGATCGCCGCGCCTCGCAGGCGTGAAGCGCCACGATCTCGCGCAATCGAGCGCCGCCAAATCCAGCGGGCCGCCGCCCGAGGACACGATCTCCGGATCCTGCACCGCACCCGCGGCGTCCACGCGCAAGCGCAGGACGACTTCGCGTCCTTGCGCCGCAGCGACGAAGCCGGGGCAGTCCAACGGATCCAGCGGAGTCGCCGGGAAGTCGCCGATGGCGATGTCGAGATAGTCGAGGCCGGCATGCACCTTGGGCGTGTCGAGCCTCGCGACCGGGACGACGACCTTGCGATCGATGGGCGCTGCGCGCGGCGCCGCGGGCTCCACGATCGCCGGACCTTCGTCGCCGCTGTAGCCCAACGCGCGCATGTCTGCTCCGAAGTCGGAACCGCCGACGACGATGCCCGAGGTCCAACGCGCGTCGGCCAACAGGAACTTCGCCAGTTGCTGCGCATCCGGCAACCCTTCGACGGCGCGCAGCGACGATCCGGTGCGTGGTTGGTAGACCATGAAGGCCGGCTCGACCTTCGGGCCCGCCGTCGTTTCCATCAGCCTGCGGTGCGCGACGCCCTGCTCCGGATCGTCCAGCCGTAGCAGCACCGTCTCGTAGGAGCCCAGCGCCCGGCGCACGCTAGGCATGGTCATGACCGCGTGGATCGCGCCACCTGCGTCCGCCGATGCGCCCGCGGCGAACACGACCAGCACCAGCTTCTTGTCGCGGATCGCCGCGCGACCGGCATCCTCGAGCGTGGCGGCGGTCCACGGCGCCGGCTTGCGATCCACGACCGCCGCGGAATCACGGGGCTGGTCACCGGCGCTTGGCGGCAGGCGCGTCTCCAGCCGCTCCAGCGCGGCGAGCAGGCGCGTGTTCGCCTGCGCCTGCGAGCGCAGCTCCTCGCGCGAAGCGACGCCCTCCCAAGCGAGCCAGCCGACGGCGAGCAGCAGCAACACGGTCGCCAACATCTGGAATCTCTGCAGCATGAGTCTCTCTCCTAGTTGGATGCGTGCGCAGTCGACGCGCACCTGGTCGTAGTCGCCGAACAAGCGGCACGCCTCGTGCCGCGCAACGTCAGCGTCCATGCCGGCCGAACGCAATTCGCCGGCGAGTTCGTGGAGGTGGAACTGCAACTCGTCGTCGATCTCCCGTTCGATCTCGGCGCGCGGGCGCGGATCAGGCGGACGTGCATGCACGCCCAGCCGTTCGAGCCATGAAGGCATGTCAGGCACGCTCCACCCGGCCGGCGCCCAGCACTTGCTCCACGGCGCCCGCCACGCGGCGCCATGCCGATTCCCGCGCGCGGAGTTCGCGCCGGCCGGCGGTCGTCAGGCTGTAGTACTTGGCCTTGCGGTTGGACTCGGACAGGCCCCATTCGCTGTCGATCCAGCCGCGACGCTCCATGCGGTGCAGCGCCGGGTACAGGGTGCCCTCCTCGATGCGCAGCTCGGTGCAGGCGCGCGCGAGGATGGTCCGCACGATCGCGTAGCCGTGCATGGGCCCCGACTGCAGCACCTTCAGCACCAGCAATTCGAGCGTTCCGGGCGGAAGTTCTGCGGCGGTCTCGGCCATCTCGGTTTTCCCCTAGGCAGTCTAGGGTACTGGCTCTCCCATCGACTGTCTAGGGGAGAAGGCGCATTCCCATGTGCTCGGGCGAAGCTTCCGCACGAATGCGAGGAGCGTTCAGGGCATCACGGCGATCGTCGGCCGCAGCCCCAAGGTGGGCAATCGGCGCGTGGGCGCGTAGCTCAAGCGCTGGCTTGACCGGGCGAAGCTCGGCAAGTTCGTGCAGCTGCCGCCACGGAAGACGCGGTCCGTCGCGCCTACTGCGCCGTGCTCGATCAGGCCATCGCCGGGCTGGCTGGAGGAACCGCCCCACGTGTCGCGGCACCACTCCCAAGCGTTGCCGTGCATGTCGTGGAAGCCCCACGGGTTGGGACGGCGCTCGTCGACACGGGACAGGGCGCGCGACTCGCCGCCGAAGGCGCAGTTCGCAGTGCCGACGAGGCTCTCCTCCGCGTCGCCAGTCGACCACGAACTCGTGGTCCCTGCGCGACAAGCGTGTTCCCACTGCGCTTCGGTGGGAAGGCACATCCATCCGAGTGTGCGCGCGAAGAGTCGCGTGCAGTCGACCCAACTGGCGTTGTTCGCCGGATGCATGGCGCCAGGATCGGCGTGCCCGCCGCCCGCTCCGGAGAGGCGATTCCACTGCGCCTGCGTCAGCTCGTGCTTGGCGAGGAAGTACGGCTCGAGCTGCAACGTCGCTTGCAGCTCGGACAATGTGTTCTGCGGACCGAGATACGGAGCTCCACCTGGCACGAGCACGAAGACCACTCCATGCTCCGACCGCAGCTCCAACCTTCCGTCTTCGCCGCGCGTCGGCGCCAAGCCGCTGTGGAGGTGGATGAACTCGTGCAGGCCACTGCGCGGATCAGGACCAAGCGGTAAGAGTCCCAGTTGCGGCGACAGGCGCCCTCCCGGCCAGCGCGCCACCGCGTAGGCGGGATGGCCCGCGATGGACGCGATGGCTGCTTCCCATGAGAGCGACGCCTCGTCGTCGGAAGCCATCTCGGCCGCGGCGAGCTTGGTTTCCAACAGCTCGAGCGCCACGACCGAGCGCGCGAGCGAATCGTGCGTCCACTGGGCGTCCATATCGGCGAAGCGCCAAGTGCGCCGCTCCAAGGCGACGGGCGCGATCGGGCTGCGCCGCAGTGCCAACTCTTGGCGCACTCGCGCAAGCTCCTCCTCCAGAGCTCGCAGGTCGGCGCGTCTGTCGTCCAACGCCTCCGGGCGCCAGCGCGACGCCTCGACCTCGAGCTCCGCCTGCCGCTCCTCGACGAGCCTAAGTTGCTCGCCATCCGAACGCGCCGAGGCCATGCGCAACAGACGCCGCGCCTCGTCGTGCTCCGTCAAGTGCATGCGCGCCCGCGCCTCCAGCAACAGCGAATCCACGCTAGGCTCGCCGCCGCGCAACGCGCGGGCCTTCTCGATCATCAGCAGGGCCCTGTGTTCTTCGCCGGGGCGATAGCCGACGTTGGAACGCGGGTCGGGAGCACCAAAGCCCCCCAGCCACGTGGCTGCGCGCTGCTCCATCTGGCTGACGCTGTTCGAGTGGACGAAGGAGGTCAATCCATCCAAGGACTCCGCGCGCGTGGGCCACGGCGCCAATCTCAACTGGCGCCGCGCGTGCAGCACGATCGCAGCGAGCCGCTCTTCGTTCCATTCCAAGCCATCGACCTCCGCGTCGACGATCTGGCCGGCCGCGACCTGCGCTGCGAGCTCGAGCTCGTCGCGCGCGCGATCCTCGTCGCTCCAAGGCAAGGCGCTCGCCCGTAGCTCGAACAGGGCCGCGCGCACATCCTCGATGCTCGGGTGCCATTCCTCCGCGTTCCCGGCGCGACCATGCACGAGCAAGCGCGCCTCCGCGATCCACTGCTCGCGTGCGCCAGCTCCGAGTCGACGCCCGTCGCGCCAGTCGGCTGTCCAAGCGCCCAGGCGCTCCAGCTCCTGCTCCACGGACTGCACGCGCAACTGCCGTGCTTGTCGTCGAGCCTCGCCAGCAAAGCGCAGGCTGACCACCAGGCCCACCGCCAAGGAGACGACCACCAGGCCAAGCGCGCCGGCCAAGCCCTTGTTGCGTCGCACCCACTTGCGGGTCTCGGCCCATGTGCCGGCCTCGTGCGCCTTGACCACGCGTCCTTCGAGCCACGCGCGCAAGTCCTCGGCCAGCTCCGCCATGCCGGCGTAGCGCAAGTCCGGATCTCGGCGCATGGCTTGCTCGCATACGGCCACCAACTCGGCCGGCGCGCCGGATGCGATGTTCGACAACGGCTCGGGTGGGCCGCGCCGCGCGCGTTCCAGCACGGCGCGCGCACCAAGCTGCGCGCCCAGGCCTTGGTAGGGTTGGCGACCTGCCAGCAACTGGAACAACATCGCCCCCACGCTGTAGACATCCGAGCGCGGCCCGATGCGCGACCATTGGCCTGTCGCCTGCTCAGGCGGCATGTAGGCGGGCGTGCCCAGCGCGACGCCGTCCATGGTCGCCAAGGCGTCGTCGTCGTGTGCGTCGACTTCGATCCCGGGCAGATCGCCGCGCAAGCGCAGATCGTGCGGATCGGAGCGACCTGCCACCTTGGCGAGGCCCCAGTCCATCACCTGCACCTCGCCCCACGGACCAACCATGATGTTGGCGGGCTTCAGGTCGCGGTGGACCACGCCCTTGGCATGCGCGTAGGCCATCGTCTCGCACACGCGCAAGAGGACGCCAACCGCGCGCGCCAGGCCCCACCCCTGTTCGCCGCGCGAGACACGCTCGAAGATGCGGCCTAGATCGTCGCCCGCCACCAGGCGCATGGTGAAGTACGGACGACCGAGCTCGTCGACGCCCAGGTCGTGGACGGCGACGACGCCCGGGTGGTCGAGCTGCGCGGTGACCTGCGCCTCGGCGAGGAAACGCCGCAACGCCCCGGCGTCGTCACGGCGCAGGGCGACCTTCATGGCCATGTCGCGCTTCAGGTCGCCGTCGCGCACGCGCAACACCGTGCCCATGCCGCCACGACCAAGCTCCTCGCCGGCGCGATAGCGTCCCGCGCGCGGCGGATGGCGTGCCAGTTCGGCCAGCAACGCCTCGAGGTCCTCGTGGCAGCCCATCGTGCGCGGCGCGAGTTCCGCCAACCGCTCGACGGCGCCCATCCAGCGGCGCCACTCGGAGTCCAGCGCGCGCAACTCCGCGGCCAAGCTCGGATGTCCTGCACACAACGCGTCCAGATCGGACGGCTCGCCGCGCTCGAGGCGCGCGCAATGCTCCTCAAACAGGCGCTCGGCCATGGCGGACCAGGCCCCACCCGCCGACGCCCCACTCACTCCGCTTCCATCCATGCGTCGAGTCGCGGTCCGGCGATCGCCAGCCACCGCGTACGCGCCTGGTGGGCGAGGCGATTGACCTGGTGTTCGTCGGCGAGGCCCATCCACTCCGCGACCAACTTCGACGGTGCCTGCAGCACCTGCCGGTTGAGCAAGACATCCCGCAATTGCGGTGGAAGTTCGGCCATGCTCTCGTCGAGGATGCGTTGCAACTCGGCCGAGCGGGCCAACATCGACGGCGACGGCAAGTCGTCGAAGCGCTTCTGCAGCTCCAGCTCGGCCGGCTCGCCCGTCACGGACGCCCGCCCGCCGCCCTTGCGCAGTTCCATCATCATCAAGTTGCAGGCGATGCGCTTGAGGTAAGCGTACAACGAGTCCTTGCCGCGGTACTCGAACCGGTCGAGGCCCCTCAGCAAGCCGAGGCAGGCCTCCTGCACGATGTCGTCGGCGTCGACGGCCTTGCGAGCGCGCAGCTCGATGCGCACATACCTCGCCAGACGCTCGTGGTAGCGCTCGAAGATGCGTCCTTCGGCATCCTTGTCGCCGCCGCGCGCGCGATCGAGCAGCAGCACGGTCGCCTCCGCGTCCGGCTCGTCGGGCGGTTGGCCCAGCGTCGAACGCAGCTCGTCCGCGCGCCACTCGCGTTCGAACGACGAAGGACCGCGCGAGCCGAACATCGGCGCCGACGAGTCGTTGGCGTCTCCCATCCCGGACATGATGCCAAGGAAGTCCCGCGCGCGTCAGGGCCGGACGGGCCGCGAAACGCGCACGCCCACGCTGGAATCGCGGTAGCCGTCCGACTCCTCGACCCAGTACGAGGCGCGCAGCATCGAGGCGCGGTCGGAGTAGCAACCGCCGCGGTACTGGCGCGAGTACTCGCCTTGGGCGCCGACTGGATCCAGGGCGCCCTCCAAGTCGTCGCCGAGGCGTCCATCGCGGCACCATTCGGACACGTTGCCGAGCACCTCGTGCAGGCCGTGCGGATTGGCCGCGAAGGAGCCGACGGGCGCGCTGAGCACGAAGCCATCGTCGAGGTCGGGCCAGTCCTTGGCCGTGGTCCAGCCCGCGCCGGCGCGCAGCACCGCGGCGTCGGCGATGTTGATGTTGCCGCGCAAGGACTCGCGCTCCGCGCCGGTCCACCACGGGGTCGCAGTGCCGCCTCGCGCGGCGTGGGCCCATTGCACATGCGTGGGCAACTCGAGGCCGAGCCACGCCAAGGCCGTTGTGGCGTCGCGCTGGGACACTTGCTCCAACGGGTGCTCGATGCCGGCGATGTACTCGGGCACGCGCTCGTTCGTGTAGTACGCCGCGTTGGTTCCCGTCAACCGGAGCCATTGCGCCTGGGTCACCTCGTGCTTGCCCACGAAGTACGGCGACAACAAGTACCGCTTGGGCGGGCCTTCGACCGGTTCCGCCTGCGGGTCGTAGTTGCGCCCCGCGGGATCGGTGGCCTGGGCGCCGTGCCAAGCCTCGCCACCGGGCAGCAACACCAGGACGAGGCCCGTGGCCGGCGTCAAGCGCATTTGACCACGCTGGTCGCGCGCGAGTTGGCCGTCCCCGCCGCGCGCGGGCTCTGCACCGCTCGACTCGACGAGGAACTCCCACAGCCCGGACCGCGGATCCTGCTCCAACGGCAGCAAGCCGACCTGCGGCGCCAAGCGACCACCAGGCCAGCGCGCCTGGCGATAGCGTTCCGAAGCGCCGATGGCCGAGAGCGCCACGCTCCAGCGCCGCGACGCCTCGACACCGTCGACGGTGCGCTCGCGCAGCCCACGCGCGGCTTCGAGCCTGCGCGCGACACCCCAACCAGTGGCGGCCGAGATGCCGCGCGTGGCCAGTCCGCCGCGCGCTTCGTCGACCAGCAGTTCGAGGTCGGCCACCAGCTTGGCTAGTTGCTGCTCCCACCACGCGTCCGCCACGCCGAGCGGCGCGAGCTGCGCGGAGGCGCGCACGGACTCGAGCTTGGCGCGATGCGCGGCGAGCGACGGACGCGGCGTTGCGTCCGCCGCCGCGTCTCCACCACCACCCTCGACCAAGCGCCGAGCCCGCGCCAGCCAAGCCTCGCAGCGCGGCGCTAGGGATTCATCGATGGGCCACAACGCGCTCGCCTCGGCCACCAACTCGTCGTGCTCCTTCTGCGCCGACAAGGCCAGCACATCGGCGGTCTTGCGCCGCGCATCCTCGGCGGCGAGCTCGGCGCGGCGTGCTTGCGCCACGGCGACGATGGCGAGCGCGGACACGGACGCAAGGAACAGCACCCCCGCCGCGAGACCCACGCCCAGCACCGGATTGCGCCGGAGCCACTTGCGCGTGCGCTCGACCGCTCCGGCGGGACGCGCGCGGATCGGTTCGTGCGCCTGCACGCGGCGCAGGTCCTCGGCGAGCTGCTCCATCGACTGGTAGCGCGCCTCGGGACGCTTCTCCAAGGCCTTGAGGCACACGACCGCCAAGTCGCGCGGGCATTGCGAGCGCAAGCTGCGCGGATCGGCCGGTTCGTCCTGCAAGATGCGTCGCGCCACCGCCGCCTCCGAATCGCCGGTGAACGGCCGCTCGAGCGTCAGGAGTTCATAGAGCACGACACCCAAGCTGAAGATGTCGCTGCGGTGGTCGAGACCGCCGCGGCTGCCGGAGACTTGCTCGGGGCTCATGTAGTGCCATGTGCCGACCACTTCGCCGCTCTTCGACAACATCGACTCGTCGGCCACGCGCGCCAGTCCGAAGTCGACGATGCGCGCTTGGTCGCGTTCGTCGACCATGATGTTCTGCGGCTTCAAGTCGCGATGGATGACGCCCGCCTCGTGCGCCGCCTGCATGCCGCGCGCGATGCCTTCGACCAGTCGCGCCACCCCGAGGAAGTATCCCGCCGGAGCTTGGCCTTGGCGCCGGAAGTCCTCGATCGCGTCGCGCAGCGAACGCGAACCGGTCACCAATTCCTGGGCGATCCAATCGACTCCGCCATCCGATCCGCTGGCGATGGTCGCGACGACATTGGGATGCCGCACGCGGCCCCCGGCCCGGGCCTCGCGCAGGAAGTACTGCAAGACACGCTCGTCGAGGCGCGCGCCGAGCAGGAACTTCAGGGCCACGCGCCGCCGCAAGCCTTGTTGCTCGGCCTCCCACACCTCGCCCATGCCGCCCCGTCCAAGGAACTTGACAAGTCGGAATCCGCCCACCACCTCGCCACCCACGAAGGCAAGCCCGCGCGCAGGCTGCGCCGCCGCGCCCGCACCCGAACGGTGGAACAGCGCAGGCCCCTCCGCGCCGCCCGCCGAGGTGGTCGAGCCGACCTCCACCCCGTCCTCCGGCTCGATGTCCGACCCAGGCTCCGCCACCAGTCCGCCCCAGCGCGCCTGCCGCGCATGCAACCGCCGCAGTTCCTCGGCCAGGTCCGGATGCGCCGCGCACAACGCGTCGACATCGGCCACCTCGCCATTCGCGGTCGCCTCCGCGTACAGATCCGCGGCCTGCGCTGCCTGGTTGCGGCCAACTTCCCGCGCGTCCTGCGCCATGCGTGCAGTCTAGCGGCACGCTTGAGGCGCGTTCGAGGTCACTCACCAGCCAAGGCGCGCTTCGGCAGGTGCCGCAGACCAGCGCTGCCACGCCAGCAACATGGCGGCGACGCGGTTGTTCGCACCGGCGCCGCTCAGCCGCGGTCCCTCCTCACTGCCGCGTCGCCAATGCGCGCGGGGACAGGCGCGCGCCACGCGCCAGGACCTCGACCACGACCGCGTGGATGCGCGCGTCCTCGCGGCGCTTGGCGGGGTCGCGGCGCGCGAGGGAGCGCAGGGGCATCAGCATGCGTTGGTTGCCGGCGAGGCGCTGTTCGTGGCGGGCGAGGAAGGCCCAGTAGAGCTGGGTCAGCGGGCAGTCGACGCCGGGCTTGAAGGCGCAGGTCGCGCAGTCGTCGCCCATCTTGTCGATGTAGGCCGAGCCCGAGATGTAGGGCTTGGTCGTCATGCACTCGCCGGCGGCGAAAGTGCCCATGCCCAGCACATTGGGCTCGACCACCCAGTCGTAGGCGTCGATGTACGCGCACCAGAACCAGTCGGTCAACTCGCGCGCGTCCACATCCAAGAGCGTGCCGATGTTCGCCAGCACCATCAGGCGTTCGATGTGGTGGCACCAGCCGTCTTCCATCACGCCCGCGACCACCCGGTCGAGGCAGGCGAGGCCGGAGGGGCGGCCCCACCATGCCGGAGGCAGCGGCAGCGCGGCGCC
>Ga0172376_10008312_pt1 | contig 10869 bp, 9 predicted proteins | sample Lak35m_FD_121114 | JGI IMG/M metagenome (GOLD analysis project Ga0172376, IMG submission 121114) | Freshwater microbial communities from Kabuno Bay, South-Kivu, Congo - kab_092012_35m | ecosystem: Environmental > Aquatic > Freshwater > Lake | place: Democratic Republic of the Congo: South-Kivu... | reverse complement strand
TTAACCTATGGCTGCCGGGCTGCTGGGGTTGTGGCTCCTCACACAGCCGCTGAGCGGTGCGAGAACAGGCGCGTGTCGTCCGGACTGCACTCGCATGCACCCACATGCACACGGCCTGACAGACCTGCATGTGCCTGCGGATACATGCAAGACGGGATGCAGATGTGCCTCGCTTTACATTCAGCCGCAGGATCAATGACCGTTTGTTGCGTACTCCGCTTGGGGAAGCGCGGTTCACTGAAACTCAACCCGTGAACGGCTCCGCAAGGGCGATCAGATCCGGCCGCTGTCGGCATCGATTCCTCTGCAGCCACTCACCACCCAACACCCTCGCGATCACGATCGAGATCTGCCCTTCCTGCCATGACCTTTGACGCCTTCACCAGGGTTGTTGCCCAGGCTGATGCCCGCGGCGAATTTCTCAATGCTGGCCAGATCGATGCGCTTGCGGCCGTTGTCGCCGACAGCAACAAGCGTCTGGATGCCGTGAACCGCATCACCTCCAACGCATCGAAGCTGGTCACCAATGCGGCACGGGATCTGTTTGATCAGCAGCCTTCTCTGATCGCCCCCGGCGGCAATGCCTACACCCACCGGCGCATCGCCGCCTGCCTGCGCGACCTGGACATCATCCTGCGCTACGTGACCTATGCCGTGTTCACCGGCGACGCTTCCGTGCTGGAAGACCGCTGCCTGAATGGCCTGCGCGAAACCTATCTGGCCCTGGGCGTGCCCGGCGCTTCGGTGGCTGAGGGCGTCCGCAAGATCAAGGAGGCCGCCCTTGCCCTGGTGCTCGATCGCAACGGCATCACCCCTGGCGATTGCTCGGCGCTGGCTTCCGAAATCGGCACCTACTTCGATCGGGCCGCTGCTGCTGTGAGCTGAGTCCGCCGCGCGGTCTCTTTGTTTCTGCCCCCAGGGGCATTCCGTCTCGCTTCTCTTTCCCAGATTCACCATGTCGAAGACACCTCTCACCGAAGCCGTTGCCGCCGCTGATTCCCAGGGCCGCTATCTGAGCAACACCGAGCTCAACGCTGCCTTCGGGCGTTTCGAGCGCGCCGCCAACGCCCTGGCCGCCGCCAAGGCCCTCACCGCCAAGGCGGATGAGCTGGTCAACAGCGCCGCCCAGGCCGTGTACAACAAGTATCCCTACACCACCCAGCAGCAGGGGCCGAACTTTGCCTCCGATGCCCGTGGCAAGGCCAAGTGCGCGCGCGACATCGGCTACTACCTGCGCCACATCACCTACTCCCTGGTGGCTGGTGGCACCGGCCCGCTCGACGACTATCTGATCGCCGGTCTCGATGAGATCAACCGCGCCTTCGAGCTCTCCCCCTCCTGGTATGTGGAAGCGCTCAGCTACATCAAGGCCAACCACGGCATCTCCGGCGACCCCGGCGTGATCGCCAACAACTACATCGATTACGCCATCAACGCTCTCGTCTGAGTTGGCCGCATGGCGATCATGCTCCGTTGCGGCGGAGCGCATCCGATCGATTCCGGGGGCAGCAGCCCCCTTTTTTCATGGCCGCTTCCCTGGAATCGGAGTGCATCGTGAGCGGGTCGCTGAAGCCGCGCAACTTGCTCTGCAGATCAGCCACAAAAAAAGGGAGTGGTTGAGAACCACACCCCCCTGAACCCACTTGGCTCGCTCTACAGGATCGAGCTGATGCAAGCATCGCTGAGTGCGGGCGATTCGCATGTGCATTGAGGCACAGAGGCCTGTCGCCTCACGTCCGCTTCGCCCTGCCCAGCCGCTGCCCCGGCAGCAGGCCCGCCAGCCGTTGCACCCGCTGAGAGAGGGTGGGCGGCAAAGGACGGCATCCAGGGTCGACAAAGGGCGGCATCCAAGGCCGGCAAGGGACGGCATCCGATAAAGACGGTTGGCCGATGGGATATGCGTGCTAAGGTGCCATCACTTGCGCCGCTGCCATGCGCTGTCCACGCCGAATGCCCCGCACCGGTTCCGCTCCGGTCTCCAGGCCCGCTTTCCCAGCCAACCCCTCCAACGCATCCCCGCCGCCACCATGGCCTTCTCAACCCTGACCCGCTCCCAGCCCCTCCGGCTCAGCCTTCTGCCCAACGACGTTCTGCCAGCCGCCATCACCTGGCGCATCCACGACGGCTATCTCCGCACCTCCACCTGGGATGAGGAAGGCGAAGCCATCACCCTCGGCATCTGGGGCCCCGGCGATCTCGTCACCAGCGCCCACTCCGGCCTGGCGGCCATCGAGCTGCAGTGCCTCACCGCCGTGGTGGTGGAACAGCACGAGCCCACGGAAGCCGAAACCCTGAGCCTGTTGCTCCACCAGATCCGCAACACCGAGGAGATCTTCGAGATCAACCGCATCCGCAGCGCCGAGCGCCGGCTGCTGATGCTGCTGCGCTGGATCGGCCGCCGCTTCGGCCAGGTGAGCAGCCGTGGCTACCGGCTTTCGCTCAAAGACATGAATCTCACCCACAAGGCCCTGGCCGAGGTCTGCGGCCTCACCCGGGTCACGGTGACCAAGAACCTCAACCGCTACAAAACCCTCGGCCTGCTCCAGAAGGTGAGCCAGGCCGATCTGTTCATCCCCGCCGACAACCTGGTTCCGGCGCTCTGAACACGGTGGCTGGCCCCCAGCGCCGGCAGCCCCCCAGCGCCGGCGCCGCCGGCAGTTCGCGCCGGGTCCTCGAGACCCCGCACCAGCCTTTCGCTCCACCCATTCGCCCCACCTCCCCTTCTGATCTCTATCGCCATGGCCGCCCAGTTCGTGCATGCCCACCCCTCCAGGCCCCTGCCGGAGCGCTACACCCTCGTCTTCCGGGATGGCCAGCTGCTACGCCACCAGGATGGCCTCAGCCTGGCCCAGTATCGCGCCGATGCCCGGCTCGCCGCGGTGCATCCCGAGACCCTCGCCACGCCCGCGGAGGCATGGCACGATCGGAGCCACTGAGCCCCAGCGCGCGTGCCCAGGCCCGAAACGTCGCTGCCGGTCGCGGCGATGGCCGATCTGCTCGAAAACAGCGGATTCCGCGCCTTCTGGCTGGCGAATCTTCTCTCCAACCTGGGCACCAGCGCCTTCGTGCTGGCGATCAACTGGCTCACGGTGAAGCAATACGGCGCCCTGGGCATCGCCACCCTGGCCCTGGCCTACGGGCTGCCCCAGCTGCTGCTCCAGCTGGTGGGCGGCACCCTCAGCGACCGGATCAACCGCCGCCACCTCTATTCGATCACCGAATCAGCGATGCTGCTGGTGGCGGTGCTGATCCTGGTGGCCTCCCTGCACGGCCTGGTGCCGCTCTGGCTGCTGGCGCTGGTGAATGGCTGCAACGGCGCCATCTCCGCCTTCGATACCCCGGCCCGCACCGCCCTGATCACCGACATGGTGCCCGGGAGCGAGGTGGTGGTGGCCCAGCAGCTCTACAGCCTCTCGGCCAACCTCACCAATGTGTTCGGGCCGGCGCTGGGGGGGATCCTGCTCAGCCTCGGGCCCGATGCGCGCAGCCATGAGGAGATCGCCTTCGCCTTCAACGCCCTCAGCTTCCTGCCCCTGCTCGTCTGCATCCCCTTCCTGCCCTCCCACCAACCCGCGTTGAGAGCCTCGGCGCAGCGTCCGCCGTTTCTGCGCAGCCTGCGCGAGGGCCTGAGCTTCGTGCGTCTTCGCCCGGATCTGCGCACGCTCCTGGCACTGCTGGCGCTGCTGATGCTGCTGGGCATGCCCTTTCAGGGGCTGCTGCCGGTGTTTGTGAACCGCCACCTCAGCCTTGAGGGCGGCCATGGCTTCTACGCGGCCCTGCTCTCAGCCGTGGGCCTGGGCGCCTTCGTGGGCTCCCTGCTCGGCATCGGGCTGGGCGAGGGCCGGCGTCCGGGGCTGCTGCTGGCGCTCACCGCCGGCGGCCTGGGTGGTTCGGTGCTGCTGCTGGTGGGCTCGGGGGTGATCCACTGGGCGTCTCTGGCGGCCTTCCTGGCCGGCGCCTGTGGCAACCTCGCCATCGGCCTCGACAATGCCCTGCTGCAGGGCGGCACGCCGGAGCTGATGCAGGGCCGGGTCAACGCCATCGCCAACCTGAGCAAGGGATTGCAGTCGTTCAGCGTGTCGGCGGCCAGCTACCTGATGCATCGGCTCTCCGCCGTGGGGCACAACGGCATCGGCTACCAGCTGGTGCAGGCGCCGATGGCGATCGCCCTGCTCATCGGTGTGGCCCTGCTCTGGCCGCGCCTGGGGAGACTGGCGCCCCCAGCCGCGGAGGCCTGAGCCTCTGCGCCGGCTGCAGAGCTGCGACGCCAGCCGCTCAGGGCTGCTCGCGGCAGAGATCTCTGAGGGTGGTAGCCGCCAGTTCGCCGTTCCAGCGCGCGGTCAGCCGCACCAGCCAGGCATCCGCCGGTGAGTCGCCCCGGGCCGCGTCCTGCTCGGCGCCGTTGCCGTCGCGGCCGGCCAGGGCGGTGTGCAGATCGAGCAGGTTGATCTGCTCGGCCGGCCTGCTGAGCCGGTAACCGCCGCGGTTTCCCTTGAGGCTCTCCACCAGGCCGAGCCGGCGCAGCTCGCGCAGCACCACCGAGAGGTAGTTGGCGGAAAGGGCGTGGCGATCAGCGATCTGGCGGGCCTGCAGGGTGCCTTCCTCGCGGGCCAGCGCCACCAGGCTGATCAGGGCATAGCGAAAGGTGGTGGAAAACAAGGGGAGCGCCTGCCGCAGGTGCCGGATCGCCGGGCGGAAGCAGACCCCGCCCGGAGCAAAGCCACGCTACGGCGATCGGGAAAGCGAGATGTAGCCACACCTCCTCCGGCTGGCTGCCTGAAGGTTGTTTCGGCTACATCCACAGGCGGCGTTGCCGCTCTCTCAGATGCTGTAATTCGGGTGGAAGGTGCGGCTTTCGCGGCTGCGCACGTGCAGGCGGTCGCCCACCTGGAAGCCGCCGGGGCTGAGCCGCTCGCGGGCGATCTGGGCCGTGATCACCTGGCCATCGGCGAGCACCAGCTCGGCCTGCACATCGCGGCCCAGGTGGCTGAGGCGCCGCAGCATCGCCGGCACCGTGTCGCTCCGGCTGTCGCGGAACACCTCCACGTCGTGCGGTCGCACGAACAGCGGGCTCTCCGGCACCGGGCTGGCCGCGTCCTCGGTGGCGGGTTGGGGGAGGGTGCCGCCGGGCAGCACGTTCACCGCTCCCACGAAGCCCATCACGAAGGGGCTGGCGGGGTGGTCGTAGATCTCCGCCGGGGTGCCGATCTGCTCGATGCGGCCCTCGTTCATCACCACGATCCGATCCGCCACCTCCATCGCCTCCTCCTGATCGTGGGTCACGATCACGGTGGTCACGTGCATCTCGTCGTGGAGGTTGCGCAGCCAGGCCCGCAGCTCCTTGCGCACCTTGGCATCGAGGGCGCTGAAGGGCTCATCGAGCAGCAGCACCCGCGGCTGCACCGCCAGCGCCCGCGCCAGAGCCACCCGCTGCCGCTGGCCGCCGGAGAGCTGGGAGGGGTAGCGCGAGCCATAGCCCTGCAGCTGCACCAGGTTGAGCAGCTCATCCACCCGCCGCCGGATCGCCTCCTTCTTCCAGCGGCGCAGCTCCAGCCCGAAGGCCACGTTCTGGCGCACGGTGCGGTGCTTGAACAGGGCGAAATGCTGAAACACGAAGCCCACCTCCCGGTCCTGCACGGAGCGATCGGTGGCCTCCTCGCCGGTGATCCAGATGCGGCCGGCATCGGCCGCCTCCAGGCCGGCGATCAGCCGCAGCAGGGTGCTCTTGCCGGAGCCGGAGGGGCCGAGCAGGGCCACCAGGGAGCCGCTGTCCACATCCACGCTCACGTCGTTCACGGCGTGGAAGGAGCCGAAGCTCTTGGTCACGTTGGCCACGCGGATGCCCATGCGGAGGCGCTCGGAAATGGATCGATCGGCCCATTCTGATCACCCGGCCTGATCGATCGCCGCCTCGGCAGGCCCTCTCCAGGCCCTCAGAGCGCTGTCCTTTCCCCCTGACAGCCGCTGTTGCCTTCGCTCTGGAATTCGCAGCAGGGCCACCGCTGAGCTGCCGTGGAGCCCGGGGGAGCCGCCGGCGTGCCCCGGTTAACCCGTAAACACAGTGAGGAACTGTGCAAAATGCCTGACTCGGGTGTACGGTCCAGGCAGCTCCTCTGTTTCACCGCCCCGGCTGTCATGACCCTCGCCCTGCCGCGTCGCGGGATCGCCCTTCCCAGCTGGCTGCGGCCGAATGCCGCCTGGACGATCACCTGGGCCTACCTCTCCATCGTGCTCTTCCTGCCCCTGGCGGGCATGCTCCTCAAGGCCGCCGGGGTGGGCCCGGCCGGCTTCTGGGAGGTCGCCACCAGCCCCCTGGCGGTGAGCACCTATGTGATGAGCTTCGGCATGGCCGCCGCCGCCAGCCTGCTCAATGGAGTGTTCGGCCTGCTGATCGCCTGGGCCCTGATCCGCAGCCGCTTCCCCGGCCAGCGGCTGCTCGATTCCCTGATCGATCTGCCCTTCGCCCTGCCCACCGCCGTGGCCGGCCTGGCCCTCTCCTTCGTGTATGGGGAAAATGGCTGGCTGGGGGCGCCGATCCTGAAGCTCACCGGCCTGCAGGTGTCGTTCACCGCCCTGGGTGTGGGTGTGGCGATGGTGTTCATCTCGCTGCCCTTCGTGGTGCGCACCGTGGAGCCGGTGCTGCGCTCGCTCGAGAAGGAGCAGGAGGAGGCCAGCTGGTGCCTGGGGGCCAGCTCGGCCCAGACCTTCTTCCGGGTGGTGCTGCCCCAGCTGATGCCGGCGATCCTGGCCGGCATCGCCCAGGGCTTCAGCCGGGCGGTGGGTGAATACGGCTCGGTGGTGATGATCTCCAGCAATGTGCCCTTCAAGGATCTGATCACCCCCACCCTGATCGTGCAGATGATCGAGGAATACGACATCGATGCCGCCACCGTGATCGGCGCCGTGATGCTGATCTTCTCGCTGGTGAGCCTGGTGGTGATCAATGCCCTGCAGGTCTGGGGCCAGCGCTACCAGGGCGGCGATGCCAAGGGCTGAGCGCTGTCGCTGAGACAGCCCCGAACCTTCCTCACAGGCTGCATTGCACAGTCCGGGTGGTCCAAGCGCAACAGCCAAGGTTACAGCATCCACAGACATCAGCTCAGCAAGGTTTCCAGCATTTCGCTCTCCTGCTCTCCTGCACTCCTCCTCACCTCCTCCTCACCTCCTCCTCTCCTCCTTCTGTTCACCTCTCACCAGCCTTCCTTTTCCCATCCTCAGCCACCACTGCCGCCCACCCCTGCCTTCACCGCCATGGCCTTCACCATCCCCCCCCTTCAAGACCTGCGCCCCCCCCGCTGGGTGACCCCGAGCTTCGCTGGCCGCCGGCTTCTGCCCGCCCTGATTCCCCTGGTGGCCTGCCTCTACGTGGGGGTGGTGATTCTGGTGCCGGCGCTGGCAGTGGTGGTGCAGGCCTTCGCCAAGGGGCTGGGGGTGTTTCTCGACAACTTCCGCGATCCTGAACTGCTGGCCGCCCTGCGCCTCACCCTGATCGCCTCGGCGATTGCCGTGCCCTGCAATGCGATCTTCGGCTTGGCGGCCGCCACGGCCATCGCCCGCAAGCGCTTCCCGGGCAAGGCGCTGCTGCTGAGCGTCATCGATCTGCCCTTCTCGATCTCGCCGGTGGTGGTGGGCCTGATGCTGGTGCTGCTCTACAGCCCCAGCCACGGATTGCTGGCACCGCTGCTGGAGAGCACCGGCTGGAAGGTGATCTTCTCGATCCCCGGCATCGTGCTGGCCACGATCATCGTCACCTTCCCGTTCATGGCGCGGGAGGTGATTCCGCTGCTGGAGGAGGAGGGCTGGGAGCAGGAGGAGGCCGCCAAGACCCTCGGCGCCAGCGACTGGCAGGTGTTCTGGAAGGTCACCCTGCCCTCGGTGCGCTGGGCGGCGCTCTACGGCCTGATCCTCACCACGGCCCGGGCCCTCGGCGAATTCGGGGCGGTGTCGGTGGTGAGCGGCAACATCCGCGGCGAAACCCAGACCCTGCCCCTGTTTGTGGAGGATGCCTACAAGCAATACCACACCGAGCTGGCCTTCGGCGCCTCGCTGCTGCTGGCCACCGTGGCGATCGTGTCGCTGCTGCTCAAGGTTGTTGTGGAGCAGCTGATGGAGCGCGACAAGGGCGAGGTTCGCGAGGATGGCGGGGGATGAGCATCCCAGGGTTGCACCGTGGTTCAGGTTCTTGGGATGACTGAGGATCAACCGCTTGGGGGCAGCAGCGCCAGATGGTACCTGTTCCACAACAACTGATCAGACTTGGCAGTGTGATTCGTCCATGGTGTAGTGGAAAGAATGCAGGCAAAGCGAGAGCGGCTGATGCCGTATGAGTGGATACGGCACCGGGACGAGGATCCATCAAGTCGAAGATTCCAGGCACGTCATCGAGCCTGCCTTCGTACCAAGGGCCGCATCCCCTGAACTGCTTGCAAGTCAGCCACCCGCGTCTGTAGTGCAAGCGTACTGCATCATCGCTCTTCTGACAAACGAGCGGCGCTGCCGCGGTCGAATGCTTTCAGGATGGATCCTAGCGGCATAGATAAGCAGTAAGAAAGCATTGAAATGTCGGGTTGCCCACTGATGGATCTAACCGCCCAAGATCAGTGGCGGGCTAGTATTCCGCTGTCAAGTACAAGATTCAACGCTCCGTCCGCTGTATCTTGTCGTTGGACTAAGTCGCTCCGCGGCAGATTGGGAAGAACGAGTTGTAGCGGTAAAAGGAACAGAATTGAACCAGCAAGCGAGGTAGTTCAAGCAGTATTGCAGTAGCCATTCTGATTGGGCACTCCAAAGGTGGCCATGGCGGGATGTCTCGCAGCCGTGAGTATTTATGCGCAGGCCATCAGCGCCGGCCACCCGAAATCCTTAAGCAATTCGAAAAAACGGCGGGACTTATCTGCATAGAGAGGGTCTGCCGAGCAGCTCCAAAGGGCTTGTCCAACACCGGATAAGATCGCGGCTCACGCGCGATCTATCCTTGTTCGTTAGATGCGGCAAGCTAAACGATAATATGTTACCAGCTCTCTCAATACCTAATGCGTTCTTCATGGGTGGAACTGATGCTCTGAAGCCCAGACTCGCCTAAATCAAATTGTCAAGTTTGACAACAGCTTAGCAATACAGCTGCTAGAGCTTAAAGCTTTTGGCCACTTCATAGAGCTCAGAAAGAAGACGATCCCAACGGTCACCCAACTTCTTACGAAAGCAAAAATCTTGAAGATTTGGCGGAAGCCAACCTTTGACGCCTTGGAGGCGTTGAAGCGTAGCATCAGAGAGGACTTCTGGTTCTACAGATCCGCGTGCAAAATCAGTATGTACTGATATTTCTCTGCGTCGCTTGCCTAGAAAGTTTGTGATAAATCCAATGATAGTGGCTTTTTCCGTGCTGATATTGTACTGAGAATTCGGGGCATAAGGAATTTGTATGCGACCTGCATCAAAGTGTAGGCCCGAATTACTCGCATCGAGCATATTAAACATCCATTGAAGCGCGCAATCAGAAAGCGGCACCGTTGCCGCCTCACCTCCCCCAACACCACCGTGTCCACCTGGAAACCAGGCTTGCTGAAAAACACAAGAGTTTGTTGTGCTCATGTAGTCGATGGGGATCAAGCTGAAGGTGCTCCTTTCCTCTTCGATCGAAACTGCATGGAAAGCGGCGTCGATAATTGGACTGAGCTTGTGGTCGTGAAACTCATATTTCTCATTGACGTATTTACTGAGTTGCCTTAGCAATGGAATGTCAGGGATGCCCAAAGCCTTCACCGTATCCCATAATCCCATGAACTGAATCCTAGGCCTGCCATCAGGCATATCCGCAATGGCATACTTATCGCGAAATGCAACGGATTTTGAACCCGATGGAGCAGACTCCTTGTCGCTATTAGGTTGCCGGTATATTGAATAAGCTTGTGGTATCATTCGAACCTGCTCACTCCTGAGGAGGCCGCAATTATAAATTAATCCAACCAGACTACGCACGGTGTAGGCTCCTCGACTAAATCCAAACACGTATATATTATCACCAGGCCTATAGTTTAGGCATAAGAATCTATAACATTTTAATATCCGATGATCGATACCCAGTCCGAAGGCTCCGCCTGCTATCTTAATTAATTTATCAATCGGCCCTGGCTTAATGCTGACTTGCTGAGTGCCGATCCCTTCGTCGTAGTAGACAATCTGATCGTTACCTCCTAACGTCTGTGGAGCTATGGCTTCCAGCAATCTCACTACATTTGTTGGAAACGGCTGGTTGAGATCCTGCCATGTTCCATCACATAGAACGATTAGATTTCTAGTGGGCATGGGCTGCGACCCTTGTGTGTGGTGGAAATTCCGAGGCTCGATCGTTCTGATACAGAACAGGAATGGAGGGAGAGAGGGGATCTTACCCCAAGGCATTGGATCGCCTCGATCAAGAATGAATCCTCCTAAATAATTTGTCAAGTCAGCCGTTATGCGACCAGTTCTAGGTCTCTTAGCAGTGCAATCCCAGCCTGTTTTTGCAGGACACTGCGACACCAGATCATGTCTATGAAGCTTAGACTGTCCCCTACCATCAAGCTGAATGAAGATCTGTTTGTGCGGGTTTTTCCGGAGGATATCGGATTGTATCTGTTCAGGGGTCGGGACGGCACACCTCGCACTCCAGCCCTGCTGAACCCTTGACGGCAGCTTGATTCCCGGTTGCATCTCAGGCAGAGACCGCCTGTGATGAGCAGCCCTCCTGCCGGGATTCCAGAAGCGGATTGGCTGTCGTGGCCACCCGAGGCCAGGCAGTTCATCCTGGTCCAGCAGCACGAGATCGAGCAGCTGCGCAGCCAACTCACCGCCCTGGCCACTGAGCTGGCTCAGCTGCGGGAACGGATC
>Ga0172376_10008311_pt1 | contig 10871 bp, 9 predicted proteins | sample Lak35m_FD_121114 | JGI IMG/M metagenome (GOLD analysis project Ga0172376, IMG submission 121114) | Freshwater microbial communities from Kabuno Bay, South-Kivu, Congo - kab_092012_35m | ecosystem: Environmental > Aquatic > Freshwater > Lake | place: Democratic Republic of the Congo: South-Kivu... | reverse complement strand
GAAGAAAAAATTAATTCTTTGATCTATCAGCTCACTTTAGCCGCTTAGAAAGCCCTTCGAGACGCGTGCTACGCACGCTCCTCAGGGCGAACGGATTACGGAAAAATGGCTAAAGTCGAGTACGATTCAACTGCGTTTTTTAGGTTAAAGGTGAGTCGACCCACCTTAAAAAGAAGAAGTCACTGAAAACTGGAACCATTGTTGTTGATCCAACGGTTGCAGGTTCAAAGCCTTCGCCACACTAAATGCCAACGGACCAAACGGTGAGCGCCATTCAAAGCTAAGACCTGCAGAATAACGCAACGGGCCAGCGGGTGTTCCTTGCAACTCTAATGGCAACCCATAAGAGTAAACGTTACCCGCGTCAGTAAACACACTCGTACGAATACTTTCTCGACTTAATGGATAAGGCAGAATAATCGCTGCACTCGCATTCACAAGAAAGTTCGCACCAAGTGCACGACCATGATTATCTTGTGGTCCTAACGAGAAACTATCATATCCTCGAACCTGTCCAGGTTGCGCAATACCCCCTGCAAAGTAGTTTTCGAAGAACGGTAGCCCTTGATTATTGAACGAACCACCATAAGCAAGATTTCCTAAAACTGTAAAAATCAAGCCTTTAAATAAGGGCTGATACACACGTGCCTGATATGCTGTCTTATAGTAGGTCAATGAATCATGCGCGCCAGGAAGGGCAAATAAAACTGAAGCCTGTTGGTTACTGCCTCGATTTGGATAAGGCATTTGATCATAACTATTGCGATTCCAACCGCCACTGAGACGAATTTCATTAAAATATTGACCATAAAGTGCAACAAAGTTTTGAATTTGTTGCACATATCCAACGGATCGAATATCCAATCCCTGGTACCCATAACTAAATTGTACACTGCTCTTTTCACCGACCAGAATGTTATAGTTCACGTCAAAACCAAGGCGATCAGAACTATACTGACTAACGTCAAGTTTTTTCGGATCAACCGTCTGATAATACAAGTTTAATCCACGTCCAACCCCTGTATTGGTATAGAATGGATTGTAATAATTGAAGGAATATTGTTGTCCCCAATAACTCGCATTAAAGGATAATCCGACAGTTCGTCCAGTTCCCATAAAGTTATATTGGTTAAAAGCCGCATTAAATTGTGGACCCGTTGTACCATATCCTAAAGAAGCACTGGCTTCTGCCGATGGCGCTTCTTCAACACTCACATCAAGATCAACCTGATTATTTTCGCCTGGCACAGGCGTTGTTTTAACATTAACATTTTTGAAATAGCTTAACATACGCAGTTGTCGCTCAGATTCCTTGATGTTATGTAATGACAATAAAGCCGCTTCGTCCTGACGAATCACATTTCGTAATACATAGTCCGCTGTTTTCACGTTTCCATGAAAATTAATTCGACGAACATAGACATGCCGCCCCGGATTAATCACAAAGGTAATAAACACCGTCTTATCATGCTCATTAATTCGTGGCTCCGCATTAATCGCAGGAAAACCAAATCCTTTGTCACCGAGCGCAAGCCCAATGACCGAAATGGTTTCAGCAATTTTTTTACGTGAAAAAACATCCCCCGGCTTCACTAAGACCATCGATTCGATTGCCTTTTTAGGAAGAATCGTTTTTCCAGCAACAGCGAATCCTGAGAAATGATATTGCGGACCTTCTTCGATGTGGATATTAATAAATACATCTTTCTTATCAGGCGCTAACAATACTTGTGATGAAACAATAGAAAATTTAAGATAGCCTCTATCAAGGTAGAACGATCGTAAGGCCTCCAATGAAGCATCCATTGCGGCTTTAGAATATTGATCTTTCTTTGTGAAAAGAGTAAACACGCTACTTGGTGCTAGAGCAAGCTCTGATAATAATTCAGACTGATTAAAATCATGATTACCAATAATTTTTATCTCTTTAATGCGTGAAACACGGCCTTCGGAAATAGTGATACTGATCCCCACACGGTTATCTGTCATCGAAGATTGTGTCGTCTCAATACGTGCGTTGTATTTGCCGCGTGCATTGTATACCTGCTTCAATTCCTTTTCTAATCGCTCAAGCGCCGCACTTTGAAATACATGTCCTTTCACCAACCCAAGCTCTTTTAAAATCTCTTTCAATTTATCACTTGGAATTTCTTTGTTCCCTGTAATCGTAACAGAGCCAATTGTCGCACGCTCAACGACTTGAACAATCAGCGTGTTTCCAGAACGTTCAAGCACGACCGACTGGAAAAACCCTGTCTCATATAATGCGCGGATAATTTGAGGCGTAGAGGCAGATGTTACCTCTTCCCCCACTTCAACAGGAAGATAATTAAGTACCGTACCCATACTGACACGCTGTAATCCATTAATTTTAATATCACGAACAATAAAACCATCATCGGACCATGCAGGCACTGAGAATCCAAATAAACTCGAACAACAGACTGCGATTAAAAGTTTTTTACTTATTATTTTCATTATTTGTATACATCCAAACGTTCTGTTTAAAATTTACCCACCAATCGCCCTAAATCATTTTTCAATGCAAACACCATTAACCCCATTAAAAAAAGAGAACCTACAACCATTCCTGCGGATTTAAATTCCATTGTCAGTGGACGTCTTCGAATGAACTCAATGCAATAAAATAACAAATGTCCACCATCCAGGAGAGGAATAGGCAAAAGATTTAACACTCCAAGACTGATACTCACCAACGCCAAAAAAGAGACATAATAGGAAAATCCACCTCTTGCAGATTCTCCTGCACTTTGTGCAATCCCAACTGGTCCACTAATCCCATCTAACGACACTTTCCCTGTCACTAATCGTCCAATTAATGAAAAAGCTGTTCCAGTCAAAGAAACGGTCTGATGCAAGGCCGTAGCCATTGCATCAATCGGCCCTTCTCTTTGTATGCGCAACCAATCTTTGGGCCAACTCACTTGTTTTGAGCGAACCCCTAACAAACCAACTTCTTGGCCATTGCTATGCGTGACGCCCACCTCAGTTGAAATTGTTTGGCGCTGACCATGCCGGTCAACTTCAAAAGACAACTTTTTCCCAGGGCTATTCTTCACCAAATTAACAACTTCTAACCAATCCGATATCACTTTTTTATTGACAGACAATAGACGATCGCCTTCTTTAAATCCAGCAATACTTGCAGAGGTGCCCGGTATCACTTCGCCCACGATTGGTGGAACTCTAGGAATAAATAATTTAATTCCTAAACTTTTCAATAGATCAGGATTTTGAGTATCCATTTTTAGCGAATCAAGTGCCAGTTGATGGGTTGTTTTTTTATTATCTCGCATCGACTTTACCGTTACTGATATGGATTCATTGGTTCCAATGAAAGGCATTAATTCATATTGAAAATCTCGCCAACTCATAATGGGATGGCCATTAAATGCAACAATTTCTTGCTGAGCAGTTAACCCTCCACGGGCCGCAATACTACCTGGTATGACGTTATCAATCATAGGGGCAAGTGAAGCAATGCCAACAACCATCACCAACCAAATTGCAAAAAATGCAAACAGAAAATTAAATAACGGTCCTGCGATTGTAATCGCAACTTTCACACCTAGCGATTTACGATTAAATGCTAAATGCTTCTCGGCCTCCAAAACAGGACCTTCTTCTTCATTCAGCATTTTGATATAGCCGCCTAAGGGGATTAACGAAAATGCATATTCCGTTTTGTGCTTATCATGGCATCGGAATAAAACTTTGCCAAAACCAAAGGAAAAGCGGAGTACTTTTACACCACATAATCGAGCAACAATAAAATGCCCATACTCATGCACTGTGACCAATAACAACAATGCCAATAAAAAATAAAAAAGGGTCATAAAAATATTCAATGCCCAAACTCCAAAAACGAAAGTGCATAGTAAAAGAAAGGTAATACAGCAATGGAGCTATCCAATCGGTCGAGTAATCCACCATGTCCAGGCAAAATATTGCCTGAATCTTTCACGTGACTCCGCCGCTTTAACATACTAATAAATAGATCACCTAACATTGAGATCAATATCAGTAAGAATGCCACCAAAAACCATTTAAATGGTGAAAGAGGTCGAAAAACAAAATAGCCAATGATGGCAACAACTGACGCTAAAAGAAACCCACCAATAGAGCCTTCTATTGTTTTACCAGGACTCACGCGGGCAATTAATTTAGAGTGCCCCCAACGTTTACCAACAAGGTAAGCTCCACTATCCGTTGCCCAAATCAGGAACAACACATAAATTATTAGATTTTGTCCTTGCTCAACATGATAAAGAGCAACAAACACACTGGAAAATAATGATAAAAAAAGCAATCCAACTGCACCCACCAAAACAGAATATCCCCAATAGCGCTCTGATGCAGGATAGGTTAATACGGCAATCAAACCAAATCCCCAAACGAGGATGGTGATTTTTAACCAAGGATCTAACCATAGGCTACTACACCAAATACCACCAAGTAGAAGCAGCAAAAAGATCAACTTCCTCTCTAATGTCACCAATGGAATTAATTTAGTCCATTCCCAACCGCTCGCAGCCACCAGTGATAATAAAATACCTGCAAGCAACCATGATGGCGCAAAATAAATGGCTAGAAGAACTAATGGAAGTAATACTAATGCGGTCAATAAGCGTTGTCTAAACATAATTGACTTTTCTCCAAAGAGTTATTTAATTGTTTTGAAATTAATCCATAACGTCGCTCACGAAGACTGTAGGTATGGAGTGCCTGCTCAAATTCTTCGACTGTAAATTCGGGCCATTTTACCTCTGTAAAATATAATTCGGTATACGCTAACTGCCATAGAAAAAAATCACTGATTCTTTGCTCACCACTGGTCCTTATAAATAAATCTGGATCGGGTAATTGGGCAGTACTTAAATAATTCGTAAAAAGCTGTTCATCTATTTTTTGGGGTAGAATGCTTCCATCTAAAACATGGCTCACTACTGCTCGCATTGCTTGCACAATATCCCATTTTCCACTGTAATTAATTGCAATATTCAGGTGTAATTTTTTATTATTCGCCGTCAGCTTTTCTGCACTATCCATTTGCGAACGAAGTTCACTAGATAATCGATCCCGATCACCAATAAATTTTAAGCAAATACCATGCTCATTCAAACGCTCTGTTTCTTGTCCGATAACAACAATAAAAAGTTGCATCAAAAAATCGACTTCATCGGCTGGCCTCGCCCAATTTTCACAGCTAAAAGCAAATAGACTTAGCATCGCAATATTTTTTTCAAGGCAAGCTTGTACAATCGCCTTCACAATTTCAACACCTGCTCGATGCCCTTCAACGCGCGGTAGACCACTATTTTCAGCCCAACGCCCATTACCATCCATCACAATAGCAACATGTTGCGGTATTTTTTGATTCAAATCACTTCATCCATCTACAAAAATGTCCTATAGTCTATCCTCTTTATCAGAAAAGTTTAAGTTTTTTATTACTCGCGATTTTCGGAGAACAATATGCAAAAAAAAGGACCTGTCGTCCTCCTGATTCTCGATGGCTGGGGGTATCGTGAAAACCCAGAAAACAACGCCATCGCAAATGCAAATACACCTCAATGGGATGAATGGTGGCAAAACCAGCCACACGCCCTATTACAAGCCTCGGGCCCCAGTGTTGGTTTACCAGAAGGACAAATGGGAAATTCGGAAGTCGGTCATATGCACATTGGCGCAGGTCGTCTTTTATTGCAAGATTTAACTCGAATTAACGCGGCCATTGATAATGGCGAATTTGAAAAGAACGCCACGTTTATTCATGCAATTGAAGAAATGAAGCAAACAAATCACACCATCCATGTTTTAGGGCTGTTATCTGACGGCGGTGTTCATTCTCATGAGAACCACCTCTATGCGTTTCTTCGTTTGTGTGACAAGCATCAATTTTCAAACGTTGCACTTCATTTATTTCTTGATGGTAGAGATACGCCTCCACAAAGCATAACAACTTACCTCGATAAATTAACGGTTTTTCTCAAAAAATATCCTGTTGCCAAAATTGCTTCGATTACAGGGCGATTTTATGCAATGGATAGAGACAAACGTTGGAAACGTATCGAACCGCTCTACCATTTACTGACCGAAAACAAAAGCGAACACCAATTTAATGAAGCACACGAAGCAGTCGATTATCATTATCAACATGCGTGCTTTGATGAGTTTATTCCTCCAACAATCATTGGTAAGGGCATGCCCATCAAAACCGGCGATACGGTCTTTATGTTTAACTTCCGTGCTGATCGAGTAAGACAATTAGCACAAACGTTTCTCAATCCATCGTTCCAAGATTTTAATCGTAAGATAATCCCCTCTCTCGCCCATTTTGTTAGCATGACCACTTACGCTAATAATCTCCCAACAGAAAGTGCTTTCCCACCCGTTATTCCGCATCAAACACTCGGCGAGGTCGCTGCCGCACATGGCCTTAAGCAATTAAGAATCGCAGAAACAGAAAAATATGCTCACGTTACTTTTTTTCTAAATGGCGGGATAGAACGTACTTTCAATAACGAAAAACGTATTTTAATCCAATCGCCAATGGTTAATACTTATGATCTCCAACCCGAAATGAGCGCCCCCGAACTGACTACTCATCTAGTTGATGCCATTAACAGTCGACAATATGATCTGATCATTTGCAATTATGCGAATGCAGATATGGTGGGTCATACAGGCAATTTAAATGCTTGCATAAAAGCAATTGAACAATTAGATCGCTCGATGCGAGACGTTTGGAATGCACTGACAAATGTTCAAGGACAAATGCTAATAACCGCTGACCATGGAAATGCTGAATGTATGTTTGATCCAAAAGAGCGACAAGCTCATACCGCCCATACATCCGAACCAGTTCCATTTCTATACATTGGCGATCAATTCCATTTTAGTAAAAATACGGGTACCTTAAGTGACATTGCACCAACCACACTGATGTTGCTTGGCATAACACCTCCTGATGAAATGACAGGAAAAATATTATTGGTAAAAAATAATGAATAATTTAATTCGTAATTCCTTCGTATTACTGTGCTGGACAACAACCCTGACGGCTAACGCAGATCCATCTAACGTTCTCAATACAAAAACAAAGCTTAAACAATTAGAAAACAAAATGATCCTACTTGAGCAAACAATGCATGTTGTGCATAACAAACAAGAAGCGGTTCATAAGGAAATTGCTCGAACAGAAAAAGAAATCAGCGATACGATGCGTCAGTTATCAATTATTCAACACAATATCAATGAAAAACGCCAACAAATTCAAGTTCTAAAACAACTCATCGGAACACTGAATAATCAACTGACCACGCAACGTGAACTCTTAGCAAAGCATATTCGTGCACGTTACAAAATAGGGGAATACCAGCCGATGAAATGGTTGCTCAATCAAGAAAATCCCTACACCATCAGCCGATTACTAACTTACTATCAATATGTCGTCAAATCGCGTCAAAAAACCATCACCGAAGTGCTAGAAACCCAAGCCCGATTAAATCAAAATCAAGAAAAATTAAATCAAGAAACGCAACAGCAACAACTTTTAGAGAACCAAGTTAAACAACGACAATTACAACTCACGCAAAATAAACGTTATCATGCCGCATTAGTCCAATCACTCGAAAAAGATTTTCATAGCAAACAGCAAACAATGCAAGAATACCAACACAACAAAAACAGTTTATCGCTGTTAATTAATTCATTAACTCAACAAGGTCTGACTTCTCGACACTACCCATTAATCCCTCTACGACGTCATTTACCTAAGCCAGTTCGAACGCCACCAGAAAATATAAAAGAAATTAATCAAGGCCTGATTTTTTATGCGACTGAAGGCACACCCGTTTCCGCCGTTTATCCCGGAAAAGTGGTTTTCAGTGACTGGTTGAAGGGATATGGTTTACTTTTAATTATTGATCATGGAGCAGGTTACATGACGCTTTACGCACATAATCAGGCATTATTCAGACAAAAAGGTGAATTTATAGATAAAGGTGAGAAAATTGCTTCTGTTGGACATAGCGGTGGACTGCAAAAAAACGGTCTATACTTTGAAGTAAGGCACAATGGAAAAACAATTTCACCATTAAAGTGGTTATCTTAAGTATTTTCTCAATATGGCCGATAGTAAGAATTAGAAGTTCTAAAAATAACGATAGAGAACGAACGAGACCTCATCAGATCGAAAGTTCGGGGAGAATATCATCATGGTTAAGCTTAACTCTTTCAAAGGCTTTTTCTGTATTTTTACAATGGTGCTTCTATTTCCTTTTTCATTAATAGCAGCGGATGCAGAAACCGAAGCAGCCTCTTCTGAAAATACGAACGGCGTCCCGCTAGAAGATGTGCAACGTTTTTCTAATGCACTCAGCCAGATTAAGAAATATTATGTAAAACCAATTACTGATAAAGAACTTTTCGACAATGCCATTCGAGGCATGCTGAGTGGCCTTGACCCTCATTCAAGTTACCTTGATGAAAAAGATTTTAACGAATTACAAACTGCCACTAACGGTGAGTTTGGTGGATTAGGCCTCGAAGTCACTATGGAAGAAGGTGTAATTCGTGTTATTTCTCCTCTAGCAGGTACTCCAGCAGGCAAAGCTGGGATGAAACCTGGAGATTACATCATTAAATTAGGTGACCGATCTATACAAGGAATGAGCCTTCAGGACGCCGTCAATCTCATGCGCGGTAAAGTCGGTAGTAAAATTGACTTGACGGTGATTAGAAAAGGCGCAAAAAAACCCTTACATTTTGCATTGGTCCGTGAAAAAATTATTATCCAGAGCGTACAAAGCAAATTATTAGATAACCAATATGGATATATTCGCCTGGCGCAGTTCCAAGCGTTAACAAATGAAGACATGCTCAAAGCTATCAAAAACCTTAAACAAGACGCTGGCGGCAAATTAACCGGCTTAATACTTGACCTCCGTAACAATCCAGGAGGACTGCTCGACTCTGCCATTCAAATTTCCGATGCTTTTCTTGGTTTGGATCAAAAAGGCAAACAAGAAACTGTTGTCTACACTGAGGGACGATTACCCGGCTCCAAATTTACTGCCCTATCAACTCCAGGCGATGTGTTAGAAAGAGCCCCCATGGTTGTTCTCATCAATAATGGCTCTGCTTCTGCTGCAGAAATTGTCGCCGGAGCACTCAAGGACAACAAACGAGCGGTCATCGTTGGAACAAAAAGCTTCGGGAAAGGCTCTGTACAAACCGTGCTGCCACTCGATGAAAAACGTGGCATTAAATTAACAACAGCACTTTATTACACCCCATCGGGTCGTTCGATTCAAGCGAAAGGGATTCAACCAGATATCGTCGTTGAGGAACTCGTTATTGATAAAAATCGAAATGAGGCGAAATTATCGGGATTATCTGAAGCGGACTTGCAAGGGCATATCCTCGTGAATAATCAATCCTCCGAAGATGCTCAGAAAAAATTGACAGATAATGATGAGAAATTGCTTCATGATGATTATCAGCTCTACACTGCACTGACCATTTTAAAAGGGTTAGTGATTGCACAAAAATAAACTTGATCAGCTCCCAGCTTCGTTGTTAGCTGGAAGCTGATCTTGCCTTGAATTGATGGACACCTTGTTAAGAGAGTAAAAATCTTAATCAGAGGTGACAAATGAACAACAATAACAGCCAATTAGATAAAAAAGTTCCAGAAGGAAATACTCTGTACCGGATAAAAAACTACTAAACGAATACGTGCCCGTGCCCAATGTTAATGGTGCCCATGCCCCGCATTTAACCGTGATTCCGCACCTGATTTTATGAATAAACGCCCCAATAGCGCTCTCCTAGGCAATTCAAGATAATTTTTTGCCGTTCATTCAAATTCAGAATGACTTTAATCTCGACACCAACACTGAGTTCATGAACACCTGCGAAACACGAAAAGACCCATTTAGCTGTTGGATTTTGTGTGGGTTTTTTCTTCATGTCGGGGAAGAACATTTCTTTTTCGTGAAGTCTGGTTCTAATAAGATACTCAAGTGCCGCATATATCATAAGCGGGTTCTGTCGCAAAAAAACCGAGAACTGGTTAGACTAAGGCTATTTTAAATAGCATTGGTTATTTCATGATCAGTTTCAAGCAGCGGCATTTCAAAGACGGTGTAATTTTAATGCTGGTTCGCTGGTATGTGGCTTATGCATTAAGCTATCGCGACATTGAAGAATTAGCGGCAGAGCGCGGTTTGAAAGTCGACCACTCAACTATCAACCGCTGGCTAATTCGTTACGCCCCTCAATTAGAAGAAGCTTTTCGCAAACGGCGTAAGCGGCCAGTCGGCGTATCATGGCGCATGGACGAGACCTATATTAAGGTCAAAGGAAAATGGGTTTATCTGTATCGTGCAGTTGACAAAGAAGGCCAAACTGTTGATTTCATGCTATCAGAGAGGCGTGATGAGCCTGCCGCACGAGCATTTTTCAACAAGGCAATCAGTTCAAATGGCTTGCCAGAAAAGGTCACAATGGATAAAAGTGGCGCCAATAAAGCTGGAGTCAACACAATTAATCTAGCATTGGCGCTGTTATGTATGTTTGGTGGATTGCCCTTGCAAATGACGGTAAGACAAATAAAATACCTCAACAACATCATTAAGCAAGACCACCGATTTGTGAAAAAAATCAAAAATGGGATGCGAGGATTTAAAGCATTTCACTCCGCAGAAGCCACTTTATCCGGCATTGAATTGCACCACATGCTGCGTAAAAATCAGCATACTCAGTCTAATGAGCTGTCTATTTTTGAACAGTTCTATGCGCTTGCAGCATAAACTCGCCCAGAATAAATTCGTTTATCGTTCAGG
>Ga0172376_10008299_pt1 | contig 10875 bp, 13 predicted proteins | sample Lak35m_FD_121114 | JGI IMG/M metagenome (GOLD analysis project Ga0172376, IMG submission 121114) | Freshwater microbial communities from Kabuno Bay, South-Kivu, Congo - kab_092012_35m | ecosystem: Environmental > Aquatic > Freshwater > Lake | place: Democratic Republic of the Congo: South-Kivu... | reverse complement strand
ACCCATCTAAAAAAAATTGATTTGATTTTATCTATTTTATTGTCTTTTATTAATTATTATAAAATTTATTAACTAAAACAAAAACAATTTAATATGACAACACCATCACTTTCTACATGGCGTTTTATTCTAAATAATTATAATAGTGGTTTTCTAGGTGGTGTAGATACACATACAAGACATGTTTATAATAATCTACGAATGGAACTCAATAAATATGAACATATTAATACAGTTAATTTACAACCTATTAAAGATAAATTAAATCAATTACACAATTCAACAGAAACATATCTTTCTGGAAATTATTTTAATCCTGAAAATAAAAATTTACTAAATAAAGATTTACAACTTTCAAGATCTCTTCAAAGAGACATTCCAGATATTGCTCCTAAAAATGTTATGAGATTAATGTCTTTTGAAAGATTTCTAATCAAATATGGACTTTTAGACCAGAATAAAAATCATTGGGACAAAACTTATCATTTTCTATTTTCAATTGATGAAAAAAATATGAAAAAATCATAATAATTAAATACATCAAAATATATGATAGTTATAATCGAAAATATGATGATTAATATAAATTACTATTGAATAATACATTTCAATATACACAACAATCTATTTACTTCATTTACCAGAACTTCTGAATGTGATTATAGAATTTTAGTATCATAATAATAATTTTTATATAATATATAATTTTATTTTTAAAAATGTGTCTAGAATAACTTGAGTGAAAACAATTCTAATTCTAATTCTAGATATTTTTTTGTAAAATATTGTAAAATAAAATTGATTTAATATTTTTATTTTTTTATAATAATAATTAAAAATTTACATTATAATATGTCATCTATATATGAAAATATATACAACAAGACAATCGAAATTGTATATTCCGAACAAACTAAAAAAACAAATACATTCATAATAAAAGATGATGATCTTTCGAAATCAATAATTAATTTTATTGTAATGCTACCTAATTATAATATGATTACATATTTGAGAATAAATTATTTTAGACAATTAAATTCATTACAAAAACTTCCCGATTCACTTCAAAAACTTGATTGTTCAAATAATCAATTAACTGTATTACCTAAACTTCCAAAATCACTTAAAATACTTTATTGTTATTGGAATCAATTAACCGTATTACCAAAACTTCCTAAATCATTTCAAATACTTAAATGTAGTAATAATCAATTAAGTGTATTACCAAATCTTCCAAAATCACTTAAAAAAATTTATTGTGGTAATAATAAATTAACAATATTACCAAACCTTCCAAAATCTCTTAAAATACTTTATTGTCATAATAATCAATTAACTTCATTACCAGAACCGATTGGTATATTTAATAATGATTATGATGATGAGATATGTGAATGTGAGGATTGTGATTGTGTAAACCTTTATCATATAGATAATAAATTTATAAAAACGCAAAAATATAATTATTTGATACAAATCATTCAATAAAAATAATTCAAAATGTAAATATACTTACAACCATACACCATAAAAAAATTGATTCAAATAATAAATAATACCTAATAAATAATACCTAATAAATAAATCTATTTCAAAAATAAATATAAAAATATATGACAAGTGAATCATTAAATACATGGAATTATATTATTCGAAATCATGCTAGGAATTTTTTAGATCATTCACATTCACATTCTAAAATAGTTTATGCTACATTACGGAATGAAATTGACAAATATCAATCTATTAATGGTGTTAATACTGATTCTATTAAATATAAAATAGATCAACTTATTAGTGATAAACATAAAAATAATTCTATTGTGGAAAAAGCACTCGTTGAAAGTCTAAGTAGAGATATTGATAGAATTACTCCACAAAAAACAAAGAATTTAATATTATTTGAAGAAAAAATAAGACAATTTGGATTAATCAATACAGATGATCGTAAATTAAATAGTCTTCATCAATATCTTTATAATATTGATTCTAAAAAAATGATACCTAAATCAAATAAATCTCGGAAATGTCGTTCATAAATAAAAATTAATCAAATTAAATGGAATTAACTTTTTATTATAATAATTCTAATAATGAAAATAAAATTAAATTGTCTCGTGATTGTCCATTCAGAAATGAAGTATTTAACGCACTAATTAACTCTTGTTATTATGATAAAATTACATATTTAACAATATCTGTTAACTGGTATAATAAAAATATACACAAATTTATAAAACGTCCTAATTCTCTTAAATTTCTTTCATGTAAAAAATGTAATTTAGATTCATTAAATAAACTATTAAATAAACTTCCAGATTCTCTTGAATATCTTGATTGTTCATATAATAATTTAACTTCATTACCAAAACTTCCTAATTCACTTCAAAAACTTTATTGTCAATTTAATATATTAACTATGATACCTGAACTTCCAAGAACACTTCTTACATTGTATTGTGATGTAAATAATTTTATAAGGAAACGAAAATATAAATATTTGATAAAAATCATTTGTATGTGAATACACACAATATAAAAAAATTGATTTATTAAATATTTTTAATTATATTTACATTGATATTTTTACATTTATAATTATTCAAAAATATGTCTACATTAAAACAAATTGAAGATGGTTCATGGTTTGAAAGAGATATTGTTCTAGAAGGTAATGTTATTCTAAATAAATTACTTTTAACTGATGAACAATTAGAATTTTTATTAAATAAATGGGATGAAATTAATAAAATCAATAATTCAATTGATAATCGCATTGTTGGATCAATTGATATCCCACCAGATTTTATAAAAGATTGGTCAATGAAACTCGAACAATATATTTTAATTCAAAAAATTTATCCAGTTGGAGGGTATAAAAAATATAAATATGGTGGTATTAAAGAACATTCAGACGCATATTATTATGATTCAGAACTTGACATAAATTCCACTTACACTTTATTAATATATTTATCTGATGATGAAGGTGGTGAAACAGCTATAAAACGTCCAAAATATCGTATTATAGATGATAATGAAAATATGAAAAATGAACGAATCTATATTAAACCTAAAAAAGGATATTGTGTATTATTTAATTCTAAATTAAAACATTTTGCCAATGATTCATATGATGGTAAATTAATCTTTCATACCCGAATTTTTTAGTTTTTTTTTATTATTAATTTTTTAGACTTTGATAATGTAATTTAATATTATGTAAGGGTTCATAACCTCAAATGGCTGTCCAGAACCTCTTGAATCTGTCGTAAATGTATGTGTGTGAGCACCACCAGCGTCAATTGTTAACGCAGTAATATCCGTATGAACATTTGGTTCATGATCAGTATTATCTCCTGAAGAAGCATCAGTCCCTGTTCCATCTTGAGTTACCAAACCTAATCCAACATTATTAGAACCATCTGGAGTGAGAGATGAATTAGTTGTATGCGTGTGAGAACCACTTGAATTTGTTGTTCCGGTGTGCGTATGTGCGGGTAATTCATCTGTAGTTAATGTTACTGAACTCGAACCACCAGTTCCACCTAATGAACTGTAAGTATCACCTTTACCAAGAACAAATCTATCTTTTAAGTTTGGAACATTAAATGTTGTTGAACCATTACCAGAACCATATGATGTTCCGATAAGTGCAAATAATGCGGCATAAGTACTTCTTGAATGTGCCGTTCCATCACATAATAACCAACCCCCCGGTGCCGTTGAACCAGCATAAGGAGATATACAACCGGGGGGAAGTAATAAACTACCATTTTGATAAAGACCAGTTGTGTTTACTGTTCCATTAACATCTAAATCATAAGTAGTATTTGGATTTGATGTATTAATCCCAATTGTCGAATCATTTATAATTGTCATTGCTGGATTATTATTTACTGTCATTGTAATTCCACCAGCATCTGATACTAAATTAATTGAATTCATACCTGTCCCTCTATCTGAATGTATAACTATTGTTTCATTTGTTCCACCGTCCGCTTCAATTTGAATACTTCCAGCTAAATTTGCGGTTGAACGAAGTCCAATACCACCAGCCGTAGAATGTAATTGAATAGAAGCATCTGAATTTGTATCAGTCATTACTCGTATTCCTTGTACATTTATAAAATTAATAGTTTCAAGTGTTCCTATATTAGTTGTTAAACTAATCGCACTTGAGGCATTGTCTTTTGAAACTAAAGCAACTTGACCTCCGGCAATATTAACATCTTTACCAGCAACAGCATCAATATCGACACCACCAGCCATTGAATTTAAAGTAATCGCACTTTCACTTGTTCCTAAGGTATTTGTTAAAACGATTGTTTCTGATGTTCCGATGTTAGTTGTTAAACTTAAAGCACTCGCAACATTGTCTTTTGAAACTAAAGCAACTTGACCTCCGGCAATATTAACATCTTTACCCGCGACAGCATCAATATCAACACCACCATAACTATCTAAATTTAAACTATCTTCAGCGGTACTTCCTGAACTGAGATTTATTTTACCGATTGTAGATTGAACTAATAATGTTCCGGTTCCAGTGTGTTTTATTCGAGGATTATTTGCGGGTAGATTCAATCCTAAATCAGATACAAGTTCCAAAGTTGTTAATTTTTCATCATATACAATTTCCGACATTGTTTTAATTTAATACTCTGAAAATATTTTTTATAAATAAACATTTTTTTATTATTTTTCTAATTATAATTATAAACTAAAATCAATATAAACAAAAATTTAATAAATGGGAGGAGGATTATTACAATTAGTAGCTTATGGGGCACAAGATATTTATTTATCTGGAAATCCACAAATAACATTCTTCAAAGTTGTTTATAGAAGACATACAAATTTCGCAATTGAAACAATTGAACAAACTTTTGAAGGGAATGCGGATTTTTCTAAAAAGGTCAAATGTAAAATTGCTAGAAATGGTGATTTATTATCAAATATATATTTAGATATTACTCTTCCTGCCTTGAAACAAATTCAAAATGGTAGTACATGGCATGGATGGGTTAATTCTATTGGACATGCTCTAATTAAAGATGTTGATCTTATGATTGGAGGTCAATTAATTGATAGACAATATGGTGAATGGCTCGAAATTTGGTCAGAATTATTTATAGATGAAAGTCAACAAAAATCATATAAATCAATGATTGGTAAATATGATAGTGATGTTAGTTTAGAAACAAATGCTTTAACATCTAAACATTTATAAATTCCACTTCATTTTTGGTTCTGTGATAATGTAGGTTTAGCCTTACCATTAATTGCCTTACAATATCACGAAATCGAAATTATTATTAATTTCCGTTCTGTTAATGAATTAACCAAATCTGATGTTAATATTCCGAATCCTCTAGATTCAGATGATACTACAGTCTCATTTACAAATGCTATGTTATTATGTGATTATATATATTTAGATACAGATGAAAGAAGAAGATTCGCACAAGTTTCACATGAATATTTAATAACACAAATTCAATATAATAATGATATATCTGTTAAAAATGGAACTACAATGTATAATTTTCAATTGAATTTAAATCATCCATGTAAAGAACTTATATGGATTATTACATCTGATTCAAATGAAGAAAAAAACACATTAACCGGTAATAATATTTTCAATTTTGATTCTTCAACCGGAAGTGATACTTTTTCAACAATGAAATTACAATTAAATGGAAGTGATAGAATGTCATCACGTAAAGCAGTTTATTATAGAACAACACAACCATACAAATATCATACCAGACCACCTAGAAAACATATTTATGTATATTCATTCGGATTAAAACCAGAAGAACATCAACCGAGTGGCTCTTGTAATATGTCTCGGATAGATAATGCTACAATGAACTTTGATTTTAATTCATTATTAACAGTTAATTCAAAAATTAAAGTCTATTCCATTAATATTAATGTTTTAAGAGTTATGTCTGGTATGGCTGGTCTCGCATACAGTAATTAATTGTAATCATTATTTGTAATCATTATAAGGTTGGGTTGGGTGGGATGGGGTGGGGTGGGTGGTGTGTTTTGAGATGGTTTTGAGATGGGATGTGTTTTGAGATGGGATGTGGTGTGTATTATTATTTGTAATCATAGAAGATTAGTAAAATTTGATTTGAAAGCTTTTAGATAAATATCTCTTACACTAGGGTGCCATGTCATAATTAATTCTTCTGAAATTGTGTCTTTTTTGCTATAATCTTTTAATAATCCACCTGAAATAAAAGCCATTCTAGTTCCGTTTATTGTTTTTATTATTTTAACTACTTTTTTAATACCATTTTCTGTTAATGGTATCATAAAACCTCTTGATTCAAAAACTTGGGCATTGATTTCTTTTATAATTTTTATGATATTGTCATCAGACATTGACTTTTCCCAAGAATGTTCAAATTTTTCATGATGATGTCTATTATTTGAATCATTTGAATATAATGGAAATGGGAAAGTATCAGGGATTATATCTATTTCATTTGCTTCAATTTGTTGTTGATATTTGTCTCTCAATAAATTTGCTATATGTTTTCCATAAACATTTATACCACTTGTCATAAAACATTCATAAATTATATTTGCTTCTTGAATTGTTAATTTAAAATCTTCTCTTAGACCTTTTTGAAATGATTGTATGCTAGGTATCTTTCCAAAATTCGTATTTAAATATTGAATATTTACATTATTTTGAATTGTTTGATGTATATGATTATAATTACCATTATTACAATACATATTATTACTATTTGACATCCCTTGGTTGTTTTTAATATTAAACAATTCAATTATGTTTCGTATTTCGTCAATTGTATAAGTTTTATTATCCTTAGGTTCTTCTTTAGAATGAACTTTTAAATTATGACGTTTTAAATTGTATTTATTTGAAAATTTTAAATCGCATTCAAAACATTTTATTTTTTCATTTTCAAACGCACTAGAATTAATTAACCCCTGATTTTCAGAATTCCTCCCGATTTCCTCCCAATTTTTTTTTTCATTTTTTTCAAAATTTTTTGGACTGTTCCGTATAAAAAGGTGCTTTTTACTCTTTAAATGCCTCTCATAGTTGTCATTCCGATTTGTTAAGTAATCACACGACTTACAATAAAAATTTTTATGTGTCATTTAGCTTTATTATTGACTTAGATTTATATTTTTTTATTTACCCCAATTGGTTGGGATAAAATGAGGAGGAACTTTTGACCCTAAATATAGGGACTTTTACACCAAAATATACAGTTCCACCTCAAAGAGGAAATTATCCCAACCCCCTAAAAATGAGGAGGAACCGTATATTTTGGTGTAAAAGTCCCTATATTTAGGGGTCTTTTTTTGACCTTTTTTAAGGCTCTAAAAAGGGGGTGATTTATAGAGGGTTTTACACCAAAATATACGGTTCCACCTCATTCGGGAGGAACTTTTTTTAATAAAATATTTTAAATGTTTTACTATATTTTGGTGTAAAACCCTCTATAAATCACCCCCTTTTTATTGTTTTTAAAAATCATTAAAAAAGACCCCTAAATATAGGGAATAAGTATCATTTTATAGGGTTCCTCCTCATTTCCTCATTTTTTTGGAAAATATTTTAAAGAATACTATAACCACCTATAAATGATGGATAATTGAATCAAAATATAGGGAAATATCACTACTTTTATGATAGAGTTTTTTTGGACTTTTTAGGGGTAATAAAAGATGGTAATTACAGAGGAAATAGATGATAAATATAGAGAGTGACCATAAAAACATGATTTTTTTCAAGTTTTTTTAAAAATTATTTTTTTGTTAATTTTTCGACCCCCTTATTCTATAGATAATTTGATACCATATGATAGAGAATTTCAAAAAAAAGATAAAAAAAAATTTAACGCCAAATTTCATTCTAGTTTTAAAAAAATTCACACATTTTTTGTGTGTGTTTTTTTTTTTCGTAAAAATCAATTTTTGAAATCTGTTTTTAAACTTTTTATATATTTTCTAATAATTTTATATAAGTTAAAATAATTTTATTTGATTAATATTTTTTTGAAAGATTGTCTAAAAATATTTCCACGATTTTTTCGATTTTTTTCGATTTTTTGATGTTTTTTTGACCTTTTTTAATGTTTTTATTTTTATGACTTTTCATATATGTATTAATTAATAATTTTATTTAATTAAATATCTGAATTCTATTGATACTTTGTTTTCCTTTTATAAAAAATATTCCACACAAAAAAATTGAAAAGTCTATTTTTAGGGTCAATACGAAAAAATAAATGGATAAAAAAACAATAAAAATATAGTTAAAATATTATAATTCTATGAATATCATATTATAAACATTTATGAGATATTAAATTTTAGATTGTAATTTTTCCATAATACATAAGTTAAATTGTTAAAATAGGTTAATTTATATTTTGAAACAATCTAATAAATAAAACAATCTAATAAATAAAAAATAAAATTGAATCATTTAATTAGGTTAAATAATTATTAACAATTACTAACAATTATGTTTAATCGATTAAAATTTGTATTTAATAATTATTCTAGACATCTATTTAATAATTATTCTAGACATGTAAATACGGATGTTAAATTTATCAAAATTCTAAGACCTAACATAAAAGATAATCTTCAAACACAATCTGATAATATTCAAATTAATAATAAATCTCAAATAGTTACAATATGTGATAATTATCATGACAATATACCAAGACGAAAAATATTACTTGGAAATATTGAATATAAAAAAGAATTTTATGTTCGTGGGTTGTTATCAATTTTAAATTTTCAAATTGAAAAAATTAAAGATATTTCAGGATTACATTGTGTTAAAAGTATTAATAATCAAAAAGATTATATTAACATATCTAGTCAATCAAATTTTGATAATATTATATGGGAATATAAATTAATTGGACAAGAAAATTCAATTATAAATTGGAATGAATATTTCGCAATTATTTTATCATATAATGATTTATCCGAAAAATTTATTCCTATAAATATTATTAATATGGCTAAAAAAAATAAAATAATATTGGTATTTTTGTAATTATAATTTCTAAAAACACTATTTCAAAAAATATTAATCAAAATATTAATCAAAATAAAATGATTTATATGTATTACCAAAAAATTGAATTTCTGTTTTATTAATATTTTTTATTAATAACTATTATATCTAGAATGATAATTCACATTAAATATCAAAATAATGATATGGAATATTATTTTAATTCATTCGGGGCAATTATAAATTATGATAAAGTTGTTTGTTTAAATTGTTCGGATAATCAATTAACTTCATTACCTGAACTTCCTAATTCACTTCAATCACTTAATTGTTCTGATAATCAATTAAGTGTATTATCCGAACTTCCTAATTCAATTAACGAACTTTGGTGTGGTTATAATCAATTAAGTGTATTACCAAAACTTCCTAATTCACTTCAATCACTTTATTGTTCTGATAATCAATTAAGTTTATTACCTGAACTTCCTAATTCACTTCAATCACTTTATTGTTCTGATAATCAATTAAGTGTATTATCCGACCTTCCTAATTCAATTCAAAGACTTTCTTGTTCAGGTAATCCATTAAGTGTATTACCAGAACTTCCTAATTCACTTCAATCACTTTATTGTTCATCTAATCAATTAAGTTTATTACCTGAACTTCCTAATTCATTAAAAATACTTTGGTGCTATTGTAATCAATTAAGTGTATTACCGAAACTTCCTAATTCACTTCATTCACTTTATTGTTTTAATAATCAATTAAGTGTATTACCAGAACTTCCCAATAGACTTCAACATCTTGATTGTTATAATAATCAATTAAGTGTTTTACCCAAACTTTCCAATACACTTCAACATCTTGATTGTAATAATAATCAATTAAGTGTATTACCAAAACTTCCTAATTCACTTCAACAACTTTGGTGTGAACATAATCAATTATGTGTGCTACCAGAACTTCCTAATTCACTTCAATCACTTTGGTGTGAAAATAATCAATTATGTGTGCTACCAGAACTTCCTAATTCACTTCAATATTTATGGTGTTTTAATAATCATTTAAGTGTATTACCTGAACTTCCTAATTCACTTAAAGAACTTAATTGTAATGGTAATCAATTAATTAAAAAAATAAAACATACATATTTATATAAAATTATTTATTTGTGAATTTTTGTCTAGAATGATTTGTAAATAAAAAATTGATTTTGAATATTAATTAATATTTTTTATTTAAAAAAATAAATAGTCTAGAATGACAATCACAATTAAATATCAAAATGATGGTAAAATATATAAATTTAATTCATTTGAAGAAATTCAAAATTATGATAAAGTTGTTTATATTAATTGTTATTTAAATGAATTAAGTGTTTTATCAAAACTTCCAAATTTACTTCAAGAACTTTCTTGTGGAGGGAATAATTTTAGTGTATTACCTAAACTTCCTAATTCACTTAAAGAACTTGATTGTTATAAAAATCAATTAAGAGTATTACCAAAACTTCCTAATTCACTTAAAGAACTTTGGTGTGGAAATAATCAAATAAGTGTATTACCTGAACTTCCTAATTCACTTCAAGAACTTTGGTGTTCAGAAAATCAATTAAGTGTATTACCCAAACTTCATAATTCACTTAGAGAACTTAATTGTTCTAATAATCGATTAACTTCATTACCAGAATTTCCTAATTCACTTCAATATCTTTCGTGTGGTAATAATAAATTTATCAAAAAAATAAAACATAATTATTTTATAAAAATGATTTATTTGTGATGTTGTGTCTAGAAATTTGGATATTTTGGATATATTTATATTTATTAAAAATT
>Ga0172376_10008294_pt1 | contig 10883 bp, 7 predicted proteins | sample Lak35m_FD_121114 | JGI IMG/M metagenome (GOLD analysis project Ga0172376, IMG submission 121114) | Freshwater microbial communities from Kabuno Bay, South-Kivu, Congo - kab_092012_35m | ecosystem: Environmental > Aquatic > Freshwater > Lake | place: Democratic Republic of the Congo: South-Kivu... | reverse complement strand
GCCGGGATGTACGAGATCCACTGCGCGAAGGGGTACACCGTGTTCGCCATCCGGCCGGGTTCCAAGACGCGCTACACCGCGCTGGAAATGGACGGGCACATCAAGACCGGCATCCGGTACGTCAAGGCGCACGCATCGGAGTACGGCATCGACCCCGGACGCCTTGGCATGACGGGCGCCTCCGCCGGTGGCCATCTCGCCACCCTCGCGGCGTTGACGCCCGCGGAGGCGAAACCGGACGCCAAGAACCCACTCGAACGGTTCAACACGCGGGTGCAGGCCGTCGGCGTCTTCTTTCCGCCCACCGACTTCCTGAACTGGAAGGAAGGTCAACCCGGGGATCCCAAGATCCTCGTCCCGCTGCTCTTCGTCGGTGGCGGTGCCGGCCGGACCAAGGAGGAGATCCTGGAGCAGGCGCGGCTTTCGTCTCCCGTCCACCGCATCACCAAGCCGGAACCGCCGTTCCTCCTGATCCATGGCGATGCGGATCCGGTCGTGCCGATCGAGCATTCGCGCAAGCTGGTGAAGGCCATCGCCGACGCCGGGGGCAAGTCGGAGCTGATCGTGAAGAAGGGCGGCGGACACCCGTGGCTGACGATGATGGAGGAGGTCAAGATCCTCGCGGATTGGTTTGACCGTCAATTGACTGGGCCGGCATCGGATCCGGCGGCGAAGCCAAAGCCTTGATCCTCGAAGAAGCAGTTGGATCCACAGATTCCACAGATTCCACAGATTCCGCAGAATGGAAGCCGGTTGAGATAGGCTGAGGTTTCACCCCGTGGGTGACACAGAAGCAGCGAAACGTTGGAGCCTCCTGTTCCGCTCCATCTGTGAACCTTAAAACGGCAGTTTCCTGGACCACGGATTTCACGAATCTCACGGATGGACGGGGCTGGAATGGAGGTTTCCCTCGCGGCAGGCCGCTCACCTTGCAGGTGTGCGACACGTCCAACCCAAGTCCCTGCTTCTCCGTGTTATCCGTTCAATCCGTGGTTCCAACTGCCTTTTCCAGGGTGAACTCTGCGAAATCGGTGGATCACCCAACTGCCATTTTCAGGCCGACACCGGGCTCATCGATCTCTCATCGCTGAGAAAAGCAGGTTGGCACGAAAGCCGCTTTATTTGGTGTTGGCGTCGGCTTATCAGCCTGGCTGTGGCAGCAGTGGAGCATTAGTTAACTGCGCTACTCAACCAACCTCCGCTGCTGCGGGGTTGGTAGGCGGGCGCCAGCGAACCGCGGCGGTTGCTCACAAGGCGACCGCCGTTTTCGTCTGGTGGGAGGTCAACGCGGCCGCGAAAAGTTCGTGGCTACGCACGGCTTCGGTTGGGGTGACGCACCCAAATCGATCCCCCAACAAACCGGCCCGTTCCGCAGCGTACGCCGCCCACCTCTGCAGCAACCAATCGGGGGACCCGGCCCCGAAAATCCCGCCGGTGCTCGTCGGGGACACCATCCGGTCCCCGACGTCCACCCGCGACCACACCTGCTCCTTGCCACGTTCGAAGTACCAGTAGGATTTTGGTTCCGCTGTCGAGAAACGGGCGCCTCCGTCCGTCCCCAGCACCTCCACCGACCATGTGTTGGTTGCTCCCGGCGCCAGCCGCTTCATCTCGAAACGCATCGGTACTTCCCGACCGTCGGAGACAAACTCGGTGTGGAGCATGGCATTGTCCCACGTGTCGCAGGGGGCCATGCCTCCCTTGCCGTCGGGCCGCTCGGTGTAAACCTTCTGCAACTGCGAATAGACGCGGACCGGGTTCATCCCCAACCGGAACGGCACATGCACCACATGCATCCCCAGATCACCCATGACGCCGATCTCGCCGCACGTCCGCACCTGCCGTTTCCAATTCACCGGCTTGCTGGGATCCAGATCGCTGGCGTGCCAGAAGCACGAACGGACCTCCAACAGCTTGCCCAACTTCCCGGACTTCACCGCCTGGATCACCCGTTGGACACCCGGCAGGAAGGGAAACTCCGAACTGCAGCGTACGAACCGGCCCGACTTCTCCGCCGCAGCCGCAATCGACCTCGATGCCGGCAGGTCGATCCCGAAGGGCTTCTCGGCCAGCAGATCCTTCCCCGCCGCGAGCACGTCGAGGTACAGCTTCTCGTGCAGGTTGTGCGGCACCGCTACGTACACGACATCCACATCCGGCGACGCCAGCAACTCGCGGTGATCCTGCGTCAAAAGCTTCACGCCGGGCACGCCGCGGAACCATTCCAGCAGCTTCGGTTGCAAGTCACACACCGCGACCAACTCCACCCGCACCGGAAACGGTTCGAGGGCAAACCACCGTCCAAAGGCACTCGCCGCTTCCCGTCCCATCAGACCGCCACCAATAATGCCGACGCGCATCGTGTTGCTCATGTAATGCCAAACCTTCCCTCGGAAACCACGGATGGCGCAAGCCTCCCAGACGCGGAGTACGGGGTGGCGACGTCCTCGTCGCCGTTCCAAAGCCTTTCTCAAAGCGATGAGGGCATCGCCGCCCCGAAACCTTTTCCAACAGCAGCCCTGTCCCCCCGCGCCCAGCGGTTCCCGCTCAAGGCCGGGATCGCCTCGGCACTGCTGGCGCTGCCCATCTCGGCAGATCCTGCCACCGCTCCGGTTCCGCCCGCCTGGCACCTTGTCCAGTCCCTGCTTCCCCAGCGACAGGGAACGGACGCGGCCCACCCCATCACCCGCGCCATCCCCCTTCTCCAATCCATCGCGGGTGATGACTCCCTGCCCGATGCGCTGCGTGCGTCGGCACTTGCCCATCTCCCGGTCCCCCTGCTCCGCCAGCAGGTTCCCGCCTTGATCCAAACCACCATCGATTCCACCGCCCCACGGAACCACGCCTCCGTCTGGGCCCTCGGCCTGGCCGGCGGGATGGAGGCATCCCACGCGTTGGAGGAAATCGTCCGGACGCCTTCCCAGCCGACTTCCCTGCGCGCCGACGCCCTCGTCGCCCGCGCGATGGCCTCGACGCATGATCTCACGTTCGCCCACGCCTTCAGGAACTCCCCCGAAGCGGACGTCCGCCATGCTGCCCGCCTCGTCCTCGGGCAGAATCGCGACGGCGAGGTCCTGCCCCGACCCACCACGACCACCGCCTGGATCGCGGCCAGCGCTACTGGCGGGGATGCCGACCGCGGCCGGCGACTCTTCCTGTCGCCCCAGCTCGGTTGCGCCAAATGCCACGCCTTCGAAGGCCGCGGTTCCCACGCCGGCCCCAACCTCGGCCCCCTTCCCGTGCCGCCGCCCCGCGCAGACCTCGTTGAATCCATCCTCGAACCGTCCCGCCGCATCACCGACGGATTCCGGAGCTTCGCCCTCACCACCCGCGACGAAATCACCCTCACAGGAACGCATGCGGAACGGTTGCCAGACGGAACCACCCTCCTGCGCGACGCCTTGGGGCGGCGTCTCCGCATCCCTGCGGCCGACCTTGCCACGCTGGAACCAATCGAGGCTTCGCTGATGGCGGAGGGCCTGGTGGAGATCCTGTCCGTAGACGACCTGCGCGACCTCCTCGCGTACCTGACCGAAGTGCAGCCTTGACCCGAGGCGCTGGCCCGGGCATTTAAGTCACTGAATGTGCGCGAAGCTTGTAAGTTTCCTCGTAGTAGGCGGGTCCACCGCCGAGGGAACTTGTCGCGCCTGAACACGCTTTCACAAGAACCCACGGCTGCGAGGGCCGTGGGTTTTTTATTGGCCACGACCAGCGCCGCCAGCAGCAAAGAAGATCGACACCATGAGCACTGCCACTGCCAAACCGAATCCTGAGTCCAAGCGCGAAGTCGGGCCGCTGATGTTCGGCCGCGACATCTTCGTCGAGGCCCTCGAACGCGCCGGCGTCGAGGTCATCTTCGCCTATCCGGGCGGCGCTTCGATGGAACTCCACCAGTCCCTGACGAAGTCGAAGATCCGCACCATCCTGCCCCGTCACGAGCAGGGCGGATCGTTCGCCGCCGAAGGGTACGCCCGCGCCACCGGCAAGGCCGGCGTCTGCATGGCCACCTCCGGCCCCGGCGCCACGAACCTCGTCACCGCCATCGCTGACGCGTTCATGGATTCCACCCCGCTCGTCGCCATCACCGGCCAGGTGCCGCAGGCGATGATCGGCCGCGGCGCCTTCCAGGAGACCGACATGATCGGCGTCACGATGCCGATCGTGAAGCACTCGTATCTCATCACGGACATCAACGACATCCCGCGCATCGTTGCCGAGGCCTTCTACATTGCCGAGTCCGGCCGCCCCGGGCCCGTGGTCCTCGACTTCCCGAAGAACGTCCAGCAGCAGAAGGCCCAGCCTGTGTGGCCGACACGCGAGGAGATCATCGCGGGCCTCCGCGGCTATCAGGCCGAGATCCACGCCGGCGACATCGAACTGAACGAGATCATCGGCCTGATCGAGAAGTCCGAGCGTCCGGTCCTGTACGTCGGCGGCGGCATCATCACCGGTGGCGCCTCCGAGGAACTCCTCAAGCTGGCCGAGTCCTGCAACATCCCGGTCACAACCACGCTGATGGGCATCGGCGGGTTCCCCGAGGAGCACCCGCTGTCCCTGCGCTGGCTGGGCATGCACGGTGCCGCGTTCGCCAACTGGGCCGTCAACGGCGAGTACGTGCAGCGCAAGTCGCCCGCCGAACCGCTGGTGAAGCTCAAGGACGGCGCCGACCTGTTGATCGCCTGCGGCGTCCGCTTCGATGATCGCGTCACCGGCGCGTTCTCCGAGTTCGCCAAGCACGCGACCATCGTCCACATCGACCTCGACAAGTCGGAACACAACAAGAACAAGCGCGCCCACCTGGCCGTGCACGGCGACGTCAAGGACGCCTTCCGCCGCATCAACCAGCTGATCGAACGCCGCGGCGGCATCCAGAAGCGCTTCGAGCCGTGGCACGCGCAGATCGCCGAATGGAAGGCCAAGGCCCCCTTCCAGTACACGGACAAGGCCCAGATCGTGGACTCCGACCACATCAAGCCCCACGCCAAGGACGGCGAGGAGTTCATCCTCCCGCAGATGGTCATCGAGGAACTCCACAAGCTCACCGGCGGCGACGCCATCATCACCACCGGCGTTGGCCAGCACCAGATGTGGGCCGGCCAGTGGTACAAGTACAAGAATCCCCGCCAGTTCATCACCTCCGCCGGTCTCGGCTCGATGGGTTACGGCTTCCCCGCCGCCCTCGGTGCCAAGGTCGCCCGCCCGGACAAACAGGTCATCGACATCGACGGTGACGGCTCGTTCCTGATGAACATCCAGGAACTCGCCACCGCCCACGTCGAGAAGATCGCCGCCAAGGCCATCATCCTGAACAACCAGCACCTCGGCATGGTGGTGCAGTGGGAGGACAACTTCTACGGCGGCAACCGCGGCCATACGTACCTCGGCAACCCCGATTCCCGCACGGCCGTGTACCCGGACTACGTCAAGGTCTGCACCAGCTTCAGCGTGCCCTGTGAACGCGTGATCTACCGCAAGGACCTCCGCGCCGCCCTGCAGCGCATGCTGGCGTCCGAGACCGCGTACGTCCTCGACGTCGTCACGCCCTACACCGAGCATGTGCTTCCGTTCATTCCAGCCGGCCGCACCGTGGCCGACATGATCTGGAAGTAATCCACTGCGCTTGCGGCGCGGCGGATCCATGGCACTTCAGTGGCCATGTCGTTTGCTTCGCCGCGCGTCTGGTTCATCACGGGTGCGTCCTCCGGTTTCGGCCGCGCCCTCACCGAGGTCGCCCTCTCCCAGGGCGACCTCGTCGTTTCCACCGCCCGCAATCCCGATTCTCTCGCCGATCTCGCCGCACGGGTCCCCGATTCCCTGCGCGTCCTGCCCCTCGACGTGACCCAGACCCCCTCGATTCCGGGAGTCGTCCAGCAGGCGATAGCGGAGTTCGGTCGCATCGATGTTCTCGTGAACAACGCCGGACGCGGCCTGATCGGTGCCGTCGAGGAGACCTCGGATGCCGAGACGCGCGCGATCTTCGAGACCAACTTCTTCGGCCCCGCGGCAGTGCTGCGCGCCCTGCTGCCCCACTTCCGCGAGCGGAAATCGGGCCAAATCGTCCAGATGGGTGCCGCGGCCGCCATCGCCAACTACGCAGGCTTCGGAGCCTACGGCGCCGCCAAGGGTGCCCTCTCCAGCCTCACGGAATCCCTCGCGCAGGAACTCAAGCCCCTCGGCATCCGCGTCACGCTCGTGGAACCCGGTCCCTTCCGCACCGACTTCGTCGGACGCTCCATGACCCGCGCCGCCACGTCTCTTCCGGACTACGCCAACACCTCCGCCCGCTTTGGCCAGTACCTCGCGAAGATCGACGGCAAGCAACCCGGCAACCCCATGCTCGCGGCTGAATCCATCGTGAAGCTCGTGCACTCCGGCGAGGCTCCGCTGCGTTTCGTCCTCGGCCGCTACGCCATCGACAAGACCCGGAAGACCTTCGCCGCCCGCGAACGCGAACTGGCCCAGCACGAAGCCGCCGGCGCCGCTTGCGACGGGCCGTGATCCGCCCTGCGATCCCTGATCCCCGGAAACCGTGCTGGCGCATCCCCCGAAACCGCGCAACCTTCAACGCCATGCTGAAGCTCCGAGCGCTGTGGATCCTCCTCGGCCTGTTGGCCGCCTTCATGGGATACGCCCAAGCCCCGCGCGGCCTGGACCCCCTCGACTTCCGGGAGGTGGTCAAGAAGGGCAAGGACCGCGTCTTTCCCGCGGTGGTCTTCATCAAGGTCGTCCGCCAGGACATGCAGCGCGGCGAGAAGACCAGTCAGGAAGTCAGCGGCTCCGGCGTCCTGATCTCCGCCGATGGCGACATCCTCTCGAACTGGCACGTCGTCGACAAAGCCACCGAGGTCCGGTGCCTCCTGCTCGACGGACGTTCCTACCCCGCCAAGGTCCTGGGCTCGGACAAGGACACCGACGTCGCCCTCCTCCGACTCCAACTGCCTGAAGGCACACCACCCCTTCCCTTCGCCGCCATGGGTGAATCCACGACCCTCACCGAAGGCGACTTCGTCATGGCCATGGGCGCGCCGTGGGGTCTAAGCCGCTCCGTCAGCATCGGCATCATTTCCTGTACCCGACGTTACCTGCCCGGTTCCTCCGAATACTCCATATGGCTCCAGACCGACGCCGCCATCAGCCCCGGCAATTCCGGCGGGCCATTGGTCAACATCCACGGCGAGGTCGTCGGCCTCAACACCCGCGGCATGATGGCCGGCGGCGGCGATATGGGTTTCACGGTCCCGATCGAGGTGGCCCGCGCGGTCAGCGACCAGATCCGTCGAGACGGTCGGATGGAATGGTCGTGGACGGGCCTCCAGTTGCAGCCCCTGAAGGATTTCAATCGCAACGTCTACTTCCCTTATGACGACGGCGTGATGATCGCGGAGACGGACACGGAAAGCCCGGCCCGCCGCGCCGGCATCCAGGCCGGTGACCGCCTCATCAAGATCAACAATGAACCCGTTGTCGGCCTCACCCAGGAAGATATCCCGGCGATCAATCGCCGACTCGGCCTCCTGCCCAAGGGAAAGCCCACCCAACTCCAACTGATGCGCCGCGACGCCCTCGTGAAGGTCGATATCACCCCGCGCGCCAAGGGCCGCGTCGAAGGCGAGGAACTGGACTGCCCACGCTGGGATTTCACCGTCAAGGCGATCAACCAGTTCGACAACCCCGACCTCTATTTCCACCGCCCCGAGGGCGTCTTCATCTTCGGCGTCCGGTATCCCGGGAACGCCGCCGGTGCCGGTCTCAACCAGCAGGACATCCTCGTGAAGATCGATGGCAAGGAGGTCAAGTCGCTCGACGACATCCGCCGGACCCACAAGGAGGCCCTCGACAACCTCGGCGCGAAGCACCGCGCCCTTGTTTCCCTCCTGCGCAACGGCGAACTCAGGCAGGTCGTCCTCGATTACTCCCGCGAGCACGTGAAGCAGTAGGGGGCTGTCGGTCTCCGAGGCCGGACCACTGCACTGCTCTTGCAAACGGAACGGGGCAGCGACGTCCTCGTCGCCGCGGGGGCACGTACCCTCACTCCTCATCCACCCGCATCCAGACTGTCTTGAGGTAGGCGGGCTCTTCCCGGCTGACTGGGAAGTCCGGCGGTTGCGGCACGTAATGCTCCGCGCGCACCCGCCGGCCGGCCTTGGCCAATCCCGCACGCACCTCGGCCAGGAACCGCTCCGGCTCCAACCGCGCGGCATTCGTCGACGCGAACAACACTCCTCCCGGCGCCAGCACGCCGGCGGCCAGCGTTGCCAACCGGCCGTAATCCGATTCCGCCCGGAAATCCCCGCTCTCCTTTGATCGCGAGAACGTCGGCGGATCGAGGAGCACCACGGCATACTGCCGCCCCTTCTTCGCCAACCGCCGGATCCAGTCAAAGCAGTCGCCGTAGATGAAGTCGTGCCCGGCTGGGTCGAGGCCGTTCAACTCGAAGTTCCGCCGAGCCCAGTCGAGGTACTTTCGCGAGAGATCGAGCGTCGTCACCCTTGCCCCGGCCAACGCCGCGCAGACGCTGAACCCACCCGTGTAGGCGAAGCAGTTCAGCACCTCACGCCCGGCGAGACCGCCCTCCGGAAACGGGAACCCTGCCGCCACATGCCCCCGCAGCAATCGCCGCCGATTGTCCCGCTGGTCCAGGAACAACCCGTAGCTGTAACCCTCCGACCGCGACACCTCGTATCGGACCCCATTCTCCCGGATCTCGAAACGCGCCGGAGCGTCTGTGCCCGCGATCTTCACCGGCGAGGTTTCCTCCACCGTCTTCAGCCGCACATCGCGTCGCCATTGCTTGCGATGGATTCCCACCGGCTGCCACCCACCCAACTTCGCCGAGATAACCTCCGGTTCCACCGCCGCCTCCGACAAGACCAGCAGACGATCGGCGAGGCGCTCCGCGTAGACACCAGGAACCCCGGATGAAGCCCCGTGCAGGACCCGGTACGCGTTCGTCTCGGCATCGTCGAACATCGCCTCAGCGAACCCCACGCCTCCGTCCTTCGGCCGATCAAACCCTGAGGGCACAGTGAACTCCACGCGACGTCCGTCCGATGGATGCGCGAACTCGATCCGGCCCGAATGCAGCCACAGGCGATGCGACGGCGCGCCCCCGTAAAGTCGGTCCCCGAGGATCGGCGCTCCCATCGCTGCCGCATGCACCCGGATCTGGTGGGTGCGCCCCGTCAGCGGTCGGGCCAGCCAAAGCCCATCCGACAACGGTTCGAATTCCGTCACCGCTTCCGCGCCGGGAGTTCCTGTCACACGACTGACCTGGAGTTCCCCCGCCCGATCCAGCCACGAGGTCACACGCCATCCACCACCGGCCAGGGATTCCGCGCGCACCAATGCCGACGGACGCCAACTTCGACCGTTCATCCGGAGCTGGTACTCCTTCGAAACATCCCGGTCGGTGAACTGGGCTGTCAGCGATCTGTTGGCCCGTTCGCTTTTCCCAAACACCAGGACACCGCTCGTGTCCTTGTCCAACCGATGCAGGATCGCCAGACGCGCCCAGCGGGGCTCGCGGTGGCGCAGCCACTCGTAGATTCCCTCGCCGGCATGCGGCGAGGGAGAGTGGGTGTTCCACCCGGCCGGCTTGTGGACGACGAGGAGATCCTCGTCCTCGTGGAGGACGCACGGGGGGACGGACATTCCTTCCCGGGTCGCGTCATTCGGGACAACCGACATCAGCTGAACTCCCACCGACCGGTGACGATGACATAGCCGCTGATGATCAGGTTCGTAACCGCGTGCGCCAGCATGGCATCACCGAGGCGGCCCTTGCGCAGCACCAGCCATTGGTAGGCCATGCCGCAGATCACTCCCTGCACCCAGTGGTCGGTGTGGGAAAGTCCGAAGAACGCCGACGTCACCAGGAACGCCACCAGATGGAAGGTGCCGTGCGCCACCGATTCGAACTCCGGCTTCACGATGTAGCGGTACATGAAGGACCGGTAGAACACCTCCTCCAGCGCGGGCACCACCAGCGAACGCCCCAGCACCCGGATCATCACGAACGCCCAGCCGAGCAGCGGTTGCCCCTGAAAATGGTTCAACGGGTTCCACGCCTCCACGGCCTTCGGAGCGGGAGCCGCTGGTCCGCCCGTGGCTTCACGGATCAGGTCCCAGGTCCGCCCCAAGGACGGGATCACGCCCGTCAACCCGAGCCACAGCGCCGCGATCGCGACACCAACGACAACCCCCTCCACCGAGTACGCCCACCGCATTTCGGGAATGCGCTTCCGCCAAAGCCAAAGCAGGGCGCCCGCAGCAAAGGTCTTCACCGCGTACAACCAGTATTCCGAACCGGCGAAAGCCTTTCCCGCCATCGCCCCGATCCCGAGGAACACGACAAACGGCAGCACCCGCGGAATCTCGGGCATCGACATCAACGGTGGTTTGCCTGGCTTCACCTCGGAGGAGTCCATGGCCGGCGATTGCACGTCGAACCTCCCCGCCGCGGCAAGCCGCTTCTTTCCGTCGGGAACCCCTCCCTTCTGAAGGCCGGGTGCCCTCACCCGGCGCAGCAAGGGAGTTTCAAGTTTGAAGATTCAAGTGGGAAGCCCACGCCACGTGAGGGCACGTGGCCAACACGGGAGATCTCGGTCTTCCCGATTCCTCATTTCGGCCGGCGCAAATCCTCCTTCCCAACGGGCCGTTCCTCCCTACCTTCACGGCGTCTTCACGAAAGAGCACATGAGCAAGACCTTTTTCCCCAAGGTGGGAAATATCCAGTTCGAGGGCCCGACGTCACGCAATCCGTTGGCCTTCAAGCATTACAATCCAGACGAGGTGGTCGAGGCCAAGTCCATGAAGGACCACCTCCGCTTCGCCGTGGTGTATTGGCACACCATGCGCGGCAGCGGCGGCGACATGTTCGGCTG
>Ga0172376_10008288_pt1 | contig 10888 bp, 7 predicted proteins | sample Lak35m_FD_121114 | JGI IMG/M metagenome (GOLD analysis project Ga0172376, IMG submission 121114) | Freshwater microbial communities from Kabuno Bay, South-Kivu, Congo - kab_092012_35m | ecosystem: Environmental > Aquatic > Freshwater > Lake | place: Democratic Republic of the Congo: South-Kivu... | reverse complement strand
CGTAATACGTTTTGGAATCGTCGATGCGCTCGGCCTGGGTGAACGAATCGCCGACGATCAGAATCTTCGGCCGATCGCCCGTGGTCCGCGGCCAGCGCCGGAAACCGGCCTTGCCGGTCGAAAACCGGAACGGGCGCGTCTGGCCCACCGAATCGGTCGCCTGGCCGGCACTGACGAAATTCTCTCTCGGATACCAGCCGAAATCGGGGTCGATCCTGTTCGAAGCATCGGCATAGACGGACGATTTCCGCAAGTCGTGCAAGCGGAAGTAGACTTCCGCGAAGGCGAAGCCCAGCACGACCGGCAGTGCCATCGCCATGCATCGGAACATCCAGATTTTTCGACGACTTCGAGAACTTTTTCCCGCGTCGTTCCGGGCCTCTGACCGTGGGGCGGAAGATTCCACGTAAACCTCGCAAATTTGCGGAGATCCAGATCGCCAAAGGCGACTCGGAAGGCACCCATTCCAGGCTCGATTCCGGGACGAACCGGGTCAGGATCGATTCAGCATAGCACGAGATGGGTTGCCGATTTCGACGGATTCGATTTAAACCTTCATCAGAAGCGTGAACTCGACAAGATTGCGCTCGCACACCTGATGGCAAGTCCATGTTCCGGATCAGTCGCCCGACGCCAGACGCAGATCGACGATCCAACGGCTTTTTCGCCTTGAGATCGGCTTGCCGAGACATCACTCTCGCGGGAAAGCATCAGCCGCACTCACGCTGTGATCGCATCTCGCCCCGGGCGTCACGATCGAAACCTGATTCTCCCATACGACGACCGCAAACCAACGGAACGAAGACATGAATACGACGACCTCGAAAAACGTTCTGGGAACGACGCTGCGTACGTGTTCGACGAACCCGAAAACCGGCTTCTTTCGTGACGGCTGCTGCGAAACGGGCCCCGAAGATGTCGGCCAGCACACGGTTTGCGCGCTGATGTCGCGGGAATTTCTGGAATTTTCGGTGCTGCACGGCAACGACCTCGTCACGCCCCGCCCCCAATGGAATTTTCCGGGCCTCAAACCGGGCGATTTCTGGTGCGTGTGCGTTCTGCGCTGGAAGGAAGCGTTCGACGCCGGCTGCGCGCCGAAGGTGAAGCTGGAAGCCACCCACGAAAACGCCCTGCGGTTCGTCAAGCTGGAAGACCTTCAGGCACATGCCCTTCCGTATCGTGACGACGGCGGCCTGAATCTGGAAACTCACGTGCCGCCCCCGGCCGACCCGCAGTGGAACTGAGCCGCGCCCGGCCTGGCAGAAACTTCGTTCAAGCCTGAGATTGACGAACCTCCCGATGCATTTGCCAAACGATCGAACCCTGCGACTTCGGGAAGAACTGGGCGTGGTCGTCATCGGCCTGGCTGCGGCACTGGTTTCCGTCGGGTTTCATCACACCATCGCCTTGGCCGACGAAATTCGTCAGACGGTGGCCGAGAACGTGCACACGGCGGGCCTTTTGCCGCGCTGCGGGGCCGTTTTGTGCTGTGGCCTTCTGGCGGCCGGATCGGTGGGCGTGGTCCGGTGGTTCGCTCGCGAGGCCGAAGGCAGCGGCATCGCGGCCGTGATCGCCGCGCAGGAGAAAATCGGCCCCGTGCGTGCCCTGCGCGTTACCTGCGTCAAGTTTCTGGGCGGGTTTCTCGCCCTGGCCGCCGGCATGCCGCTGGGCCGTGAGGGGCCGAGCGTGCAGATCGGCGCGATGACCGGGGCGATGATCAAAAAAGCTTTGCCGACATGGCTTTACCGTGCCATAGCCGTCCGCCTGGGTGCGGTGGCTGGGCTATCGGCCGCGTTCAACGCGCCGATGACGGCCGTCGTCTTCGCCTTCGAAATGCTGCATCAGCCCTTCACCCGGCAGAATTGTTACGAAACGATTCTCGTCTCCGCCGTGGCCGACTATGTCTGCCGCAGGCTCGAAGGGCCGAAAATCGAATTGCCCTTACTTCACTCCGGCCTGCCCGATTTGCCCATGCTCATGCCCGTCGTGCTGACTTCGATCCTGACGGGCCTTGTCGCGATCGTGTTTCAGAAGTCCCTTTTGACCATGCATTCAATTTTCGAACGCCTGGCCGATTCGAACCTTCGGGCCCTGCTGGCAACGTTCGGAATCGGCTGCCTGCTGGGCCTGGCATTGCTGGTCGCACCCGAAACGCTGGGCGTCGGTCATGAACTGTTCGCCGGGGCACTGACGAACCAGATGACGCCCGTGGTCGCAATCACGGCCCTGGCGATTCGTATTCCTCTCACCGCGGCCTGTTATTCGACCGGCGCGCCCGGTGGCCTGATCGTTCCCGCGGTGCTCTTCGGCACGCTGACGGGGCAGGCGTTTTCGGCTGCTACGGCCAGTCATTTCGCCGTCAACACCGCCGATTATCACGCCGTCTGCCTGCTCGCGGGCATGTCGGCCGGGCTGGGGGCCGTGTTTCGCATGCCGCTCACATCCGTGCTGCTCACGGTCGAAGTCACCGGCACTTATCGTCGTTTGCTGGAAATCGCCGTGGCGTATCTCGTCGCCCATTCGCTATTGACCCGTGCCGGCCAGCCGGATCTTTACACGGCACTGGCACAGGCCCACATGCGGACGATGAAGCACGATCGCGAAGCCGCGAAACGGCAGGACGAAGCCGCGGTCACTGAGCCGGCGACTTCTTCCTGAACTTCTTGGCCAGGTCGTCGAAGAGCGAATAGGCCACGGGGGTGACGAGCAGCGTGGGCAATAGCGAGAGCATCTGCCCGCCGATGATCACGTTCGCCAGGCTGGCTCGGGCGGCGGCGCCGGGGCCTCTGCCAAGGGCCAGGGGAATCATGCCCGCGACGAGCATGAGGGTCGTCATCAGAATCGGCCTCAGCCGGGTGCGGTTGGCTTCCAGAATGGCCTGTTCACGCTCCATGCCGCCACGGCGCAGCTCGTTGGTGTAGTCCACCTGCAGAATTCCGTTCTTCTTGACGATGCCGACGAGCATGAACAGGCCGAAGATGGCGTAAATGTCCATCGGCTGATCGAGAATCCGCAGGGAAAGCAGTGCGAACGGAAACGTCAGCGGCAGTGCCAGGAGAATGGTGATCGGGTCGACGAAGCTTTCGAACTGCGCCGCCAGCACCATATACATGAACACCAGCGAAAGGCCGAAGGCGATCAGGAAGTTCTTGGCGACGTCGTCGAGATTTCGTGACTTGAACCCCTTGCGGATTTCGTAACCTGGCGGCATGCCAAGGGCTTCAGCCTCACGCACGAGGGCGTCGACCCCCTGCCCCGTGGAAAAGCCGGGGGCCAGGTTGGCGCCGACGGTCGTGCGCCGCATGCGGTTGAGGCGCTCGATCTGCGAAGGTCCGCGCTGTTCGTCGCTCGACGTGAAACTGCCGATGGGAACAAGCGCGCGCGTGATCGAAGAGGGCACGGTAATATCTTCGATGGCGAGCCGCGTGTCGCGCTGGCCGGGCCGTGCCCGCAGCCAGACGTCATACTGCTCGTCGCCATCCTTGAAGGTCGAAACCGGCTCGCCGCCGACGAGAATCGAAAGGCTCGAGGAAACCGTCGCGGCGTCGACCCCCAGGTCGGCGGCGCGGTCCCGGTCGATCGAAACCTGCAGCTCGGGCTTGCTCTTGGAAACGCTCGAATCGGCGTCGACCAATTCCGGCGTAACCCGCAACCGCTCAAGAAGTTTGTCCGTGTATTCGTAAAGCACGTTCAGCTCGGGGCCGACGAGGTTGACGTCCACCTGAACGGCCAGCCCGCCCCCCTGGTTCGAAGCGTCCACGACACCTGTGCGCAGATCCGGATACTGGGCCATAACCTTGCGAGCCTGGGCCATCACGTCGAACTGGGTGAAATCCCGCTCGGTCAAGTCCACAAGCCGCACGAGCACCGCACCACGGGTGACGTCGCCGGAACCCCGGCTGACGCGTGTCGACGTCTCGCCGATGGTCGTCAGCAGGTTCGTCACGCCCGGCAATTCCCGCAGCTTCGTTTCGATCTCGCGGCATTGGCGGTCGAAAGCTTCCAGGTTCACGCCCGGCTGGGCCACCATCCGTACGACGAATTCGTTGGTATCGTCACGCGGAATGTATTCCAGCGGTGTGCGCATAAGGAGCGGATAGCCAGCGCACATGCCGGCCAGGCTCAGTGCCGCCACGATGAACCGGTGCCGCATGCTCCAGCCCAGGATGCCCATGTATGTCCGTTCGATCACACGCCAGAAAAGGCCGCTTTTCGATGAGCCGTGACTGGTGTCTTCGACCTTCAGGAACCGGCTGCAAAGCATGGGCGTGAGCGTAAAGCTCACGAACAGGCTGACCAGAATCGAAAATGCGATGGTAAGCCCGAAACTGTTGAACAATCGGCCGATCTGACCATCCATGAAGGCCACCGGCACGAAAATCACGACCAGCGAAAGCGACGTGGCCAGCACCGCCAGGGCGATTTCCGACGTGCCCCGGATCGAGGCCGACATGGCGTCCTCACCGTTTTCTTCCATGTGGCGGAAGATGTTTTCGTGCACAACGACAGCATCGTCGATCACGATCCCGATCGCCAGCACCAGGGCCAGCATCGTGATGTTGTTGAGCGTGAAGCCCATGCCGTCCATCAGGGCGAACGTGGTGATGATCGAAGCCGGAATCGCCGAGGTGGCGATCAGGGTCGTTCGCCAGTCGCGGATGAAGGCCAGGATCGTCACCGATACCAGCAGGCCGGCCAGCAGCAGGTGCAGCTTGACTTCCTCGATCGACTGCTCGATGAACACGCTCTGGTCCGACACCAGGTCGATTTTCATGTCGCCCGGCAACGCCGGCCGAATCGCATCGACCCGCTGCTTCACGTTTTCCACGACGGCCACCGTGTTCGCCCCGGTCTGCTTGCGCACGAACAGGGCCACGGCCGAGTTGCCGTCCAGCCGGGCCATGCTGCGCTGGTCCTCCCAGCCTTCTTCGGAGACACCCACGTCCTTGACCCGGATCGGGTAGCCGTCTCGCACGTCGATGACCAGCTCGTTGAGCTGCGATGCCGTCTCATACCGCCCCAGCACGCGCAGAACCAGCTCACGGTTCGGCTGATCGACACGCCCGCCCGGCAGCTCCAGGTTCTGGCTCGTGAGTGCCCGGCGGACATCCTCGATCGAAAGGTTGTATTGCTGCAGCCGGTCGGTGTCGATGGTCACCTGAATCGCCCGCTGCTGGCCACCGGCGATCGAAACCGCCCCGACGCCTGAGACCGTCTCGATATTTTCCTTCACCCGCCGGCGTGCGATTTCGGTGATCTCACGCAAATCCCGCTGGCCTGATAGCACGACGGTGATGACGGGCGACGAGTCCTCGTCGAACTTGTCGATCACGGGCAGCGTCACGCCCCGCGGCAGCGTGGCCACCATGGCGTTGACCTTGTTCTGCACTTCCTGGGCGGCCACGTCGGGGCTTTTGTTGAGCAGGAACCGGATGAAGACCCGGCTGACGCCTTCGCTCGTGATCGACCGCAGCTCGTCGATCCCCTCGATCGTGTTGACGGCCTCTTCGAGTGGCCGGGTGACCTGCGTTTCGACTTCCTCGACACTCGCGCCACGCAGGGTCGTCGTGATGAACACGAACGGCAGATCAAGCCGGGGCTGAAGATCGACGCCCAGCCGCATATACGAAAACACGCCCAAGACGATCGGCAGGGCCGTCAGCATGGTCGTGAACACGGGGCGGCGGATACAGAGTTCGGGCAGGTTCATGATAAGTTCGGAGAGTGAATCCGGGGCGGCGGAGGAACGGGGCGGCAGGCATGTCGAGCAGGTATCGTTCGAACGCCGGGCGCGTTCGAGGAAGTAGCCAGGGTATCTTAGCATCTCAAGCGCGAGCGGCAAACAGACCGCACCGACAGAACTGCCGAATCACCGGCGACGAATGCGTCCAACGCTGAATCGCTCGCTCAGAAGCCCCAAGTGAAGCGTTGCGGCCAGCCGCTCGTTGCCGCCCAGATTCCGAGATCGAATGATTGCCGTCGCAATCGATTTCCGCAGGTATTCCGATCATTCTTCGCGATGTATAGATCGACATGAGCCCGGAAGAGAGACGCACAATGACCATTTCCCTGCGACCGGCACATGTTTCCGATGCCGGAATACTGCGGCATTGGGACACACAGCAACACGTCATGGACTCGGACTCGGACCCGGACGACGAATGGGACTGGGATACCGAACTGGCAAGATCACCCGACTGGCGGCAGCAGCTCATTTTCGAGTGCGACGGCCGCCCGATCGGCATGATTCAGATCATCGATCCCGCCCGAGAGGAAACCCATTATTGGGGAGACATTCCTCATGGATTCTGGGCCATCGACATCTGGATCGGCGAGGCATCGGAACTCGGCAAAGGCTATGACACTCAAGCCATGCGTCTCGCCCTGCGAATGTGCTTCGCCGAGCCCGAAGTCGAAGCCGTCCTGATCGACCCTCTGGTGAGGAACGTCCGCGCCATCCGGTTCTACGAGCGTCTCGGCTTTCGATCGGTCGAACATCGCCGCTTCGGTCACGACGACTGCCTGGTCATGCGTATCGAGCGACACAGATTCGAAACGAAGTAAAGAGACCACAATAGCAGTCGAGAATCGACGCCCGCTTCGAATATGCTCGATTGCATTTTGAAACGAAAATGCCGTCGGGCCGGTCCGAAGGGGCTTTCCGTTGCCCTGAGGCAAGCGAATCACCCGTGCGAACCGACCCGGCGTGACATTGGTGTGGTGGGACCCGCTATGACGAACGAATCCCACCTTTCCAACGGTTTTCAAAGTGTTCCGGTCATGCCAGCTTCTCCCTCGCGGCCTTCACGCCGGCGGCGTGATCGGGATGCACCTGGGCGAACAGGGCCAGTTGTCGTTCGACGATGAAGTCAGGCACGCCAGCCATCGCGGCGGCGACGTTGCCGTAGAGCCGCTGCTTCTGTTCAGCTTCGAAAAGTTCGAACAGGGCCCGTGGCTGGGCGAAGTCGTCGTTGCCGTCGCGGTGGTCGTAACGGTCGGCGTCGCCGTGCAGCGGCAGCGGCGGCTCGGCGACATCGGGCTTTTCGGCTGGTCCGCCGAACGAATTCGGCTCATAAAAGGCGTCACTCATCGGACAGTTGGCGAAGAACCGCATCGGCCCGTCCTTATGATAATTGTGCACCGGACACTTCGGGGCATTCACGGGCAGGGCTTCGTAATGGGTGCCCAGGCGATAGCGGTGGGCGTCGGCATAGGCGAAAATCCGGGCCTGGAGCATCTTGTCCGGCGAAAAGCCGATTCCGGGCACGACGTTCGAAGGCGAAAACGCGGCCTGTTCGATCTCGGCGAAATAGTTTTCGGGGTTGCGGTTGAGTTCGATCACGCCGACGTCGATCAGCGGGAAGTCGCCGTGGGGCCAGACTTTCGTCAGGTCGAACGGATTGAATGGCGTCTTCGCGGCCTCGGCTTCGGTCATGATCTGTACCTTGAACGACCAGCGGGGGAAGTCTCCGCGGGCGATCGAACCGTACAGATCTTCCTGAGTCGTTTCCCGGCTTTTGCCGACGACTTTCTCGGCCTCGTCATTCGTGTAATGCCGGTGGCCCTGCATGGTCTTGAAATGAAACTTGACCCAGAATCGTTCGCCGGCGGCGTTCACGAAGCTGAAGGTGTGGCTGCCGTAGCCGTTCATGTGGCGGACGTCGGTCGGCAGGCCCCGGTCCGAAAACAGGATCGTCACCTGGTGCAGCGATTCAGGCGAAAGGCTCCAGAAATCCCACATCGCCGTGGCCGATCGCAGGTTCGTCTTCGGGTGCCGCTTCTGAGTATGGATGAAGTCGGGGAATTTGTACGGATCACGCACGAAGAACACGGGGGTGTTGTTGCCCACCATGTCCCAATTGCCTTCCTCGGTGTAGAACTTCAGTGCGAAGCCGCGAACGTCCCGTTCGGCGTCGGCGGCGCCGGCCTCGCCGGCCACGGTCGAAAACCTGGCCAACATCTCGGTTTTTTTGCCGATTTCGGCAAACAGCTTCGCCCGCGTGTATTTCGAAATGTCGTGGGTCACCGTCAGTGTGCCGAACGCGCCCCAGCCCTTGGCATGCACGGTACGTTCGGGGATGCGTTCACGATTCTGATGGGCCAGCTTTTCGAGAAGCTGATAGTCCTGCAAAAGCACCGGGCCTCGGGGGCCGGCGGTCAGGGAATTCTGATTGTCGGGGATCGGGGCACCGCCCGTGGTCGTCAAGGCCGGCGGTTTCTTCTCGTTCATGGCGTCGCGTCCTCCCGTTCACTTTCGATCCGCGGCTCGACCGTTCTCCGAATCAGACGCCACGCATCGTCTCCACGTCCTGACATCATTTATTATCAGAACCGCCAAACCATAAGTCCAATACATTGACGTCATTGTTTCGATTACCGATAGTAATGACAGAAAATGGCGCGGCGGGGCAGGACACAATTCGGGGCGAAGAGCGACGATGGAAATCGATCAACTGCGGCATCTGTCGAAAGTCGCCGAACTGGGCAATTTCACCCGGGCCGCGGCCGAGCTGGAGCTGACGCAGCCGGCGATCAGCCGATCGATCGCGCGGCTTGAAGACGAACTGGGCCAGCCGCTATTCGAGCGTCGTTCGCGGCAAGTCGTGCCGACCGATGCGGGCAAGGCGGTGCTGGCGACGGCACGGCAGATTCTGGGCATGATCGACGACCTCAAGGCCCGGATCACGGACGACGGCGAAACCGGCCGGGTGCGCGTCGGAGCGATTCCGACGATCGCGCCTTATTTCCTGCCCGGCCTGATTCGCCGGTTCCGCGACGTCCATCCGAGGGCCCAGGTCTGCGTGGTGGAGGAGACGACCGAGAAGCTGCTGCAGAAGCTATCCGACGGCGAAATCGATCTGGCCATTCTGGCCCGCCCGCTGAACGTGAAATATTTGGAGATCGAAGACCTGTTCGACGAGGAACTGCTGCTGGTGCTGCCGTCCGGGAGCGATTTGTGCGACGAACCGGTGATCCGGCTGGAGCGGATCGAGTCGATGCCCTTCGTGCTTCTGGGCGAGGCGCATTGCCTGACGGACAACATCGTCCACTTCTGCCGCAACAACGCCTTCAACCCCGTCGCGCTGGAACGGACGAGTCAGTTGGCGACAGTTCAGGAACTTGTCGCCCTGGGCCACGGGGTGAGCCTGATCCCGGCCATGGCGGGGCGCATGGATTCCAGCGATCGGCGTGTCTACCGCAAGCTGGCGGGGACGACGCCGAAGCGACGGATCGTCCTGGCATTCAATCCTTACCGTTACCGCAGCAGGCTCGCCGATGCGTTTTTGTCCATCGTTCGTGCGGTCTCGATGGCCCAGGCTTCAGAGCTCTGAAAACCAGGGAAAATCTGGCGATTCGATCGATCGAACGGTTCGATTACCGAAACTCCGCCGAAAACGACTCAAGTACGCAGCCATTTCTTTCGATACATAATTAACTTGTTCCGGGGTTGTGTGATATCGCCAACTTTTCGGACCACGTCTGGAAAGCTGTTTCCGTCGTCGTCATGTCCTGCGCACTTTCTACGACATCTTTTGCTTCAGGAGACCATTGCCATGCGACGACTTTACCTGGCCTGTCTGTTCGCCCTCGTTGAACATGGTTCGGTTGCCCGGTCGGCCGAGATCGTCAATTTGGGAACGCTTTCCAACGGGTTTTACTCCTATGCCAACGGCGTTTCGAACAACAGAATCGTGACAGGCGAGGCAGACATCGATTTTGCTCCAGCGCCATTTCGCTGGTCCAATGGAACGATGTCGAACCTGGGGTACCTGGGCACGGATGACTATGGAGTCGGCAAAGGCATCTCCGCGGACGGCAACGTGATCGTCGGTCTCACGGGCGGCGACACTCACACGCAGGCCTTTCGATACTCCGGCGGTTCGATGTCGGCCCTGAACCCACTCTCAGGCGATCCAGGCGGCCAGGCCAACGGAGTTTCGGGCGACGGCACGATCGCCGTCGGCCAGAGTTATTCGGACGTTCCGAACGGCGACTATCGGGCCGTCCGCTGGTCGGGCTCGACGGCGACCGCTCTGGGCGAACTGGAAACAGGCTTCTTCTCGGACGCCACAGCCGTTTCGTTCGACGGCTCGACGATCGTCGGTTACGGAGGCACTCAGACCGGTGACATTCCATTCGTCTGGACGTCCCAGAACGGCATGACGGCACTGGCAGAGCCCCAGGGTTATGACAGCGGTACTGCGTCAGGCATCTCGGCCGACGGCAGCCACATTGTGGGCTTCCTGTTCGAACGGGAGACGAACCTCGAACGGGCGATGCTCTGGGAAAACGGCACTCCGGTCGTTCTCGGCGTCTCGAATCAGGGCTCAAGCTTCGCCTATGGAATTTCGTCCGACAATTTTCTCGTCGTCGGCAGCACGGTCGTGGAGAGCGAAACGGTGGCGACGCTTTGGGATGCCGATACCGGCCAGTGGTATGACCTGAAGGCCCTTCTGGTTCAACAGGGCGTGACGGGCATCGGCGCGTGGGATTCGCTGGTTTCGGCGACGGCCATTTCGGGCGATTCGATCTCGGGCTACAACATCGCCGGATACGGCATATTCGGCGGCGATGATCGAGCGTTTCTGATCTCGGGAATCACGAACGTGCCCGAACCTTCGACAATTCTGCTCGGTTCGGTATCGGCCGCGATGATTTGTTGGGTCACGAGGCGGAGATCGCGGCGCCCGACTCGCGCGAATTCCTGAAAATGTCGTCCATCAAAATCGCATTTCCTGAGACGTGTCACCCCGGATGCCCCAGGGGTCTTCGTCGAACCGGTCGATCGTCCAGGGCAACTCTTCGGGATTATCGTTCGATACGGTGCTTGCCAAAAACCACGACAACCGGGCGCAGCGAAGGCTCGCCGTGGCGAACTGCAGGCTGG
>Ga0172376_10008284_pt1 | contig 10893 bp, 9 predicted proteins | sample Lak35m_FD_121114 | JGI IMG/M metagenome (GOLD analysis project Ga0172376, IMG submission 121114) | Freshwater microbial communities from Kabuno Bay, South-Kivu, Congo - kab_092012_35m | ecosystem: Environmental > Aquatic > Freshwater > Lake | place: Democratic Republic of the Congo: South-Kivu... | reverse complement strand
CAGCCGAAGGTGTTGCGCTCGTTCAAATGGTCACCCCGGTGACAACACCGGCTCGACTGCAGCAGGTGTGTGCAGCTAGTGAGGGTTTCGTCTATGCCGTGACTATGACGGGCACCACCGGTAAAAATGTCGCGGTACCCGACACGGTGATCGACTACCTCAAGAGCGTTGCGGCGATTTCGCCGGTTCCCGTTTGTGCGGGTTTTGGGATCCGCTCGCATGAACAAGTCGAGAAGCTGCGCGGTCACGTTGCAGGCGTCGTCGTAGGCTCGGCATTGGTCGAAGTGCTTGAGCGGGGAGAGGATCCGCGTCCGTGGTTGCGGGCGCTGCGAGGATGAGTCTTTCGACGGCACCCGCCAAGCCTTGGTGGACTGCGCTGTATGCGCAGGTCTTAGTCGCTATCGTCGTCGGTGGAGCACTGGGGCATTTCGTCCCGGATGTCGCTGTCCAACTCAAGCCGTTAGGTGACGCTTTTATCAAGCTCGTCAAGCTTGTCATTGCACCGGTGATTTTTTTGACCGTGGCGAGCGGCATTGCGAGTATGTCTTCACTGGCGAGTCTCGGTAGTACGACCGGAAAAGCCTTGCTGTACTTCGTCGTGGTATCGACGGGCGCGCTCGTGATTGGGCTTGTCGTAGCGAACGTCGTCAGACCCGGCGATGGCATGAATGTGGATCCGGCCACACTCGACGACGGTGCGGTGGCAGGCTATGTGGGCAAGGCACAAGAGCAGGACATAGTGTCTTTTCTGCTCTCCATCATTCCCGACACTTTCCTCGGTGCATTGACGAGTGGCCAGATCCTCTCGGTACTGTTCATCGCGATCATTTTCGGAATCAGTGTCGCCAATCTCGATCAAAGCCGAAACCGCATCGTCGAAGGCTTGCACGTCATCAGTGAGGCCTTCTTCAAAATGGTGACGTTGTTGATGCGTTTTGCACCGATCGGTGCTTTCGGCGCATTTGCTTTCACTATCGGAAAATACGGCATCGACTCGATCGCGAACCTTGCGGCCTTGATCGCGACTTTCTATTTGACCTCAGCCTTCTTCATCTTGGTCGTGTTGGGCTTGATTGCCAGAGCGTCGGGCTTTTCCCTCTGGCGACTCCTCACGTATCTGAAAGAAGAACTGTGGTTGGTTCTTGGTACCAGTTCCTCCGAGTCGGCGCTACCGTCTTTGATGCGCAAACTAGAACAAGTGGGCTGCGCCAAGGCGGTGGTCGGTCTCGTTGTGCCAACGGGTTATTCGTTCAATCTCGATGGCACCAACATCTACATGACCTTAGCCGCGCTTTTCATCGCGCAGGCCACTGGGATCGACTTGAGTCTCAGTGATCAGGTGTTGCTGCTCTTGGTCGCCATCATCAGCTCCAAGGGTGCTGCCGGTGTCACCGGAGCTGGGTTCATCACTTTGGCGGCTACCTTGGCCGTAGTGCCGGCCGTACCGGTCGCGGGTATGGCGTTGATTCTCGGCATCGATCGTTTCATGTCCGAGTGCCGAGCTTTGACCAATTTCATCGGTAACGCGGTCGCGACGATCGTTGTGGCTCGGTGGGAGGGTGCTCTTGATACCGCGCAGTTGTCGCGTGAACTCAACGGAGAAAGACCATGAAGTTCACACTTTGGTCAGTCTTGACGGTGATGTTGTTGTTACCGCTGCAAACTCATGCCGGTCTTGCGGGTATCGACGTGCCAGGTTCGAAACGTCTGACCGTGATCGATTGGGGTGGTGCCCCGATTACGCTTTGGTATCTACGCGGTACCGAAACCAAAGCCGATGCACCGATCGTTTTTGTCATGCATGGCGTCGGGCGCGATGCCGATCGTTATCTTGCCGAGTGGCGCGATATCGCCTTGGCTAACGACATCGTGGTGGTAGTGCCGGAATACGCGCAAACGCATTTCCCCGGCAGTGAAGGCTATAACTTTGGCGGCGTGTTCGATGAGGCCGGCAAGTTGCAGCCGAGGTCGCGCTGGGCTTATTCATCGATCGAGCCCTTGTTCGATGCACTGCGCAATCACGAGCAGTTGACCGCCGAGCAGTATTGGCTGTTCGGACATTCCGCCGGTGCGCAGTTCGTCCATCGTTTGGTGATCTTGGGTGCCGGACCGCGCATGGTTGCTGCCATCTCGGCTAATGCGGGCTCCTACATGTTTCCTGTCGATGACGTCGATTGGCCCTTTGGGTTGCGTGGTGCGCCGAAAGGCAGTGAAGCGGGCGTCTTTGCATCGCCCATGGTACTGATGTTGGGTGATGCGGATTCCGATCCGAATCATCGCAGTTTGCCGAGGCAGCCAGCCGCCATGGCGCAGGGACCTCACCGATTCGCACGCGGTCAGAACTTCTACAACACCTCGCGACAGATCGCCGAGCGCACCCATCAATCATTCAATTGGTCCTGCGTCATTGTTCCGGGTGTGGCGCACGACAATGCTGGCATCGCGCGAGCGGCTATTCGTATCATCAAGGGATGGAAACCGATCCCCGGCGCCGACTGCGCTCGCTAATTCTCTGGTTCGTGCTCGCCGTCGCTGCGACGAGCGACATCGTGGCGTCTGATTTCAGCATTTTCGGTCGCCATGCGATCGATGCGGCTCCTGAGGTACTCGCTGGATTCGAAGGGGCTGAGGTTCATATCTTGCGGCGTGATGCGCGAGGCCTTGTGGCTGAGGTCCGCGTGCCCGATGGCGTGAGAATCAACGCGCGATACTCGGACTACACCACCGAAATCTTCGTGCTCGAGGGGCGATTGCGTCTTGAGCATAAAACTCAGCAGGAGTCGCTCGCCCAGTACGACCTCGCTAAACACGACTATGCGCATATCCCTTCCCTCGTACGTGTCGCGTCACTGCAGGCGACCGCGGCGTCGCGATTGTTGGTGTTCTTCGATCCGGCACGATCGACCGATGGCAGCGCACTCTCTGTGGTGCGAACGACGACGAGCGACTGGGCGGCCGGCATGGTGTCAGCGCGCGATACCGGCATCGCGTTGAAGTTGCAGGTGCGTGATCTGTACCAGGTGCCACAAAGCGGCCAACGTACCTGGTTGCTCCGAGCGGGCGCTGATCTCACCCTACCTTGGGAGCGACACCGAACGATTGAAGAGGGCTATCTCATTTCGGGGGACTATCGTTTGTACGAGTGCCTCGAGGGCCGTGAACAGCGCTTCGACTATCGCGCAGGCGGCTATTTTTATCGCGCACCCGGCATCGTGCATGGTGGACCGAGTTCCGGTAGCAGCGACGAGATCGTCATGCTGCTGCGCACTCCCGATAAATTGACGGTCGAATTCCTACCGACTTGCGCGATGCCGGCCAATCCATAGCACGACAATCGCTGCGACCAGCAGTAGCGGGCCAAGGCCTGCGGGCCACAGTTCGAGGCCAAACCATAGCAAAGCGCTAAATCCGAGCATGGTCGCCACGAGAGTCGCATTGCGACGTTTTTCACTGGCACGAATTTCTTCACGCAGCTTTGCGATGTCTTCGGGTTGTACGCCGATGTGCAGTTTCCCGTCTTGCCATTTCTGCACGGCCACCTTCAGCAGTGGTGGTAGTGCTTGTGTGACTTCGATCATGGCAGGCAAGTGATCGCGGAGCTGACGCAGTTGAGCACGCGGACTCAGCCGATCGCGCATCCATTCGCGCAGGATGGGGGCAGCCGTCTGCCAAATATCGAGCTCCGGGTAGAGATCGCGACCTAAGCCTTCGATGTTGAGTAGCGTCTTCTGCAGCAGGATCAATTGCGGTTGAATCCGCATATCGAAGCGCCGGGAGATATCGAACAGGCGCAGCAGAATGGTGCCGAAGGAGATGTCCTTCAGCGGCTTGTTGAAGATGGGCTCGAGTACCGTCCGGATCGCCGATTCCATTTCGTCGACTCGAGTATCGGCAGGCACCCATCCGGATTCCACGTGCAGTTCGGCGACGCGACGATAGTTGCGATCGAAGACGGCGAGGAAATTCTCTGCGAGATAATATTGATCGCGAAGATCGAGCGTACCGACGATGCCAAAATCCACCGCCGCATAGCGCGGGCGAGAAGGATCATCCGCTAGAACGAAGATGTTCCCCGGATGCATATCCGCGTGGAAAAAATTATGACGAAACACCTGGGTGAAGAAGATCTTCACGCCATTGGTGGCTAGCAGCGGAATGTTCGTGCCTAATTTTCGCAGTGTCGTCATGTCGCTGATGGTGATGCCGCGAATACGCTCCATCACCATGACGTTCACGCGACAAAAGTCGAAATACACTTTCGGCACATGCAGCAGATCCGAGTCTTCGAAGTTGCGTCGAAGTTGCGCGGCATTAGCTGCTTCGCGCATCAAGTCGAGTTCGTCGAGAATGGTCTTTTCGTATTCGTCGACGATTTCATCGACGCGCAATCGCCGCGCCTCGTGTGAGTTGCGCTTGGCAAGTTTGGCGAGCGCATGCATCACTTCGAGATCGCGCTCGATGATCTCGCGCATGCCGGGGCGCAATACCTTGACGATGACATCACTACCCGAGCCGTCGGATCCATCCGCTTGCAGTTTGGCGACATGCACCTGGGCAATCGAGGCCGCCGCGAGCGGTTGCTGCGAAAACTCCTCGAAGACATCGAGCACAGGGCGCCCGAAGGCTTCTTCGACGATTTGTTTCGCGAGGGCTCCATCAAACGGCGGCACGCGATCCTGCAATTTGCACAGTTCGGTGGCGATATCGGCGGGTAACAAATCACGACGCGTCGAGAGCGCCTGCCCGAGTTTGATGAAGATTGGGCCCAGTTCTTCGAGCGCAAGGCGTAGGCGCTCAGCGCGTGTTGCGCCTTTGCGGCGTTCGAACCAAGTCCATGGCGAGGCCAAAAAAACGAAGCGCAGCGGTCGATATAGATGCGTCTCGGCAACGAATTCATCGAGTCCGTGCCGTACGAGCACACGTTGGATCTGGATCAGGCGAGCAAGAACACGCAGTTTCATCTTGTTTCTTCGAGGGTTCGGAGACGGGCTGCAGCCCGATCGACAGCTTCACGGAGTTGATCGACGTCAGCCATGAAGGCTTCGGCCTCCGCTCGCGGCACCAACGTGTGGCTTTCGTGTGCGAGATACTCGGCGGCGTTACGCACCGTGTTTGATGCGGCGCGTCGTCCGAAAGACCAGAGCGAGCGCGCCAAGCGACCAATATGGTGCGCTGGTAGATCACCAACCAAGCGCGAGAGTTCTTCCTCGAGATCCGGTTGCAGTAACAGCGCTAGCGCTCGATAGCGCTGCAGGATCTCGGCTTCGCCGCGCAATGTGACCTGCCCTGATTGCAGTAATCGCTCAGGATTGTCGCCTGTCAGTGCGAGTAGATTGATCGGACTGCCTTCGACGGTGACATTGAATTCGCCAACCGGTGTTCGCGACAAGGCCAGCGTGTCGCCGAGGGATTCGATCCCGATTTGTAAACCGGTGCCCGTTACACATACCAGCAAACGCTGACCCTGCAACGCCGCGCAGCGGATTCTCGCGCCCGCCGACAGGGCGAGATTTCGATTCAGCAGATTTTCGATCGCAGCGGTCAGCACGAGCGAGTCAGACTTTGTAGCCACGGTGCAGGGCGACGATGCCACCGGAAAGATTGTGATAGCGGCACTGATCGAAACCTGCGGTTTTCATCATGCCGAGCAGCGTCTCCTGATCGGGATGCTTGCGAATCGATTCGGCGAGATAGCGGTAGCTACCCTCGTCGTTGGCTACGAGGCGCCCGAGCATGGGCAGCACCTTGAAGGAGTAGGTGTCGTACAACGGCTTGAGTCCCGGCGCGGTCGGTTGCGAGAACTCGAGAATCAGCAATCGGCCACCCGGTTTCAGCACGCGATACATCGATCGCAGCGCTGCATCTTTGTCGGTGACATTGCGCAGACCGAAGCCGATCGTGACGCAATCGAAGCTGGCATCCGAGAACGGAAGGCATTCGGCATTAGCCTGCACATAGTCGACGCCTTTGACGATCCCTGCATCGATCAGTCGATCCCGACCGTGGGAGAGCATCGAGCCATTGATATCCGAGAGCACAACCAAGCCTTGCTCGCCGACCTGGCTCGCCATTCCGCGAGTGAGATCTCCGGTGCCGCCTGCGACATCCAAGGCTTTTTGCCCTGGGCGAAGATAGGTTTGGGACAGTGCGAAGCTCTTCCAGATGCGGTGCAAGCCACCGGACATCAGGTCGTTCATAAAATCGTACTTTGGTGCAACGGAATCGAACACGCCGCGAACCCGACGAGCCTTGTCTTGCCAGGCGACTTCTTCGAAGCCGAAATGCGTGGTTTTGGACGAATCTTGGGCCGACATCGGTGGGCTCCGCGGGTGGGGCTATATTGTAGCCTTGTTGGGGGGTGACTAGTTTTTGTCCGGAAACAGGCGTAAAAGGTTCGATCAGGCGTATCGATCCTTTTAAGGGTCGGTCGAACGGGGGGATAAAAACAAGAAGGGACTGATAGGCCGGACGGGCTGTCCGGCCTTTTTTTTGCCTTAAACGCCCGAGCCGCTCCGCAGTCGATCGCGGACTTTTTGCAGATAGGCAGTCCATCTCGTCGCGTGCTCCGCACCGAGTTCCCGCAGATATTTCCAAGTGTAGAGCCCGGTGTCATGGCCATCGTCGAACACCAAGCGAACGGCGTATTGGCCGACGGGTTCGACGGCCGTGATCAGCACCTGCTGTTTGCCGAGCACCAACGTTTCCTGACCGGGACCGTGTCCTTGCACTTCCGCTGACGGCGAGTGCACGCGCAGATACTCGAACGGCAGCGAATAACGTTCTGTTTCGCCAAAAGCGACCTCGAGCACCCGCGATTGCTTACGCAGGCGCAGTTCGGTCGGGGTCGGCGTTGCAGCTGGCTGATCCACGGTGACATTTTACCCAGCCTCTTGGATACTCGGGTGAAACGGGTGGTTGTTCGACAGACCGGGGGTCATATGGCGTCGACGGATACCTCACATCCCGACTATTTCCATAAGGTCGTGGATTGCCAGTGGGCTTGTCCGGCTCACACGGATGTTCCTGAGTACATTCGATTGATTGCACAGGGGCGATTTACCGATGCCTATCTGGTGAATCGGCGCTCCAACGTCTTTCCGGGCATCCTCGGACGGGTATGTGACCGGCCGTGCGAGCCGGCGTGTCGGCGTGGTCGGGTCGAGGAAAAGCCAGTCGCCATTTGTCGGCTCAAGCGAGTCGCCGCCGACCATAAAGAAGATTACCGAGATCGACTGCCTGAAATTCCAACGAGCAAGAACGGTAAGAAGATCGCTTGTATCGGCGCCGGTTGCGCATCACTCACCGTTGCCAACGACCTGATGCCACTTGGTTATGAGGTGACGATCTTCGAACAGTTTGCGGTCGCCGGCGGCTTGATGCGCACCAACATCCCCTCGTTCCGCTTGCCGGGTAGCGTTCTCGACGAAGAGATCGGCACCATCGTCGAGATGGGCGTCGATCTACGTTTGGGGCATCGCATCGACTCGATGCGGCGCTTACTGGAAGAGGGCGGCTTCGATGCAATCTTCGTGGGTTCTGGTGCGCCAAAAGGCAAAGAATTGAATTTGCCCGGTCGAGCCGAAGCTACCGCTAACGTGCATATCGGCATCGCATGGCTCGAGTCCATTGCCTTCGATCACGTTAAGTCGGTCGGTGACAACGTCTTGATCATTGGTGTCGGCAATACGGCGATGGATTGCTGCCGGAGTTCGTTACGTCTTGGGGCCAAGAGCGTCAAAGTGATGGCGCGTAAGCCGCGACAGTTTTTCAAGGCGTCCGAGTGGGAACTCGAAGATGCCGAAGCTGAAAGCGTCGAGATCGTCGTCAATCGATCGCCGAAGTCCTTTGTCCTCGAGCAGGGCCGTCTGCGCGGCATGATGTTCGATGTGGTGGAGTACGACGTGGACGCCACTGGTCGTATCACCGCCGAGCGCATCGTCGGCGAGGAGTTTTTTCCCGCTGATGACGTGATTCTCGCCATCGGCCAAGAGAACGCATTTCCGTGGATTGAGCGCGATCTCGGCATCGAGTTTGATCGTTGGGATATTCCTCAAGTCGACGCCGTGACTTTCCAGAGCACACGCGCGGGCGTCTTCTTCGGAGGCGATGCCGCCTTCGGCCCGAAAAATATCATCTGGTCCGTTGAGCATGGCCATCAAGCTGCCATTTCCATCCATCTGTATTGCCAAGGCGCTGACCTAAATGCCCGGATGTCACCGGGTATGAATTTGCAGAGCCGCAAGATGGGCATGCACGAGTGGTCGTATGCCAACGACTACAACATGATTGAGAGACGGCTTGTTCCGCATGTCTCTCTCAAAGAAAGATTCAAGAATATCGATATCGAAGTCGAATTAGGCTTCACAGCGGAGCAGGCGGCAGCGGAAGTCCAGCGTTGTCTCAACTGCGATGTACAGACGATATTTGATGCCAAGTTGTGTATCGAGTGTGATGCATGTATCGATATCTGTCCCGTCGATTGTCTGACCATGACGGCAGACGGTGAAGAAGCGGATCTGCGTACCCGCCTCAAAGCACCGGCAAAAAATGTCACGCAAGCGCTCTATGTCAGTGGACCGCTGAAGTTCACGGGGCGCGTGATGGTCAAGGACGAGGATGTTTGTGTTCACTGCGGCTTGTGTGCTGAGCGCTGCCCCACCGCCGCTTGGGATATGCAGAAGTCTTGGGTGCAGTGGCCGCATGCTGTCGATCAGACTCCAGGGGGTGCCGGCTGATGTCGCGGGTCAATGATTTCGTCATCAAGATCGCCACCGTCAACGGCACGGGCTCGGCGAGTGCCAACACGCTGCTCATGAAGTCGATTTTCCGCAGCGGCATTCCGGTGATGGGTAAGAACTACTTCCCATCCAACATCCAGGGGCTGCCAACGTGGTACGAGATCCGGATTTCGAAAGACGGCTATGTCGCGAGATCCGGCAAGGTCGACATCATGGTCTGCATGAATGCCGAGACCTATGCGCGAGATGTGCGTGAGGTTGCCGCTGGTGGTTATCTGATCTACGACTCGACTTGGCCGCGTCCAGCTTTGCTCAAGCGCGAAGATGTCACAGTGCTCGGTGTGCCGCTTGCGCAAATGTGCAATGAAAACTTCAAGGGCGTGCGAACACGCATCCTGATGAAGAATATTTGCTACGCCGGCGTGTTGGCGGCGCTGCTTGATCTGGATCTCGCTCGCATTCGAGAGTTGCTAGCCGAGACCTATGCCAAGAAGCCGGCACTAGTCGAGTCGAACATGCAGGCAATCCAACTGGGCTACGACTATGCGCGAGCGCACTTCGTTTGTCCGTTGCCACTGCGCGTAGCGCCGATGGACAAGACCGCCGGGCACATCATGATCGATGGCAATACCGCCGCAGCGCTCGGTTGTCTGTATGCGGGCGCCACGGTTGCAGCGTGGTATCCGATCACACCCTCGACGTCTTTGATGGATGCTTTCAAGTCGTTCGCTGACAAGACTCGGATCGACCCGGCAATCCAGCGCGCTCAGTTCGCATTCATCCAGGCCGAAGATGAATTGTCCGCCATTGGCATGGTGCTCGGTGCCAATTGGAACGGCGCACGAGCCTTCACGGCGACATCGGGCCCTGGCGTGTCCTTGATGGGTGAGTTTTTAGGGCTCGCGTATTACGCCGAGGTGCCAGCCGTCTTGTTTGATGTGCAGCGTGTCGGCCCCTCGACGGGTATGCCGACTCGTACCCAGCAATGCGATGTGCTCGCCGCCGCTTACGCATCCCATGGCGATACCAAGCATGTGTGTCTATATCCCGCTAACCCGGAAGAATGTTTCTACATGGCGGTGCAAGCTTTTGATCTCGCTGAGCGCTTGCAGACACCGGTGATGGTGTTACTCGATCTCGATATCGGCATGAATGATTGGATGTGTCGCGATCTTGTTTGGGACGATGCTTATCGCCCAGATCGCGGCAAGGTGCTCGGCAGAGACGAAATCGAGAAGCTCGAGAAGTTTCATCGATACGTCGACAAGGACGAAGACGGCATCACTTATCGCACGCTTCCCGGTGTCCATCCCAAAGGCGCCTATTTCACACGTGGTTCAGGCCATACACAGTTTGGAACCTACACCGAGGACGCAGCCGAATATCAACTCGTGATGGATCGGCTCACTCGAAAGTTTTCGACTGCCAAGCGCTATGTTCCCAAAGCTATTCTGCAAGGTGACGGGAAAGCGACCGTTGCCATCGTATCAATCGGTAGTTGCGACGGGGCGATCCGCGAGGCGCTGGATGTGCTCGCTCAACGAGGCGTCAAGCTCGACTATTTGCGGGTACGGGGCTTCCCTTTTGGTGAAGACGTCGAGAGTTTTCTCGAATCGCACGATCGAATCTATGTTGTCGAACAGAATCGCGATGCACAGTTTCGATCTTTGTTGATTCTCGAGAGTCGAGTCGAGAAAGCCAAACTGCATTCGTTGTTGCACTACAGTGGCCTGCCGGTCTCGTCGGCTTTTATCGTCGATGGTGTGCTCGCAGATCTAGCTGAAGGGCAGAGAGCGACCTTGGGAGTCGTGTCATGACGTTTATTCCGAAACCAAAAATCCGTCATCCCGATCTGCCGCTCAACGAGTTGGGACTGACTCGACGAGATTACGAAGGCTCGTTGTCGACACTCTGCGCTGGCTGTGGGCACGATTCGATCACCGCGGCGATTACCGAAGCTTGCTGGGGGATTTCGATACGCCCAGAGAATCTAGCCAAGCTGTCGGGTATTGGTTGCTCCTCGAAGACAACCGCCTATTTCGTCAATGGTGGACACGGCTTCAACTCAGTTCATGGTCGTATGCCGTCGATCGCTACCGGCGCCAATGCTGCCAACCGAGATCTTTACTACATCGGCATCTCCGGTGATGGCGAT
>Ga0172376_10008280_pt1 | contig 10894 bp, 20 predicted proteins | sample Lak35m_FD_121114 | JGI IMG/M metagenome (GOLD analysis project Ga0172376, IMG submission 121114) | Freshwater microbial communities from Kabuno Bay, South-Kivu, Congo - kab_092012_35m | ecosystem: Environmental > Aquatic > Freshwater > Lake | place: Democratic Republic of the Congo: South-Kivu... | reverse complement strand
TAAGTCTAGACACTTCATTTTGCAATTGTGAAAGAACAAATACAAGTATAACTACTATTACAGTCAATGTCAAACAAATTATTTTGTAATCTTTATGCATTAAAATTGGTTTGGATGTATTTAATGAATATTTGGTCCATCCAAAAAACCAAATATACCAGTTAGCTAACCCCACAACCAAGAAGTTTTTTAAGAGACATTCCTACTCTAGAGGCATTATGGTAATACCCTCCACCAGTTAGTTTTTCGTTGAGTTGCTAACAAACTCAAAATTGGCGTAGCCGCCGGGACTTGAACCCGGTAGAATGTCATCGGTGAAAGCGATGCCGCTGGACCACTTTGCGCTCGGCTACATTAAGATGGACTGGTAACCCGATTCGGTTTCTTTTGAACCGGTTTTCCTACTGTCTTAGGCGGATGATTTGTTGATTTGTTTTTCTTTCGTCAAGCAACACTACACAATTGACAGAGTGTAGCTTTTTGTCATCACTTTATTTATTATTACCAGTTTAAATTGGTGCGCCCGGAGGTAGTTGCAACCTCACCATTGACAGATTAAAAGTCTGCTGCCGGTCTACTGTGGCTTCAAGCGCATTTCAAATTTTAAAGAACTTACTTACTACTTTTTTATCTTATCACGAACTTTATTTTTGTCAACCGCTTTTTTGAGTTCTTTTTGGTGATCCCCTTTGATAGAAGGTCAAGGCGATTCCTGCACACTTAGATGCTCCAGAGGAGTGCTTACTCCCACCATGCGGTAAAGAACTTACTATGTATTTATATTACTACCTTTATGTCAAATATCAAGCCCTTTTTAGGGGTATTTTATAAATATTAACTTTTTTAAAATTATCGTTAAAAATGGCGCTTCGGGAGGGATTTGAACCCACATTTTCATCCAATTATGCACTTAGGGCTTAGAAGACCCCGCCAGTACCGAAGCACTAATTTAGTATTTACTGCTTATCAGTATCTTTCTTGAGGTCTTTCTGCACAGCTTTACCCAATTCTGTAAGACCAAACAGTGGTTCACCTTGTTCATTAAAACCTACAATTTGTACTAGACCTTGGTCAACCAGTTCATCAACGGTATTTTTGACTTCTTCGTGTGACAGTTCGTCATAGATTTCGGTTGCTTCAGTTTCATCACAACCGATCTCTTTCATAATATATGATACAGCGTGTTGTTTTTCAAGCTGATTATCCATTTCTGTGACATCCAGCTTAGCACAGTGACTAAGCAGTTGATCTACTGAACCGTTGAACATACCGCCTTTATCGGAGAATTCCATATAGTTTATATATTAGGCGTTGAGGTCAAAGATATCATTACCAACATCAAAATCATAATGTACATCCTTATAATACTTGGTGGCACGATATTGCATACGCTGAATAACCTTTTCAACATCGCGGGGAATCTTGACTGTAGAACCCCAACCCTTTTCAGCACGACTAAAGGCAATATCATAAGCACGGCACTTATCAAACCGATCTCCGGCGGTAGTGTTGGTGTAGCTCCAACCGATACGGACTTCGTTATCAATGATGGTAGCTACGACGATACCACGGGGTTGATTCTTGCGGTCACGAACGAACTGAGACAGACTGTTATCCTTCATATGTTTTATTTTTTATGTGTTAAGTGTTCCAACGATAAAATCATCTTACCACGAAACTGGCTTTTGTCAACCAGCTTTTTTTACTTCATCATACTGATTACAAAAATGAGGTCATTAAGGTTATTGTAACTCAATCTTTTTATGCGGTTATATTGTAGTTTGAATCCAGTTTCTTCACCTACATAGACCAATTGTTTTACGAAGTCAAGTGCATATTTATCTTTTAGCCAGTGGTAGTAGTAATCTATCTCACTGGGTTGTACTTCTACAAGGCAATCTAATTTTTTGAAAGTTGTTGCGTATAGTGTGAGTGTTCTGAAAGCAGAGACTTCACTAGGAGGAGCTGTAAGTTCACCACTGATTAATAGATTCATATTATATAAATATTTTTGTAAAGGAAGTGTAAAAGTATTATTTTTAGTATTATAAGAAATTATGTATGTAGTGTAATCAATGAATGGTTACGGTTTAAAGAAAGGATTATATATGTTAAAGTATCTATTAATATTGTTGACGGCCACAATTGCCTATGCTCAAGAAGGACCAAAAGGACCACCTCACGGTAATCGTCCACCACGTCCAGCTCTTACCGAAGAGCAAAAGAAACAACGAGATGCAATTGTTGCCAAGTATGATACCAACAAGGATGGCAAGTTGAATAGAGATGAACGCAAGAGTGTGAGCGAAGAAGATCGTAAAGCATTGAGAAGTTTTGGTCCCCCTCCAGGCGGTCCAAGAGGTCCTCGTCGTGAAGGTCCTCCAGGCAAGAAAGAACACGCTTCTTGTTGCAAGACGGTATGTGAATGTTGTTAATTTGATATAAAACAGTTAACCCCGCCAAAAGCGGGGTTTTTTGTTAATTTGATAATGAACCTGAAGTACTTGTTAGTCCTATATCATATGCTGGTTGGCCCAATTGATTATTTACATAGTTTAAATCATAACTTGGTATATTGACCAATTCCTTTTTACCTTTTTTATTTTTGACTACGATTCTTCTCATATGTTAATAAATAGAAAACCCCGTCCAAATAAATGGACAGGGTGCTTATAATATTTATTTCTAATTACTCTGGGTTGAGGCTGATGTGTCGTATATCAAGATATTCAGGCTCTTTACCGTAAACGTCATCAATGGTTTGTTTAATAGCCATCTTATAAGTGTATTGAGAGTATAAATCGTTGTATTGCATTTTCTTTTCAGCAATCTTACTTTTTAGATTATCAATAACTTTCTCCGTAGTCTTCATACGCTTCCCATTTACTGCGTTTATCGCCTTCATTGTCCCGGTTCTTGCGAGACTTCTTGTTGTTGTTTTTATTACCTTCGTAACGATCCCACTTATCCTTACGACCCTTATCTTTCCAACTCTTGCCCATTTTAGTATTGTCTTTAAAAATAAATATTAATTTTAAATGACAGCATTCAAATTAATTTAGGCACTAGCCTGCGTTGCCACCTTATAGGTGATAGACGGCTTACCACGCTTACCACTCTTGAGAGTGCCGGTAGCGACATATCGTCCAGCAGCGACATTACGCTTGACATGCATCCTAACAGTAGGTGCCTTAACGGCAGTGTTGATGTTGATGAGGTCTACGACGGTGAAGTCACGGTCATTGATCTCGGTGAGTTGAGCAGCCTTGCGGCCAGTATTAGTATTCATAACTTTATTTATTTTATTTTGTTTATTGTTGTTTTACCTTACAAAATCATCTTACCATATTTTTGTTATTTGTCAACGGCTATTTTTAAAAATTAATGCCGATGTAGAATTGGATGTACCGAAACGGCGGCCTGAACCATCGTAGGTTGTATTTGACGATTTATCATAACAACCCGAATATTTTCCTGACGAATTAAAAACGGTGGTTTTAGAGTTTGAAGTGACACTATATCCTACAACTTTTCCGTTACTATTGGTAATATACTTATTCATTTTATTATAATATGATATTTTTTATATTTGTCAACTAAATTTTTTACCATCATTTACTTGGGTATAATTTATATTTTTTGGTTCTTGTTGTGGTCCTCTATCAATGAAGTCAAAACTATAACTATATTTGCCTATATGGGCAAGTCTAATTCGAGTATCACAGTATAAAGTGATACCAACTTGTCTTAGTCTATAACAAAAAGCGAAATCTTCTCCAAGATATTCTCCATTAACAAGCATTGGATAAAAATATGGAAAGACATTATATTGACCTCCCCAAATCTTTACTCGTTCCATTTTCAATTCTTTTGCAATTTTTTCATAAATGCTACGGTGTGTATATATAAATCCAGTAGCAGCATAATTAACTTCGTATAAAGCACCATTTTCACCTAATTTTATATCTTTATCTACAAATTCAGTTGTTAACTTTGGCCATCCCTTGACACTATATGGTCCACTTACAAAAGGCAAATTTTGTTTGACTAATTTTTCCACATCATATGGCCAAAATGCTATGTCGGCATCAATCCATACCAAATGTTCATAACCAGCATCTAAAGCTTCTTGTGCCATTACACATCTACCTTGGTCAATTGCAGACCATCCATATCGTCGCCATACAGTATATCCCAATATTTCCAATTTTCGTAAAGCATCATCAACATTTGGTTCGATGTGATGTGAAACTGGAACTAAAATAACAACACTACTGGTGTTAACATTTTTAATTGAAACGGGCGGTTTAGAATCTTCAGGTTTAAATTTCCATCGAATTCTATTAAATAAATTTATTAATGGATTTGTCATAATTTGAATTTAAAGATAAACGATATTGACACATAATAATACCACTTGTGGTACCAACATTCAATGAACGAACACTTCCGTATGCGGGAATTGTAATTATACATTTACTATTGTCTAACATAAAATCGCTAAGTCCACTAGTTTCTTCTCCAAATACAAACATGGGATTTTCTAGATCATTTAAAAAGTCTAATTCATCCAATTCAACAGTTTTATGTTTATATTCAGGAATATTATTTTCAATACAAATTAAAGTATACTGTCTTAAATTTAAATAGTCAATAAAAATTTCTTCATTTTTAAAATATGATAAATCTGTATAGTGATGTGTTCCTACACTACCTCGTCTATCCCATTTTTTATGTCCAACATAACAAACTTCACTAAAACCAAAAAAATTAGCATTACGTATAAGAGTGCTTAGATTAAAATCACCATTTACATGCATCATTGCAACGCCTGCATTTACACAATTGTTCTTACAATAATTTTTAATATCAATTATTGTGGAACTTTTTAAGTGGTCTAAAACATTCATATTATTTTAATTTTTCTTGTTTTTAACTTTCTTAGGCTTTGTTGGTTTTTCTACTTTATATGGAGATCTTAGGAAGTTCATTGAGAAGTTTGTTGTATGTTTCTTTATATTGAACGGATGTCATATATTATAAATATTAAAAACTAGTAGTCAAACGACTTGCATAACCCATATTACTGTTCTTACCCATACGATAAGACACCTTACTATAATTGTCAAATGCTTTTCTAGAAGTTATGACAATTGCACCCGCAGTTTTATGTGCATAATGAGCATAACCAAACTTCTGGTGCTTTTTAGCAACTTTGTCACCACATAGTAAACACAACTTGTAACCAAGTGCGTGACGTTCAGGATGAATTTCATTTCCACAACCACAGTTAATCATAGTGAAATCACTATATCACTGGTTTTATAGAAAGTCAAACAAAAAACGCACCTTTCGGTGCGTTGCTTGTTTTAATTTGTAGGTTCGTGATGGTAGTAACCATCATCATTTCGTTTCTCAAGTTTTTCTATATAAGATTGAAGTTCCTTGACTTTTACCTTAAGTCTACTCAATTCATCATCCGAATTTTCAACTTGAATATGAGAAACATACTCAGCAATTCTATCAAGTGTTTCACTAATTTCTTGGTTATTTGACCCATTGATAATGTCATATGCCCAATCATTGGCACTACTAAGATCACTACCGTCAGTATTTTCTCGTTCCAACTGTGGATACATCCTTACAAGTTCATCTGTAATAGCTTCAATGTAGTTATCTTGTGTTTTACTGAGAGTACGAAAGACTTCAGCGTACATCAATATCTTTTGTTTATTTTTATTCATATGTTTTTATCTTCCTGGAGGTAAACTATTTTCCTTAATTTCAAATATACCATTACCAACAAAATCTGTCAATGTATTATATCCACTATAACTAACCGCTGACGATAATCCACCCCACAAATCTTCTACCAATTCGTCAAGTGACTTAACAGTACTTCTATCAACTTCGTAAACTTTACCTTCACTGTGTCTTCTAACACCGCCATATAGTTCTTGTTGTTTAGTACTGGCACCTCCCCAATAAGTACCATCTCCATTTTCCCAAGTATATGCTTCTTTAGCTTTAGCAAAGTAACCACCCATCATTACATAATCAGCACCAGCACCAAATGCTTTGGCAGCATAATTACCATTTTTGATACCACCATCAGCAACGATTTTCAATCCAATTACATCAGCGGCGGTACTACACTCAATAATTTCTGTAATATTACCTCTATTATAACCTGTTGCATCACTGGTGCTACAGGCACTATTATGTACAATTACACCGCCTACATTATACGAATGTTGGTTTGTAACTTCTAAATCATGTACAACACCTTTATATTTGACGGTTTCAATTGATTTAATCGGTATAAGTTTCATAACAATTTATTTTCTAATAAAATACATTTTATCACATTTAGTTCATTTGTCAAATTTATATGTCTTTTACTGTCTTCTTCAACTCTGTATAATACATAATTATTATCTTTAGCTAAACGAGTTTTATAAAAATCATTTTTACATGTCTTAATTTTGTGCCAATAAAATCCATCGTATTCTACTAATACTCTATTAAATAAACATATATCATATACTACAACTGTATTTGGTATTATAAAACAAGATTTTACATTCTCTTCTCCATATATTTCTTTTAATTTTTCATACAAATTGTATTCTGGTTTAGATACAAGTTTCGATAAATCTCGATTACCCAAAAACTTTTTTCTTCTTTTTATTGTTTTCAATTCATTTTTAGATAAAATATTTCTTTTTAAGCAATACGATTGAATGGTTCTAAAATCTAATTTATATTTTTCTTGAATACTAACTATATTGTTAGGATTATCTCTATAATCGTTTAATATATTTTTTAATATTTCATCCGTCAATCCTAACCTTATCATTCCATTTTCTATTATTTTTTGTTTGTTTTTTTCTCTATATATTTCATTTTTTAATTTTATTATAGAAATTGAATCGATACTATGTTTTTTTCCATAAAACCCATTTTTTATACCTGAATTAGATTCTTTATTTTTCCTATCAGACTCTTTTTGTTTTTTATCCGCAATTTCTTTGCCGTATTTTTCTACCCATACATCATAATTTGTTTTGTTAAACATTCCATTATCTTTACCTAGACACCATTTACCTTTTCTTTCCGATTTTAATCTATTTTTAAAATTATCGGAATGTTTTTTACCATAAAATGGATTTCTTTTTCCGATAGTTAAACAAGAGTTACAAAAATATTTTTTAATGTTTATTAACTCAGATAATTTAGTTGTCGATTTTACAGTATAGTGTTTTCCACAATCACAATACGCAATACTTATTTCATCTTTAGCAGAAACTATTTCACCGGAATCTAATATACAAGTTATTCTATTATTCTGTTTAAAACATTTTAAAATTTGTTTATTTTTTATTTTTATTAAAGTTTTCATAATACACGGACACTCACCCGCAATATCAATAAATATAATAAAAATTATAATTTAATTAAAAAATATTCGTCCGTCAAATTTTCTGCTGAAATCCATTCTGCATATTGCTGATAATTAAATTCGGTAACAAAGTTTTCGTATTTTTTATTTATAACATAAAATTCATGATTTTTCGTACAAGTAATTCCATTTATCACTTTTAATTCTTCATCTTTATAATATAAAAATTTATTTGTTACGGTTCCGTATTCGCCTGTATGTGTTAATACACGGTCTCCAATTTTTATATTTTGTATTTCAACAAATCCAATATCAGTTTTAACAATTGTATCTGGTACAAAACATCCACCTGCAATTCCGGTTCTTATAAGAAACTCAGGTACTTCTCCTACAAAATCTTTGTATAAATATACGCCTTCTTTGGTCATTATATTACCAATCATCAATCGAGTTACTTTATGACGACCAATTAATTTTGAAATTACATCATAAATTTGAGGTAGATATCCATTAGCACAATCAATCAACCAATTTGTAGCACCTTCTTCTGCTAATTCTCTAGCTCTATCCCAATCATTTAATCCGATACTAACAAATAGATTTCGTCTATTTGGTACACTTACATAATTGATTATAGCATTGTCAATATCACAAAACTTATGTTGACATACAGTTAGACCCAATTCGGTAGCTTTCTTTGCAAAAGTTTGTCCTACTACAGCGTGCATAGGACTTACAACAATTCTATGTAATTCTTTTGGTACATGAGAACGACTTTCAACTTTAGATGGTCTTGCTATAAGATTTACATCATTATAATAAATTGATTTGGTGTCTAGAATTTTAGCCATAACTTATTAGATATTATTTAATTTATTCATCTATATTCCTCTTTCAATAATCTCCATCTATTACTATCTATGGAAAGTTCTCCGTTGTCAATCATTTTCAGTGTTATAATAATCTCTTCCAAATTATTATAAATGTATCTATGTGGAATCATACCCAATATCCAAAGAGGACATTTTGATTTACCACCTTCAATACTCAAGAAAATCGGTTTCTTTGCTCTGTTAGCTGTAACCAACTCTTCTGCACTACCCCAGCTTGCTACATCCGGAATAATATGTGCAATGATAAAATCGCTTCGGTCAACTAAATTAAGGTCATATATACGAATCTCTTTCATTGCTTTCTGCACTTCGTCATATTGACCATTTTGTAGATGATTCTTTAATTTAGCTCTAATATCATCACCTTCTTCTACATCTTTAATAAATGGTTTATCATATGGATCAAATACAGTTACTCCCATAGGTTGTAGTTGAGAACGAACAGTTTGTCTCCAACCAGAACCATTGTGGTACTGCATATGACCTACCAAGTAGGTTTTAGTCTTTTTTAAGAGATTCATTTAGAAAATCAGATAGAAGTTTTTGATTATCTTTATTTAGAATAACACTATCAGTCCAAGGATGACCTTTTGTCAATATTCGCCAACACCATCGTAATCGTTCTAAGAAACCGATTTGTTTACCATCATATCCTCGTTCAAATAGACTGATAGACACTTCTGGTTCATCATGAAACTTTTCAACAAATAGTGCGTGACTATAACACTCACACATCAAAAAAACAGATTCATCGTTTTTCATACCTCTAATTTTCTTTCAATAGTCCATATATTGGTTGCTATAGCATTAGCAACTTTATAAATGTAATAACAAACAAATGATAGAGATTTATTATAATATTTCAAAAAGTACTTATAATAGAATTTTTTTTCAAATTCAATTCTTCTTTTGACTTCGTTAAAGTGTTCTTGATCTCGTTGTTTTCTTTCTTTATTATCAATAGCTTCAAATTGAACTAACTTAATATTTGTTACTACACCATCAACAAAAGTGACTTCATATTCAATGTCATAGTCATAATCACCATCTTTGACATGTTGATAATCATACATTTCTATTGTTTGAGTAATCTTTAGAGGTTCTAACCAAGACTCAATTGTCTCAATACGACCCATTTTATCCCAAAGGTTTTTTGCATTTGGGTTACCAGGCACAAATTCAGTTTCTCGTTCTTCAATCCAAAGTGAACCATCTTCTTGAATAGTATATTCTTGAAGACCACATTCAAAATCTTTGGTTTGAAAGGTTGTTGTACCGGTATATCCTTTAGGATTTTCCGGCATTGGCAAATTATATTTGCAAATAATTGTATCATACATACCCATAACTTAATTTCCTCCGTTTTTATATTCTTGTACATCCCATAGAAAACTACGAAAAACTTTATAGTCTTCAATATCTGCCTCTGTTTCTTTAGAGACATCATGATTCTTTATATACTCACAAAGACTATCTACCCAATAAGATGGAATGGTAATGCTTTTACCATCATACTTGAGGTCGTCGTGTTGAATAATAACTGTGTTGTTTACTTTATCTTTAATGTATAATTCGTGTTCCATGCTTATAATGTATTTGATGTAAATGTAAAAGTCAAATAAAAAAAATTGTATTGTATTTCGATGAATATTTATAACCGATGATTCGCACTGATATTATTAATTTTTTAATTTATAAAAACAATTTTAAAAACTACCTTGAAATAGGTGTATCAACCGGTGACAACATAAGTCATATCATAGCAGAAAATAAAGACGGAGTTGATCCTGGAGTAGGAATCTATTCCAACTTATCCAGTTTAGTAAATTTTAAAATGACATCGGATGAATTTTTTTCAAAAAATGAAAAACATTACGATTTTATTTTTATAGACGGTTTACATGAAACGGAACAGGTTGATAAAGATATTTTTAACAGTCTTAAATTTTTAAATAAAGATGGTATGATTATGTTACATGATACACTACCAGCTTCATTTGAAAATCAAGAAGTACCGAGAAAAACAAGAGTGTGGAATGGTGATGTTTGGAAATCGGTTGTAAAATTAAGATATAACAGACCCAATTTAGAGATAAAAACGGTAGATACAGATATGGGATGTACTATTATTAAATTTGGAAGTCAAAAAATAATTGAAAACTTAGATTTAAACACAGCTTTAACATGGGATTACTTTCAAAATAATAAAAAAATATTATTAAATATAATATCAGTCGATGAATTTAAAGAAGAAATGTTTAATTATAAACTTTTACCGTAAATAGCTAAATCTGGGTTTGTATAGCCAAACTTTTTAACTAACTGACCAGCAACACTATTTGCTTCATCTTCAATTTGACCACCCACATCTTGTACTGGAAACTCTAATTGTCCTCGTTGATTTTGTAAATGGTGTATCAATTCATGTGCAACACTTCTCAATACATCTGCCAACCCTCTATTTTTACAATATACTTTTACTAAACCACTGTTCGGGTCATAATAAGCATATGTTTTTAAATCATCACTTCTATCAGCGACTAATTGTACTTTAAATGGAGTATTTAAATCCAATTCGTCTTGAATAAATTTAATAAAC
>Ga0172376_10008279_pt1 | contig 10896 bp, 7 predicted proteins | sample Lak35m_FD_121114 | JGI IMG/M metagenome (GOLD analysis project Ga0172376, IMG submission 121114) | Freshwater microbial communities from Kabuno Bay, South-Kivu, Congo - kab_092012_35m | ecosystem: Environmental > Aquatic > Freshwater > Lake | place: Democratic Republic of the Congo: South-Kivu... | reverse complement strand
GCACGATCTCCGTCAGCTCGTCACGCAGCCGCGCGGAAAGCGTGTCGGCGAGCGGATCCTGCCGCCATGCCGCGACCGCGTCCGTCGGGGCCAGCCGGGCCCACTGGTTGATCCGATCGAAGACGAGCTCCGCACCGCGCGCCTCGTCGAAGTCGTCGAGGCGGTCGAGCACGGCGAGCGCGCTTTCGAGAATCTTGTCCCGCGACACCCTCGCGACGGGACGCGGGACGACCTGCGGGGAAGCAGACGAGCCGCCCCCGTCACCGGCAGGACGGCCACACCCGGATGCCGAGACCAAAAAGACGGAGATCGACAAAAAGACGGCGATCGAACAGAGCAGGCCGACCGAACACGCCGACGAGATCGGACGCGCGACGCCAGAGGCGCGGGCGACGAACGCGTGCCTCATCTCCCATCCTCGCCGGCCAGGCGGGCCTCGTGAATGCGGACGATCCGGCCGAGCACCGCGCGCAGTTCATGCAGCGGCACCATGGTCGGCCCGTCGCTCGGGCTGGCATCCGGGTCGGGATGCGTCTCGAGAAACAGCCCATCGATCCCCACGGCCGCTGCCGCCCGCGCGAGTGGCTCGACGAGGGCACGGTCGCCTCCGGTCGCCTCGCCGAGGCTCGCCGGCCGCTGCACCGAGTGCGTGGCGTCGAAGATCACCGGCACCCCGAGCGCCCGCATCGTCGGCAGCCCCCCGAAGTCGTTGACGAGCCGCCCGTATCCGAAGAACGTGCCCCGCTCGCAGAGCAGGACGTCGCGACAGCCGCCGGCAAGGAGCTTCGCCACGGCGTGCCGCATGTCGCCCGGCGCGAGAAACTGCCCCTTCTTCACGTTCACGGCGCGACCGGTCGCGGCCGCGGCGAGGAGCAGATCGGTCTGACGGCAGAGGAAGGCGGGAATCTGGAGCATGTCGCAGACCCGCCCCGCGGCCGCGGCCTGCTCGGGCAGATGCACGTCGGTCGTCACGGGCAGCCCGGTGGCCGCACGCACGCGGTCGAGGATCGCCAGCCCATCCTCGGGGCCGGGGCCCCGGAAAGACGCGACGCTCGTCCGGTTCGCCTTGTCGAACGAGGCCTTGAAGACGATCTGCACCGGCAGTTCCTGGGCAATCCCGGCGAGCTCCTCGGCGATGCTGAGGCAGAGCGCCTCGCTCTCGATCACGCAGGGTCCGGCCACGACGAGCAGCGGATGGCCCGGGCCACAGAGGTAGCGACCGACGCAGGCTGGCAGGCGCGGATTCACGAGCGTCTCGAGAGGCGATGCTGAAGACGGGCACCGGTGCAGAAGGCCGGCACGCGCCTGGCGAATGATACCGGCCCGAGGTCCCGCTGACCGAGACCACGATCCGGCGACGCGAAATGCCGCGCGCGCTGCGAAACGCGACGTTCGCTCGACACTCGTTGGCGAGCCGGTCTCAGATTGCGACGCGCCAGGTACGCGCGAGCGAACCCGATGAAAAAAGGCTTATTGCCGGGTTTTACCGGCCGTGCGCCGCTTCGCATCCGACGAGTCGTGACGGCAAAAAAGAGAAAAGCGGTCTGGCACACCACGTGCATCCGGAGTTGGGTGATGAGAGGCCTCCCGGCCCGGCCCCAGCTGCCGAGCCCGGGGTCTCCGGCCCATGGTCCGACGGTGCGGTCGTCTTGCCCCTGACCCGCACCGTTTTGGCAGGACGCTCCTGCCGGGTCGGAGACCCCGGGCTCGTGGCGAAGCGCGGCATGCCCCCGGCGATGGATCCGCTGGCTTGACGACGCCACGCCCGGTGCGCTACTTTTGCGGGTTGCCTCGGCCGGCGAGCCCTCGCCCCTGCCGTGCCAGCGTAGCTTCAATTGGCAGAGCACCGCATTCGTAATGCGGGGGTTGCGGGTTCGACTCCCGCCGCTGGCTCTCGTCGTGGCATTCGCCCACATTCGCCGCTCATCGTCGTCCCCTGCCCGGAGTCCCGTACGCCATGGTTGCCACACCGCTCTCCGATGTTCGTGATCTCATCGTGGGGAACGGCCCCTTCGGCCCAGCGGAGGTGCGTTCGCTTGTGGAGTCGCTGGGCCGCGACGCCACGGCACACCGCGAGCTTCGCGCCGCGGTGCGCGAACTCGAATCGAACACCGACCGCAGTCCGGCGGCGTCGGTGAGGCTCGGCGTGTGCCAGCGGCTCCTCGGTCAGGCACGCGAGGCCCTCGAAACGCTCCGCTCCGGTGACGGTGGCGCCCTCGCCCTCTTTCACCAGGGACTCGCGCACGCCGCGCTCGGCGTTCACGACAAGGCGGTCGATGCCTTCACCGCCGCGCGGAAGGCGGGCTACGAGGCGGGATGCTGCATCGCGGCAGCGGTGGAGTCGTTGCGCTCGGCCGGCCACCATGACCGCGCCCGCCGCGAGCTGGAGCAGGCCGGCGGCGAGGCGGCGACCTCGGCCGACCTGTGCGTGGCGCGGGGCAACATCCTCGCGGCCGAGGGGGCCGACATCGAGCAGGTGAGCGAGGCGTACGAGCGGGCGATCGCCATCGACCCCGGACATCCGACGGCGCTCTTCGCACTCGGCGTGATCCACGATCGACTGGGGAACGACGACGAGGCGAAGGCCTGCTACGAGCGATCGCTCGAGCGCTATCCGCCGACCGTCGGCGCCCTGCTCAACCTCGGCATCCTCTACGAAGACCATGACGACTTCGCGCGGGCACAGCAGTGCTACCGCAGGATTCTCGAAGCGTTTCCCGACCATCCGCGGGCCCGCCTTTTCATGCGCGACTCGTCCGCGGCGGGTGATCTCCAGCTCGGCGAGCAGGAGATGCGGCAGCGGGATCGCCTCGACCAGGTGCTCGGCCTCCCGGTCACCGATTTCGAGCTGTCGGTCCGCAGCCGCAACTGCCTCCAGAAGATGGGGATCATGACGCTCGGCGACCTCGCACGGACGAGCGAGGAGGAGCTGCTGGCCAGCAAGAACTTCGGCGAGACGAGCCTCGTCGAGATCAAGGACATGCTCGCCGCGAAGGGGCTCACGCTCGGCCAGCTCGCCGTGGCCGGCGCCGCGGCTGCCCCCGAAGCGGAGTTCGAGGAGCCCTCGGCCGACGACCAGCAGATTTACGCCCTGCCGATCACCGACCTCAACCTCTCCGTGCGGGCGCGGAAGTGCACCACGAAGCTGGGCATCATGACGATCGGCGACCTGGTGCGGAGGACCGCCGAGGACCTGCTCGAGTGCAAGAACTTCGGTGTGACCAGCCTCAACGAGGTCCGCGAAAAACTGGCGGAACGGAGCCTGCGGCTCCGCGGCGACTGACCGACGGCCAGCCGCAAAGGACGCCACAAGTCCCTGCGAAAAAACGACTTGTGACGCGAGAACGGCGACCGGCAGGTTGCCGCTCCGGCTGTTTCTGGGTAGCCTCGGATGGTGCGGTCGCATCTGTCTCAGACAGCGCGACAGGCGACCGCCGTCCCCGGGAACCAGCGTCCGATGACCACCGCGAGCCTCAGGGAGAAGCCGGTGCGGGATTTGGCCCGCATGGCCAAGCAGCACGGCGTGCCCGGCTGGCACTCCATGCGCAAGGACCAACTCATCCGGGCGCTCGTACGGCGGGCAAAGTCGGGGCTGGTGCTCGGCGGCATCCCCGGCGCCTCCGGCCTGGGGGTCCCGGCGTCGCGACCGCGTCGCAATCCCGCCTCGGTGGCCATCGCGGCCCCGACCGACCCGGAGGTCGTGCGTCGCATCGCGGAGGCCCGTGAGCGGCTCGCCCGTGCGAAGAACCTCGCGACGCGTCCCGAGGCCGGCCGCGCCAACCGACCGGCACGCGACCGGATGGTGCTCATGGTGCGCGGGCCGTACTGGATGCACGCCTTCTGGGAGATCACTCCCCGCAGCATCTCCCGCGCCCAGGCCGCCCTCGGTCAGGAGTGGCACTCCGCCCGCCCTGTCCTGCGGGTGCTGCGGATCGAGACGGCCTCGCAGGCGTCGCCGGCGGCCCGCGTGATCCGGGAAATCGAGGTGCACGGGGGCGTCAAGAACTGGTTCATCGACGTGCGCGAGCCGATGCGATGCAAGGTCGAGATCGGCTATCTCACGTCGTCGGGGCGATTCCACGGGCTGGCGCGGAGCAACGCCGTCACCACCCCGCCAGCATCGCAGAGCGACACGCTCGACGTGCACTGGGGCGAGATCCTCGGCGACTGCGACCGCATCTACGCCATGAGTGGCGGGTTCTCGCCCGAGAACAACAGCACCGAACTCCAGGAGCTCTTCGAGGAGCGGCTCCGCCGCCCGATGGTGACCAGTCCGCGTTCCACGGGGCCGGACGACGGCGACAGCGCGCCGACGTTTCGCACCGACTTCCAGCTCGACGTGGACGCCGAGATGGTGGTCTACGGCGTAACGCAGCCGGACGCCCGCGTCACCCTGCAGGGCGAACCGGTGCGGGTGCAGTCCGACGGCACGTTCCGCGTGCGCGTGGACATGCCGAACAAGCGGCAGGTGCTGCCCATCATCGCCACGGCTCCCGACGGCGGGCGGCGGCAGATGATCGTCATGGCGGTCGAGCGGAACACGAAATCGCTCGAGCCGCACGGCCGCGACGCCCTCGACCTCTCATAGGAGGGTGAGGCGATACGTTTTCTGCCATGCTCGTGCTGCTGACCAACCATGCCGGTGAGCTCTGAACGCGGCTCGTTGGGGGCCGATCAATGGTTCCGATCGCGTGTCACGCCGGCGACGGTCACAAGCCGCCTTCCGGATCACATGCCCCGGGGCCAAGGCACCCCCGTATGTACCAAAACGAGCTCTCCGCATCCCCGGTCACCACGGCATTGCGGTGGAAAACGTATCGCCTCGCGCTCGCGAGGTCGATGCTCGTGAACCGCACCTTGGATAGTCGGTTCACGCCCGTGCCCACTCATGCGCATCCGGCGCACGTGCATGGCCGGCTCGGGGGCGGCAAAAGTCTCCTCGCTGCGGCCGCGGCGGCCACACGCTCGTCGAGCATTCGCCGACCCCCTTCGCCTCCACGAACCAAGCTGACGGGAGGGGGGCCCATGCCCCGGGAGCCGGCGTATGCAGACAAGCGAAGCAAGGATGGCGTAGCGCGGTCTGCATCCGAGCGAGCGAAGGGCACGATGCCCGCAGCGAACGTCCGGTGACGGGGCGTGGGCTCCCCCGACCTACGCGACGGGTAACTTCACAATGCGTTGCAAAACTGCAAAAGTCGAAGCTATCGCTTGCTCGGCTTCTGCTTCGCGGCCCAGGCCGTGTAGAGCTGCTCCGGCGTGCTCTTGAACACCGACGTGAAGGCGTCGGGAAAGGGCGTGCCGGCGTCGAGCGCCGCGACGAGTTTCGCCAGCCGTGCCGGCGGGGCGAACGAGGTGGTGAAGTTGCCGGCTGCCGTGGCGACCGCCGCCGGCTCGGCGTGGCCGCCGAGGAAGTCGGCCGTCGAGCCGATGGTCGCGACGGCAGTGCCGGCGTCTCGCTTCCAGTCTTTGGCGAGCACCGCCTTCGGAGCGAGTCGCACGGCGAGCGATCGCGCGGCGCCCCGGGCGAACCAGTCGGGGACGGACCGTGCCGTGAATGCGGCCGCCGCGATCTGTTCCGCGAGCTGGAGGTCGAGATCGGCGTCGTCACTGCTGCTCGACGCGAGCACCGCCGCATAGACGACGTCACCCGCGACGCCCGCATGGCCCGTGATGCCGCGGGGGCGTTCCTTCCCCACGATCTCCTGCCAGAAGGCGCTGTAGTCGTACGCCTTGCCGAACAGGTAGACGACCACGCCTCCCTTCAGCAGCGGGCCGTCGCCCTCGATGATCAGGTCCCGCAGTTTGTCCTCGAGCCGTTCGCTCCGGTCGGCCATGTCGACGAGCCGCTCCGCCGGCAGATTGCCCAGCACGGTCACGCGACGACGCGCGGCGACCGTCGGGCTCTCGTCGGGGATCGCCTGCCTCCAGACCGGCCCTGCGGCCTTCGCACGTGTCTTCAGCAACTCGGCGTCTCCGAGCGCACGGGAACGACCTGCGGCCGCCACCGCCTCGAGCGGGTCATCCGGCCCCAGCATGTCAAGCGTCGCGCCCTGGTCGATCCACTTCTCGATCGCGGCGATCACGTCGGACGGCAGCGGGTCGCGTCCGAGGGGCATGCGGTCTCCCTCCTCGGCCGTGCCGCGGAGCTTCTGCACGATCAGGCTCCCCTTGCCGTTGGACGCCGTTACGGCGGGGCCGTTGCGTCCGCCCCGCATCAGCCGCTGGAACGAGGTGAGCCTCAGGTTGCCCTCCGGATCGGTGTCGGAGTGACAGTTGCCGCACTGCTCGACGAGGATCGTCGCGATGTCCGATGCGAACGACACGTCACCCGGCTTGAGCGCGGGCCTGGGCGCCGCGGCGGGCATCGCCGCGACGACCGCACCCCGCGCGAGGAGGTCGAGTGCGACGGTGGGGTCCGGCGCGTCGCAGCCCGCGCCCCCGTCGATCCAACGCTGGAGAAGCCCGACCTCCGCGGGTGACACCTTCGCCCCACCACGCGGCATGTCGCCGCTCAGGATCACCTCGAGCAGGCGGCTCGCGTTGGCGGCACCCCGCTGCACCATGCCGGATCGCATGAGCATGTCGTAGGACGCCATCTGGAAGTTGCCCTTCCGGCCGGCGACGTGACACCCTCCGCACTTCGCGACGAGCAGGGGGGCGATCTCCCGCGAGAAGCTCACGGTGCCTTTTGCCTGCTGCGCCGAGGCGGACGCCCCGCAGGATGCGGCGGCGAGCATCACAGCCAATCCAATGGGCCGCGCGAGCCGCTTCCGTCCATCCCAGGCCCTGGCCATCCGCGAGGCCGCTGTCTTAAGCTTCATGGACCACCTCTCACCGTGCGCCACCAGACACCGCAGGCGAAGGCCACGACGGCCGTCGCAGGGATCAACAAAATCGCAGCATAGATCGCCCACCACGGCACTGTCACGCCCGCACGTCCCACCCGCACCGGGTGCATCACGGGTCCGGCGGGCCCAGCGTCCGGGGCGACCGGATCCTCTGCCGCCACGAGGCCGTTCCCCTGCCGCTCGAGCATGGCGAGTGACTGCTCCACCTCACGGCTCTCGAAGGCGGGGCGTTCGGCCTGAGGTTCCGCAGGTACGACGACCCGGGTTTCGCACCGCGGACAGCTCACGCTCCCACCCGCCCAGCGCGTGGGGACGTGAAGTCGGGCGCGGCATCGGGTGCAGCGAAACGCGATCGCCATCGTTCAGACCCCGCCGGATTCCACGGAACCGCGGTCGCGTCGCCGACGTCGGGGACGCCTGCGTCGCGGAGGAGGCGGCTGGGGCGGGGCGAGTGCCGTGACGGCCGTCAGAACGGTCGTCGCCACCAGGGACGTGAGCCACGCCGCCCCGATGACGAGTGCCGTCCAGTCGCACGCGCGGGCCGCGGTCCGATCGTCCAACGCCCGCAGCAGCCCGCCCAGGCCGACGACGACCGAAAGCACGACGGGGAGCAGGAGCAGGACGACGAGCGCGGCGACGAGCAGGCCGCGGCACCAGTCGGGAGGCGAGGAGGCGGATCGCGACCGGCTGCGAGGATCGTCGTCGAACCCATCGTCGGAATGCCGGTCGTGACGAGGCATGAGGGAGCCGGTGGGGCGGTCGGTCCGGGCGCCGTGGACCCGCGGCGGGGGGCCATGGGTGTCGTGCCGGAATCGCGAGTGTCGGTCTGCCGAGGGTGCCCGGTCAAGGAGGAGCCGGCCACCATGATGAAACCGGGTTCCGTGCAAACGTCGCGGGGCCGCTACGATCACGGCATGGTTTCCGCTGCCCGTGCGGGAAGGACACCGTCCATGCAACGGATCGTGACGTCGCGCCCCCCGCGTAGTCGCCTCGCACGTTTCTCGCTCGCGGGCACCCTCTCGCTCTGCGTCGCGGTCCCAACCCTGGCCGACCGGGTCGAACTCGACGACGGGCGGGTGCTCGAGGGAAGTTTCGCGATGCTCGCGGGCGTGGTGGTCGATCCGCTCGCGGAACCCGAGGCGCCGGGATTGGGACCAGTCCTCGTCTGTGACGATGGCCTCACCCGCACCATGGTGTCGAAGCGGCGCGTCGTCGCGACGGAGCGCGTCCCCACCGACCTCGGCATGGAGCGACTCCTGATCCCGCAACGGGTCGCGGATACCGGCCGCCGCGTCGTCGGCATCGGCTCGGTCGTCGACGTGACGCCCTTCGACGAGTTCGGCCGTCGCGTGCTGTCGCTCGCGACCGGAAGCGGCCGCGTGGACGTGGTGCAGGGGATCACGGAGGTCACGCCCCGCTGGGTGCGCCTGGAGGGCATCCGCACCGAGAAGCCGTTGATGCTCGACATGCGCGTCGCCACAACGTCGATCCCGCGCGAGGCCCTGCGACGCGTCATCGCCCACACGGTGGACCCGACCGACCCGGAGCAGCGGCTGCGGCTGGTGAGGCTGCTCATGCAGGGGGAGCGGTACGACGAGGCCGGGCGGGAGCTCGACGAGGTGCTGCGCGAGTTTCCAGATCTCGCCGATCTCGGCCGCGAGCGGCGGAGCCTGTCGCGTCTCATGGCGGCCCGCATCTACGACGAGATTCTCCTGCGGGCCCGCGCGGGCCAGGACCGCCTGGCCCTGCAGCTGCTCGACTCGTTCCCGGCCGACGATGCGGACGGGGAGATTCTCGAGGCGGTGCGCGAGACACGCGATGACTATCGTGTGCGACGCGAGCGCGCAGCCGCGCTCGTGGCGGCGGCCGGTGAGCGGAGCGCCGCGCTCGAGGACGACACGGAGCGCGACGCCGCCGCCCACGTCGTTGCAGAGATGCAGCGCGAGCTTTCATTCGGAACCCTCCCGCGGCTCACCACCTTCGAGCGGCTGGGCGCGGACGGCACGCTGTCGGCCGATCGTGCGACCGCGCTGGCGATCAACGGCTGGCTCGGCACCGAGGTCAACGGCGACACCCTCAAGATCGCCCTGTCGGCCGTCCGCGTCCGCGGACTCGTCCGCGACTACCTGCGGGCAAAGGACGACGCGGTGCGGCGGGACGTTCTCATGCGCCTGCGCGGCGAGGAGGCCTCCGATGTCCGCACCGTCGCCGCACTCGTGGCCGCCATGCGTCCACCGCTCGATCCGCCGGACGCCGTGGCTCCGGGCATGTTCGAACTCGAGGTGCCCGGGCCCGACGCGGACGCGAAGGCACGGGCATGCCTCGTGCAGCTGCCGCCCGAATACGACCCCCTGCGTCGCTATCCCGCCGTGGTCACGCTGCACGGCGCCGGCTCGACGCCGCTGCGGCAGATCGAATGGTGGGCCGGCATGCCCGGGCCCGACGGCCTCCGCCAGGGTCAGGCCGGGAGGCATGGCACGATCGTGGTCGCCCCCGCCTGGGCCGACGAAGGGCAGTCGTCCTACGGCGCCACGCCGCGGGAGCATGCCGCGGTCCTCGCCGCGCTCCGGGAAGCGATGCGCCGCTTTGCCATCGATACCGACCGCGTCTTCCTTTCGGGCCACGCGATGGGAGGTGACGCGGCGTGGGACGTGGCGCTCGCACACCCCGATCTTTGGGCCGGCCTCGTCGCCGTCACTCCCACGGCCGACCGCTACGTGACGCACATCTGGCGCAATGCCGAGCGGCTGCCGACCTGCATCGTCGGCGGTGAGCTCGATGGGGGCACGCTCAAGCGTAACGCCGCGACGCTCGACCGCGCGTTCCTGCGGGGCTACGACCTCACCTACGTGGAGTATCGCGGCCGGGGACACGAGCACTTCTTCGAGGAGATCATCCGGATCTTCGACTGGATGCGGAGGAAGTCGCGCACGCCCTTCCCACCGGAGATCGAGGCGGTCACGATGCGGCCCTGGGATCGCTTCTTCTGGTGGCTGGAGGTCGCCGGAGCGCCGCCGCGCACCATGGTGCTCCCGAGCGACTGGCCACCGCCGCCGGGTTCGCGCCCGCTCTCGATCGAGGCCAAGGTCGGAGCCACGAACGGCATCACGGCGCGGTGTGGCACCGAGCAGGTGAAGGTCTGGCTGTCGCCGGAACTGCTGGACTTCACCCAGCCGGCAACGGTCACGGTCGACGGCCGCACCCTGCATCGCGGCCCGGTCGTCCCCGACCTCGCGCTCCTGCTCGAGGACGTGCGACTGAGGGGCGACCGGCAGCACCCGTTCTGGGCGGTCGTGGAATCCAGGCGATCATCCCGCCCCTGACGATACGACCGCTCGATGCGGACACGACCCCGCGACGTGAGGGCCGCCGGCACGAATCCCGCGCTCAGCGCTCGATCGCGGTCGTGTCCGGACTGCGGGCGACCTCGGGCTCCTGCGCCACCCTGGGCAGTGAGAGCCCTGTGACGAACCATCCCTCCGCGACCGACTCCATGCCGACCGCGGCGGTGCCGAAGTAGTGACGGATCACCTCGAACTCGGGGAGCGTCGAGCCGTCGAGCCGCTGTTCGCGGACGCTCCCCGGCTTGCCGTCGCCGAGCAGACCGTTGAGCAGCTGTCCGAACACGCTCTGGGACTTCGGCATCGATCCTCGGCGGAGCAGTTCGTAGGCGGGGAGGATCGTGTCATCCTCGCGCCCGAACGACTTGAGCGCCGCGTGCGTCGGGAGCAGCCGGTCGATTTCCCTGACCGCCAGAGCGTAGTCGTCGGCCGACGCCAGCGCATCGACACCGCCGGGCGTCACGAGCACCCGCTCGAGCACGTCGCGATGCGAGGCGATGAAGAGATGGCCTTTGGCGACGGTGACCGAGGAGTGGGGCAGGAGCTTCTCCTCCTTCTCCCGGATGCGTTGCCGACGGCGGCGGCCGTCGTCGTCACGGTCTCCGCCGAGCTTCAGTCCGGGCGTCTCGACCTGCAGCTCGGGAATGGCGGCCGTCCGGTCGATGAGCTCCCAGACCGTGTGCCCCGCGATCTCCTTCCGCTCCATG
>Ga0172376_10008278_pt1 | contig 10897 bp, 5 predicted proteins | sample Lak35m_FD_121114 | JGI IMG/M metagenome (GOLD analysis project Ga0172376, IMG submission 121114) | Freshwater microbial communities from Kabuno Bay, South-Kivu, Congo - kab_092012_35m | ecosystem: Environmental > Aquatic > Freshwater > Lake | place: Democratic Republic of the Congo: South-Kivu... | reverse complement strand
GTGGCATTCGCGGCATCGCGCGTCCGCAGAGCGGCGACGATCTCGCGCACCATGGCCTTCACGTGCCGTGGATCGTGCCAGACGTGAGGATCAGGCTCAGCATGACTGCCGTGTTCTTCAATGATCCGGGGCTGCAGCGAACGCGTCACGACAACCCGTTCGGCGCGGGAACCGCTGGCGGCGAACAAACGATCCAGCCATGTCTCAAAACCGAGGCCGATCTCGAACAGCACCGCGACCTGCGACAGTCGCACGCTGTCGGCCGGGACTGGCTCGTACGTATGAGCGTCCCCGCCCGGACCGACCAGAACCGTCACGTCCGCGTCCGATCCCGCTACCGATTTCACCAGATCGCCGAGGATACTGCTGGTTGCCACAACCTGCAGACGAGACGCTTGAGGAGCGTCGGCATCCGGTTGCGATGTGCGGTCAGGCTGGAACGAACTGCGCCCGACCAGCAGACCGATGACCGTGAAGGCTGCGGCCAGCAGCGCCACTCGCAGAATCGTCTGCGGAAACGTCGCACCATACCCGCCCGTCATGACGCGATCTCCGCTGCATGGCTCGTCCGCGGAATCCAGACGCAAACCCGCATCCGCTTCGACGCGGACGAGGTCGATCGGTCTGCGCTGGAATGACTGGCGAAGAACCCCGGAGAAAGTCCGGAGCGGACTGGTGTCGTCATGGGGCAGGCTCAATTCCCAGAGATAGAATGGCAGTAACCCGACCAGTCGCCGCAGGCCGGTATTGTGCCTGGACGTCTCGCGATGTCAATCTCATTGCCTCTGCAATTCAGTCGCATAAGAGTCAAATCTGCCGCAGCCCGAATGCTGCTTCCGGAAGTCTGTCCGCAACCTCCGAAAGTACAGCGGTCGTCTCATTCGACTGCGAAGGCTGTGGAGATGAATCTGAGTCCGCGGGAAATCCGCCAGCGGTTCGACGTGAATGACGATCCGAGCGGCTTTGTCTTTGAATTCCGCTTCTGACGGCTGTTGTGAGGGTGGCCGGATCGCCGCCCGGAAATTCTGTGATGCGAACCATCGACGTCATGAATCGCCGCATCCATATTGCAATCTGATTGCATTAGAATCATGATGTCATATACTGCCGCTGCGTCTGGCGAATCGCCGGACCGGCTTCCGGCAGTCGCTTCACGGACTCAAAGCGGAGCAGGGTCATGCGTCGTTCCGGCATCCGGAGAGGTGAGCACTTGATTCCAGCCTGTTTCGCGCGGGGGTTCCTGTGGTGCGTGCTGCTGCTGGTCCTTCCTGGCACCTGCTGCGCATGCCCGTTCTGCGCGGCGCCGTCTCTGACGCTGGGTGAGCGTGTCGGCGCTGCAGATGCCGTGGTGCTCGCAGAACCGGTGCGCAACCGGCGGATCGCTGGTCGAACCGAGGCCGTGAAGGTTCTGGAAGTCAGAGAGATCCATAAAGGACGGGAGCCTTTGATTCCGGGACATCGCCTGACATTCCCGCGTCTGGCGGATGAGACAGCGGGAGCTCTTTTTCTCTGCATCGCCAGCTCGGGTCGCCGGGGGCTCGACTGGTCAGAGCCGCTGTCGGTCACGGAGGCTGGCTGGCGTTATCTGACGCAGGCTCCGCCCCGGACCGCCGATGACGCGGAACGACTGAAATACTTTGTCCGGTTTCTGGAGGCGGATGATCCGTTGATTGCCGAAGACGCCTACGGGGAATTTGCCAATTCACCTTATGAAGCCATCGTTGCCATGCGATCCGATCTGCCGCGCGACAGCCTGCGGAAGTGGGTGACGAATTCCCGCACTCCGGGCAGCCGTCTCGGCTTGTACGGAATGCTTCTGGGATTGTGTGGTGATGCTGCGGATGCCCGCCGTCTCGAACAGATCATCCTTCAAGGCCGATCCGAAGAAGACGGCTTCAGACCGGGAATTGACGGCGTCATGGGAGGTTATCTGCTGCTGACCAGAGAACGCGGTCTGGATTTCCTGGAACGGAAACACCTCACAGATCCGAGTGCGTCCTTCGCGGATATTTATGCCGCCATGCAGGCTCTACGGTTCTGCTGGAAGTACGCGGACGCTGATTTCAGCAGAGACCGGCTTCGTCATTCGATGCGGACTCTGCTGATCCGACCGGAACTGGCGGACCTCGTCATCGCGGACCTGGCGCGGTGGCAGGACTGGAGCGTCCAGTCGCGACTGCACGGGATGTATGAGGAAGAGGCGTTTCAGACTCCCGCCGTTAAGCGGGCCATCGTGCGGTTCATGCTGGTCAGCATTCAGGCCGGCGAACCCAGGGCTTCGCGACGGATCGAATCGCAGATTGAAAAGCAGGCGGATCGAGTTCAACCCGCGCATGCGGTGCAGGCCCGACGGATTCTGGATGAGCTGCGGCTGCGAGATCCGAGGACTGTCTCAGACGCTGAACGCTTCTTTTCGATCCGGTGAGCGTTCACAGACCACAGGTGATTGAGGTGACTTCATGAGCGTTCCATCCCGACGTCTGTTCTTCCGCGTGCTGGTGGCGGGAGCACTCGGACTGGCCATCGGCAACCCGGGACGTGGCGATGACCTGCCGATCCCGCCCGATCATCGCGAAGGACAGCTGGTCTGGACTTTGATGTTCGATTCCGGACGGACTGAAATCAGGCGGCAGCGTTTTCCAGAAATCCATGCGAACTCCGAGGCTCTCCGTGGAGTGGATGACACGGAAAGACCGTCCTCCATCCGGCTGGCCATTCGCATGGAAACCGTCACCGGAAGCATGCTCCGAGAGTTTCGCACCGTGCAGGAGCTGGAAACGATCTCTGTGACCGGCGGTTCCATCCGGGATGATGCGCTGCTGGAACTGGCCGGACTTTCCAGTTTGCGCTGCCTGATTCTGGAAGGCTGCCAGGTTTCGAGGAACGCTCTGAAAGGACTTGCCGAACTCCAGAAGCTGGAAGAGCTGATCCTTGCCGGGACGCCTTTCACGGATGATGCCGTGCCGGGATTGAGCCGGTTGAACGCCCTGAGAATTCTGGATCTTCGGGGAAGTTCCATCAGCGATCGGGAGTTACAGCAGCTTTCGCAGTTGCGCCGGCTCACTCTTCTGGATGTGCGGGGCACATCCGTGTCGGCGGGCGCCGCGCGGCGGTTGCAGGCGGCTGTGCCCGGTTTGCGAGTTCTCTCGGGACAGGGGCGTTCCAGTCAGGAAATGCTGGCTGTGACGGACATCCTGGAACCGGACAGGCAGGACACTGTTCGACGAAAAGGCACATTCCGCTCCAGGCTGCGGTTCCGGCACGACAACACAGCCTCTGTGGATTTCTGATGAATCGTGCGGGACTTTCCTTAACTCGCGAGCGAGCCGGCTGTATCTTCAAATCCGAGGCTTCTGGTCGGACCTCGGAACTGCCATGACGACGGCTCAGGCATGACTCCGAAAGGCTCAGCCGCTTCTGTCCGACATGCACCTGCATCCCGAATCTCACGAAGTCACACTCGGGTTGAGCTTCCTTCTCGGAGCACTGCACGCTCTGGAGCCTGGTCACGGCAAGACTGCAATGCTGGTCTACCTGATGGGTGGCCGCCGCAGTCTCTGGCATCCCGTCGTCATGGGACTGGCAACAGCGCTCTCGCACTCCGCGTCCCTGTTTGCCATCGCGTTCGCCGTTCATCTGACCCACCATCTCGTCACGGTAGACCATCACCACGAAGAGCAGGTCTCCGGTGCTCTCAAGGGACTCAGCGCATTGCTTGTCGTCGGAGTCGGAGTGTGGATGGTCAAGGACGCCTGGACGGGACGCTGTGCCTGCTGCCATCACCATCGAGATGACGCGGCCAGCGAACTGCAGCTGGTGGAGTTGAATGTGGCACCAGCCGATGTCATCGAACCGCTTCCGGTTCTCACATCTGCCGTTGCGGAATCGAGGCCGGGGTTCCCTGGAGAGCCGTCTCTTCCAGAGAAGCCGAAGTCGAGTTTCCGCACAACGGCGATCCTCGGCCTGGCCGTTGGTCTGCTCCCCTGTCCGACGGCACTGGCCGCGTATTTTTCCAGTCTCTCCACCGGTGCGCCCGGAACCGCCTACTTCATCATTGCCGTCTTCGCCGCGGGAATCGCCAGTTCCCTCTCGATCACCGGCATCCTGCTCCAGGCATTCGGTGAACGACTCAGTCGGCGAGCCAGTCGCGTGCGCACGCTTCCCTGGGGATGGGTCCGGGCCGTCCTCATTCTCGGCCTGGGAATCTATTACTGCGGCACCGTATTCGTCACAGGCTGAAGTCGTCACAGGCTGACGTGAAGCTGGACGGAATTCAGATCCTGTTCCGGCACGCGCCGCTGGCCTGTCTCACGGAACCAGCCGTAATTCCTTCAGGTCCAGCAGCGGACCTTTCAAGCCGCCTTCGACCGGACGCATCGTCAGGCGCAACGGACCGGCGGGCAGAGTCAGCTCACCGATCTTCGCCGTTTGATAATTCTCCCAGGTCTGAGTGCTCTGGACGGTGCCGGTCAGTTTCTGATCGGCGGCTTCAATGACGTACCGTCCGCCGGCGTTCCCCGCGCAGGCCCAGTGCAGCAGCACCGAGTAACGTCCCGCGCGAGACACCTGCACCGTCCAGGTCGCGGTGTCATCGGCGCTCTGCCACCAGCCCAGGTTCTGAAACGGCTTCTCGAACACCAGCGTCCGACCGCGAATCTCCGCTTTCGAAGCCATCAGTTTCAAACTGCCGTCCGGCTCCGGCAGGACCGGTTCCGGGCGGTTCCCTTCCATCGACTTCGGAGCCGGCCCGGATGACTGGATGAACGCGATCAGGTCGGCCATGTCCGCCAGCGGAATGTCTTTCTCCAGGCCTTCGGGCATGAAGGATTTACTGGAAGCGAGCAGTTCGTCGATCTCACTGCGGGCCAGCGCATTCGGTTTGCCATCGGCTCCGGCAATGACAATCCCGCCCCCCGATTCCGACATCAGCAGGCCGGAGAATGACCGGCCATCGGTGAGCACAGCGGTGTAAGCGAGATACCGCGCTTCGACGGCGCGGTTCGGATCGAGGATGGCCGTGAGCAGCGCTGGAGTGGAGCGGTCCTTGACCGCGTTGAGGTCCGCGCCCACGACGCGGCCGATGCCCTTGAGCGCATGGCAGGCCGCACAGCGCTTCTCAAAGACCGCCTGCCCGCGCGTCGCATCGCCGGTCATCGTCAGCACCGGTTGATACTGATCGACGATGCTCTGCCGCGCCGTCATCGGACCAGACTCCAGCAGGCTGCCTGCGCGATCGCGGATGGCGGAATTGCGATGAGTCAGCAGCCTCTGCCGCCGCGCGGCATCGAAGTCACCGGACGCGAGCGATCCCCGTTCCAGAGCATCCAGCAGCTTCAATGTGGACGCTTCCCGCGCGAGCAGCGCATCGAGCACGTGGCTGCGCAACTGCGGCCCGAACGTGGACCACTGCGCGAGCAGCATGTCCGGCACATCGACCTGACCGCTTTCAATCAATGCGGAGGCGGCGGCCTGCTGGACCTCCAGCGGTTCGCGCGCGGTCAGTCGCTGCTGAAGCAGTTCCCGGTCGGACTTCTCCGGCAGACGCAGCGTGCCCAGCAGTTCCAGCGCGGCGACTCGCTGCGAGACTTCCGCATCCGGAGTGGCCGCCAGTTGCCGCGCGCGTTTCATCACGAGAGACCAGCCGGGTTGAATGCCGGTGAGGACCGGCATCTGATCACCGCGAGCCTGACGCAACATCTGCCTCAACACCGGGAACAACAGAGCGGGATTGATGCCATCCGCCAGCAGTGCGTGATCCGGCAGCAGACTGCGCAGCGTGCGCTCTGAAATCCGCCCGTCCCGCAGCGCGACCGACTGTGCGGAAACCCGTCCCAGCAGGTTCAGGATCTCCGCGTTGATGCCGCGTTCCCTGCGCGTCAGCGATGTGGCGATGTGCGATTCCACGAACTCGACATTGTCGCTGTGCAGCGTGCTCAGCACTGCCGCTGAGATGCTCGGTTCGTTGCGGTACCGCAGAGCGACCAGCGCCAGCAGATGTCCGGCCCGGCGCGCATCGGACTTCGCTTCGCCCAGACTGCAGGCCAGTTGCAATGCCACGGCGGCGTCTTCGAGCGACAGCTTCTCCAGCGCGTCCATCACGGACCCATCCGTCAGCCAGGCTTCGCTGAGCCGCACGGCCTGCCGCCTCACGGTCGCATCGGAATCCGCCAGCCCGGACAGCGCATGCTCCTTCGTCAAAGCATGCAGCCCCTCCAGCGTGCAGAGCGCATGCAGTCGCGCCAGTGGTTCCTTGTGGGTCTGCAGCATCTCAACGAGCGGTCCAACCGCCGCCTTGTCCTGTCGATGCACCAGCAGACGCTGAGCCGTATCCCGCCACCATCCGTTGGGGGACGCGAGCCATTCGATGAGTTCCTGCGTGGAGTGCTCCGCGGAATGACTTGAGGTGGAAGAGCCGCAGCAGGATTCGTCTGACCGAACGATGCGATAGATGCGACCGCGTTCTTCGCCGGCCCGCAGGTCGAGCTTCCGCTGCCACTCCGGGGGTATCCAGCGCGGATGTTCGATGACCGCGCGATACATGTCCGCGATCCACAAGGCACCATCCGGTCCGGTCCGCACCATCACGGGACGGAACCAGTTGTCGGTCGATGCCAGGAACTCGGACTGCTGTTCGTCCCCGGCGCGATGCGCTCTGAACGACGCGCCCTCCGGAGTCAGCACCAGCCGCGAGACCAGATTGTGGACGGGTTCGCAGACGAACGCGTTGCCGTGAAAATCATCGCCCAGAGCGCGGTCGCGATAGATCGCTGTCGAGCAGGCTGAGGTGAAGCGGTTCGCGCGGTCGAAGTCGTTGTAGCGTGCCAGCGTGCGGCTCAGCGGAAACACCGGCGCCGCGCCGGGCTGAACGGCAATCTCACGCCGCGAATCGGGTGCGGCGAAGTGTGGATTGCGGCGCAGATAGCGATCATCCAGCGCGTAATGCCAGATGGGCCGCGAGTTGTTGTTGCCGAACCAGTCGCCCTGATCATTGCGTTCGCGACCAAACTGAGTCTGCCCGCTGACCGGTTCCAGCAGGCCTTCATCCGGCCGCAGTCGCACATCGCGTCCGCGCACGGAGACCGGTGCAGCCTCCGGCTTGACCGGCGCGTTCATCAGTGATGCGACGACTTCAATCGTTCCGCCCGAATCGCCGTTGCCGGCATGCAGCCAGTTCTCCAGACCCCACCGCAGACCGTTCACGCGATGCTGCTGATTGCCTTCGCCGAAGCCGCGATAGAGCACCTGCTTCACTTCCGCCCGGCCGTCGCCGTCGCGATCGGCCGCAAAGAAGATCTCCGGCGCGGCCGTGACCAGCACTCCATCGCGCCACAGTTGAAGACCGCTCGGAAAGGCGATGCCGTCGAGAAATGTCACGGCCTCATCGTACCGTCCATCACGGTCGGTATCGGTGAGCACCCGGATGCGTCCACCCGGCCGGCCGCGCAGATCGTCGTTCTGAAACGCCTGCGATTCGGGCGGCATCACCCCGTTCGGATAGTCGTGCATCTCGACCACCCACAGCCGTCCCTGAGTGTCCCAGTCAAAGGCCACGGGATCGCGGATCAATGGCTCCGCCGCGACCAGTTCCACTTTCAATCCCGGCCGCATGCGGATGGTCGCCAGCGATTCTTCCGGAGACTTCGGCGGCGGGAAGCTGGCCTGCTTTTCCGGTGAGTAGAATTCGTGCGGCAGCAGTTTCTGCACGGTGTCGCAGATGACATCCTCAGCTTCCGGAGCCAGCCGCGTCGGCTGACCGTAATACAGCATCGAGAAATCGACTTCGTATCCGCCTTCCTGAATGACTCGCTTCGAGGCGATGTAGCACGGCACATCGTTGGCATACGCGGTGACCCACAAGCGTTCGGCATCCAGTTCACGGCTGAGCCGGCGCGAGTAATCGACAACGACTTCGCCGGCCAGAAAGACCATCGCCAGATCGCTGCCGAACGACCAGGTGCTGATTGTGTACGGCAGCGATGTCGGGATGGCTTCGCCGCGGTTGAGCATGTCGAGGAACTTCTGTCCGTGAGCACCGGGGACACCCGGCTGTTTCGCTTTCGCTTCCCAGTCCTCTTTCGAGGGCATGACTCCGAACGGCAGATCGACGCGGATGAACCGCGCGCGAATGGATGGATCAACGGGCGTCAGTTCGCCAGCCAGCAGCCGCTTCACTTCATCGGCGAACGCACGACCGTGCTGCTGACACATCTCCAGCTTTCCGCGCGGTTCGGGATTGGCATCCGCTCCGCAACCGATCGAAATGAGGCTCACCGCACCCGGATGTTCCTTCTCAATGGCCTCCATCGCAAAGCCGGCCCAGTCACCGGAAATCTGATGGAAGTCACCGCCCAGCGTCGTGCAGTGGCAGGCATAGTTGGCCAGTACGGCGATCAGCCGGCCGCTTTCATCCTTCGCAACCAGCAGCGGCAGCGCATGATCGACCGGACCATCCGCCTGCACTCCGAAACCCTTCCACATGCCATCCTGCAGGACACGCCGGTTGGCCGCGAAGCCGACCGCTCCAGAGGTTGTGAAGAGCCGCCCCGGACGCCGCGCGGCGATGGCGTCATCAGCCACCTTGAGCAGCTTCTCGATCAGTTCCGCGCGGTACTTCTGCATGCGTTCGAGATGCTCCGGCGGCAGGCCGCTGTTCGTGACGAGCGGCGCGAAGTCCGGCAGCCACGGTCCGGTGTGCGTGTGCGACGAGCACAGCACGAAGTGTTCGCGCTTCAGTCCGTGCCTCTTCGCGAGCTGCTCGAACACCGCTTCCACCACCGGCCGGGTGACGCCGCAGTTATCGACGGTGAGGAGAACGGACTCACCGATCGCCAGCGCTCTCGCATGAATCCTCTGCGCGATCCCTTCGGACTCTTTCGTGCGGCTCGCGTAGCCCGTGAGCCGGATCGGGTACTCGGGGGTGATGTCGATCCCGGCGGCACCGACGGGAACCAGCGGCAGCACGCGCGCCTTGCGGGCTTCGTCTTTGCGATGCGCGGCCAGCAGCGCATCGAACGACCGTGTCTCAATGAGCTGCGGGTTCTTTGCCGTGTCTTCGTTCTGCCAGACGAGCTGACGCGAATGCACCCAGAACCCGTTGTTCGACCCATCCGCGCGGACAATCTCCGGCAGTTCTTCCTGCGCCGGCCGCGAGCCGCGCCGGCCGGAGAGGATTTCGATCGACCAGCCTTTCTCCGCCGATTCCCACAACCAGATGCCGTACTGCTCGTGATTCGAGAACACGATGTCGTCGTGGCCGTCCTCGTTGAGATCGACATACCTCAGCCCCGAATCGGCTGGCGTTTTCGGCAGCGGCGGCAGTTGCTTCGGCAGCGGTCCTCGATCGAGCGGACGAACCATGCGGGTTGCCGTTTCGTGCAGCGGCCGGCTCCGCAGAGTCTGACCGCCGAGCACGTTCTGATTGAGCCGTTCGACGGCTTCCCGGAACGTCAGGAACCTGACCTTCTTCCCGTGCTTCGCGACGGCGTGGTCGATGAGTTCGTTGATCTGCTCGGCCTTGATCCAGCCGTGCGGATGAAAGACCAGACAGAACACGCCCTGCTTGATCACGGTCAGGTCGAGCGCCGCTTTCCAGTCGGCAACGGTCTGCGGATTGTTCGGCTTCTGGCGGAACTGAGCGGACCAGTCGCTGGGCGTGACGCACGGAAACTCCCAGCACAGTCGGTCGATAACATAAGGGTAAGGGTAGTTCTCGATCGTGTTGACGAAGTTCGCATGCTTCTCCGGCCGCCCTGGCACGTTCGACGGGATGTAGGACAGGAAGCGTTCGTTGCCGTCCGAGTCCAGCACCAGTTCCTTCGGCAGGCTCTCGTCGGCGGATGTGAAGACGTTGAAGACCGATGAGTCGGCCTGCAGGAAATTTCCGCCCCTCACCCCCGACCCCTCTCCCCCGTCAGGGGGCGAGGGGAGCTTTTCGGCGGGAGTTGTCTTGTTGAAAATCTCGGTGAAGAACCGCGGACTGACGGTGTTCAGCGAATCGCAGCAGGGAGTGCGGAAGCAGACCGGCTTGTTGTTCGGGATCGAGTTCATCAGATCCACGCAGCGGTCATACGTGGACTTCGCTTTCGCCAGATCGCCGCCGTTGAGCAGCGGGCAGGGATGATCGACGGTGTGAATCTCGAGGCTCAGCCCTTCGCTCAGCCAGCTCTGCAGTTGCGGATCATCCGGCCTCACGTTGCAGGTCATGATGCTGACCGGAGCGCGGCCGTCGATCTGCTTGAGCCGGTTCAGAATCGGCCGCAGATACGCTTCGTACTTCGCCGGATCACGCATGTCGTCGATGCCGAGAATCACGACCGCGTCCACGCCTTCCTCACCGATCCACATGGGAGTGGTCAGCTTCGGAAAGTCCCGGCCGACGGAGTACGGATTGCACGGCTCATCGAGATACGCCAGCCGGTTACCGTCCCGCTGCACCGGCCCGGCCGCCGGCAGCAGAGTGCTCAGGCACAACAGGAACGCAGTCAGTCCAGGAATGATCGACGGGATGCAGCGTGACATCAGAATCTCCCTCAGACAGCCGGTGCGACAGGCGACTGAATCCGGAATGACGATAATCTCCGGCCGATCGGCCAGGCCGAAGCGGCTGAAACAGTAGCCGGGACGGATGGGGCCATCGACGGAGGGGCCATTCCGCTCTGGCGGGAATCGAACACGGGGCAGTCTCACGACGGCGGTCTCGATGGAACTCCCACGACACCCGGCAGGCAGGCCGGAGCACCCGGCGTCGAAACCTCACGCGGCTTCCAGTGCCACGTTCCAGACGCCGCTGCCTTTGTCGAACCCGCAGCCGACGGCGCAGGTATTTTCGGAGCTGAATGGCCGTTCGATGCCTGCGCCTTCGGCTGCGGGTTCAACGAAGACATCCGAAGCCTTGAAT